>JAANMT010003316.1_pt1 | contig 11680 bp, 8 predicted proteins | sample 7279711 | NCBI WGS metagenome assembly JAANMT01 (sample SAMN14094538, study PRJNA606508) | bioreactor metagenome | isolation source: A lab-scale SPAN reactor treating ammonium-rich wastewater day 1 | place: Ireland: Galway | collected 2017-01-16 | reverse complement strand
CCACGAGCTGCGCACGCCCGTCAACGCGATCCTCGGCTACAGCGAGATGCTGCTCGAGGACCGCGAGGAACTGGGCGAGCAGGTCGGGGCCGACCTCGAGAAGATCCACGACGCCGGCGCCACGCTGCTGGCGCTGATCAACGAGATCCTCGCCCAGTCCAAGATCGAGGAGTCGAAGGTGATCGACATCGACGCCTTCGGCGCCGAGATGCGGCACCACCTGCGCACCCCGGCCAGCACCGTGATCGGCTACGCGGAGATGCTGCTCGAGGAGGCGGACGGCCTCGGCGACGAGCCGCGCGGCGACCTCGAGCGGATCCTGACCTCGGGCAAGAAGCTGCTGGGGCTGATCGAGGACATCGTGCAGATGTTCGAGGTCAAGCACGGCCACGCGGAGCTCAAGGTCGAGGCCAGCGCCGAGGTGCAGAGCCTGATCCGCGGCGTGGTCGACACCCTGGCCGTCGACCCGCGGCAGAGCGCCGACCGGCTGGGCGGCCGCATCCTGGTCGTCGACGACAACGAGACCAACCGCGACGTGCTCGGCAAGCGCCTCAAGCGCGACGGCTACGAGGTGGCCACCGCGGAGGACGGCCTGCTGGCCATGCAGATGATGGCCGACGAGGAGTTCGACCTGGTCCTGCTCGACATCATGATGCCGGTCATCAACGGCTACCAGGTGCTCGAGCGGATGAAGCAGGACGAGCGCCTGCGCCACCTGCCGGTGATCATGATCTCGGCGCTCGACGACATCGACGGCATCGTGCGCTGCATCGAGATGGGCGCCGAGGACTACCTGCCGAAGCCCTTCAACCCGACGATCCTCAAGGCCCGCATCGGCGCCTGCCTGGAGAAGAAGCGGCTGCGCGACCGCGAGGTGCTCCACCTGCAGCAGATCGAGGAGGAGAAGAAGCGCGCCGACGACCTGCTGCACGTGATCCTGCCCGACGACGTCGTCGACGAGCTCAAGCGCACGAACCAGGTCAGGCCCCGGCGCCGCGAGGAGGTCGCGGTGCTGTTCTGCGACATCGCCGGGTTCACGCCCTACTGCTCGACCCGCCAGCCGGAGGAGATCCTGCAGAACCTGCAGCAGCTCTTCGAGCTCTACGAGGAGCTGGCGGCCAAGTGGCAGATGTACAAGATCAAGACCATCGGCGACTCGTTCATGAGCACCGCGGGGCTGATCGTGCCGCTCGACAATCCGGTGGAGAACGCGGTCTCCTGCGGCCTCGAGATGATCGCCGGCGCCAAGGCGCTGCCGGCGGCCTTCGACGTGCGGGTTGGCATCCACGTCGGGCCGGTGATGGCCGGCGTGGTCGGCCGCCGCCAGTACCTGTTCGACATCTGGGGCGACGCGGTGAACACCGCCTCGCGCGTGGAGAGCCACGGCATCAAGGGCGCCGTGTGCGTCTCCGACGCGGCCTGGAAGCGGATCGAGGACCGCTTCGAGGGCGAGTCGCGCGGCATCATCCCCGTCAAGGGGAAGGGCGAGATGGAGATCTATCGGGTGCTCCGGCGGGCGGAGCCCGCCGTCGGTCCCGCGGGGGCTCCGTCGGCAACGTAGCCTCCTCCGCCCCCGCACCCCCGGCCGCGTCGCCCGGCGGCTGGGCTAGGCCGCTACTTCTTGCCGGGCACGAAGGCCCAGGCGTCGGAGGCCTTGACCAGCCACTTGTCGCGCTCGGCCTCTTCCTTCATCAGCTCTTCGAGGTAGGACTGCACGTCCTGGCCCTTGAACAGCTCGCGGACCGCCTCGGAGGCCTTGACCGAGGCCTCGGCCTGGGCCGCGCCGCCCATCTCCTTGCGCAGCGCCTCGGTGTAGTCGCGGACCTGGAACAGGAAGCGGAACGTGACCATGAAGTCGTCCCAGGTGCCGACGCTCTTCACCTCGCGGCCGTCCTCGATCAGGCCCTGCATCAGGGCCTTCAGCGGCTTCTCGACGATGGCGCGGTTGCGCTGGCCGGAGACCACGATCAGCAGGTTGCGGCAGGCGCCGGAGACCAGGGTGGAGAGGATCAGCGGCGCGACCTGGTCCTTCTTGGCGTCGATCGCCTGCTTGACCATGATCGCCGGGTACTCGGTGATCTGGACGTCGTCCTGCAGCGCGACGAGGGCCGCGGTGCGCTTCACCTCTTCGCCGACGACGCTGAAGATGGCGCTCTCGCCGAGCACCGTGCGGGCCGCGGCGACGCCGACGACGTTGTCGCCCATCTTGACCCCGAGCGTCCCCTTCTCGAGCACGGCGATGTTGCGGGCGGCGTCCCCCGCCTCCCACAGCGCGGCGCCCTTGGACAGCGTGACCTTGCGCATGTGACCCTGGCTCCTGTTCGAAGAGAACGCTGATCGGTGTGCTGGCGTTTCGAGGCCCAATCATAGGCCGGGGGCGGGGGCGGGTCCACCGCCGGTATGCTCGGGCGCGATGCCGCGCTCCCCCACCCCCTGGCTGCCGCCGCTGCTGGCGCTCGCGCTGGTCGGGCTGGGCGTCGTCCAGGTCGCCTCGGTGCTGGGTCCGCTGCACCGCCCCAGGCAGGTGCTGGAGACCGACCACCGCGCCTACATCGCGATGGCGCAGGCGCAGCCCGGGCGCAACGAGGTGCCGGCGCCTTTCGCGTGGCGGATCGCGGCGCCCGAGCTGGTGCGGGCGGCGACCCGCAACGGGCTCGACCTCCACCTCGCGTTCTGGCTGCTGACCCACCTCTGCCTGGTCGGCTACCTTTGGGCGCTCCACGCGCTGCTGCGGGCATCCGGAGCCGACCCGGCCGAAGCGGCGCTGGGCACGGCTCTCGTCGGCCTGCTGCCGGGGGCAGCGCGCTGGTACTCGTACCAGTACTGGATGACCGACCCGCCGGGGCTGCTGCTCGTCACGCTGGGCCTGCTCTGCGTGCGCACGGGGCGCGAGGCGCCGCTGCCGCTGCTCGGCGCGCTGGGGATGGCGACCCGCGAGACGTACGTGCTGGTGTTCGTGTACCACGCGCTCGCCCGCTGGCGGCGGGACGGGGCGCTGCGGGCGCTCGTGCGGGCGGCCGCGTTCGCGCTGCCCGGGCTGGCGGTCGCGGCCTGGATCCGGCTGCAGGTGGCGCCTCGGCCGGACGAGAGCCTGCTCGCCACCGCCGCCGAGGCGCTCGCCTTCCGCTGGCGCCACCTGTTCGGGAACCAGCTCTACTTCGCGACCGTGGCCTCGTTCGGGGCGCTGCTCGCGCTGGCGCTGGCCTTCCCCCGGCGCACGGCCCGCGCGCTGCGCGAGCGCCCCGAGGATGCCGGGTTGCTGGCGGGCGCGTACGCCTCGCTGGCCCTGGCCAACAACACCGACCGCCTGCTGGCCTACGCCGCGCCGGCGCTGGTGCTGCCTGCACTCGCCGCCCTGCGCGTCGCGGCTGGTCCGCGACGGCCGTGGGCGGCGTGGGCGGCGGCGGCGCTCGTGGTGCAGGCGCTGCTGGTCGTGCGCACGCCGTTCCGGGTCGAGGGCATCAGCCTGTACCTGCCTTTCGACCCGTGGACGACGCTCGCCGCCCTGGTGCTGCTGCTGGCGGCGCGGCGCGCAGGGCAGGCGGGGCGCGGGGCCCCGGCCTGCGTTGACAGCGCGGGAGCCGGGCCGTAGCCTCGCGCTCCAGCGTCCCTGACATCCTTCCTTCGCGGAGGCACCGGTGGAGGAGACGAGCGCGTTGACCGGCCTCGGGGCCGAGGCCGCCGAGGAACTCTACGCCCGCTGGCGCCGCGACCCGGCCTCGGTCGGCCCGGGCTGGAGTGCGGTGTTCGCCGGCCTCGGGCGCGAGGCGGCTGCGGTGCCGGCCACGGGCGCGCCCCTCGAGCTGGAGCTCGAGCACGACGCCGGCTCCGTCGAGGCGGCCGAGCTGCTGCCCGACCTGCGCCACGTCTCGCTGCTGCAGGGCCTGTCGGAGGTGGACCTGCGTCACGTCGCCTCGCTGTCGCGGCGGGTGGTGCTGCCCGCGGGCAGCCGGCTCTTCGCGGCCGGCGAGCCCGCCGACGCGCTGTTCGTGGTCGGCCGCGGCGCGCTGCGGGTCGAGCGCGACGGCAAGGTGCTCGACCTGGTGCGTGCCGGCGAGGTCGTCGGCGAGATGGGACTGATCGACGGCCGGCCCCGCTCCGCCGACGTGTTCGCCCACGAGGACGCGCTGCTCGTGGAGCTGCCGGCGCGCGCGTTCGACGGCCTCGTCGAAAGGCGGCCCGCCGTCGGCCGTCACCTGCTGCGGGTGCTGGCCGCGCGCCTGCGCCACGCCAACGCCCAGCAGGAGCGGGTCGACCAGCTCGCGCGCAGCTTCCGCAACCGCGGCCACGCGGTCGCCCGGCTCGACCCGCTGGGCCGCCGCGCCAGCGTCGACCCCGAGCTGAGCCTCGAGTACCACGGCCTCTCCGAGGACGACCTCGACACGCCGTTCACGCTGCAGACCGGCGCCGGCCCGCGCACGCTGCCGCTGCGCGCGATCGTGCGCAAGCTGGAGAACACCTACTGCCGCTCGATCGGCGTGCAGTTCATGCACATCGACGACGAGCGGGTGCGCCACTGGCTGCAGCACCGGATGGAGGACGGCGAGAACCGCCTCTCGCTCTCGCGCGACGAGCAGCGCCGCATCCTCGGCAAGCTGACCGACGCCGAGGTGTTCGAGACCTTCATCCACCGCAAGTTCGTCGGCGCCAAGCGCTTCTCGCTGGAGGGCGGCGAGAGCCTGATCCCGCTGCTCGACCTCGCGGTCGAAGAGGCGGCACGGCTGGGCGTCGAGGAGCTGGTGATCGGCATGGCCCACCGCGGGCGCCTCAACGTGCTCGCCAACGTGCTGGGCAAGCCGCCCGCGTGGATCTTCGAGGAGTTCAAGGACCGCGACCCCGACCGCCACCTCGGCGGCGGCGGCGACGTGAAGTACCACATGGGCTTCTCCAACGACCACGTCACCTCCGACGGGCGCACGGTCCACCTCTCGCTGTGCTTCAACCCGAGCCACCTCGAGGTGGTGACGCCGGTGGTGCTCGGCCGCGTGCGGGCCAAGCAGGACCGCGGCGGCGACGAGGCGCGGCGGCGCGTGATGGGCCTCGTCATCCACGGCGACGCGGCGTTCGCGGGCCAGGGCGTGGTGCAGGAGAGCCTCAACCTGTCGGGGCTGCCGGGCTACCGCACCGGCGGCACGCTGCACGTGGTCGTCAACAACCAGGTCGGCTTCACCACCGACCCCGAGTTCTCGCGCTCGACGCCGTACGCGACCGACGTCGCGCGCACGCTCGACGCCCCGGTGTTCCACGTCAACGGCGAGGACCCGGAGGCGGTCGCCCAGGTGATCCGGCTGGCGATGGCGTTCCGCGCGGAGTTCGCGCGCGACGTGTGCGTCGACATGTACTGCTATCGCCGCCACGGCCACAACGAGGGCGACGACCCCACCTTCACCCAGCCGGTGATGTACCGCTGGATCGCCCAGCAGCCGCCCGTGCGCCAGGGCTACCTCGCGCACCTGCAGCAGACGGGCGGCCTCGACGCCGCGGAGGCGGAGGAGATCTTCGTCGCCTCCCACCGCCGGCTGGAGGAGGAGCTGAAGCGCGCGGAGGAGGGCTCGCTGCCGCCGGCGCCGCACACCTCGGGCGCGCTGTGGCGCGGCTACAGCGGCGGGCCCGACGCGGAGGTCCCGGACGTCGAGACGGGGCTCGGCGCCGAGGCGCTGGGCGCGATGCTGCGGGCGCAGACCGTCGCGCCGGCGGGCTTCCGCGTCCACCCCAAGATCCAGAAGCTGTTCGAGCAGCGGCTGGAGATGGCCGCGGGGCGGAGGCCACTCGACTGGGGCGCCGGCGAGGCGCTGGCGTTCGCCAGCCTGCTGGCCGAGGGGCTGCCGATCCGCCTCTCGGGCCAGGACGCGGGGCGCGGCACCTTCACCCACCGCCACGCGGTGCTGCACGACCACGAGGACGGCCGCCGGCACGTGCCGCTGCAGCACCTGGTGCCGCAGCAGGGGCGCTTCGAGGTGTGGGACTCGCCGCTGTCCGAGGTCGGCGTGCTGGCCTTCGACTGGGGCTACTCGCTCGACCGCCCCGAGGGGCTCGTGATCTGGGAAGCGCAGTTCGGCGACTTCGCGAACGTGGCGCAGGCGATCCTCGACCAGTTCGTGGCCTCGGCCGAACAGAAGTGGCGACGCCTCTCCGGGCTGGTGCTGCTGCTGCCGCACGGGTTCGAGGGCCAGGGCCCGGAGCACTCGTCGGCGCGCCTCGAGCGCTTCCTGGCGATGGCCGCCCGCGACAACCTCCAGGTCGCCTCGCCGACGACGCCCGCCCAGGTGTTCCACCTGCTGCGGCGCCAGGCGCTGCGGGCGTGGCGCAAGCCGCTGGTCGTGATGTCGCCCAAGAGCCTGCTGCGCCACCCGCAGGCGACCTCTTCGCTCGAGGAGTGCTCGCGCGGGGGCTTCCGGCGCGTGCTGGGCGACGCGGGGGCGGACCCTGCCCTCGTCCACCACGTGCTGCTGTGCAGCGGCAAGGTGTACTACGACCTGGCGAAGGCGCGCGAGGAGCGCGGCGCGAGGGACACCGCGATCGTGCGGCTCGAGCAGCTCTACCCGCTGCCGGAAGCGGAGCTGCAGGCGGTCCTGCAGGCGTACCCGGACGCGCGGCTGACCTGGGTGCAGGAGGAGCCGGCGAACATGGGGGCCTGGGGCTTCCTGCGCCTCAACCTGTCGCCCTCGGCGCTCGGCGGCCGCGCGCTGGCCGCCGTCGCGCGGGCGGAGTCGGCGAGCCCGGCGACCGGTTCGGCGGCCAGCCACAAGGCGGAGCAGGCGCTGCTGATGGACCAGGCGTTCGGCGCGTAGGAGGGGCGATGGAGATCCGGGTGCCGGCGCTCGGCGAGTCGATCAACGAGGTCGTGATCGGGCAGTGGCTGCGGCGCGAGGGCACGGTCGTCGCGGCCGACGAGCCGGTCGTGTCGCTGGAGAGCGACAAGGCCAACGTGGAGCTGCCCGCCCCGGCGGCCGGCCGCCTCGTCCGCCTCCGCGTCCCCGCGGGCGCAACGGCCAAGGTGGGCGACGTACTGGCGGAACTCGACCCGGTGGAGGCGCAGGTTCAGGCCCCGCCCGCGGTGCCGTCCCCGACCGTGATCCCCGCCCCGCCCGCGCCGCCCGTGTCCCCGGCGGCGCCCACCCCGCCCGCCGTGCCGATCCCGCCCGCCGTGCAAACCCCGACCGTGGCCCCGACCCCCCGCCCCACCTCTGGGTCCGAACGTGTGGTCCCCATGTCCACGGTCCGCCGCCGCATCGCGGAGCGCCTGGTCGAAGCGCAACGCACGGCGGCGATGCTCACGACCTTCAACGAGTGCGACATGTCGAGGGTGCTCGCGCTCCGCCGGGAGCACCAGGAGGCGTTCACGAAGAAGCACGGCGTCAAGCTCGGCTTCCTCGGCTTCTTCGTGAAGGCCGCGGTCGAGGCGCTGCGCGAGGTGCCGGAGCTCAACGCGGAGATCCGCGGCAGCGACCTCGTCTACCACCAGCGCCACGACATCGGCGTTGCCGTCGACACCCCGCGCGGCCTGATGGTGCCGGTGCTGCGCGGCGCCGACCGCCTGTCGCTCGCGGACGTCGAACGCGGCATCGCCGAGCTGGCGGCCCGCGCGCGGGAGTCGAAGCTCGGCCCCGACGACCTCGCGGGCGGCACCTTCACGATCACGAACGGCGGCGTGTTCGGCTCGCTGCTGTCGACGCCGATCCTGAACCCGCCGCAGAGCGGCATCCTCGGCCTGCACAAGATCCAGGAAAGAGGCGTGGCGGTGGATGGCCGGCTCGAGCTGCGGCCGATGATGTACGTGGCCCTGAGCTACGACCATCGCATCGTCGACGGTCGCGGCGCGGTGACCTGGCTGGTGCGCCTCAAGGAGCGGATCGAGGACCCGGCCCGCCTGCTGCTGGGTGTCTGAGATGAAGCCGGAGCGCTTCGCCTACGGCATCGCGCTGCTCGCCGTGGCGCTGGCGGCGGCGCTCGGCTGGCAGTCGTGCCGGGTCGCGCGCCAGGCCGCCGACGCCCCGGCCGCCGTCGTGCGCGAGGCGGGCGAGGCGCTGGCCGGGATCGCCGAGCGCTTCCGCACGGGCCGCATCACCACGACCTTCCGCTCCGAGCTGCCGACGCTGCTGCCCGGCGAAGCGCTGCTGGAGGTGGCCGCGATCGAGGCGCCGGAGACGGTGCGGCGCGAGGACGCCCGCGCCGCGTTCTTCGACCTGCTCCCGCTCGGCACGACGGTCAGCGAGATCCGCACCCTGGTCACCTACCGCTACCACCTGGCGCTCTCCGACGAGTGGACGCTCGAGGAGCGCGACGGCGTGTGCTTCGTGCGCGCCCCGCGGCTGCGGCCGAGCCTGCCGCCGGCGATCCACACCGACCGCATGGAGAAGCACGCGCAGAGCGGCTGGGCGCGGTTCGACGCCGCCGCGCAGCTCGCCGCGCTGGAGAAGGACCTGACCCCGCTGCTCTCCGCGCGGGCGATGGCGCCGGAGCGCGTGGCGCTCGTGCGCGAGCCGGCCCGGCGCAAGGTGGCGGCGTTCGTGCGCAGCTTCCTGCTGCGCGAGGACCACTGGCGCGCGGGGCGCTTCACCGCGATCGTCGTCAGCTTCGCCGACGAGCCGCCCGCGTCCTCCCCGCGCCCGCCGACGCTGAAGCTGGAGCCGCTTCAGTAGACGGCGCGCTGCCGCCCGCGGGTCTTCTGCGCGAGCGACAGGCGCGGCTCGGCCGGGGCCCCGTCGAGCAGGCGGGCGGCGAGGTGGGCCGCCACCGCCGGCGCGTGCTTGAAGCCGTGGCCGGAGCCGCCGCCGACGATCCACAGCCGCGGGTCCGCGGGGTGGTGGTCGACCAGCAGGTCGCCGCTGGCGGTGTTCTCGTACTGGCAGACCCGCGACTCGAGCAGCGGGGCCGCGGCGAGCCCGGGCAGGATCCGGCCGAGGCGCGCGCGGGCTTCGGCCAGCAAGGCGGGATCGGGATGGCGGTCGAGGGTGTCGGGGTCGCACGGCGGCCCGTGGCGGTCGATGCCGATCTTCACGCCGCGGCCCTCGAGGTCCGGGATCGCGTAGACCTCGGCTTCGAAGTCGACGAAGGCCGGCAGGGCGGAGGCGCCGTACGCCGCTTCGCCGCCGGGCACGCCGAGGTAGAACACCTCCTGGCGGGTCGGCGTGATGCGACCGCCCAGCAGGTCCGGGAGCAGCGTCGGCAGCCAGGGCCCGCACGCGAGGACGACCTGCCCGGCGGGCAGGGCGACGCCGTCGAGGGTCAGCCGCGGCGGCGCGTCCCCGACCTCCTGCGCCTGCACCCGGCCGTGGACCAGTTCGGCCCCGGCCTGCGCCGCGCGGGCCGCGACGTGGGCGACGGAGCGGCGCGCCATCACGGCGCCGGCCTCCGGCTCCAGCAGGCCCCAGCGCACGCCGCCCAGCGCGAACTGCGGGAAGCGGCGGGCGATCTCCGCGGGCGACAGGCGTTCGTGGGGCACCCCCTCGGCCTCGAGGGTCGCCGCGGTGACCTCCGCGCGGTCGCCCGCGGAGCGTGAGAACCACAAGACGCCGCTGCGGTGGAACAGGTGTGCTTCGGCGGCGCCGCGGCTCGCCTCGAGGCTGCGCCAGGCGGCCAGCGAGGCGTCGGCCATCCGCGTGTAGAGGGCGTCCGCGGCGTAGCCGGTGCGCACGATCCGGGACTCGTCGCCCGAGCTGGCGCGCGAGTGGCCGGGCGTCCACGCCTCGACGAGCAGCACGCGGCGGCCACGCTGGGCGAGCGTCCACGCGCACCAGACGCCGAGCGCCCCCGCCCCGACGACGGCGACGTCGTAGCGCCCGCTCAAGCGGCGGCCTGCGGCTCGGCGGGCGTCGACGCGGTCAGGAGCCGGGCGTGCCCAGCCAGCCGCGCGTCAGGTAGTCCGCGAAGACGAAGAAGAACAGGATCACCAGGAACGCGAAGCCCGAGCCGACGGCGAGCTGGGTGAGCTTCGAGCTGTACTTCACGTGCATGAAGAACAGCACGACCAGCGCGGCCTTCGAGAAGGCGATCGCCAGCGCCACGATGTTGTTCAGGTAGGAGTGGCCGAAGTCGACGTAGGACGCGCCCACGGTGATCGCGGTCCCGAACATCAGGGCCAGGAACACCAGGATGTAGGTGCGCACCGGCACCACGTGCGGGTGCGCGTGGTCCTCGTGGCTGTCGTGGTTCTCGGCGGGAACGGCGGCGGTCTCGGTCATCACTTCCTAGTGCGGTTTCGGGATCAGGTACAGCAGCGGGAACAGGAAGATCCAGACGATGTCGACGAAGTGCCAGTACAGGCCGACGATCTCCACCGGGGAGTGGTACTCGGGCCCGAACTGGCCGAGCCAGGCGCGGGCGGCGATCCACAGGATGATCGGGATGCCGATGATCATGTGGAGCGCGTGCAGCCCGGTCATCGAGAAGTAGAGCGAGTAGTAGATCTGGGCGGCCTTGTGGGCCTTCGCCAGCAGCGCCGGGTCCTCGATCGACTCCATGTGGAGCTGGGAGGCGTCGAAGCTCGTGCCCGGCACGAGGTGGTGGTCGAACTTCTCCTTGTACTCGACCACCTTGATGCCGAGGAACACGCTGCCGAGGAACACCGTCGCCAGCAGCCAGCCGACGATCTGGGTGCGCTTGCCGAGGGCGGCGGCGTGCACCCCGAGCGCCATCGTCAGCGACGAGCAGATCAGCACCGCGGTGTTGAAGGCGCCGAGCGGGATGTTCAGGTGGTGGGAGCCGTAGTAGAAGGCCTCGGGGTGCAGGTTGCGGTACACCGCGTAGGCGCCGAACAGCCCGCCGAAGAACAGGATCTCCTGGGCGATGAACACCCACATCCCGAAGGTGGCCGCCTCCTTCTGCTCTCCGAGGTTCTCGAAGTGGTGGACGTAGGCGGGGTGGTGCGTCGAAGACATGCCGCTCGATCTCCTACGCGTGGGCCTGGGCGGGCGGGGCCGCGGGGTCGTGGGAGGTGTCGTGGCTCTCCGCGTAGGCGTAGGCCTCCTCGGTCACCACGGGCTGGTGGTCGAAGTTGAAGGTGGTGGGCGGCGACTGGATCGTCCACTCCAGGCCCTTGGCGCCCCACGGGTTGGCGGGCGCCTTCTTGCCGGCGAACAGCGACCAGGTCAGGTACAGCATCGGGATCAGGTAGGCGATGCCGAGCAGCGAGGCGCCGGCGGTGCTCATCACGTTCAGCACCTGGAACTCGTCCGGGTAGGCGTGGTAGCGCCGCGGCATGCCGAGGTAGCCCACCACGAACTGCGGGAAGAAGGTCAGGTTGAAGCCGGCGAAGACCAGCACCGCCGCCACCCGCGCCCAGTACTCGGGGTACATCCGGCCCGTGATCTTGGGCCACCAGAAGTGGATGCCGCCGAGGTACGCGAAGATCGCGCCGCCCACCATGATGTAGTGGAAGTGGGCCACGACGAAGTAGGTGTCGTGCATGTGGATGTCGAGGCCCATCGCCGCCAGGAACAGCCCGGTCAGGCCGCCGATCGTGAACAGGCCGATGAAGCCGATCGCGTACATCATCGGCGACTCCCAGCTCACCGACCCCTTGTACAGCGTCGCCGACCAGTTGAAGACCTTGACCGCCGACGGGATCGCGACCAGGAAGGACAGCGCCGAGAACACCATGCCGGCGTAGGTCGACTGGCCGGAGACGAACATGTGGTGGCCCCAGACCAGGAAGCCGACCACCGCGATCGCCAGCGAC
>JAANMT010003314.1_pt1 | contig 11682 bp, 8 predicted proteins | sample 7279711 | NCBI WGS metagenome assembly JAANMT01 (sample SAMN14094538, study PRJNA606508) | bioreactor metagenome | isolation source: A lab-scale SPAN reactor treating ammonium-rich wastewater day 1 | place: Ireland: Galway | collected 2017-01-16 | reverse complement strand
TCATCTCGGCGAGCACCGCGGCGATCACCGGGTCGGCCCGGCGCACGACCTGGGCTTCCGCGAGCGTGATGACCGGGTTGCGCCGCTGGGCCTCCTCCTCCTGCTCCTGATCCGTGACCACACCGACGCGGTCGATGCGGAACGTGCCGATTCCCACCTCGGACACCAGGGCGTCCGAGACGTAGCCGTTCATCCCCTGGATGAGCGAGACCACCGCGATGATCGAGGTGACGGCGACGATGTTGCCGAGCACCATCATGAAGGAGCGCAGCTTGTTCGCCCAGATGGACGAGAGCGCGAGCCAGACCGCCTCGACCAGCTGCGTCATGGCCGGGTCATTTCCTGCCTGGATCCTGGACGCGCACCTTGTCGCCGTCCTGCAGATCGCGGACGGAGTTGAACGGGCCCGTGATCACCTTGTCGCCGTCGGCCAGCCCGGAGAGCAGCTCGAAGTACCTGTCGCCGGCGATCCCCGTCTTGACGGGCGTGAACACCGCCAGCCCGTCCCTGACGACGAACACCCCTTCGAGTTCCTTGCGCTTCTGTCCGGCCGGCAGCTCCTGCGCCACGGCCGGGGTCTCCACGCTCCGGCCCCGGCGCCGGTGTTCGGACTGCGGGGCGCGCACGATCTCGCCTTTCTCGTCGAGCACCATCTCGCGCACCACCATGGCCTGGATCGGCACGGCGACGGCCTGCTGCCGCGTGGCCGTGGTGATTTCGGCCGTGCAGGTGAACCCGGGCCGCACCTCGGGGATCTGCGAGTCGAGCGTCACCACCACCTTGAAATTCGTGGCCTGCGTGCCGGTCTGCCCGGTGGACTGGATGGGGCTGTTGCCGATCTCGGTGACCTTGCCGGTGAACTCCCTGTCGGGAATGGCGTCGATGGTCACCTTCGCAGCCTGGCCGATCCGCACGAAGGGGACGTCGGTCTCGTCGACCTCCACTTCGGCTTCGATCACCGACATGTCCGCGATGGTCATCAGCACGGTGCCGGCGTTGTTCATCGTCCCGATCACGACCGTCTCGCCCTGCTCGATGTTCCGGCGCGTCACGATGCCGTCGATGGGCGACTCGATGCGCACCTTGCTCAGGTCGTAGCGGGCGCTCGAGAGCACGGCCTGCTGCTCGCGAATCCGGGCCTGCTGCGTGGCGATCTGCTGCTGCGCGTTGACGAGTTCCTTCTCCCGCAGCTGTGCCTCGGTCTCGGCCCGGTCGAGCGCTTCCTTCGTGGCGAGCTGTTCGGCCCACAGGCCGCGCTGGCGCTTGAGATTCTCCTGAGCGAGCCGCAGGTTGGTCTTCGCGGTCTCGATCGACGTGTGGAACTGATCGAGCTGCGCCCGGCTGGCGGCCAGGCCGGCCTCGCCGCGCCGGTAGTTGCTCTCCAGGTTGCGGGGATCGATCTGGAGCAGGAACTGGCCCCGCTTCACCGTCTCGCCCTCGTTGACGGCCAGTTCGGTCACGCGCCCCATGGTGTCGGCGCTGATGTTCACCGACCGCTTCGGCTGGATCTTGCCCGACGCCGACACGACCGCCTCGAGATCGCGCTTCTTGATGGCCTCGACGGCGACCTCCTTGCCCTCGGCGCGCTTGAAGTAGAGGTTCGCGAACACCAGCGCGGCGCCGACCGCCGCGACCGAGAGGCCGATCAGAATCTTCCTGCCCGACGACGTCATGAGCCTCCCAGCGCAGCCTTCACGGCGGCGATGCCCAGTGCGATGACCACGTAGGCCGCGGCCAGCGAGATGAAGATCGGCGTCGACCTGCGGCGATACAGCACCGCCAGCCCGATCGCGGTGAGCGTGAGCGACCAGAGCACGAACAGGTCGATGGCGCCGAGAACGTTCGCCAGGAAGCTGCCCTCGGCGAGCATCGGCAGGAACACCCCGAGGCTGGTCGCGCTGCTGAGCGATTCCCGGACGTAGTTGAGCGGCGTCACGAACACCGCCTGCAGCAGGCTCACCACGCTCGTGTGCGCGAGCACCGCGAACACCTGCCTGAAGCTGGCGTGACCGCCCAGTGCCCCGGAAAACACACCGAAGAGCACGGCGGCGAAGACCACCGTGATCACCGGTGACGCCACGAGAATCGCGACGGCGCTGATGGCGGCGGTGTACTTCATCCGTCCCTTCAACTGCTCGTACATCGCATCGTCGACCGTCTGGCCGAAGCCCTCGATCTGGGTCACCTGCTGGTCGAGCGAAGCCTGCTGGCCGATCGGCGTCGACAGGAAGACGTAATTGGCGGCCGCCAGCACCAGCAGGCTGATGGCCAGGACCCCGAACCACTTCGGGTAGGCGGCGACGTTGGCGAAGGTCGCCGACGGCGACGTGATGACGCCCAGCATGCGGGCGGGCAGTGACAACGGCGCGACGGTCTGGGCGGGTTCGGCGTCGGTCATGGCGTGCCTGGGGGAAGGGGACGACCTCTGGGGGAACGGGGAGCGAGGCCGGCGGGCCCGTCCGGATTTTAGCTCATGCGATATACGAGGATGGGTCACAGCCGGTTCGGGCCGCCGGTGGTTGCGATACGCTGTCGGGGCATGGGCCGTGTCTTCCTCTCGATCGTGGCCGCCCAGATCCTCGTGGCAACGGCAGCTCCCCGGCTGCAAGCCCAGCCTCATGAAGCGGTTGGCGCACGAGCCCTGGGCATGGCCGGCGCATTCACCGCCGTGGCCGACGACGCCTCGGCCGTCTACTGGAACCCGGCCGGGCAGGTCACCGGCGATTACCTCAGCGTCGTCCTCGAGCGTCACGCTCATGAATCGAGCGGCGGCGTCGATGATCGGGGTGCGGCTGGCGTGCGCGGTCGCAGCACGTTGGTCGCGATGACGGTGCCCGTGATCGGCATCGGCTATTACAGGATCGCCGACGACAGGATCGGACCCGCGCCAGCCACGGGCGTGGCTGGCGGTGGCCAAGGCGCCCGGCGTGCGGCGGAGAGCCTCGGGCTCGATCAGGTCGTCGTGACACTGACCCAGACGGTGCGGGAGCGCCTGCACGTCGGGGTGGCCGTGAAGGCGGTGACTGGGCGCGCGTTCCGCGGCGAGGCGCCGCTGGGCGATGGCGAGCCCCGGGCCGGGGCGGCCCTCGACCGTCTCTCGGCGCGGCGGGGTGCGGCCGATACAACCGTCGATGCCGACCTGGGGGTGATGCTCGACGGAGGCCGCTGGCGCGTCGGGTTCTCGGCGAGGAACCTTCGCGAGCCGGTCATCGCGACAGCGCCTGCCGGTGACGGCCTCCGACTCGCGCGCGCCGCCCGCTTGGGGGTGGCGGCGCTGCCGACTCGCCGGCTGACGCTGGCGGTGGACGCCGACCTCACCACCGCCCATCGGGTCGACGGGCGCTGGCGGGCTCTGGCGGCGGGAGTCGAGTACTGGTCGGCCAGTCGCCGGTACGCCGCGCGTGGCGGCCTGCGGCTGCAGACGGCAGGCGAGGCGCGGCCCGCGGGCACGATGGGCGCCAGCGCGGTGGTGTGGAAGCTGCTCAGCGCCGATGTCCAGGCGGCCTTCGGCGCGCATCGCCGGTGGGAGTGGAGCCTGGGTGCCCGCCTCGCGCTGTGAGGCGCGGCGAACCGGGCGGGCCTGGCGCACGGCTCTGACCGGCCGCCTCCACCCGCGTCGCACGCCAGGTTCACGGGATCGGGACCGTCGAGCCGCTCCCGGCAGGGGGCTGGCCGACGGGCCGGGTTCCCGACGGGAGCAATCGCGAGACAGCGGGCTCGCTCACAGCAGGGAAGGCGCACCGGACTCCCCATGGCCGTTCGCATCGGCGAGCTTCTCCTGAAGGAGAAGCGCATCACCCCCCAGCAACTCCAGGAGGCCTTGAACTACCAGAAGGCCAACGGGGGGAAGCTCGGTCTGAACCTCGTCAAGCTCGGCCTCGTGCGCGACGAGGAGATCACGGCCCTCCTCAGCCGCCAGTACGGCGTGCCGTCGATCAACCTCGCGCAGTTCGAGGTCGACGCGGCGGTCGTGAAGCTCATTCCCGCCGAGACGGCCCAGAAGTACCAGATCGTCCCGCTCAGCCGGTCTGGCGCGACGCTCACGATCGCCATGACCGACCCGACGAACGTCTTCGCCATGGACGACATCAAGTTCATGACGGGGTACAACGTCGAGCCGGTGGTGGCCTCGGAGGCGGCGGTGCTCGCGGCCATCCAGAAGTACTACGGGGCGAAGCCGGCCATCGCCCCGATCACGTCGGCGCTCGACGTCGCGACGAAGGCGCTCGAGGAGATGCCGCTCGTCCAGGACGGCGAGGTCCAGGTGCTCGAGGACCTCGAGGAGCTCGACGTCGCGTCGCTCGAGCGCCAGAGCGGCGAGGCGCCGGTCATCCGCCTCGTCAACCTGACGCTGATGTCGGCGATCCAGAAGGGCGCGAGCGACATCCACATCGAGCCCTACGAGCGCGAGTTCAGGGTCCGCTTCCGTATCGACGGGATCCTCTACAACGTGATGACGCCGCCGATGAAGTTCCGCGACGCCATCACCTCGCGCATCAAGATCATGGCGAAGCTCGACATCGCCGAGAAGCGGCTGCCGCAGGACGGCCGGATCAAAATCCGCTACAACGACGCGGGCCGGTCGAAGGAGATCGACTTCCGCGTCTCGTGCCTGCCGACGCTCTTCGGCGAGAAGCTCGTGCTGCGCCTGCTCGACCGCGACAAGCTGATGCTCGACATGACGCGCCTCGGCTTCGAGCCGGAGTCGCTCACCAAGTTCGAGGCCGCCATCCTCAAGCCGTGGGGCATGTGCCTCGTCACCGGGCCGACGGGCAGCGGCAAGACCAACACGCTCTACTCGGCGATCTCGCGGCTGAACACGCCCGAGACCAACATCATGACCGCCGAGGACCCGGTCGAGTTCAACCTGCCGGGTGTGAACCAGGTGCAGGTGCGCGACAACATCGGCCTCAACTTCGCGGCGGCCCTGCGCTCGTTCCTGCGGCAGGATCCGAACATCATCCTCGTCGGCGAGATCCGCGACTTCGAGACGGCCGAAATTGCGGTGAAGGCGGCGCTGACGGGGCACATGGTCCTGTCGACGCTCCACACCAACGACGCGCCGAGCACCATCAACCGCCTCATGAACATGGGCATCGAGCCGTTTCTCGTCGCGAGCTCGGTCAACCTGATCTGCGCCCAGCGACTCGTGCGCCGGATCTGCACGAACTGCAAGGTCCCGCATCCCCTTCCGCCCTCGGCCCTCGTCGACATCGGCTTCCGGCCCGAGGAAGCCGCCTCGGTGACGCCGATGCGCGGCGAGGGATGCGAGAAGTGCAACGGCACCGGGTACAAGGGCCGGGTGGGCCTCTACGAGGTCATGGAGGTCGGCGAGGAGGTCCGCGAGCTCATCCTCGTCGGGGCTTCGGCCATCGAGCTGCGCCGCAAGGCAGCGGACGAAGGCATGATCTCGCTGCGCCAGAGCGGGTTGCGGAAGATCGGCGCCGGCCTCACCACCCTCGAGGAAGTCGTCCGCGAGACCGTCAAGTAGGCCCGTCCGCCCCGGCCGCCCTCTCCCGTCGTCGCATCTCTCCCCCCGCCGCCGGCCGGTCGACTCCGGCTGGAACGCGCCTTGCTCTCATCCTCACGTCGCCGGTCACGAAATGGTGATCGGCGCCGATTACACCAGCGTCAGCCCTGGCCCTGGCGCCGGAACGACGCGCCCGGCGTCCGAGGCGACCGAGTCCCTGGTGGTCGAGATTCGTGATCGAGAGTCGGTTTTTCGACTCTCTGAGCCGTCCGGCAGGCCCCGCAGGCCTCCCGGCCCCCGAGAACCCGATGCCCATGACGCTTCCGGAACTGCTCAAGAAGACGGTCGAGATGGAGGGCTCCGATCTCCACCTCACGACCAACACGCCCCCGCAGGTTCGCGTGCACGGGAAGCTGCAGCCGCTCGACCTGCCGCCGCTCACGGCGGCCGAGACCAAGCAGCTCGCCTACAGCGTGTGCACCGACGCCCAGAAGAAGCGCTTCGAGGAGACCCTCGAGCTCGACTTCTCGTTCGGCGTGCGCGGGGTGGGCCGGTTCCGCTGCAACGTGTTCAATCAGCGGGGGGCGGTGGCCTCCGTCTACCGCGTCATCCCGGAGCGCGTGAAGGGGTTCCACGAGCTGGGGCTGCCGCCGGTCATCTCGAAGCTGGCGGAGCGGCCGCGCGGCCTGGTGCTCGTGACCGGGCCCACCGGCAGCGGCAAGTCGACGACGCTCGCGGCGATGATCGACAAGATCAACGGCGAGCGCAACGAGCACATCCTCACCATCGAGGACCCGATCGAGTACATCCACCAGCACCGCGGCTGCCTCGTCAACCAGCGCGAGGTGAACAGCGACACCACGAGCTTCTCGATCGCCCTGCGTGCGGCGCTGCGCGAGGACCCCGACGTGGTGCTCATCGGCGAGATGCGCGACCTCGAGACCATCGAGTCGGCCCTGCGCATCGCCGAGACGGGCCACCTCACCTTCGCGACCCTGCACACCAACTCGGCCTCGCAGACGATCAACCGCATCATTGACGTCTTCCCGGCCCACCAGCAGGGGCAGATTCGCACGCAGCTCTCCCTCGTCCTCGAAGGCATCGTCTGCCAGACCCTGCTCCGCCGGGCGAAGGGCGTGGGGCGTGTGGTCGGGCTCGAGATCCTGGTGCCGACGCCGGCGATTCGCAACCTCATTCGCGAGGACAAGATCCACCAGATCTACTCGGCGATGCAGGCCGGGCAGGAGAAGCTCGGCATGCAGACGATGAACCAGTGCCTGGCCACGCTGTACCTGTCGGGGCAGATCACGCTCGAGACGGCGGTGGCGGCCAGCTCGCTCAAGGACGAACTGCTCGAGATGATCAACCGCGGGACGGGCGTCGTGCCCGGCGCGGGTCTCGGCCGGGGGGCCGCGCCGATCCGGCGGCAGGCCTGATTTGGAGACGTGAGACAAGGAAGCGACTGATGCCGACCTACGCATTCTCGGGGCGGACGCGCGGCGGGCAGGTGGTGACGGGCGAACGCATGGCCGACACGCTCGAGGCGGCCATGACCACCCTGCGACGCGAGCAGATCCTGGTGACGAAGATCGACCCGGCCAAGCCGCGCATCGAGCGGGCCAAACGCGGCGCGCGGGGCCGGTCGGTACCGACGAAGAACCTCGCGATCTTCACGCGGCAGTTCTCGGTGATGATCGATGCGGGCCTGCCGCTCGTGCAGTGTCTCGACATCCTCGGCAAGCAGGAGGAGCACAAGAGCTTCGCCGAGACCATCCTCAAGACGCGCGAGGAGGTCGAAGGCGGGGCGTCGCTCGCCGACGCGATGCGCAAGTTCCCGAGGGCCTTCGACGCGCTCTACACGAACATGGTCGCGGCGGGCGAGGCAGGCGGCATCCTCGACACCATCCTCAAGCGCCTCGCCACCTACATCGAGAAGAACGTCAAGCTGAAGGCGCAAGTCAAGTCGGCGATGATCTACCCGGTCGCCGTCATGGTCATCGCCGCCGTAGTCGTCGCGGTCATCCTGTGGAAGGTGATTCCGACGTTCGCGGCGCTCTTCGCGGGCCTCGGCGCGCAACTGCCGCTGCCGACGCGGATCGTCATCTGGATGAGCAACTCGCTCATCGCCTACGCGCCCATCGTCATCGCGGCCCTCGTGGGCCTGAGCTTCGCCTTCCGGCAGTACTACGCCACGTATCGAGGCCGCCGCGTGGTCGACGGCCTGGCGCTGCGGCTGCCGATTCTCGGCGTCATCCTGCGCAAGGTCGCGGTGGCGCGGTTCTGCCGCACGCTGTCGACCCTGCTGAGCTCTGGCGTCCCGATTCTCGACGGCCTCGACATCACGGCCAAGACGGCCGGCAACGCGATCATCGAGGACGCCATCGTCAAGACCCGCGAGAGCATCGAGCGCGGCGAGACCGTTTCGGCGCCGCTCGCGGCGACGAAGGTGTTCCCGCCGATGGTCACGCAGATGATCAACGTCGGCGAGACGACCGGCGCGCTCGACATGATGCTCTCGAAGATCGCCGACTTCTACGAGGACGAGGTCGACACCGCCGTCGCCGGGTTGCTGACCCTGCTCGAGCCGGTGATGATCGCGTTTCTCGGCGTCGTCGTCGGCGGCATCGTCATCGCGATGTACATGCCGATCTTCGACCTCATCTCGAAGCTGACCTGATGGCCGGACGGGGCGGAGACGACGGGGTCGTGCTGAGGCGCCGGCTGCTCTGGCTGATCGGCCTGCGCGCCGCGTCGGTGGCGCTGCTGCTCGGCGCGGCCGTCTTGCTCCGGGCCCGCGGGTCGCTCTCGGCCGTCGCCACCGACCCGTTCTTCGTCCTGATCGGCGTCACCTTCGCGCTCACCGGCATCTATGCCGCCACGCTGCGGTTCGTGCCCCGGCACCGCTGGCTCGTCGACGTGCAGTTTGCCGCCGATGCCGTGCTCGTCTCGGCGCTCGTGCTCGCGACCGGCGGCATCACCAGCCTCTTCGCGACCGGCTACGTGCTCCCGGTCGTCGCCGGCGCCGTCGTGGCCCGGCGGCGCGGCGGCATGCTCGTCGCGCTGCTCGGCGCCACGCTCTACGCAGGCATCGTGCTCGCGCAGTACCTCGGGCCGCTCGGCTCTGGCGGCTCCACGCTCCCGTCGGCACGCCAGGCCCTGGCCATCGTGGTCTTGAACGGCGGCGGGTTCGTCGTCGTGGGCCTGCTCACCGGCTTCCTCGCCGAGAGCCTCGAGAACGCGGACGCCCGGCTCGTGCGCGCCTCGACGCAGATTGCCGACCTGCGCGCCTTCAACCAGCACGTCATCGACAGCCTGACGGGGGGCCTGGCGACCACGACACCTGGCGGGCGCATCCTCACCTTCAACCGCGCGGCGGAGGCGATCACCGGCGTGACCGCCCGCGACGCGGTGAACCAGCCGGTCTGGGACGTCCTGCAGCTGCCCGACGACGTGCGCGGCTCGCTCGACGGGTTCGTCGCGACCGGACGGGCGCGGCGCCTCGAGAGCACGTTCGTGCGAGCCTCGGGCGCCCGAATCGACCTCGGGCTCAGCCTCGCGCCCCTCGTCACCGCATCGGGCCGCGCCGGCTTCATCGTGTCGTTCCAGGACGTCACCGAGGCCAAGCGCCTCGAGCGCGAGGCGCAGCTGCAGAAGCGGCTGGCCGCCGTCGGCGAGATGGCCGCCGGCATCGCCCACGAGATTCGCAACCCGCTCGCATCGATGACCGGCTCGATTCAGGTCCTGCGCGAGGAGCTGACCTTGACCGCCGAGCAGGCGCAGCTCATGGACATCGTGCTGCGCGAGTCGCGCCGGCTGAACGAGACGATCGCCGAGCTGCTGTCGTACGCGCGGCCCGCCCGCCAGGAGCCGGCGCGCTTCGAGGTCGGCCGTCTGCTCCAGGACACGGCGCTGCTGCTGCGCCACGGCAGCGACTGCGGGCCCGCCCACGCCGTCCTGGTCGACCGGCGCGACGGCGAGCTGTGGCTGCGGGCCGACGAGAGCCAGGTCCGGCAGATCGTCTGGAACCTGGCGATCAACGGCCTGCGCGCGATGCCTCGCGGCGGGCGGCTGTGGCTGTCGGCCGAGCCCGATCTCCTGCCCGGCGCAGGCGTCGTGCTCACCGTGCGCGACGAGGGCGTGGGCATCGCGCCGGAGCAGCTCGACCACGTGTTCCACCCGTTCACCTCGTCGTTTCCGCGGGGCGCCGGCCTCGGCCTCGCCATCGTCCATCGCATCGTCACCGACCATGGCGGCGAGGTGCAGGTGTCGTCCACCGAAGGCGCCGGGACGTCGGTGACCGTTCGCCTGCCGGGGCTCGCCGAGGGAGCGGCGCCGGCGCCCGCGGCCGTCGTGCCCGACGCCGTGGTCCGGCTCGAGCCGCTGGCCGCCGAGCCCGAACGTCTCTCGGCCTGAGGGTCAGGAGTCCGCCCCCGCCATCGTCATGCCTGCCGCGCCGCTCGTCGATCGTGCCCGCGAACACTCCGACCGCCCCGGAGTGGGGGAGACCTCCGCCGCCGGGCCCGCGCCTCGCGTGCTCGTGGCCGACGACGAGCGGTCGATGCGCGAGCTGCTGACGATCGTCCTCGCGCGGGAGGGCTACGAGGTCGTGGCGGTCGATCACGGACGTGCCGCGCTCACGGCGCTCGAGCGCGGGCGCTTCGACGTGCTGATCTCCGATCTCAAGATGCCCGACATGAGCGGCGTCGACGTGCTGCGCGGCGCCCGCGCCATCGACCCCGAGATCGGCGGCATCGTCATCACCGCGTTTGCGTCGACCGAGACGGCCGTCGAGGCGCTCCGGCTCGGGGCGAGCGACTACCTCACGAAGCCCTTCGACGTCGACGAGCTGAAGCTCAAGGTCCGCAAGGAGGTCGAGCGGCAGGCGCTGCGGCGCGAGAACGTCCTGCTCAAGCGCGAGCTGGGGCGCACGCACGCGTTTTCGAACATCATCGGCCGCAGCGAGGCGATGCTCTCCGTCTTCCGCTTGATCGAGACCATCGCGCCGACACACAGCACCGTGCTCGTGAGCGGGGAGTCGGGCACCGGCAAGGAGCTCGCCGCCCGGGCCATCCACGGCAACTCGCTGCGGCGCGACCGGCCGTTTGTGGCGCTCAACTGCGGGGCGCTGACCGAGACGCTGCTCGAGTCGGAGCTGTTCGGGCACGTGCGCGGCGCGTTCACGGGCGCGTCCACGAGCAAGAAGGGGCTCATCGAGGTCGCCGACAAGGGCACCATCTTCCTCGACGAGATCAGCGAGATGAGCCCGATCATGCAGGTCAAGCTGTTGCGGGTGCTGCAGGAGCGCACCTTCCGCCCCGTCGGCGGCACCGACGAGGTCGCCGCCGACATCCGCATCATCGCCGCGACCAACCGCGACCTGCAGCAGCACGTGGCCGAGGGCAAGTTCCGCGAAGACCTCTTCTACCGTGTCAACGTCATCCCGCTGCATCTGCCGCCGCTGCGGGAGCGCGCCGAAGACATCCCGCTGCTGGCGCAGCACTTCGTCGAGCGGTACGCGGCCCAGATGGACAAGCGCATCGGCGGGGTCTCGCACGAGGCCATAGCCTGCCTGCAGCGGTATGCGTGGCCGGGTAACATCCGGGAGCTCGAAAACGCGATGGAACGGGCCGTGGCGCTCGAGCAGACGCCGACGGTGCTCGTCGAGAGCCTGCCCGACCACGTCCGGCACGCCCCGCGCCCGGCGTCGGCCGTGGCGTCCGCACCGGTGCTGGCCTCGCCGACTGCCGCCTTCGCCGAGTTTCCCGAGGCCGGCTTCGACCTCGAGCACCACGTGCAGCAGATCGAACGGGGCTACCTGGCCGAGGCCCTGCGCCGTGCGGGTGGGGTCAAGACGCGGGCCGCCGAGCTGCTCGGCATGAGCTTCCGATCGTTCCGGTACTATTTAAAGAAGTACGACCTGTAGGCTACTGGCTGGCGGCTGCTGGTTGGCGGCTGGCGGCTTGGCGGACGGGTGCGGTCGTGCGAGGCCCCTCAGTCGCGCGAGGCTCTGGCCGAGCGGGGGCTCGACGAGCGGGGTTCCGGCTCCAGACTCACGGCGGCCGGCTCGGGCTTGTCCGTAGACCGACACTCCCTGTCGCAGTGACGATTTCTGGCACCATGACAGTGACGCAGATTGTCGGTTTCGCGTCTCCTGGGCGGCCCCGTCGACAGGGCCGATCCGGCTGAGGCCGCCAAAATGGCGTCTGATCAAC
>JAANMT010003313.1_pt1 | contig 11684 bp, 10 predicted proteins | sample 7279711 | NCBI WGS metagenome assembly JAANMT01 (sample SAMN14094538, study PRJNA606508) | bioreactor metagenome | isolation source: A lab-scale SPAN reactor treating ammonium-rich wastewater day 1 | place: Ireland: Galway | collected 2017-01-16 | reverse complement strand
ACTACGCCGCGCAGCAGACGGGCGATGCCGATCTTCTGCGTGTCGCCAACCAGCACTGCCTGACGACGCGCCGCTACCTGGTGCGGGGTGACGGCAGCGCGGCACACGAAGGCATCTTCGATCTGGAGACGGGCGAGTTCCTGCGCCAGACGACTCACCAGGGTTGGCGCGGCGACTCTTCGTGGGCGCGCGGGCTGGCCTGGGCGCTCTATGGATTCGGCACAGCGTATGCCTACAGTGGCGATGCGCGTTTCCTCCAAACTGCCGAGGCGTGCGCCGCCTATTACATCGAGCACACGCCCGCGCACGGCGTACCGCCCAACGACTGGCGCGAGCCTGATCCCCCCACCCCCTACGAAAGCTCGGCAGCGGCCATCGCCGCGAGCGGCCTGTGGAGCCTGGCCGGGTTGACGGGCGACCCGGCACAGGCAGCGCTCTACCGGCGCATCGCCCTCCAGATTCTCGACACGCTCACCGGGCCGGAGTTTCTGGCCGTTGAGACGCCAGGCTGGGAGGGCATCCTCAAACACGCAATCTACCATCGTAACAAGGAGCTTGGCGTGGACGAGAGCGTCGCCTGGGGCGACTACTTCTTCCTTGAGGCCTTGAGCAAGGTGCTGGCCGATGCCTGACAGGCAGGTTGCCCTGGTGACCGGGGCCAGCCGGGGCATCGGGCGGGGCATCGCGCTGGCGCTCGCCGGGCGGGGCTGGGCGGTGGCCGTCAACTACCACCGCAGCGCCGAGGCCGCCGGGGAGGTCGTCCGCCTGGCCGGGGAGGCGGGCGGTGAGGGGATGGCTGTGCAGGCTGATATCGGCTGCGCGGAAGACCGCAGCCGCCTGCTCGACGAAACGCTCAGCCGCTATACCCGCCTCGACCTGCTGGTGAACAACGCGGGGATGGCTCCGCGCGTCCGCTTTGACCTGCTGGAGACGACCGAGGCAAGCTACGACGAGGTGATGGACACCAACCTCAAGGGGCCGTTCTTCCTGACGCAGCTTGTCGCCCGCAAAATGGTCGAGCTGGTCAAGGCGGGCCAGGTGGCGCGCCCCAACATCGTTAACATCGGCTCGATCAACGCCTATACCAGCGCGCCAAACCGGGGCGAATACTGCGTTTCGAAGGCAGGTATGGCGATGATCACCAAGCTGTTCGCTGACCGGCTGGCTGAATACGGGATCAACGTCTACGAGGTGCGCCCCGGTATCACCGACACGGACATGACCAGCACGGTGCGCGAGAAGTACGAGCGCCTGATCTTCGAGCAGGGGCTGATGCCCATCCGGCGCTGGGGCCAGCCTGAGGACGTCGCCCTGGCGGTGGTGGCCATCGCCGAGGGCTACTTCCCGTTCTCGACCGGTGAGGTGATCAACGTCGACGGCGGCTTCCACCTGCACCGGCTTTAACCCGATCGCACGCCACACAGCAGAAGGATAGAGGAGCATGCCAGCCAGGAAAACCGTTGCCTTTGGCGAGATCATGCTGCGCCTGTCACCTCCGGGTTTCCAGCGGTTCGCACAGGCCCGCAGCTTTGACGTGGTCTACGGTGGAGGCGAGGCGAACGTTGCCGTATCGCTGGCGAACTTCGGCCTGCCGGTCGAGTATGTGACGCGCCTGCCCGCCAACGACATCGGGGACGCGTGCCTAGCCTACCTGCGCCAGTTCGGCGTGGGGACGGGCCACGTTGTGCGCGGCGGCGAGCGGCTGGGCATCTACTTTCTGGAGATGGGGGCCGTGCAGCGCGGCAGCAAGGTTGTCTACGACCGCGCTAACTCGTCACTGGCGACCATCGAGCCGGGCATGGTGGACTGGAAAGCCGCCTTCGCCGATGCTGACTGGTTCCACTGGACGGGCATCACGCCAGCCATCTCGGAGGGAGCGGCGGCGGTTTGCCTGGAGGCGGCCAGCACGGCCAAGGAGCTGGGCCTTACCGTCTCCTGCGACCTGAACTACCGCGCCAAGCTGTGGAAGTGGGGCAGGCCAGCCGGGGAGGTGATGGCCGAGCTGGTTCAGTACGCCGACGTGGCGATCGGCAATGAGGAAGATGCCGAAAAGGTCTTCGGCATCAAAGCGCCCGACAGCGATGTGACCGCTGGCAAGGTTGAGGCCGATCAGTACCGCCACGTATGCGAAGGGTTGGCCGGGCGCTTCCCGAACCTGAAGACTATCGCCATCACGCTGCGCGGGTCGGTTTCGGCCAGCCATAACACCTGGTCGGGCGTCCTGTGGGACGGCAGTGAGTTCATCACCGGGCCAGGCTACGATATCACCCACATGGTTGACCGGGTGGGCGGCGGCGATGCGTTCGCCGGCGGGCTGATCTACGGCCTGAAGGCGGCCAGCAGCCGCGCGGAGGCGCTGGCGTTTGCGGTGGCCGCCTCCTGCCTCAAGCACACCGTCTTTGGAGACTTCAACCTTGCCAGCGTCGCCGAGGTTGAGAAGCTGCTCAAGGGCGACGCATCCGGGCGGGTGAGCCGCTAGTGGCTGTTCTGAACTTGCCAGTGGTCTTCCCCTCATCCCGGCGAGCTTCGCTCGCTTTCCCTTCTCCCACGCAGGCGGGGAGAAGGGGGAAGGCGATCTGCCGTGGGCAGGTCGCACGGGGTGAGGGGTGAAGAATGCATAACATGCTCCAGGGAGGAAAACAATGGCACGCACCGATCGACTGGCTGTCTATGACGCAACCCTGTCTACCGGGCTGGTTCCGCTCTTCTACCATGGCGACCCGGACATCGCGCTTGGCGTGGCGCGCGCCTGCGCGGAAGGCGGCGCGCGTGTGCTGGAGTTCACCAACCGGGGCGAGAAGGCGCTGCCCGTTTTCGCTGCGCTGAACGACGCCATCCAGCAGGAGAGCCTGTCGCTGATCCTCGGCATCGGCTCGACCCTCGACGCGCCAACGGCGGCCCTCTACCTGGCACACGGCGCAAACTTCGTCGTCGGCCCGATGCTCAACGCCGAGATCGCCCGGCTGTGCAACCGCCGGAAGGTAGCCTACATGCCTGGCTGCGGCAGCGTCAGCGAGATATCGGAGGCCGAGGAACTGGGCGTGGAGATTGTCAAGGTGTTCCCTGGCGCAGCAGCCGGTGGGCCGGGCTTTGTCAAAGACGTGCTCGCGCCGATGCCCTGGACGCGCATCATGCCGACCGGCGGTGTGGATGCCACCGAAGAGAACCTCGCCGCATGGTTCAGGGCGGGCGTGGCCGCCGTGGGGATGGGCAGCAAACTGGTCCGCAAAGACCTGGTCGAGGCGCGCGACTACGCCGCCATCGCCGAGAACGTCCGGCGCGTGCTGGCCATCATCGCGGAGCTTCGTGCTTGATGGTGCAGCCTCACCGCGCAACCTGACCGTAAGGCGGAGTTTTCCAGGAGAACCAATCATGGCAGCGAGTATCAAGACGACGGTCGTCGGCAGCTACCCCATCCCCGCCTGGCTGGCAGCGATGCCCTCCACCCCTGCAGTGCGTGACGCGATTATGGTGGTGATGAAGACCCAGGAGCTGGCGGGCATTGACGTAGTCTCCGACGGCGAGCTGTCGCGCTTCGACGTGAACCACCCGGAAACAAACGGGATGATCGACTATTTTGTAAGCCCGCTGGACGGCGTGGACGCTCGCCTGAGCCGTGAGGAGCTGGCCCAGTTCCGCGCCCGACAGGGGATGCGCTTCCGTGCCCAACCGGCGGGCATCGTGCGTGGCCCCATCGGTGAGGGGACGCTCGACTTACCCGCGGCCTGGTCGTCCGTCAGGGGGCTGACCGGCTCCCCGCTCAAGTTCACGGTGACTTCGCCCTATATGCTCGCCAAAACGCTCGTCGATGAACACTACGGCGACCTGCAAGAGCTGGCGATGGCGCTGGCCGACGTGCTGCGCAGGCAGGTGGCTGAGATCGATGCCGCCGTGATCCAGGTGGACGAGGCCAACCTGACCGGCCACCCGGAGGACACTGGCTGGGCGCACGAGCCGATCAACCACGTGCTCGGCGCGACGCAGGGCGAGAAGGCCGTTCACCTGTGTTTCGGCAACTACGGCGGCCAGTCGATCCAGCGCGGCTTCTGGCGCGATACGCTGGCCTTCCTGAACAACCTCGACGCAGATCATCTGGTGCTGGAGTTTGCCCGCCGGGGCTACGACGAGCTGGAGGTGTTCAACGACCTGCGCCCGGAGATTGCGCTCGGCGTGGGCGTGATCGACATCAAAGACAACGAGGTCGAGCCGCCGGACGAGGTCGCCCGGCGCATTGAGCAGGCAGTCGCGGTGCTCGGCGCGGAGCGCATCCGCTGGGTGCACCCGGACTGCGGCTTCTGGATGCTGCCGCGCAGCGTGGCCGACCGCAAGATGGCAGCACTGGTCAAGGGACGCGACGCCTTCCTGGGGCATAGTTGAGCAGCAGCCCGGCCACCCGCATCACTGCCGCGCAGCGCGAGGCGTGGGCGCAGAGCCTCAAGCAGGTGTCCGCCGCGCCGCTGGAGGCTTGCGAGGGCTTCCCGCGAATCGCCCGGCGCTTTGAAGCGTGGTGGGCAGGTGAGGCGCTCGACCGCCCGATCCTGATCGGTGCAGCCAACCCGCGCCCTGAGCGACCGGTGACCCGCCGCCTCGACTTGCTGGAAAGACCGGAGGAGTGGCTGGCGGCCAAGCTGCTGGACGTGCAGCAGCTTCACCGCGTGGGCGATACGCTGCCGATGCTGCGCGTGGACTTCGGCCCAACCGTGCTGGGCGCGATGCTGGGCGCGAAGGTGGCGTTCAGCAGCGACACGTCGTGGACACACGCATTCATCGACGATGACTGGTCAAATGAGCCAGATTGGGCCATCCAGGAGAGCGACCGCTGGCTGCATCTGCTGCGCGTGCTGGCCGGGCTGGCCGCCGAAAACGCGCCGGGACGCTACGTGGTCTGTACGCCCGACATCGGCGCAGCGGGCGACCTGCTGCTCAACCTGCGCGGGGCCGGGCCGCTCTCCCTCGACCTGCTCACCAGGCCGGACAATGTCAGGCGTGCGGTGGCCAGGATTTACCCGCTGTGGGAGCAGCTTTTCAGCGAGCTTTACGAGATCACGGCGCAGCATGGCGCAGGGCTGATCCACTGGCTCAATCTGTGGTCAGACGTGCCCTACGTCACCCCGGCCTGCGACTTCATGGTGATGATCGGCCCGCAGCACTTCGAGGAGTTCTTTCTGGAGGACCTCGCGCGGGTTTCGAGCGCGGTGGGGCGGGCCTGCTTCCACCTGGACGGTGCGGGCGGCGTGCGCCACCTGGATGCGCTCCTCTCAATCCCGGAGATGCGGGCGATCCAGTTCATCCCCTCGCCATCGGAGCCGCCGCCTACCGCGTGGATCGAGATGTTCAAGAAGGTTCGAGCGGCAGGGCGGTCGCTGCTGATCAACTGCCAGGCAAGCGAGGTCATGGCCTTGTGCGACGCGCTCGGACCGGAGGGCGTCGCTTTCTGGCTCGATGCGCCTGCCTCCCCGGAGGAGCTGGATGCAGTGGCGGCACAGCTCCGCCGAAGGTATGGAGCGCCCGATTAGCGCGTTACGCGCCGGGCACAGCCAGCCGGTAGGCGCTCTCCCCCGCGCAGGCCCGGCACAGCGCCCGGCCCGCCTCGACGACCTCCCGCCGGTTGATGATCGCCTCGCCGCAGGATGGGCACGCCGCACGATCTCCCGCCTGGCCGAGCAGCCACAACCCGATCACACCCAGCGCGACCTGCGTGCTGAGCTGCGGGGGGTATCCACCCGCCGCGAGCAGCAGGACTGCCCAGCCAGCCGGGTCGCCCTTGCCCAGCAGGGCAAACGCCCCCGCCGATGCCAGGTACAGGCTCAGCGCGTAGAGAGGCCAGGGCAGGTAGAGCGTCAGCCCGGTTGACCAGATCGCCATGATGCCCGTGATCGCGGGGTTGGCGAGCGCCATCACGGCGAAGGCCAGCGCAGGCAGCGCGGCAGCCAGCCATGCCCCGCGCGGAATCCCGCGCTGGCGCGCTATCCACCAGAAGCAGGCCCCGCTGGCGACGACGAGCAGCTCGCCCAGGTAGAACAGCCCCAGGCCCGGCGACGGGAGGGGGAGCGGCAGCACTGCGGCTAGCGCCTCACTTCCCTGGTGCAGCGTGCCCACCAGGAGCGCCAGCACGGGGATCGCCCGCGCGGCCCGCGCCCCCGGGCTTCCCGCCGCCTGCCACACATCCCTGCCGAGCGCACCCAGGGCGATCAGCGCCAGCAGATGGTAGATCACGGGCAGCCAGCCCGCCGGGGGGATGACGAGCGACACCAGGCCGAGTGCCAGCAGCCCGGCCAGGCTCACGCCCAGCACGAACCGCCCGGCGCGCGCAGCCTGCCAGATCAGCCAGCCCAGCCCGGCCAGCGACAGCACGCCTGCCAGCGTGAAGGCGAGCTGCCCGGCCAGCGAAAGGCCCTGGTAGACCGCGGCCACCGGCGGCGACTTGGGCATGAAGATGGCCGAGCGGGTCAGCGTCCGCGCTACCAGCCATTCAGCGACAGCCGCCACCGCCAGCCAGGCAAAGAACTGCGGAGCGCGTCTCATGATCCGTTTCTCCCCGTGGCCCTGGAGAGATAGTACATGACCGCCGCGATCCCGGCTGCCAGCAGCAGGGTCAGCACAGGCAGTGCGACGGTGAGCACCCCCATCAGCAGCGCAGCCTGCGGGCGGGCAGGGGCGTCGGCTGCCTCAGGCGGCGCGGCGGGCCGCGCTTCCCGCTCGAACTGGAGCGACACCCACTGCGAGGTGGACTTCTTGCCGTTGCGCTCGCTGTTCGCCCCGTCCCACACGGCGAAGGCGACCGAGTAGACCGTGCCCGGCGCAAAGCTCACCTGGTCTACTTCGCGCGCGGTGAGGCTGCGGCTGAAGACGACCCGCCAGCGCCCATCCGACCACACGCCGTGCCCCTGCACGGTCTGCGCCTCGGCGGGGTAGGCGGTGAGCGTGGCAAACCCCCCGGCGATCAGGTCTTCGACGGGCGACTCGTGGGGGCCTGCCATCAGGTTGCCGACGGCAAAGGCCGGGGCGTAGCTGGCGTCGGTGTAGTCCTCAAGGGCCGGGGCTTCGCCCTCGGCAAAGGGGTAGTAGTCAACCATCATGTCAGGGTAAGGCCCGTCCATCGCCTGGCGGGCGGCTATCCCTGCCTGCCAGTCCGCCTTCCAGTGCCAGATGTTGACGTTGCCGCCCTGCTGCCCCATGCAGAAGAACGGCTGCCCTTCCGCCAGGGGGAACTGCACGGCGACCGAGTCGGTGAAGTCCTGCACGCGGATCGTCTCGGCGTTCTCCGTCTCGTCGGCCCATTCCAGCAGGAAGACCACCTGAGAGCCGTTGTGCAGCGCCCGCGCGGACAGCGAGCGCACCGACGCCTGCGGCAGGATGGGCCGCGTGACGTTCTGCGCGCTCAACGGAACCTCGATGCTGCTGGCCTGCCGCCACAGCGGCGAGCCGGGGTCGGCGGTGGGCAGCTCGCCGTCAACGTAGGCCACGCTGAGCGTCGTGCCCTGCGAGCTGGCAACCGGGACTTTCAGCAGGGTGAGGGCTACTGCCAGCGCCAGGGTCAGACCGAGCATTAGAATTGGTTTCTTGTTCATGCAGCGCTCCAGTCGTGAACCGGGCAGGCAATCACTGCCCGGCGAGCGGGCAGTCGCCGCAGGAAAGCTCCGGGCCGGGCGGGGTGGGCCGCACGTCGGCCAGCCGGGGCTGCTCCAGCGTGACGCCCAGGCACGCGGCGTCGGCTTTCACGAACGCCTCAGCGAAGCTGGCGATCTCCGGGTACGGGCCGTCGCCTCCTGCCCGGCGGAAGTACTCGGCAAACAGCCCGATCCAGCGCCCCAGGTGATCGGCCAGGAACTTGCGCTGCGCCTCTACGCACACTTCGGCGTGCTCGGCGATCCCGCGCTCGGCGGCATAGGCTTCCTTGAGCGCCAGCGCGCACATAAACTCCAACTCGGCGGTGATGTGGTCAGGTCGCTCGCGCACCTGGCTGCCCATCACGAAGCCAAAGGCGCGGTAGAACCCGGCGATATCTGCCAACTCCTGCGCGTGGCGGAACTCGTTGGGTATACCCCATTCCGTCTCGTAGCACAGCGACCCCGCCGACCCAAACGACCGCCGGTGGGCGGCCTGCAACTCATCCAGCGAGGACAGCGCCACCCGGATTTCAGGGGGGTAACCGTTCATCAGCCCCCCCAGCACGGCGTTGATCAGCGGCACGTCCTCCAGCCAGTTCTCAGCCGGGTACAGGAACGCCGTCGACAGGAAGCGGTACACTTGCGCGCGGCGAACAGCAGTGTCGATCATATCGAGTTCACCCTTTCGGCTGGACGCTCGTAGATCGGCTCGACGACGCTCAGGCGGATGGCCTCGCGCCCCTGCGCGTCAAAGCCGATCACCGTGTCGTTGTACATCTGCCACGGCTGGCCGTTGATCTCCGTCTCGTGGACGAGCGGCCCCTCCTCAACCTCGAAGCGGAAGATCATGCGCTGCGTCGTGCGGAACAACTGCATGACGGCCAGCAGCGTGCGGGAGGGCGCGGTGTAGCGCGCGATGGCGTTTTCCACGCCGGGGCCGAACATCTGGTGAAGGTAGGCGCGCGGCGCCCAGCGCGGCGGGATGTAGTAGATGTTCGGCTCCGTGCCGAACTGCGGGTAGAGCGGCAGCGCGACCTGCTCGACGCGGATCATGTAGTACAGCGGGTTCTGCGGGTCTTCGGCCCAGGAGCCGTCCTCGTTGATGTCCACCAGCCCGTTCAGGCGAATCTTGCCGGGGCAGACCGTCATGCAGCGTGTCTCCATCGGCACGCCCTCGCTGAGCGGGTCGCTGCCTTCCACGCGCGGGTAGCAAGCCACGCACTTCTCGCTGGTGCCCGTGAGGCCGCGATACATGGACTTCTTGTACGGGCACTGCTCCACGCACTTGCGGTAACCCCGGCAGCGCGCCTGGTCGATCAGCACGATGCCGTCCTCAGGCCGCTTGTAGATCGCCTTGCGCGGGCAGGCGGCGGCGCAGGCCGGGTAGGTGCAGTGATTGCACAGGCGTTGCAGGTAGAAGAACCACGCCTGGTGCTCCGGCAGCGTCGCGCCCTCACGGCTGATGCCAAGCCGGTCACCCTGGTAGCCGGTCGAGGTGTCCTCGTAGAAGTTGGGCGCGCGCCACTCCTTGTCGTCAGGCAGGTAGCCGAGCGCCTGCTCCTCCGGCGGGGCCGCCTCGGCGATGGTCATGCCGCCGTAGAGGCCGTAAGGCGCGGCATCGCTGGCCTGAGTGGCGTCCCACTCGGCCTCCTGCCCGGCGGCCTGGTGCGCCGCGTCGAGCATCTCCAGGATTTTGATGTCCCAGTGCTGCGGATAGCCGCCGTAGGGCTTCGTCTCGACGTTGTTCCACCACATGTATTCCTGCCCGGCGGAGAACGTCCAGGTGGCCTTGCACGCGCCGGTGCACGTCTGGCAGCCGATGCAGCGGTTGATGTTGAAGACGGCCACAAACTGCCGCTCCGGGTGCGCCTCCGGGAAGACGTAGCTCATGTTGCGGCCAAGGTGCCAGTTGTAGACGTCAGGCATGTTGTGTGCTCCTTACTGTGAGGCGGGAGTGCCCGCCCCGAAGGCAGGCCGCCACCTGGCGAGCGTCTCGCGGATCAGGTCGCGCACGTACGGCTCGCCTTTCTGACGGTAGATGCGGTGCGTGGCGAGGAACAGCGGGCTGCGGAACAGCGCCATCAGGCGCGGCTCGTCCCAACCCAGCCGCACGTACTCCTCGACGATGCACTCAGCCATCGCCTCGATCTGGCCCGGCTCGCCGGGCATGACCATCCCTACCAGCCCCATCGGGTCTTCGGGAACTGCTTCGTCGTGTGGCATCGTCGCTTATCTCCTGATCCGCACCATCGCACCACTCAGGTACTTGGCCATGAAACTGCTCTCGTGCGCCGGGGTGAACCCGGTGGCGACCGGCTCCCACGCGCCGACGCCGTTCAGCCCGCCGTCCTCGGCTTTGGTCAGCTTGACGAGCGTCTCTTTGGGCACGGTGTTCAGCGCGTGGTTGTCAGCCTCCCCACCGAAGATGAACTGCATCCCGGTCTTCTGCTTGTGGAACAGCGTGTCGGTCTGGTGCATGGGCATCGACCAGTCACGGGTGACAGACTGCTGCGACCCGTAGCGCAGGTTGGCCTGGTAGCCCGTGCCCTCAGAACGCGCCAGCCCGTCGGGCCGCGTCTCGTGGGCCAGCACCGATTTTTCCGTCGCCATGAACGGGCCGTGCTTGATCATGATGATGTGGTAGGGGTAGGCCGGATTGTACTTGGCGCGCAGCATCAGCCGCGCCACCCGGTAGAACGGGTCATCGGGCGACCAGCCGATGTAAGGCCGGTCGGCGGGGTTGGCGTCCACGTAGACGTAGTCGCCGTCCTCGATGCCCAGGTCCTGCGCCGCCTGCGGGTTGATGTGCACCTGGTGATCGCCGGGGCCGGGCAGCCGCCTGTCCGTCCGGTACGGGTCGCCGAAGTTCGAGTCGAGGATGATCGTCCAGTCCACCGTGCTCCACGAGGAGTGGACGCGGTGGCGCGTCTTGGGCGTCAGGCAGTAGAAGTGGAAGCCCTGCTCCCACAGCGGGTTGGCCGTCTCCCGCAGCTCCGCCCAGCCCATCTTCACGTTGCGCACGGTGCGTTCCTCCCAGCCCATCGCGTCGAGCGGGATGCCGTAGTCGTCGGGGCGCAGGAAGCGGCTGGTGGAGAGGATAACGTTGGGCAGGTAGGGGGTGGCTTCCGGCCCCTCGCGGTGGCTGATCATGTTCTCGCCGTACTCGATGGCCTCCGGGATGTCGCAATAGGCGTTCAGGCGGCCGGTGTCGGTGTAGAAGGGCACCGAGTCGTGTATCTGCTCCCAGAACGGGATGCGCGGGTAGGTGCGGAACAGCATCAGCGCCGCGCCCGGCTCGCCGTACTGCCCGGCGACGATGTCCTCAAAGCGGTAGCCGCTGGTCGTCAGCGACGAGTCGAGCAGGCGCTGGATGTAGACCTCGTTGCGCCCTTCCAGCACGAACTTCCAGTAGTCCCGGAAGCGCTGGTCGCCGAGCTGGTCGCCCAGCGCGGCGGACACTTCCGCCAGGATGCGCGCATCGTCGCGCGTATCGTAGAGCGGTGGGATGCCCCCCTTCCATATCTGCAGGAACGGGTTGGAGCAGGAGGCCGTGATCTCGTAATCCTCGAACTCGACCCACGAGTTGGCCGCCAGCCCGAAGTCAGCATACTCGATGCTGGACGTCATCTCAATGTCCACCGAGATGATCAGCTCGACGTTGGGGTTGACGTTCTTGATCATCTCGTAGTGGTGCTTGGCGTTGTTGAGCAGGTTGACGTTGGTGAAGAACATGACCTTGGTGGGCGTGGGCATGTGGGTCTGCCCGGTGAACACCTTGCGCCCGTAGCGGGGCGTCTCGACGATCAGGGGCCGCTCGGAGTGATTCCAGTAGGCCGGTTCTTCGTCCCTGGTGTAGGCGTGGGCCACAATCTCCCCGCCGGGCGCGTCCGCGTCCAGGTTCGGCTCAAACGGGTCTTCGGCCACCCAGCCCTTGAAGCCCGGCCCGGTCAGCGGCGAAGCCTGGAACAGGGCCGCCTTGTAGTTGCCCGCCCAGGTGTAGCAGCCCGCCCCCGGCTGGCCGATGTTGCCGGTCAGCATCAGCGGCAGGAACTGGGCGCGGTTGGCGAGCGTGGC
>JAANMT010003312.1_pt1 | contig 11688 bp, 7 predicted proteins | sample 7279711 | NCBI WGS metagenome assembly JAANMT01 (sample SAMN14094538, study PRJNA606508) | bioreactor metagenome | isolation source: A lab-scale SPAN reactor treating ammonium-rich wastewater day 1 | place: Ireland: Galway | collected 2017-01-16 | reverse complement strand
CGTCAAAGTGATGAACGTTGTTCTCCGAAAGCGTGTTCCAGTTCAACGTCACCTGACGATCACCGGCCACCGCGTCAAAGCTGCCAAAGTTCACCGGCAGAATGATGTCGTATTCGAAGGTCAAGCAGACCCAATTGAGCCAGCCGTCGTCACCGCCCCAGTAGTCAGTCACAGCCAGCACCCACGCGCCGACCGCATTCTCACCGTCCACCGCCGACAGCGGGGAATCCGGCTGGAAGCTGCCGGTAAACGGAGCCGTGCCAGATCCAATCGGCGTGCCGGCTTCGTCGTCAAACGTCGTGCAGGTGAAGTTATCACCGCTGCCGCCGTTAGCCAAAGACAGGTCAATGACCGTGCCCATCGGCGACGTCAACGTGATATCGAGATCGCTGACCCACGTGTGGTTGATATCCAGACACACGTTCAAGTCTGTAATCTGATATTCGATCGGGACGTTGATCGTCACGTAAGTCGTCGGAATCAGATTGTTGATCGGATAGGTCGTGTTGTCCACGGCATATTCGCAATGCGTATTCGGATGAATATCGCACTGGCACACAAACGGCTCACTGCACGGGGTGCACGTACGTGTCAACACATACTCTGCTCCGCACGGAACACCCGTGAAGCCCTGCGGTAAGACCACTGCAATGTAGTCACCGGCAGGCAGGCAGTTCGTATAGCAGATTGGCACACACGGTGCCGCAGGCATCACGACGATCGGCTCAACCACGCCGCCGTTAATGTCCGCACACGAAGCCATCGGGAACAGGAAGAAGTACGCGTTGAATTCTGCGGTCAGACAGAATACGTTGCTGTCCAGATCATCCGTGACCGTGAACACAAACCAGTCGGTATCACGATAGTTCAGGCCGTCAAACAGGAACGTGCCGCTTGTGCCGCAAAGCTCCACACCGCAAGGCAGCGGTAGTGCAGAAAACGCCACGGGATCGTTGCAGCCAGCATTGTACGTATCCACATCGCCGTCTTGGCAAATCGGCTCGCCTTCAGGCGTGCCGTTCGGCGGGCAAACCACGTCACAGACTTGGCAAGCATCCATCGTCAGCACATAGTCACCGCAAGCGGTGCCGTAGCCGTCCACTACGATAACGTAGCTGTGACCGGCAAAGAGCTGTACGCATTCCAAATACGAACGATAGCTGCCGGTGGAACCGGGGCACGGGCTGGCATCGTCGTTACAGGCAATCTCGCCGCCCGGAACTGGTGCGCCGTCATAAATATAGAGCTTCGTGTCAAAGCCGGACAGACACAGGCTGAACGTCACTTGCTGATCTACAGTCGGAGTATAAGTATAGACCACATCCGGGGCCGTTCCACCCGTATACGGGCACACTGCATCATAGTTGTTCGTGTAGGAACAAGTATTGCCCGACGCCGTAAACGGCAGACCGGGAACCGGCAGAGCGTTGCAGTACAGATCGCCTGGCAGCGGTACTGCGCACGGACTGGTCGCGCAATTCACGCCGGACGTCCAAGTGCCGCCGAGTGCCACACAGTCAGCCTCATACATGTCAGCGCAGGATGGATTGCACGGATCTCCGTAGCAGCATCTGTACGGAGCCGGAGGCGCGGGTGCTTGCAGATTGAAAATGTAGTTGACATCGGTCATCGAGGAGTAGTAGTTGCCGCACTCGATGAACAGGACAACGCCTGCTGCAAAATTAATCGTGCGCTGTGGGTCTGCGCCACCGCATTCGTCGTCGCCAGTCGTAGACGTGCCACTGCAGCATGTTCCCGCAGTCCAGATCTTGAAGTATGAGTCTCCGTCGGAGCCGCACATGTCAAAGATGTGATTCCCGGCATATACCGTTGTATACGTGTAGAACACATCAAAATACGGTCTGCCAACGCAGTCATCGGTCAAACCGTAGGTGCCGGTGTCAGAAAACGGTGCGCTTGCAATCACAAAGGCATTCGCGCAGTCTTCACCACCCTGATCCAAGGTGCGGCTGCCCGTGCGGCCGGTCGGTTCAACCTGTGCATAAAGCTCCGCCAAGCGAGCCTTCAGATCCGGAGATTCGATGCCGCGGAGTGAATTCTCCGCTAATTGGGCTTCAATCACTTGGATCTGCAGTTTCAACTCTGATGCGTTCTGCGCATCATAGTGCAGGACGTTCACGACGTCCACGTTCTTGACATCCTTCGCCGCTGCGTAGACCATGCTGCAACAAAGTGCTGTCAAAACAAGACAAGAAATCAGGACCTTTTTCATACTTTTTCCTCTTCCTTATGGTAATTGGGTCAAATACACACACATTTTCGGTATGACTAACATACCAAATATACCCTATACCTTTCCGTCACGCAATGAAAATCGGAGGGTTTCTCCGAAACCTCGAATTATCGACAATAAACTCCGACATTTCTGAATTATTGTGGTTATTCCACTTACAGGCCAATTGGGTCACCCTTACTAAAGGCACTCCCTGAATCAGAGGCATCCTGTTTCTCTCTTGCAGCATCTCGTGCAATTTGCCTTGCTTGGCCCCATATTTGCCGCTAAGTTCACGAATAGCCTTGACTTTCATATGTCAATTGGTTAGGTTAAAGTGCTTTAGCCTGTAAGGCTATCTCCTACTGGGGAGAAGTAGCTAAACCCTTGATTTCTGTCTGTTTTTAGATGGTTTAGTCAACCGTATCGCAACTTCCCGTTCATATCACTTGCTGTAGATTCTGCCCTTGACCTCAAGACTTCGACTCTGTTTCCTGCTGTGCGCAATGCTGTTGCCGGCCATCGCTTGGCCGCAGGCGGCGCAGTTGCCGATGTTCTTCAATTCGAACAGCGCGTCCACCAGTGCGGCAGGAACCATCAAAGGCTACATCGGTCAGCCTATCATCGCAACATCCACGAACGCCACGCGCGGCACCATTCGCACCGGCTATATTGTGACACGCGCGCAGTTCCTGTCGCGTCCGCTGTCGGCGCCGAACCGTCCCGCTGAGTTGGTCTATGAGTTCGCGCTGCAACAGAATTATCCGAATCCGTTCAATCCGTCCACAGTGATTCCATTTTCGCTGGATCGCGCTGGGGACGCTACGCTTGCACTCTTCAATGTGCTCGGTCAGAACGTGCGCAGCTTCGATTTCCCTGCGGCGCAGCCCGGTTCCTATTCCATCACGTGGGACGGCCGCACGCAACAAGGTGCCGCGCTGCCCAGCGGACAGTATTTCGCGCGGCTGTCGCAGGATGCCCGCGTGCAGGTTCGCAAATTAACTCTTCTTAAGTAAACTCTTCTCATTCAGGATAGACTCTCTATGAGACTCGCGACGCTTCTGTTTGCCCTGCTGCTGGCCACTGTGCCGGTCTGGGCCATTGGTCCGACCACCATGACTTATCAGGCGATCTTCACCGATTCCCAAGGGGAAGTCATGGCGGACGGCGTATATAACATCGGCTTCCACATCTTCACAGGTCCCGTCGGCGGCCCGCCGATCTGGTCCGAATGGCAGGATGTGACCGTCACCAACGGCGTTTTCGAAGTTACGCTCGGCATCATCATGCCGCTGTCGCCCGCGTTCTTCCCGCCTGCCGGCGCGTGGCTCGGCTTGTCCTACAACGGTGACTTCCTGAATCCGCGGCAGTTTATGACGGCTGTGCCCTATGCGTTTGTCGCGTGTTGGGCGGATTCCGCACGTGTGGCAGGAAACGTCTCCACTGGCGGATTCAGTCAGTTACTGAATACTGACAACGAAGTCTCCAATTCACCGACGAATTTCGCGTCTTCCTCTTTCACGTTGAATGCCAACTCCGCAGTGACTTTCTTCGCCACGGCGATTGTCGAAGATGATGAAGACAGCGAAGGCGTGTTGTGGCGCGGTCGCCTTGAGTTGCTGGACAATACCGGCACCGTTATGGCCTCGTCCCAGGAAGTCAAGGAAGTCGCACCGGGCGATCTCTTCTTCCAGACGCTTGCATCCGTTCCGGCCGGAACTTACTCGCTCCGACTTGTTCTGTGGACGACGGATGAGGCCGCGACCGTTTGGGTTGAGCACATTGACTTCGGCGCAAACTGGGTTCCGATGACTGTTCCCGGCCGCTAACGATTCTCTTTCGAAATTACTTTAGACATTGCCCCGGCTTCACGTCGGGGTAGTGTGTTTCTGAACCATGTATTCACACTCTCATACCTTCGGTCAGGATATTCCCCGCGCGGGAGAACGACGCACTCTCATCGTCGTGTTCATCACGTTCACGATGATGATCGTGGAAATCGCCGCCGGACTGCTCTACGGCTCCATGGCGCTGTTGGCCGACGGGCTGCACATGGCGTCGCACACCGTCGCGTTGACTTTGAGTTGGGCCGCTTATGTGCTCGCGCGCAAATATGCCGGCGACCCGCGCTTCAGCTTCGGAACCGGCAAAGTCAACTCACTTGCCGCCTTCGCCAGCGCACTGTTGCTGGCCGTCTTTTCGCTGATGATGGCATGGGAAAGCATTGACCGCTTCCTGCATCCGGTTGCCATTCAATTCAATCAGGCGATTCTCGTCGCCGTCGTGGGCCTGGTCGTCAATGGCGCCAGCGTGTTTATTCTCGGCGTGAAACACACGCACGATCATGATCATGACCACGATCACGACTCGGATCATGTGCACGTTCACGCTGAAGACCACAATCTGCGCGCCGCCTACTTTCACGTGATGGCCGATGCGTTGACCTCGATACTGGCCATCTCCGCCCTGCTCTCCGCGAAGTTCTACGGCTTGATGTGGATGGACCCGATGATGGGAATCGTGGGAGCGATTCTCGTGGGCCGCTGGTCGTGGGGACTCCTGCGCGATTCAGGGAAAGTGCTGCTCGACCGGCAGGCGCCCGAGCAGGTTATCGCCGCTGTGCATCAGTCCATCGAAACTCAAACCGAAGCCCGCATCGCCGACCTGCATATCTGGGCCATCGCACCCGGTCTCTACGCCTGTGAACTCTGCGTCACGACCTCCCAGGACGCATCTCCTAATCACTACAAGTCGCTGCTCCCGAAGAATATCGGCATCGTGCACGCTACCGTCGAGGTGCACAAAGTGTAGTTTCGCCCGTCCTCTTCACTGTGCAAAGCCCTGCAAAACCTTGCGGGGCTTTTTTGTTCTGCAAACTTAAAGTTTCGCTTGCAATTCAGACAAATAGAATCGCCGAGGACAGATGCGTTCCGGCACTGCGGCTCTGCGCTGGTGCAAATGGCCCTGTTGTTGCTCTGTATTTCTCCGATAAGTTGGTGCAATGCAACAAACCCGGTTTTGCCATGCAAGCTACATTACTGGTTGTGGATGACGACCGCGATATCCGCGAAATCATCCGCCAAGTCGCCGAAATCAAGGATTATGAAGTCATCGAAGCGGAAGACGCTGTCGTGGGTCTGGAAAAGATGCGCACGATGGCGCCCGATCTATCCATCCTCGACGTCGGCTTGCCGGGTGGAATCGACGGCGTTGAACTCTGTCAACAGATTCACGACATCTCACCGCAGCATCCGGTTCTGATTATCAGCGGGCAGGCTACTCCCGAAAAAGCTGTCGAGGCTCTGAAACACGGTGCTTTCGACTATCTCGGCAAGCCGCTCAATCTCGAGAAGCTCATGCTGCTGGTGGACCGCGCGCTCTCCAACGTCGCCACCGCACGTGAAATCGAGCGCGTCTCCGATGAGCGCAAAGCCGTTTACGGCTTCGACCGCTTGGTCGGCAACTGCAAACAGATGCAGCACGTGATTGATACCGCGCGCAAGGTGGCTGCGGTCCCCTCTGCCACCGTGCTGCTGACGGGTGAATCGGGAACGGGCAAAGAGCTTGTCGCACACGCCGTTCATCTGGCGTCACCCAATGCTGATAAACCCTTCGTCGAAGTCAACTGCGCCGCAATGCCGGAGCAGCTGCTCGAAGCGGAACTCTTCGGCTACGAGAAAGGCGCCTTCACCGATGCCAAGCAGCGCAAACGCGGTTTGTTCGAAGTGGCCTCGGGCGGGACGTTCTTCCTCGACGAAATCGGCGAAATGCCGCTCAATCTGCAGGTGAAACTCCTGAAAGTCATTGAAGAGCGCACCTTCCGCAGAGTCGGCGGCACGCAGCCATTGCAGATGAAATTCCGCTTGATTGCCGCGACCAACGCGAATCTCATGGAGCAGATTGAATCCGGAAAATTCCGGCGCGACCTGTACTATCGTCTCGCCGTGTTTTCGATTCACCTGCCGCCGCTGCGCGAACGCGGCTACGACACGGTGGAAATCGCCAAGCATTTCATCGAACGCTTCAACCGTGAATTCGGCAAGACTATCAAGGGCATCGCTCCTGATGCGGAGCGGCTGCTCATGAGCTACAACTGGCCCGGCAATATCCGCGAATTGCGCAACGCCGTCGAGCGCGCCGTGCTGATTGGCGCGGGACCTTACATCGAAGCCGCCGACCTCGCCGTGCTGCCGATGCAGGAGACGCCGACTCCCAGCAAAGCCACTGTGCCCGAACGCGACATCGACGCCATGCTCGACCATCGGGACAGCTTCTCGATTGACGTGCCCACCGGAGGAGTCAATCTTGAGGAAGTCGAAAAACAGTTAATTCGCATCGCCATGCGACATTGCCGCAACAATGCCAGCGCCGCCGCGCGCTTCCTGCGCATGACCCGCGAAACGCTCCGCTACCGCCTGAAGAAATACGGTATCCGCGAAGAGATCGAAGCGTAAAAACATGAAAAATGGCGGGGCATCCCGCCATTTCCTTTTATCTTGTCATCCTGAAGCCGCTGCGGCTGAAGGACCCCTCTGAACTCTGCGCTCCCCTTCTCCGTTTACGGGGAAAGGGATGGGGGATGGGGTCTCCCTTCCACAACCGCAATCATAGATCGTCGTCATCCTGAACGCAGTGAAGGATCCCTCGGTCGCCCCTTCTCCGTTTACGGGGAAGGGGATGGGGTCTCCCTTCCACAACCGCAATCATAGATCGTCGTCATCCTGAACGCAGTGAAGGATCCCTCGGTCGCCCCTTCTCCGTCTACGGGGAAGGGGATGGGGGATGGGGTCTCCCCTCCACAATCGCAATCTCCTCCTCCGTCAACCCATACAATTCATACACCAATTCATCAATCTCCCGATCCGTCGCCGCAATCTGACGTTCCATCTTCTCCCGCTCAGTCGGCGTCTTCACCTCCGGAAGCTTCTTATTCAATTCCAGCATTCGCTCGATCAACTTCACCATCTTGTCATGCCGCGCTTTGTCGGCTTTGTCTTTGAAGTTGATGGTGCGGATGGGGAGCTGAGAAACGTGCTGTTTCTTGACTTCAGCAAGAGCCTCGCCCTTTTCAGGATTCATTATCTCGTAGACAAAACCTAGCAGTTGTGAATTTACAAGCCCAAGCAGATATTGCAATGATGGCCCTTCACCGCTCGGCAGAATGATGTGCAAATTGTTCCTTGCAATGTAGCCAGAAGCACAAGTAGTTGCGATGAGTGAATCCCCGGTTTGGCGCACGAGCACTTTAATTGGCGCCTCAAAAATACTCGGATCACGTGGTGCAGCTAACCAAGGGCCGTACTTTATCCAGTAATCGTTATTCCAGAATGTTTTGTAACGATGAATTAGGCTCCCTCGAAGCAGAGGACTCCATTCCTTTGATGGTCGTTTCCCCTCTGCGACAAATATGTGGTTCTTTGCTACTTCCTTAGTTTGTGGTGGTGTTCCTTTTCCAACTTCAAATGGCTTTACACCATTGTACACATTGAACAAAGAATCGAGACGCGCAGAGGTAGCAACAATTCTATCATAGAGCTTCTGTTCAAAGTCAGACGAGCTAATATTGATTACAGAACCGTCTTGCGGAATCAAATCAGTCGATAGTTTCAGAAACTCCCGAATATCAAATCCCTCTCTTCGATCAACACAAAGTTGACTCTTTTCCGGCGGGGCGTTTTCAAACACAAGGACGTGTGTATCTACAGTGGCCCTAAAAACTTTCTCTGGTAATAGCAAAATTCTTCGCCATTTGAATTGAGACGCAAGAAATGCTCTGATTGAGTTAAACGTTATGCTTTGAAGCCATGTATTAGATACTATTACACCAAGTTGCGCTTTCGAGCGAAGCAGAAATTTGTATCTTTCTAAAAAGAGCAAATACCAATCTTTTTGATAGTCTTGAAAGAGATAGTGTTTTTCAAAGTAACGTTGTTGTACGTCCGCAATCTCGTAACCGTACGGCGGATTCCCAATCACCGCATCAAACCCGCCCTGCTTGAACACATCCTTGAACTCGGCGTGCCAATCAAACGGATTAATCCGCGCAATCTCTTCATCCGTCAATTCCGGTCCCCCTCCGTTCACGGGGGGGTTAGGGGGGGTCTTCAGAATATCCGGCCCCACCAGCGAATTTCCGCACTTGATATTCTCACCCAAATCCGGCAGCGCATGATGCCGGAGCGACAACTCGCCCTGCACCTCCGCCGCATTCGACCCCTCCAGCACTTTCAACAATAGCGACAGCTTCGTCACCTCCACCGCCTGCCCGTCAATATCCACGCCGTAAATATTGTTCAGCAGAATCCGCTTCCGCTCGGCCAGCGTGAGCCGATAGCCTGCGGGGGTTTCGTAGATGGGAAGGTTTGCGGTGCCTTTGCGTTTGGCATTCCCGACTTTGCTCGGCGCGGGCGGCACGCCTGCCACCCCTGCATAAAATGCCAGGTGCCAGTCCAGCAGATACTGATATGCCCCAATCAGAAAACTGCCCGAACCGCAGGCCGGATCCAGCACACGCAGTTTGGAAACGTCGTCGGGAGTCTTGTCTTCAACCAGTTTCCCGACCGTGTGCTTGACGATGTAATCCACAATATACGTCGGCGTGTAATAGACACCGCCCGCCTTGCGCACTTCGGGCTTCTCTTCGACCTCTACCGAACGGCCCGACTTGACAATCACTTTGCCCAGAAACTGCTCATACACCTGTCCGAGAATGTCCGCCGGAAACACGCGGAACTCGTACGGACTCTGCGGATAGTAGAGCGTGCGCAGGACATCCTTCAGAATCCTGTCGTCCACCGTCAGCGTGGGCGTCAGCGTGTCCGGCTGCTCTCCGCGCCCCTTCTCTTTCTGAAAGTGAAACAATCCCGAATTGTATCGTTCGTCCGCCCGCTTGAACAGCTTGACCAGCGAGTCGTAAAGCCCGCTTCCCTTCAGCAGTCCTTCCAGCTGTCCGTACTCTTCAATCCCGCGATCTTCGCACACGCGCAGAAAGATAATCCGGTCAATAATCCGGCCCACCGCAAAATTCAGAGCCTCAATCGAAAGGTCTTTATTCCGCAGTTTGAGATTCTTCGCCAGAATTTCCCGCCACAGTTCGATCTCCTTCAGAAACTCGCTGTCCACCTCCTGCGTCCCGCGCTTGCCTTTCATCCCCTGCGCGTATTTGTCAAACGAGCCTTTCAGAATCGCTTCACGAGAAAACGTGTTGACCAGATACTCCCACTTCTCGGCGTATTTCTCGAACGTGAAGTACTCCACGCGATGCCTGCTCGGTGCGTCGCCCGTCTCGGGCCGATAACGGCAATCATACACCGCAAGCTCTGAAAAGTTCGTCAATATCGAGAGCGGCAGCTTCGCCGACCACGCATACCGCCTTAACTGATATGCCGGGTCTTTCTGATCCACGACCGAGACTTGCGGCCTCTTGGCTTCCAAAAAAAACTTGCGTTGACCGCCAATCCGAAAACTGTAATCCGGTGCTTTAATCGCTCCGCCTATCCGAATCGCATCCTCATGCACAACCTCTTTGTAAGCCTCGGCATACCCCTGCTCGTTATCCATGTCCCAGCCCAACAGCTTGAACAACGGATTGATGAACTCCTGCCGCGCCTGCGCTTCGTTATACGTGTCGCTGCGATACGACTTCTTATTACGCTCGTAGCGTTCACAGAGGTCATGAATCAGAGATGGTGTCATAGGGTGAGGTTACGATTTGCGGCGGGTAGCGATACGCCTTGGCGCTCTGTTCTTGTCAAGTATTGATGTGTCGTCATCCTGAATGCAGCGCAGCGGAATGAAGGAACCCTCTGAGAGAGATCCTTCACTTCGTTCAGGATGACGACCCAATAAACAATAAGTTACCCCGCTCACCCCAATTTTGCAAGCACTTACGGAGTCGCAGGCGAAAATGCCTCCCGAAATGCCAATTTCTTCGTAACTGAAAACATAACAATAATTTGTTAAGTTCAATAAAATGAAAATATCTCTTGCCCATGTGTTCAAGTCGTTGTATATTAGTCTCAGCTAACCGACCAAATCTCCAATCTGCTCCTCCTTGTGCACAGGAGAGTCAAGGCGGAGTGCTGGAAGGTCAGCAAAGAACCTGTCGTGCTTGCAAGTACTCAGTAGCTCCGAACGGGCGAAAGACCACCTCTACACAGGCGACACCCGAATAACTCTATTTTGTCGTATCGACACGCCGACGCTTCCCAACCGTCGGCCGGAGGCCGACAGTAGTGTCAGATTTTATGTTTTCGGGAATCTCATTATCTTAGGACATGCAAAATATCCTAAGAGTCACCGACTTCGCTGCGCAGGCCAAAGCAAGACTTCCCCACATGGCGTGGGAATATCTTGAAAGCGCTGCCGGTGACGAACTCACACTAAAATGGAATGTCGATGCGTTCAATCGTGTCGAACTCCTGCCGCGCGTCCTGCGCGATGTCTCACACATCGAGACGAGCGTCCCGCTCTTCGGCGACACTCTCCCCCACCCGATTCTCTTCGCCCCGATTGCCTATCACAAACTGTTTCATCCGGAAGGCGAATGCGAAACCGCGCGCGGCGCGGCGCTTTCATCGAGCGTCTACTGCGTAAGCACGATGACCAATTCGACCATCGAAGAGATCGCTCAAGCCGCCCCCCAAGCAAAACTCTGGTATCAACTTTATGTGCAGCGCGACCGCGGCTTCACGCGCGAACTGATCGAGCGCGTCCAGCAGGCCGGTGTGCAAGCACTGGTCATCACTGTGGACACTCCGGTGCTTGGTCTGCGCATCCGTGAAACGCGGGCGAAGTTCCAACTTCCCGACGGACTCGACCGCGCGATGCTGCGCGACCTGCCACCCGAACTGCTGGTCAAAGGTCACGGCACCGATCTGCAGGGAATCTATTACCCGCTGGTCAACCCTGCGTTGACTTGGGCGGACATTGAGTGGATGGCCTCTGCTGCACGGGTTCCTGTAATTCTGAAAGGTATCCTGCATCCTGAAGATGCGGAACTTGCCGCAAGTTCCGGCGCTGCCGGAATCATCGTCAGTAATCACGGCGCGCGCAATCTGGATACAGCTCCGGCGGCTTTCCAAGCTTTGCCCGCTGTGGTTGAACGAGTTGCCGGACGACTTCCGGTGATTTTGGACGGCGGGATCCGGCGCGGGACGGATATTTTCAAGGCTATGGCAAGCGGAGCCGCGGCGGTCATGCTGGGCCGTCCCTACATCTGGGCTTTAGCGGCTAATGGCGCCGCCGGAATTCGGCGCTGCCTCGACTTGCTATTGACCGAGTTGAAAGTCACGCAGGCTTTGTGCGTGCAGCCCAGATTGGCCGAGCTTGAGGCCGGCCTCCTCAAAGAGGCAGGAAAATAGATTGACATCAAACGGAGAGGCATGACCTCTTAACATTCAACAGACCCACTTCCACTTCATCGGAAGTCCCCAAAGAGATAGAATATTCTATCT
>JAANMT010003305.1_pt1 | contig 11714 bp, 15 predicted proteins | sample 7279711 | NCBI WGS metagenome assembly JAANMT01 (sample SAMN14094538, study PRJNA606508) | bioreactor metagenome | isolation source: A lab-scale SPAN reactor treating ammonium-rich wastewater day 1 | place: Ireland: Galway | collected 2017-01-16 | reverse complement strand
TCAGCGCCGGCGGTGCCATCTCGATGGCGATCGAGTGCTACCAGAACGGCATCATCACGAAAGAAGACACCGACGGCCTGGAGCTCAACTGGGGCAGCCCGGATTCGGTGATCGAGTTCCTGAAAATGATGGGCGAACGGCGGGGCATCGCGGCCATCTTTGCCGACGGCGTGAAAGTCGCGGGCGAGAAGATCGGGCGCGGCGCGGAGAAGTTCGCAATGCACATCGGCGGGCAGGAACTGCCGATGCACGACCCGAAGCTGCAGCCGGAGTACCACACGACGTACAAGCTCGACCCGACCCCGGGCCGCCACACGCAGTACGAAGGGAACAAGCGCCTCGGGAAGATCCCACCGGCGCCACAGAACAACAGGGACTACTCCGGGCGCGGCGAACACCACAAGGGCGCAAGCGAGTACATGCACGTGGTGAACTCGGGCGGGATGTGCCAGTTCGTGATGATGATGGCCAACACGGCGAACATGCCCGACTGGTTCAACGCGGTCACGGGCTGGGATATGAACCTCGACGAGATGATGGCCATCGGCGAGCGGATCGCGAACATGCGCATGGCCTACGAAGTCCGCGAAGGCGGCAACCCGCGCAAGCGGGCCGTGCCGACTCGCGTGACCGGCGAGACCACAGAAGCAACTCACACCGGGCCGCTCGCCGGCGTCAAGCTGGATACGGAGCTGCTCGAGACAGATTTCCTGAAGGCCTGCGGGTGGGATACCGAAACCTGCAAGCCATCGAAAGCGAAGCTCGAATCGCTCGGGCTGCCGGAGGTTGCAGCGGCTCTGCACGGCTAACAACTGGCGGATCGACTGCGTGAGAAGGGGCCACCAATGGTGGCCCCTTCCCCTTGCGCGTGGACCAGGGTGTCAGAGGATGCGGAAGACGGGATGGTTCGGCGCGATGCGGGCGATTTCTTCATCGGAAACGTCCGCGTTCGGGAGGCCGAAGAACTTCTTCGTCTCCATCGCCCAGAGCTCGAGGTAGGCGCGGAGGATGGGCACCTTCTCCTCGTCCGGCACTTCGACGACGCGGATGGGCTCCTGGCGGCGGCCCTTGCGGAGGACGCCCTCACCGGAGGCGCGGATGTTGCGCACCCAGTGGGTCAGCCCGCGGGGGGCAACCAGGAAGCGCTGCCCCTCGAACGTCAGCGGGTTGACCGGGGTCGTGCGCCATTCTCCCGACGTTCGGCCGCGGACGGCCAGGATGCGGGAGCCACGCAGGCTGAGCCCAAGTGTCCCGGTGAAGAAGGCGACGGCAGGATTGACGAGGGCGCGGGTGAGGAAGTCGGGTTCCTGGTAGCGCATTGGAGGCTCCTGTGGTGCTACTACCAGTGTACGTTTTGCGGGTGGCCAGTTCAGGATGGGCGGCGGACCCGCGCCGCGCGAATTACCCCTCTGTGGACCACCTGCTGGCGGGGATAGGGCCCGGGTGAGATTAGACGGGGATTAATGAACCATTGCCGGGCGAGCCACGTTCCGCTAGCGTTCGGGCATGCCGTCCGCAGCGGGCAATGGCGCCGGGGCCGGGGGTGGCGCTCGGCGGCAGAGCAAGCACCGCCCCATCACGGAGTTGTATCGTACGCTGGCCGGGCGGCACGGATGTACAATCGGCGTTTCGCAGGAAGCGAGCGGAAGAGTCTGGATCTTCCTGTACAGCGACGGGCTGGAGTAGCGTTATGGAAGCAAACCGGAAAGTCGTCGGGTTCACCAAGGATGTGACACGCCGCCTCACTGGCGTCCTCGGCGACGCGTTGCTGGGAGTGTATGTGCACGGGTCAGCCGCGATGGACGCATTCGTGTACCCCACGAGCGACATCGACATGCTCGCGGTCAGCCACCGGGAGCTAACGGACGAAGAACGCAGGAAAGTGGCCGAGGTCTTGCTCGACCCGGCCATGCCGTGTCCCGGGTCCGGGCTGGAATTCAGCCTGGTAACGGACGACTCGCTCAACATCGCGAGTGAGTCGCCCGCGTTCGAGGTCCACATCTGCACGGTGCCGGCGAAGCGGAAGTTCGTCGATGGGCGCGGGCACCCGGGTGACCCCGACCTGGTGCTCCATTATGCGATGTGCAGGGAGCACGGTTACGCGACGTTCGGGCCGCCGCCGCGCGAAGTGTTCCCCCTGATCCCGCGAGACTGGGTGCTCGAAGCGATGCTCGACGAACTCCACTGGGCTTTCCTCAACGCGGACACCACCTACACCATCCTGAACGCCTGCCGGGCGGCGCAGTACGCGGAAACGGGGATGCTCGTGAGCAAGTTCGAAGCGGGGCGATGGGCCATCGAACAGCGGCACCGGCCGATGCTCGTGCAGTACGCCCTCCGCGCGCACAGGGGCAAGCCGAAGATGCTCCCGACACAGGAACACGCGAAGTGGTTCGTGGACTTCGCCTCCGAACGGCTTACCGCGGCGCTCGAAGCAGAAGAGGCTGCCGAAGCGGATTAGCCGGGGGCGCGAGCCCGCGTGCAGTGCCATACTTCGCCGGTGGCAGAGATTCGGCGTGCGACCCCGGCAGATGCGGTCCACCTGGCGCAGCTGCGGTATGAATTCCGGGCTGCGCTGAACAACCCGGTAGAGGATCGCGAGCACTTCATCGCGCGGTGTGCTGCATGGATGGCCGAGCGTCTTGACGAAGGCTCGACGTGGAAGTGCTGGGTGGCGGAGGCCGGCGGGGCGATCCACGGACACCTCTGGCTGCAGCTGATCGAAAAGGTCCCGAATCCTGTCCCAGAGCGTGAACTGCACGGCTACATCACGAATGTTTACGTGCAGCCCGGTGAGCGCGGGAAGGGGACGGGCGCGATGTTGTTGGAAGCCGCGCTGGCCCACTGCCGCGAAGCAGGCGTCGACTCGGTCATTCTCTGGCCGACTGAGCGAAGCCAGCCGTTGTACGCGGGCCACGGCTTCGACTTCCCGCGAGACCTGATGGAAGCGGTACTCGACCCGGGGCGCAAGCTGCAATGAGCGTCACCCCGGCTACTCCTCGGTAGGCGGAGCTGGCTGGACCCAGTTGTCGGGCGGAGGGGGGAACGGTGGGGGCGCCGGGATGTCCCAGGCGTCCGGGGTGGGAATGGGTGTGGGGCTCACCGGGACTGGCGTGGCTGCCAGCGGCGGCGGGGTGGCGGAGGCCGGGACCTCGGAAGGCGGTGCCTGCGTTGGCTCGACGGGAGGAAAGGCGGCCGGCGGCCGGTACGGCGGTGGGTTGTATCCGCCCGCGATGGGTGCAGGGCGCGGGAGCTGCCGCACCTGGTCCAGGGTGAGTTTGAGGGCCGGGGTCTTCGCGGCGACGACCGCCGGTGATGCGGTCGCGCTCGGAGCTGGCGTCGGGGTGCGAGACTGGGAGCGCGCCAGTTCGGTTTCTGTTGCCTCGGCTGGGGGATCGGTAGGCCGTTGCGAGGCGCCGGCCATCGTCCCCTGGTAGACGATCGCGCCGGTCGCGACAAAGGCGCCAACAAGGATGAACGTGCTGGACTTCACCGTGCCTCCCCGATCTGGGGATCGGCAAGGCGGCTGCAGCCTCGCGGGGCGAGCCGCGTGACACGCCGGTGTGCAGCAAGTGAATGCAGACAAGCGAGACCACGGGCAATAAAACAGGGCCCCTCTTCTGAGGGGCCCTGTGGACGGTGCGTGGGACCGGCGGCGCCTTAGCGCTTGGTGAACTGCGGCGCCTTGCGGGCCCGCTTGAGGCCGGCCTTCTTGCGTTCCTTCATGCGGGGGTCGCGGGTGAGGAGGTTTTCGGGCCGCTTGAGTGCGGGCTTGATGCTGGGGTCGGAGGCGACCAGGGCGCGGGCGATGCCCATCTGGATGGCGCCAGCCCAGCCGCTGACTCCACCGCCCTCGCACTTGATCTGGGCACTGAAGCGGCCTTCGCGGCCGAGGCGGGTCAGTGGCGAGAGGATCTCGGCGCGGTGGGTATCGCGCGAGAAAATCTCTTCGAAAGGCTTGCCGTTGACGACGACGGCGCCATTGCCGGGGTAGAGGCGGACGCGCGCGACGGCAGTCTTGCGGCGGCCGGTGCCATAGAAGTACTGGTCAGCCATGGGTTACTCCTCGCTCGTTTCGCTCTTGGCCGTCGAGCGGCGGCGTGCTGGTTTCTTGGGGGCTTCGGCGGCTTCGGCTTTGGCCTCGGCCGTGGCTTCTGGCGCGTCAGCAACCGCGGCTTTGCGGCGCGTGCGCTTCGGGGCCTCGGCGGTGGGCGCCTCTGGAGCCGGTGCTTCAGTTACGGCTTCAGCGACCGGGGCCTCGGCAACGGCGGCCGGGGCCGGCTCAGCGGTCTCGGCCGGGGCCGGCTCGGCGGTCTTGCGGACGCGGGCGCGAGCCTGCTTCGCGACGGCCGCGGCGGGCGAAGGAGCGCCGGCCACGGGGGCCGGGGCCGGCGGGACGTCTGCGGTCACCTGGGGCACGCTGAGGGGACGGAGGCGCGGGGCCTTCAGGATGACGTTCGCGAGTTCGGCCGTGGCGGCCTTGCGGGCTTCCTGGGCCTTCAGGCTCCCGGCGATCTGGGACTGGTGAGGGTGGTTGGGGCCGGCATACACCTTGAGATGCTTGAGCATCTTCTTGCCAAGCGGCCCGCCGGGGAGCATGCCCCAGACCGCCTGCTCGATGACCCGGTCCGGGAAGCGCGCCATCTGTTCGGCGAACGAGCGGGCCTTGAGCCCGCCAGGGTAGCCCGAATGGGTGTAGTAGGTGTTCTGCTCGGCCTTGCGCCCGCTGACCTTCACCTGGGAGGCGTTGATGACGATGACGAAGTCGCCGTCGTCCAGGTGCGGCTCATAGGTCGGCTTGTGCTTGCCCCGGAGGAGCGTCGCCACCTCGGTCGCGACGCGGCCAAGCGGGCGGCCGGCAGCGTCGATGACGTGCCAGTCCTTGTAGACCTCGGAGGCCTTGATGCGGACGGTTGAGTTCATGCCACGTATCCCTCGTCGTACCACACGCGCTCGAGACACAGACCATGGGCGGGGGCGACGTACGCCATCGAACCTGGCTGTGCCTGCCCGAGCAGGCGGACGAATTCCTCCACTTTGGTGGCGTGGCGCCCGACCCTGACCAGTTCGCCGGTGATGCGGCGGACCATCTGGGGCAGGAACGCGTCTGCCTCGATATCGAACAGGAGGGTGCAGCCTTCGCTGCGCCAGCCTGCGGCGAACACGGTGCGCACCGAGGTGCGTCCCGGTTCGAGTGGCCCGGAAACCGCGACAAAGTCGTGTTTCCCGGCCAGCGCGCCCGCGGCCTGCTGCATCACCCGGACATCGAGGTCTCCCTCGACGAACCAGGCGGTGCGGCGCGCGAGCGGATCGCGCGCTTCGCCGTTGGCGATGGTGTAGCGGTACCAGCGCCTGCGCGCCCAGCGCCGCGGATCGAACTCCGCGGGCACTTCGCGCACAGCGCGAACCGCTACATCTTCCGGCAGGTTGGCGTTAAGCGCCTTCCTGACGGTTGCCGCCTCGTGCCGCGTTTCCGCGGTGAAGGCTGCTACCTGGCCGCTGGCGTGGACACCGGAATCGGTGCGCCCCGCCAGAGCGACGCGGGTGGGGGCTCCGAAGAGCACCGCCGCCGCGCGTTCCAGTTCTTCCTGGACGGTCCGCACGTTCGGCTGGATCTGAGACCCGGCGAACGCGGTGCCGTCGTACGTTACCGTGGCCGCGAAACGTCTCGCGGACACGGCGGGCTAGGCCTCCGCGCCCTTGTCCTCGTCGGACTCGGCGGCGGGTTCCCCGGTCGCAGTGCCTGCATCCGGCTCAGCCTCGGCAGTTGTCTCTTCCGCGACGACTTCGGCGGTTGCCGCTTCGGCCGCTTCGGCGGCGGTCTCTTCAACCGCTTCCGCGGCTTCTTCGACCTTCGGCGCTTCCACCACCGGGGCCGCGGCGGCCCGTGCCGACGGGGCGGCGGTTACGCGCTGGGGCCGTGGAGTCGGGGGGGCGTCTACCACGTCGACAAGTTCGATGGTGGCCATGCGGGCGCCGTCGCCCTTGCGGGGTTCGAGGCCGGTGATGCGCAGGTAGCCGCCGGGCCGGGTGGCCATGCGGGGTCCGATGACATCGAAGACCTTCTTCACCACTTTCGGGTCGTACACGAACTTGAGGGCCTGGCGGCGGGAGTGCAAATCGCCCTTGCGCCCGAGCGTGATGATGCGCTCGGCCATGGGACGGATCTCCTTGGCCTTGGCTTCGGTGGTGGTGATGCGCTCGTACCGCAGGAGGTCGGTGACCAGGTTGCGGTAGAGCGAGAGGCGGTGGCTGGTTTCGCGGCCGAGGTGACGGCCGGCTACACGGTGTCGCATGCTGATTAGTCCTCGTCGTCCGCGCCGATGAGATCTTCGGCGCTTCCGTCTTTCAGAAGAGCTTCTTTGAGTGCCTTGCCGAGGGCGCTCAGGTTTTCCTCCTCGTCGTCCTCGTCCATGATGACCGCGCTGGTGCGCACGGGCGGGCGGCCGGGGCGGGAAGGCGCAGCCATCGGGGCGCGGCCGGGCGCGCCGCCCTTTGCCGGCCCGTCGACGATCGGGACGAGGCCCTCGGCGGTACCGTCGACATAGTCGAGTTCGATGAGCCGGTCGCGGAGTTCGTCGTAAGACTTCCGGCCGAAGTTGCGAAGGGCGAGCAGTTCGTCTTCGGTCTTTTCGAGCACCTGGCCGACGGTCATCAGGCCGCTGCGCTTGAGGCAGTTGTAGGCGCGGACCGAGAGGGCGAGATCCTCGATGGGCGTGTTGTAGCGGTCGGGGGCCATGAGCAGGCCGCCGACGGAGCTCCCCCCGAGCGAGGCGCCGCCGTGGGAGATGGCGATTTCGGGCCGGCCCATCTGGCTGAAGAGCGCGAACTGATCCATGAGGATGTCGGCACTCTGGCCGACGGCGTCGACGGGGCTGACGGTGCCATCGGTCCAGATTTCGAGGACCAGGCGATCGAAGTCGGTCGATTGGCCAACACGAGTCTTTTCGACCCGGTAGTTGACCTTGCGGACCGGGGTGAAGACGGCATCGACCGGGATGACGCCGATGGGCAGGCCCTCGACGGAACCAGCGGGGACGTAGCCCTTGCCGAGTTCGGCGTGGAACTCGACGTTCAGGCGGGATTTCGGGGTATCGAGGGTGGCCAGGTGGAGTTCCGGGTTCTGGACCTCGAAGTCCGCGGGGACCTGGAGGTCGCCGGCGGTGATGGTGACCGGGCCTTCGATATCGAGGGAGAGCGTGCCGGAGCGATTGCTGAGGGCGCGCAGGCGGATCTCCTTGACGTTGAGGAGGAATTCGGTGGTGTCCTCGGCCATGCCGGGGAGGGTGGAGAACTCGTGCTGGACCTGTTCGATGCGCACGGAGGTGATAGCGGCCCCCTCAAGCGAGCTGAGGAGGACGCGGCGAAGGGCGTTGCCAAGCGTGATGCCGTAACCGCTGTCGAGCGGTTCGACGACGAGGCGGGCGTACTTATCCGACTCTTCTTCGATAGTGAGCTGGGGGACGACGGTGTCCGTCGCCTGGCCGATCAACTCGAGAGAATCCATCATGCTGGTGCGTTCCTCAACTCTCGATGGTACGGGCGCTGGTTAGCGCGAGTAGTACTCGATGATGACGTTTTCGTTGAACAGGTGCGTTTCGCCCTGGGCGACGGTTGGCGGCGCGGTGAGGCGCCCGGACATATTGGCGACATCGAGAGCCAGCCAGGAGGGCGGATTCTTCGACTTCAGGGTTTCCTGGACGATCTTGTAGAACTCGCTGCGGATGCCGCGCGGTGTGAAACTGACGACATCGCCCTCCTTGAGGTGGGCGGATGGGACATCGAGTTTCCGGCCGTTCACGGCGATGAGGCCGTGGCGGGCGATCTGGCGGGCCTGGCTGCGCGAATCGGCGAAGCCGAGGCGGTAGATGATGTTATCGAGCCGTGTTTCGAGCAGCCGGACGAGGTTTTCGCCGGAGACGCCAGGGCGGCGGGTGGCTTCTTTGTAGTAGCGCACGAACTGCTTTTCGAGGACGCCGTAGGACGCGCGCGCGCGCTGCTTTTCGCGCAGCTGAAGGCCGCGGTCGCTGACCTTGCGGCGGCGAGCCGGGCGCGGGCCGGGCGGGTTGGGCCGGCGGTCGAAGCTGCACTTCGGGGTGAAGCAGCGCTCACCCTTGAGGAAGAGCTTTCCGCCGTGACGGCGGCAGAGGCGGCAGACTGGGCCTGTGTAACGTGCCATGTGTTCGTGGCGCTCCTAGACGCGGCGCCGCTTGGGGGCGCGGCAACCGTTGTGGGGGATGGGGGTGACATCGCGGATAGCGGTGATGGTGAGGCCGGCGCCCTGGAGCGACCGGATGGCGGCTTCGCGGCCGCTACCGGCGCCGCGAACGTAGACTTCGACGGACTGGAGCCCGTGCTCCATCGCCCGGCGGGCGGCGTTTTCGCCAGCAAGCTGGGCAGCGAAGGGGGTGCCTTTGCGAGAGCCCTTGAACCCGGAGCCGCCGGAGCTGGCGAAGGCGATCACGTTCCCGTTGGGGTCGGTGAGGGTGACCAGGGTGTTGTTGAAGGTGCTCTTGATGTAGGCCCGTCCGCGAGGGATGGACTTCCGTTCGCGCCGTTTCAGGCGGCGTGTCTTATCGGCGGCACCACGTTTTGCATCAGCCATTCTTGGTCAGCCCCTCTTACTTCTTTCCTGCCCGCTTCTTGCCGGCCACGGTCTTGCGCGCGCCGCGCTTCTGGCGCGCGTTGGTGCGGGTGCGCTGGCCGTGAACCGGGAGGTTCCGGCGGTGGCGCTGGCCGCGGTAGCAGTTGATTTCGACAAGCCGGCCAATGTTCTGGCGGACTTCGCGGCGAAGGTCGCCTTCAACCATGTAGTTCTTATCGATGAAGTCGCGGATGCGGAGGACTTCTTCATCGGTGAGGTCCCGCGCACGGGAATCGGGGCTGATGCCAGTGGAGGCCAAGATGGCCTGCGACCGGGTGAGCCCGATGCCGTAGATATAGGTTAGCGCGACTTCGATGCGCTTGTCGTTTGGGATGTCGACCCCTGAGATACGTGCCATGTGGGCTACCCCTGCCGCTGCTTATGCTTCGGATTTTCGCAGATCACCATGACGCGACCGTGCCGGCGAATCACCTTGCACTTGTCGCAGCGTGGCTTAACGGATGCTCGGACTTTCATGGTTCTCCTGTGGGCAGGACGGCTGGGCCGGCCTACTTGAAGCGATAGGTGATGCGCCCACGACCGAGGTCGTAAGGCGAGAGTTCAACCAGGACGCGGTCTCCGGGGAGGATCTTGATGAAGTTCATCCGGATCTTACCGCTGACGTGCGCAAGCACCTCATGGCCATTCGCGAGTTCGATTTTGAACATCGCGTTTGGCAGCGGCTCGGTAACCGTCCCTTCGACTTCGATAGCGTCCTTCCTGGCCATATCCTCTCGTATTTCGCACAGATGGCGTTACGGGAGCGTGAGGACCTCTGCCTCACCTCCCGGCCGAATGGCGATTGTATGCTCGAAATGACAGCATAAGCTACCGTCTTTCGTCGTTACAGTCCACCCGTCGGGCCCTTCACCAACCTCTGGCCCGCCTGCGGTCACCATGGGCTCGAGTGCGATCACGAGTCCCGGGCGGAGCTCGGGGCCCCGAAACCGCTGACGGAAGTTCTCCACGTGGGGTTCTTCGTGCATATCACGACCCACGCCATGTCCACCATAGCCCTTCACGATACCGAAGCCGGACGGCCGGATGGTATCTTCGATGGCCCCCCGGACGTCGTTCAGGTGTGATCCCGGGCGGGCCGCCCTGATCCCGGCCCAGAGCGATGCCTCGGTGACGTCCATCAGGCGCTGGGCAAGGGGGCTGACCTTGCCGACGCCCACGGTGATGGCCGCATCGCCGACGTAGCCCCGGTAGGTTGCGCCGAGGTCGAAGGTGACGATATCGCCCTCCTGGAGCTCCCGGTCGACGGGGATGCCATGCACCAGCTGTTCGTTGACGCTGATGCAGATGTTCGAAGGGTAGGGCGGGTACTTGGGCCCGGGGCTGTAGTTGAGGAACGTCTCTTTTGCGCCGACCCGCTTGAACTCCTCGCGGACGAACTTCTCGATTTCGAGCAGGTTGAGCCCGGGACGGACCATCTCGCGAATCTGGGCAAGCGTGTTCGCCACGATGCGGCCAGCCTCGCGCAATATTGCGATTTCGTCGTCGGACTTCAGCTTGATCGGCATGGCGTTAGCGGATCGCCTCCAACAGGGAGGCGGTCACGTCGTCGAGCGAGCGCTCACCGTCGATCTCCTTGAGGACGCCGGCGGCGCGGTAGTGATCGATGAGCGCCGCCGGCGGCTTTTGTTTTTCGAGGCGGGCGCGGACCACTTCGGGGCGGTCGTCTTCGCGCTGGTAGAGCTCGCCGCCGCAGGCATCGCAGACACCGGGCGTCTTCGGAGGGTCGTTGCGTTCGTGGTAGAGCTTGCCGCAGTTGCGGCAGATCCAGCGGCCGCCCAGGCGCGCGATGAGTTCTGCGTCGGCCACCGAGATGAGCAAAGCGTGGTCGACGCGGGTGCCGTTGCTCTTGAGTGCTTCGTCGAGCGCCCTCGCCTGGACGACATTGCGGGGGAAGCCATCGAACATGGCGCCCGCCTTCGCATCGTCGCGCGAGATGCGTTCGAGCAGCATCTTGATGGTGACCTCGTCGGGGACGAGTTCGCCCTTCGCCATGTACTCGTTGGCAAGTTTGCCCAGCTCGGTCTGGTTTTTCACGTTCTCGCGGAACATGTCGCCAGTCGAGATGTGGACGAGCTTCGTGGCACTCGCGATGCGCTGTGCCTGTGTGCCTTTTCCGGCGCCAGGGGGGCCAAGCAGAACGATATACACCTTAGCGGATGAACCCTTCGTAGTTGCGCATGAGAAGCTGGGCTTCGAGCTGTTTCATGGTATCGAGCACGACCGCAACAACGATGAGGAAGCCGGTGCTGGAGATGGTGAGGGCACGCACATCGGTCACAAGTCCGATGAAGAACGGGATGATGGCGACGAACCCGAGGAAGAACGCTCCCGCCCAGGTAATGCGGGTGACGACGCGCATGAGGTAGGCCTCGGTCGGCGGGCCCGGGCGGATGCCGGGGATGAAGGCGCCCTGACGCTGAAGATTCTTGGCCATCTGCTGCTGCTGGTATTGGACCATCGTGTAGAAGAACGTGAAGACGATGACCAACAGGAAGAGGATTAGCCAGTACCAGCCGGTGCCGCTGCCTCCGCGGCCGCCCTGGAACTGGTTGACGAAGAAGTCGGCGACGGACTCGACGAACCCGCCCGAGTTGGTGAAGTAGGAGGCGAGCGTGGCGGGCATGATCATGATCGAAAACGCGAAGATGAGCGGGATCATGCCGGCCATGTTCACGCGCAGCGGGATATGGCTCTGCCCCTGTTGGCGGTACATACGGCCCCCGCGGAAGGCGGAGCGAGCGTATTGAACGGGGACCCGGCGCTGGGCTTCCTGGAAGAAGACCACCAGGTAGATGAGCCCGATGGCGAAGGCCGCGAAGCCGAGGACCGCGAGGATGGACTGGGTGGTCAGGCTCGGGATGAGGCCGGGCAGGTTGGCGACGATGCCGCCGAAGATGATGACCGAGACACCGTTGCCGATGCCGTTTTCAGTAATGAGCTCGCCCAGCCAAACGAGGAACATGGTGCCTGCGGCCAGCGTGAAGAGCGTGGCCCAGGTGCCGATGAAGTCGTTTTGAAAGCCGAAGTCCTGGACGACATCGGCGCCCTG
>JAANMT010003304.1_pt1 | contig 11720 bp, 9 predicted proteins | sample 7279711 | NCBI WGS metagenome assembly JAANMT01 (sample SAMN14094538, study PRJNA606508) | bioreactor metagenome | isolation source: A lab-scale SPAN reactor treating ammonium-rich wastewater day 1 | place: Ireland: Galway | collected 2017-01-16 | reverse complement strand
GGGCGGTTAACCAGTCGCGGGCGTTGGCGTCGCGCAGCCGCAGGTAGGCGCAGATCGTCGCGATGTCATCCGGGGCGGTGACGTGGCCGTCCTTCAGCTTGCGCGGCGGCGCGACGGCGTAGCCGGGCGTGTGCTCCTGGACGGCCAACGCGGGCTGGGGGAGCAGCTCGGCCAGGTCACGCGGGATGGCGATTGTCTCCTGCACACCGGCTGGCGTCTGCTCAAAGGTGCGCATGATCAGACCGCGATAGTAGAGCGCCTCGGTCACGCTGGCCGGGTCAAGCCAGGGCTTCTCGCGCTCGCGGCGGGCAGGGCCCATCGGCCTCAACTCACCATAGCGGCGCGTGAAGTGCGAGAACGGCAGCCGCCCGTCGTTGGCCAGCAGCGTGCCGAGCGCCTCCTGCTGCTCCTCGTCTAGCCGCACCCAGACTGCCTGGGCAGCCTCCGGGCGCGCCATGGCGGTGGCCAGCTCTTCGGAGGCGGCTGCCCGGTCGGCAGACAGCAAATCCACGTCCCACTGGGCAGCGATCACCTGGAGCAGGTCGAGATCATAATCCACCAGCGCACGGACGAGGTTTGGCATGAGATACCTTCTGCCCGAACAGGCCGTGGCTCATCATTCTCGTATTATACAGCAAGCCGGGGAACTGCTTCCCGGCAGCGTGTTGTGCAGAAGCTTTGCCTTCGAAGGGGGCGAAGTGTGCGCCCGATTAGCAGTTGCAAAGCACATCCAACGCCGAAGGGATGATGCTGACCTCCAAACCCCGGATATTGGCTTCCCAGGAGCTGAACACCTCACCGTCGGCGTGGATTGCCATCGCCTCGTCTGTCTCGACCTGGATGCGCTCCGCCGTCCCGCTCTCGAAGATGCGCGTGTGTTTCAGGTGCTTGCCGTTCATCACCACCGGCAGCAGACGCAGCATGTTCAGGCGGCTCAGCTTGCGCATGACGATGTAGGTAATCAGCCCATCGTCCATCAGGGCCCCCGGCCCAATCGGAAACCCACCACCCTCGCGCGGCCCATTGCACAGGCTCAACATGCTCAGCGCGCGCTTGGACGGCGCGTTCCCGTTGACGGACACGCTGGCCGTCAGCGCGTTGGGCGCGAACAGGATCGTTTCCAGGACGGCGACCAAGTAGAGCATGAAGCCGCGCAAGCGGGTGTAGCGGCGGGTCACGATGTTGACCACCCCGCTGAACCCGATGCCGATTGTGTTGTCCCAGTATTCCTGCCGCCCCTGGTCGTCGGTGACCGAACCCACGTCGACCGTCCGGATCGTGTCACCCAGCAGGCAGCGCGCCGCCTGATGTGGGTCGTCCGGCAGGCCGAGGTTGTGAGCGAAGTCGTTGCCCGACCCGACGGGTATCACACCCAGCCGGGGGCGTTGGCCCGCCTCAACCTGCATCAGCCCGTTCACGACTTCGTGCACCGTCCCGTCACCGCCGATGGCTACCACGGCGTCGAACCCCTCTTCAGCCGCCTGGCGGGCCAGATCGATGGCATGGCGCGGATATTCCGTCTGCACCCAGGTCAACTCGTATGGGGAGCCGCTCCGCTGCGTGGCCGCCTGCGCTTCCTGCTCCAGGACGGCGCTCATGTCGAGTCTGGCTCTGGCCGCATGGCCGTGATCGGCTGTCGGGTTCAAGATCAGTTTCAACCGTGGCATCTGCTCTCCTCTGATGTTGCCCGTCCGGTGCGGGGCCAGTATTGGTATCTCTATGTAAGGTTAGAACAGCAAAAACGCCTCAGAGCTACGTTTTGAGGCATGGCGGATCTGCCTGCCGCTACAGCGGCGTGCCCCGGATGCCCCGCAGCGCCAGGCTCGCCGCACCGGCCAACCAGTACAGGATGACCAGCGCCAGCAGCGCAAACTTGGCCGAGGCCGCTACGCCCGCGACCAGCGGCGCTGCCGGGAGAAACGCTCCGCCGCTCCCCAGGTTGGACAGCAGCAGGGCGTTTTCCAGTACGTCGAAGGCTATCGCTGCCAGAGGAGCCGGGGTCAGCGCAAACCCGGCAGATTGTATCCACCCCGCCTGCCTGCGGGCAACGAGCAGCGTCACCCCGGCAAACAGCAGGCCATAGGCAGGCATGAAAGCGAAGTCGATCAGCAGGCTCCGGCGCGCAGCCTGCTGCCCATCGGGCCCCCAGGCGTCGAGAATCTGCCCGGCCTGCGGGGCCGTGAAGGCCAGTTGGTAGGACACGATCCCGTACCCTCTGGACTGCATCACCTGCTCCTGCCTGGCAAGCTGGAGCCAGATCAGCGCAGCCGCAGCCAGCGCTGCCAGGGTCACACCGACCACAATCCGCTGGCGGGGAATGGTCTTGAGCGCGTGCACGGCAACCCTCCAGGCGTGGTATAATCGCGCGGGGAACAAACATGGACTACAAGCTGCTGATCCGATCAAGCCTGGGGCTGGCGCTGCTCGTTCTGGCTGCTGCCTGGGCATCGCCTGCCCGCGCCCAGCCGGTACTGGTCGAGGCGTCACCTGCGCCGGGCGCTGTCTTGACTTCGTCGCCCGAAGCGGTCACGCTCACCTTCGACCGTGCTCTGAGCGAGGATAACGCCTGGATTTCCGTTGTGAGCGAAACCGGCGAGCGGTTCGACCGGGATGACACGCGAGTCGGGCCTGACAGCCTGTTTACGCTCACCACGACGCTCGCCCCGCTGCCTGAAGGCCGCTACATCGTCAAGTACCGCGCCGCCAGCCCCGGCAGCTCGACCATCCTCGGCGGGCAATACGAGTTCGTCGTCAATCTTCCCGCTCCCACGCTTCAGATGATCTCGCCCGCCAATGGCGAGGCCTTTGCCGAGGGGCGGGTGCCGGTTGAACTGCAGGTACAGTTCTTTGATTTTGGCCTGTACAATAACCGCATCCATCTCTACGTTGATGGTGCGTTCCACGCCGAGCTGCGCGAGCTGGCGACCGAGCTTGAAGGCCTGGAGCCGGGCGTACACGAGATCACGGCTGTGCTGGCGCGCTTTGACGACGAGGAGCTGCCGGAGACAGCCAGAACAGCCACCATCGCCATCGCCCAGCCCGACCCGGAAAGCGAAGGGCGCATTCTGGCCGCGGCGGCTGCGCCCGACCCAGGGCTGCGCCTCGCGCCCTGGGAATGGGCGGGGGTTGTGTCCCTGACGGTGATCCTGCTTGGGCTGGGGATTTGGCTAGGCCGCGCAGCCCGGAAGCCGCCGGGAGCCAGCCGGGAGAACGGCAGCGCGCCGCCGCCTAGTTGACGACTGAGTAGGTAGCGGAGCTGACTTGCCTGTCTCCCAGGTAGAACTGGACCTCATAGCTGCCGGCGGGCCAGCCCCCTTGTGCGTCAAACCAGTAGTAGGCAATTCCTTCAGATCCCCGCTCCCAGGCTTCGCTTTCGGTACGGACAACCGTGCCGTTGAGCAGCAGCGCGCGTGACCACGACATGCCGTTGGCCATGTTGGCGTACTCAACCCAGAAGTAGATACGCGCCGTGCCCACCGGGAAGGTATCCCCCACGTTGACCGGCGTCAGGTTGGGCGAGATGCCGCTGGAGACGGCGGTGATAGTCAGCGAGGCGTCAGCCGGGGGCGTGACGGTCGATTCGATAGTTGCGATATAGGGCGTCGGTGACAGGGTTGGCGGGGACTGCGTCGGCGTGATGGTCGGCGGCCCCTCGAAGATGTCCCTTGGCGTCAGCTCCGGGTCGGTTGTGAGCGTCGGCAGCGCGCCCAGGCCGAAGGTCGGCGTGGCGGTTGGCGCTGGCGGGAACAGCTCCTCCAGGTCAAGCGGGGGGACGAACTGCCTCACCTGGACCGCCGCGAACCCACCCCCGGCAGCGAGAACCAGAATCAGCAGCCAGCGCCATGCGTGGCGTGACGACTCGCGCCGGATGCGGTAGTAAGGTGCCCGCTGTACCCGCCGGAAGTTGGCAACTGCCACGATCAGTGAGACGAGCGCGACGATACCCAGCAAGAAGGGGGCTATATAAACGACAAGCGAGAGCATGCTCGATGGCCTTCCTGGGCAGAGTAAGGTGGCTCACCTGCAAGGTGCGTCCTAGTATAACATCTTCACTGGCACATCCTCAAAGACGCGCCTCGGGCAGACGGGATGCCCCTGGTGGGCGAAGCATGCTTCACTCAACCAGCCGTTTTGCGCTGAATCAGACCCTCCGCCGGGCTTTGACGCGCCAGCGTATTGCCGTATACTGTCAAGACCGACACGTTTGGGCGGTTGAGTGCAGACAGCCCGCACCCCTTCGTTACCAAGATGCGTAACGCCTGACTGGATTCCCCGCTGGCGTGTTGCGCCGAGAAGAGTCTTAGAAGCCCTTCAAGGGAACACGCCGCAAGCCTGAGGATGCTGGTTCCATGGCCGTGATTCTGGTCGTCGATGATGAACAGGATACCCTGGAGGTTCTCCGCCTGTGGTTGGCCAAGCACAACTACGAGGTGCTGACGGCCAGCAGTGGAAAAGAGACTCTTGCCGTTGCTCTCACCCAGCAGCCCGATCTGATCCTGCTTGATGTGATGATGCCCAGCCTGAGCGGGATCGATGTCTGCCGCCAACTGCGTGGCCGCGAGGAAACGAGCCATATCCCGGTCATCCTGATCACGGCCTTTGACCCGTCTGTTGGCCGGGTCGAGGCGCTGATGGCGGGCGCAACGGATTACGTGACCAAGCCCATCCAGTTTGCCGACCTGCTCGACCGGATGCGACTGATTCTCGTGCAGGATGAGGGTTTCCGTGTTGCAGACCGGCGGCTTGTGCAGGAGGTGGTACACGGCACGCTGGCCATCCTGCCCTGCAACCTCGCCTGGCTGCTCACGCTTGATACCCACCAGCGCATGCTGGTCGGCCAGGCGGTGGCGACGAGCAAGGGTGCGCAGGGAGCCCGCGAATTTCTGACCCACGTCGCGCCTGAGGGTGGCGAGGCGAGCATTCCTTTTGACCAGCAGAACAGCCTGCTGGTTCAGGCGGCGCTGGGCGGCGTGCCGGTCCTGAACGCCCCGCTTTCAAAGCTGCGCGACGCGGGTGACAGGCTGGTATACGACGGCTGCGCTCACCTCAATCTCTACTTCGTGTCCATCGTCCCCTTCCAGATGGCGGGCACGCCGCTGGGCGTGATGCTGCTCGGTGCGCGCGAACCGCGCGATGTAGAGACCACGCACGGCCAGCAGCTTCTGGCGGCTATCGCCAGCCAGGCCGCTACCGCGATCTACAACAACCGCCTGATGCACAGGCTGGCGGAACGCGAAAGGCAGAGCACCCGTGAGCGCATCTTCCGCCAGACCGTGCTGGACACGATGAGCGACGGTCTGCTGGTACACAACGCCGGAGGATCGATCGTCTTCGCCAACCGCCGCCTGTCCTCGATGACCGGGGCGACCCTCGATGCGCTGCGCGGTTCCAACGTGGAGGACCTGTTCATCCCCGCCGACCGTGAGCGACTGGCCCCCATCGTGCGCGATCCACTGACCAGCCAGACACGCACATTTGAGGTTGCCCTGCAGCGTGTGGACGGTGCGGTGCTGCCCGTCCTGGCGGTGCAGGCTGGCCGCCACATCTCCCAGGAGGGCGACGTCGGTGACCGGGTGATGGTGATCACCGATCTGAGCCGCCTGAAAACGCGCGAAGAATCGTTGGGCCGTTACACGGAGCGCCTCAGCACCATGAACCGCGCCACCCGCACGATCGCCGCCACGCAGTCGCTCGACGAGACGATCAGCGCGGTTCTGGCCGAAGTTGGCAACGTGATACAGGCATCCCTTGCCGCCGTGCTGCTGCGCCTCCCGGACTCCGAGGAGCTGGTTGTGCACTCGGCTAACGGAGCGCACGCCAAACAGCTCCACGAAGCCCGCATAGCTGCGCACGAAGGTGTTGTGGTGAGCGAGGCGGCGCAGCAGGCGCGTCCTGTGCTGGTGAGCAACCTTCACAACGGCAACCAGACGCCTCACCCTTTTGAGCAGCTAGCCGGTGTGCCCATTCGCTCGGCTGCTGCCGCACCGCTCGTCGTGGACGGCAAGGTCATCGGGGTTATCGAAGTCCTGCACGAGAAGCCTGGCGCTCTGGATGAGTTCGACCTGGGGGCGCTCGAAGGACTGGCCCGCGCGGCGTCGACTGCCATCGGCAACGCCCGGCTGATCCGCGAGACGAACCGGAGTGTTCGCGAACTGACGCTTCTGCTGAAGACGAGCGAGACGGCTTCGTCGACGCTGGCAATCGGGCAGGTGGTTGAGATGGTTGCCCGGCAGCTCCTTGAGGCGCTGTCGGCAGACTGGTGCCTGGTATCGGCCTGGAAGCAGCAGGACAGGCAGCTTGTTCACCTGGCCGAGATAGCGGACATGGTGTGGCCTGCGCGACAGAGCCGCGCGATCGACCTGCGGGGCTACCCCCAGACGGTGCAGACCCTGGAGGACGGGCAGCCGTCGATCCTGCTGCCTGCCAGCCCGGAAACTGGCGTCGTCCACTTCGACGAGATGGCGTCCTCCCGGGTGAAGGCACTGCTCTTGCTGCCCATCGAGGTGGATGACGCACCGGTAGGGCTGGCCGAGGTGTGCCACCTCTCGGACCAGCAGGCGTTCAGCGCCGACGACCTTGAGCGCTGCCGCACTACCATGGTCGCCTGGGGCAAGACGCTCGGCACTCGCCAGTGGCAGGCCAACTCGCGGCTGCGGAAGCTTTCCGGGCGGCTGCTGCGCGCAACAGACGCGGCCCGCTGCACGATCTACGCTTACGACCGGGAGAGCAGCCGCGCCACGCTGCTGCACCAGAGCGGGGCGGCGATCTGGCCGCCAGAACGAGGGCCTGCCTACCAGCTTGAAGAAGGGGGCCTGCGACGCCTGGCGCTGGCAGAGCGCACGCCGGTGCTCGCCCGGGTGGGTGACGTGCAGACGTTCAGCGGCGAACAAGCGGCCTTTCCCGGCGCGGATGCGGGCGCGATGCTGATTGCGCCGCTTGTGGCTCACGGCCAGGCAATTGGCCTGGTCGAGCTGCTCTCAATCGACCCCGCCCGCCAGTTCTCCGAAAGCGATCTGTCGCTCGCCCGCGCCATCGGCAGCGTGGTCGGCAACGCGCTTGAAAATGCCCGCCTGTACTCTGCGCTGGGGCAGCGCGCCGCCCAGCTTGAAGCAGCCTACAACGATCTGCGTGAGGCTGATCGCGTGAAGGCTGAGTGGTTACAGAACGTCTCGCATGAGCTACGCACCCCGCTGACCTCGGTTATCGGCTACGTTGACCTGATGCTGGAGGGCGACTTTGGCCCGGTGACGGACGAGCAGCACGAAGGGCTGGCCGTCATCGGCAGCAAGAGCCGCCAACTGGCCCGCCTGGTCAATGACCTCCTGACCATCCAGCACGTCAAACAAGAATCGCTCGACCTGACTCTGGTATCGCTGGGCGACATCGCAGAAGCGTCGATGCGGGCGCTTGAGCCGGTCGCGGAGAAGGCCGGGATCGAGCTGGTGGCTGATATCGAGGATGACCTGCCGCCGCTCCTGGTCGATTCCCAGCTTATCCTCCAGGTGTTCGACAACCTGATCGGGAACGCGATCAAGTTTTCGCCTAACGGTGGGCGAGTCGCCGTCCGCGTCGAGGACATTGGCCCGGCGATCCAGGCGCAGGTGAGCGACGAGGGGATCGGCATCCCGCCATCCGAGCACCAGAAGATATGGCGGCGCTTCTACCAGGTTGACGGCGGGATGACGCGCCAGTACGGCGGCACGGGCCTGGGGCTGGCCCTCGTCAAAGAGATCGTCGAGAAGCATAACGGTCGCGTCTGGGTTGAGAGCGCGCCTGAGCAGGGCAGCAGCTTCAGCTTCTTGCTGCCCAAAGCGAGCGTGTCCGGCCTGCCGGAAGGGGCGCTGACAGACTGGGAGTGACGGGGCGATCTGCGCCGTTTTCGGTAGGCGTTACGCAGTTGAACAGGGGTGTAGAAATATCTGTCCACTGAGGACACAAAGAACACAGATGGGTTAGATTCTTTGTGCACTTTGTGTCCTTAGTGGACTACCTGGCTCTGGCTGCTCTGCAAACATGCCAACTGCGTAAGTCCTATTCGGGTTGTTTTTGGCAAGAAAGGAACCTCGCAGACCATGACTTTACCAGACATCCACCGCATCCTGAGCACCGCTTTTCTGTACTTCACGGTGATTATCGCTGTGTGGGCGCTCATACACCTCATCCGGCGCCGCGAGATCGGTGGGAACTTCTGGGGCGCGGTGGTCATCGGCGAGGGGCTGGCGCTGCTACAGGTGGTGGTGGGCGGCATCATGCTCCTGCAGGGGCGGGTTCCCGCCCGCCCGATCCACTTCCTGTATGGCGCGATCACGCTCCTCACCTGGCCAGCGGTCTTTGCCTTCACACGCGGGGCAACTGGCCGCCGCGACACGCTGTACTGGGTGTTGTTCAGCGTCTTCCTCTTTGGCATCACACTGCGGGCGATCGGTACCGGCGGGTAATAGCCTCCACACACCGGCATGGACACCCTACGCATCCTGATCGTGGCCGACGATCCACTGGCGCGGGCCGGGCTGGCGCTGCTGCTGGCCGAGACCCCGGACTGCGTTGTCGTCGGGCAGGTCAGCGGCGCATCCAGCCTGGAAGACGACCTCGCGCTTACCGAGCCGGATGTAATCGTCTGGGACGCGGGCTGGGACCCAGCGCCTGATGCGCTGGCCGTCCACTGGCCGGAGGCGGGCGTTGACGCGCCGCCTGTGCTCGCGCTGGTTCCGGGCGAACTGGACGCCAACTGGCTGTGGACACAGGGCCGCGCACAGGGCATCCTGCCGCGCGATACATCCCCGGAGCAGATCGGCGCGGCGCTGAGGGCGGTCGTGGCGGGCCTGGTCGTGCTCGACGCCGGGCTGGCGGTGAGCCTCGCCCCTGCCGAGCCTGCCGACCAGCCGCTCCTCGCCGAAGAACTGACCCCGCGCGAGATGGACGTGCTGCGGCTGCTCTCCGAGGGCCTCTCCAACCGGGCAATCGCCCACCGGCTTGCGATCAGCGAGCACACCGTCAAGTTCCATGTCAACGCGATCATGACCAAGCTCGGCGCGCAGAGCCGCACTGATGCGGTCGTCCGCGCGACGCGCCTGGGCCTGATCCTGCTGTAAGCCTGCCTATCCTTTTTTCCAGGGTCGCCCTCTCCACAAGATGGATGCTGTGAGTCCTCGCCTGGTGGACAATACAGGCAGGATATCGAGATAGATGTGTGGAGTGGAGGAAAGAGATGACCGAACACCTTGAGAGCCTGTCACAGTCGCTGGCCGCCGCTGTCGACGCAGCCGGGACGGGCGTCGTGCGGGTGGAGGCGCGCCGCCGCCTGCCCGCGAGCGGCATCGTCTGGGCTGCTGACGGCCTGATCGTGACCGCGCACCACGTCGTGCAGCGCGACGAGGGGATTGCCATCGGGCTGCCGGATGGGGAGAGCGTCCCGGCGGTGCTTGTCGGGCGCGCGCCGACGCTCGACCTGGCCCTGCTGCGCGCTGAGGTGAGCGGGCTGGCCGCCCCCGCCTGGGCTGAGCCGGAGAGCCTGCGCGTCGGGCACATCGTCCTGGCGCTGGGGCGCCCTGGGCGCAGCGTGCAGGCCACGCTGGGCATCGTCAGCGCGCTGGGCGAGAGCTGGCGCACACCACCCGGCGGGCAGATCGACCGCTACCTGCAAACTGACGTGGCGATGTACCCCGGCTTTTCCGGTGGGCCGCTCATCGACGTGACAGGGCAGGTGGCCGGGCTGAACAGCTCGGCGCTGCTGCGCGGCATAAGCGTGGCGATCCCCGCCCCGACGGTGCGGATGGCCGTTGCTGCGCTGCTGGAGCACGGGCACATGCGCCAGGGCTACCTGGGGATCGGCTCGCAGCCAGTGCGCCTGCCTGCGCCGCTCAGCGCGGAACTGGGCCAGGAAACCGGGCTGCTGCTGCTCTCCGTCGAGGCGGGCAGCCCGGCGGATGAGGGCGGGCTGGTGATGGGCGATACCATCGTCCAGTTCGACGGCCAGCCAGTGCGCGGGCTGGAAGACCTGCTCCTGCTGCTATCTGGTGACCGCATCGGGCAGGAAGTGCCGGTGCGCATCGTGCGCGGCGGCAAAGCGCAGGAACTGCGCGTAACGGTCGGCGAGTGGCAGAGAGTCGGCGAAGGCGAAGAACGTCACCAGCCCGGTTTCAAGCATGGCCAGGCCCGCCACCACCGCTCTGAGCGTCATGGCGGGGCACAAATGGGTGGCCGTCACCATGGACGAGGCGGTGCGGGCCGCGGTGGCTTCTTTCGACGTGGTCACCGGTAAAGGCCGCCACCGCGCCGCGGCATGAGCCGCTGCCAGGCGATCACGAAAGCCCGCCAGGAGGTCACTCCCGGCGGGTTTTGCGTTTGCGCCAAACGGTGAAGCGCCGCGCGCTACGCGGTAGAATCATCCTGCATAGTTAGGAGTTACGCAGTTAAACAAGAGGGCGGAGATACTCATCCACTAAGGACACAAAGAACTCAAATGAAACAACAGATTCTTTGTGCCTTTAGTGTGCTTAGTGGACTATCTGGCTCTTGCAGCTACGTGAACTTACCAACTGCGTAAGTCCTAACATTATCGGTTGAAGCGCATAGACAAGGAGACTGCATGAGCAACGAGCTGCGAACCGGCGACGAGGCCCCGGACTTTGAAGCGTTGACGGACACCGGCGAAACGGTCAGGCTGAGCGACTACCGGGGAAGGCGCGTCGTGCTTTACTTCTACCCCAAGGACGATACTTCCGGCTGCACCAAGCAGGCCTGCGGCTTTCGTGACAGCTACCCGGTGATCGAGGAGCGCAACGCGGTCGTGCTCGGCGTCAGCCCGGATGGGCAGGCGAGCCACCAGAAGTTCAGGACGAAGTTCGACCTGCCCTTCACGCTGCTGGTCGATCAGGACCACGCCATCGCCGAGAAGTATGGCGTCTGGAGCGAAAAGTCGATGTACGGGCGGACGTTTATGGGCATCGTTCGCAGCCACTTCGTGATCGACGAGCAGGGCCGGATCGCCGACGCGCGCGTGAAGGTCAGCCCGGAAGACAGCGTCAGGCTGGCGCTGGAGACGCTGGAAACAGGCTAAGGCAAGCAAAAAGGAGCGGCGCAGGCCGCTCCTTCGCCTAGCCCAGATGGGGTTAAACGATCTGCTCCATCATCGCGGCTATTGCCCGGTAAACGGGCGACTCCTCGCCCAGCTCGACAAGCGGACGCCCGGCGAATTCAAACTCGGCCAGATCGTCATCGGCAGGCACAATACCCAGCAGGGGGATTCCCAGCGCATCGACGTGCGCCTGGAGCGCTTCGGGCACTGGCGGGTGCCCGGCAGAAGCAGGCCCCGCGGCCACACGGTTGAGGATCAGGTAGGCGTTCCTGATGCCGATGTCAAGCTCACCGCGCATGGCAGCGATGCGCCCGGCGGCGACTATGCCGCGCTGGGTCGGGTCGCTGACGATCAGCAGGTGATCCACGTCGCGCGTCGTGCGGCGGGCCAGATGCTCCATGCCCGCCTCGTTGTCAATGACCACGTAGCGGTAGGCTTTGCCGATCGTGTCGATCACGTCGCGCAGGTTGTGGTTGACGGCGCAGTAGCAGCCCGCCCCCTCCGGGCGGCCCATAGCGATCAGGTCGAAGTGATCGCCCTCGGCCAGCGAGGAGCGTATCTCGTAATCCAGGTAATCGCGCTTTCTCAACCCGCCGCTCAACGCGCCCATCGCCGCGCCGCCCTCGGTGAGCGACGCCTTGAC
>JAANMT010003301.1_pt1 | contig 11728 bp, 10 predicted proteins | sample 7279711 | NCBI WGS metagenome assembly JAANMT01 (sample SAMN14094538, study PRJNA606508) | bioreactor metagenome | isolation source: A lab-scale SPAN reactor treating ammonium-rich wastewater day 1 | place: Ireland: Galway | collected 2017-01-16 | reverse complement strand
CCAACGATGTCGGGCTGCTGGCAGAGGAATACGATTCATCAGCCAAACGTCTAGTGGGCAACTTTCCCCAGGCTTTCTCCCACATCGCGCTGATCAATAGCGCCCACAATCTCGTTCGCACAGAGAATCCGCTCAAACAGCGTGCCGGACATCATCGCTCCTCCTTACTCGATACGAGGTCGAACGACACCGCGCCGCCGACCGTCGGTGGATGGCCAGGAATCACCCACTGGCCAGAACCTTCCGCAAGTCCTACATACACCTTCGTGCCCTCTTGAAAGGTCGGCCGGCCACCGGAGCGCACGCTGTCGACCTTGACTTCGGGCCCGCCATCGAGCCGCACGTTGTACTCGGTCACGGCGCCGAGGTGCGTCACGAACGTCACGACGCCTGGCAAGTCGTCAGCTGCCTGGCGGTCCGCCCCGATTCGCAGTCGCTCGGGGCGCACCACGAGGAACGCCGGTCCGTCGGATACAGCGAGCGACGACGCCGGTACCTCCATGTCCCCCAGTTCGGACACGAACACCGGGCCACCGCTCTGGCCGCGACGGATCGTACCGGTGAACAGGTTGGCGTCGCCGACGAAGCCGGCGACGAATGCCGAGGCGGGTCTGTCGTAGACGTCCAACGGAGCGCCATATTGCACGATGCCACCACGGTCCATCAGGGCGACTCTGTCGCTCATCGTCAACGCTTCGTCCTGGTCGTGCGTGACGCAGATGGTCGTGATCCCGATTCGCGAGATGAGCTTCTTCAGTTCGATGCGCATCTGCATGCGGAGCTTTCGATCGAGCGCCGCAAGAGGCTCGTCGAGGAGCAGGACCCGCGGCTCGATCGCGAGAGTCCTGGCCAAGGCAACCCGCTGTTGCTGTCCCCCCGACAGCTGCGACGGATACCGAGTGCGGTACGTGGTCATCTCAACGAGGTTGAGGAACTCGTTCACCTTCTTCGCCACAACTGCCTTCGGCTCGCCTCGCATACGGAGGCCGAACGAGACATTCTCTTCGACCGTCATGTGGGGGAACAGAGCGTACTGCTGGAAGAGCATGCCGACCGGCCTCTGGTTCGCAGGCACGTCATTGATGACGTTGCCGTCGAGCACCACATCCCCGTCTGTCAGGTGGACGAACCCGGCGATGCTCCGAAGCAGTGTCGTCTTCCCGCAGCCGCTCGGACCCAACAGCGTGACGAACTGACCTTCGTCGACCTTCAGACTGACCCTGTCGAGAGCGACGACTGGGCCGTACCGTTTTGAAACCTCGCGCAACTCGATGACGACAGGCATCACAACTCCTCGCCACGGCGTGCCAGGCGGCTCGATGGCCGGGGAACGCTGACATCCGTTCAGGTCCTCCCCTGGGCCTCGATGGCGCGACCTGCCGCGCTCAACAGTCCTCGTCGGATCCGTTCTCCGCTCATGGTGTCCCTCATCAGGCGAGGGCAGTACCTCAGGTGGTGGGCCGAACGTCGGTACCCGCCGACTCTCGCCACCACAGCCTCACTGTCGCGCAATATACAGCATTTCGGCAACGCCCCCCGGGTCGGCCGACGCCACGACATCCGCGACGCGCCAGCTCACAGACGTACTTCACCGTCAACTGGCCGGCGCAGCCCAGTCGAGACACCGTTGACGCGAAGACGAGCCGGCCGCGAGAGGCGTACGCCACGGACGCGAACCACGCGGGAGCGCGCACCCTGGAGATCTTCGGGTCGTCGAGGCTTGTGCTATCGTGACCTGGCAGATGTCGAGCCTGCCTGCCTGGAAGGATCGTCGTGCGCCGTGGGGCCTGACGGGGATCGGCGGTGGCTCGGGGGCACGCGGCATCGTCTTGAGCTTCCCGGTCGTCAGCGCGTGCGTGGTCAGCCTCCTCTACGGGCCTGGTTTGGGGAATGCCTTCGTGTACGACGATCTGCCGCAGATCGTCGACAACCCGGCCGTCCACTCGGTCATCGCCTCGCTCGCCTACTTCTCCCAGGAGGTCGCCTTCGACACCGATTACCTGTCGGCAGGCGGCACATTCTACCGTCCGCTTTTCTGGCTGAGCCTGAGCCTCGACTACGCGGTATGGCAGGAGCGCGCGGCCGGATTTCACCTGACGAATGTCCTCTTGCACTGGCTCTGCGGGGTACTGCTGTGGCGCGTATTGCTCCGACTGCCGGTGCCGACGAGCCTCGCGTTCGGCGTTCCACTCGTCTGGCTGACCCTTCCGATCAACACCGAGGTCGTTGCCTGGATCTCGGGTCGACCGTTCTCCTTGGCAACCGTGTGCATCCTGTCTGGACTGCTAGTCCTCACACGACAGTTGACCCGCCCGCACTGGTGTAACCTCCTTCTTCTGGGACTGGCGTTCCTCTCCGCACTGCTGGCGCACGAGGTCGGGCTCCTCCTGCCGCTGCTGTCGCTCCCGGTGGCGGCGTACGGCCGGGGTCGGTCGCGAGTCGACGCCGGACTCCTGGGCGCGTTCGCCTGCCCACTGATCGCATACCTGGCGCTGCGCGCGGGAGCAGACGCTTCAAACGTCGTGCCGGACGTCCAGAGCGTGGTATCTGCCCTGCGACGCGTTCCGTTGCTCATGGGCCGGTACGGTGAGTGGATCACCCTCCCGCCGGGCTGAGCATCGATCGTTCGACTGACTGGACTGGCCTCCCTGCCTCGGGTGCAGTTCAGGCCCTCGGGTGGGTGGTGCTATCCGCCGTTGCGGCTGGCACGCTGACGGGCCTGCGCCGCCGGGCTCTCTGGGGCTTTGGGCTCGCCTGGTTTGGCATCAGCATGCTCCCGTTCCTCAACCTGATTCCCCTCTATCAGGGCATGGCGGAGCGGTATGCATACTTGCCGTCGATCGGGCTCGTGATCGCGCTCGGAGCGGCACTCGTGGCTGGTCGGTCGAGTGGAGTGGTTGTCCGCTCGATGTGTGGAGTGGCGTTCGTGGCCCTGGTTGGCTGGTACGCGTGGCGCACGGGAACTCGGGTCGTGGAGTGGCGCGATGAGTGGTCCATCTACCGGGGATCGCTGGCCGCGACGCCTCGGAGCCACGTCTTGCGCTTCAATCTTGCGGTGAAGTACGCCGAGGCAGGTCGGCTCGACGAAGCGGAGAACTTGTATCGTGAAGCGCTCACACTGAACGATGGCTACTTGGCAGCGAAGGTGAACCTTGCCAACCTGCTTCAGAGGCGCGGAGAGTTCTCGCAGGCACAGCGGTACTATGAGGAAGTGTTGAACACAGCGCCACACCGAAGGGAGGCGCTCCTCAACCTGGCGAATCTCTACCAGCGTGTCGGGGACTTCGCACAGGCAGAGACGACGTACCGCAGGGCGCTGACGATCGATCCGGATTATCTCGAGGCGAAGCTTAACTTGGGTGTGCTCTGGCAGACACTGGGCAAGGACGACCACGCGCGAGCCGCATACCTCGACGTTTTGTCGGTTGATCCACACCAGCCACAAGCACACCTCAACCTCGGTGTGTTACTGTTCGACCGTGGCGACGTCAAGGCTGCTGTCGAGCATCTCTCGACCGCCATTCGCCTGCAACCGGGCTATGCCGAAGCTCACTTCAACCTGGGTGTCGCTTATGAGGCAAGCGGCGACGTTCACAGCGCACGACGAGAATACGCACGGGCGCTCGAACTTCGACCGAACTACGAAAAGGCGCGAATGGGTCTGATGCGCTTGGATCGTCCTTGAGAGATCAGGCTGCGAGGGTGTGATGACAGGCACGATGAACGGCGGGTCCGGGTCACTGCCGATGGCCGGTGCACGGTGAGCGCAGGCATCGGCCGTTCCGGGTCCCCACGCGGCAAGGGCAGGCTCCACCTGCTCGTGGTCAACCCCAACACGAGCATTCGCGCAACCGCCCGAATCCACCACACGGCGGTGCGCGCGGCGGCGGCAGGAACGACGGTGGAGGCCGTTTCTGCGCCCTCTGGAATCGCCCTCATCGAAAGCCGAGAACAGTCGACCCGAGCGGGCGAGGCCGTCGTGCGCCTGCTGATGAGCCGCGTTGGACATTTCGAGGCAGCGATTATCGCCGGGTACAGCGATCCGGGACTGATGCAATCCCGGCAGTGCATTGTCCAGCCAGTCGTTGGCATTGCCGAAGCGTCGATCCTCGAAGCATCCTGCGACGGGAGACGCTTCACGGTCCTGATGCCTGAAGGGCCACTTGTCGACTATGTGCGGCAGGTCGTGGTCGATGCCGGAGTGGGCACCCAGTTGGCAGCCATTCGCGGTCTTTCGACACCGCTGTCCATCCTGGCCGACGCCCCCTTCGCACGGCTTGAGCTGTTTCGCGACATCATCCGTCGCGCCATCGATGAGGATCACGCTGAGGCCATCGTGGTCGGTGGAGGGCCGCTCGCTGGCGTCGCCGAGCGGCTGGCTCCGGAGTTCGATGTGCCGTTGCTCGATGGCGTGACCTGCGCCGTGCGACGCGCCGAACGCCTTGCTCGGCCGTCGTCCGGGCGGGTATCTCGCCAGCGACGCATCAGGTGAGCGTGAAGTCGTCGTTCTGCTGATGCGGCGGGCTGCGCGTCACCTCCGAGCCCCGGAGTGGGTAGTCCGGGGTGGTCCGCGTGATTGCTCGCTGACTCGATGACTGACGAAGTGAACGACGTGGCGACGGCCGCCGCTCCGGCACGAAGGCCGGGCTCGACACGATCTCTTCACCGGGAGGCGATACAGACATGGGGCGTTTCATCGTGGTTCTGGGCAGTCAGTGGGGCGACGAGGGAAAGGGCAAAGTGGTCGACTTGCTCACCGAACACGCAGCCGCAGTGGTTCGCTTCCAGGGGGGACACAACGCAGGGCACACTCTGGTGATTGATGGTCACAAGACGGTGCTGCACCTGATTCCTTCCGGGATCCTGCATTCGGGCGTGGAGTGCCTGATTGGAAACGGCGTGGCTCTGTCGCCCACGGCGCTCTTGAAGGAGATCGACTTGCTCGAGTCGCGTGGGGTGTCGGTGGGCGACCGCCTGCGACTGTCTGCCTCCTGCCAGCTGATCCTGCCCTATCATGTGGCGCTGGATGGCGTCCGCGAGAAGGCGCTTGGCAGGGCCGCGCTCGGCACCACCGAACGCGGCATCGGCCCGGCTTACGAGGACAAGATCGCCCGGCGAGGTCTCCGCCTGGGCGACTTGTTCCACCGAGAGCGATTCGCGGCCATGCTTGGCGAGGTGCTCGATTATCACAACTTCGTTCTCAAGAACTACTTTCGAAGCGAGACGATCGATTGCCAGGCAGTACTCGATGAGAGCCTCTCTCAGGCCGAGCGCCTGGAACCGATGGTCACCGATGTCGCGGAGCGGTTGCACGCCCTGCGCGAGATCGGAGCCGACGTGATCTTCGAAGGAGCGCAGGGGTCGCTACTCGACATCGACCACGGGACCTACCCGTTCGTGACTTCGTCGAACACGACTGCCGGCGGCGTCTCGACCGGTACCGGCGTGGCTCCGCGCAACCTGGACGACGTCCTTGCGGTCACCAAGGCCTACACCACACGCGTCGGCGCCGGACCGTTTCCGACTGAGTTGTTCGACAGCGTGGGCGAGCACATGGCACGGTGCGGCAACGAGTTCGGGTCGACCACCGGACGTCCGCGCCGTTGCGGCTGGTTCGATGCCGTGGCCGTCCGTCGGGCGGTGGCGATCAACGGCGTCGGCGGCCTCTGTGTTACCAAGCTGGACGTCCTCGACGGGCTGGAGAACCTGCAGATCTGTATCGGCTACCGCGGCGAGGGCCGACTCGGGAACCTTCGAGCGGCGGGCGAGGCTGGTGTCTGTGAGCCTATCTACGAGACGATGCACGGTTGGCAGGAGTCTACGCGGGGTATTCGTCGGTACGATCAACTGCCCGCCAATGCCCAGCGGTATCTCGAGCGGCTCAGTCATCTCGTCGGGGTGCCGAACGACCTCATCTCCACCGGACCGGACCGAATGGACACGATTGTGCTGCGCGACCCGTTTCGCGCCTGATCGCGCCAAGGCGGCCGCTGCGCGCTGATCCTGATGGCGCCCACCGGTGGAGCGGCGAGCGCGACTCCGCCAGAGAACCTGCCTCGCCATACGTGACGGTCCAGGCACGCTCCGATGAAGGCAACGGCGGTCGCTGGTGACAGGACCGCCGTCGCGGTCGCCCGGAGTGATTCAGGGCTGGTTCGCGGACGGTTTCGTCGGCGTGACTTGACGAGACCGGCATAGATCGTGGAGGGTGTAGGGCCAGCGGCACGGCCACAGAGGGCGTGGTGCCCGAGTCGGTTGCCGATTCCTGGAATGTCGCCACGGCGCGTCGGCTGTCGTTGATCGAATCGGCGACGGCGCCGCGTCAGGGATACGCAGTTCATGGCAGGGAAGACGATTCGCCTTGCGTCCTGGCTTCGTAATGGCCGCACCGTGCTCGTTGCCCTGGACCAGGTCATTCCTCGCGGGCTGCACCCAGCCGTCGCCGACCCGGGGCAACTGCTGGAGTGGTTGGCCGCTCAGGTCGACGGTCTCGTCCTGCACGCCGGCCTCGCGACTCGACACGTGAATCGACTGATGGGCGGGTGTCCGTGGCTGATGAAGCTGACCACGAACTCGGCCCTGGCCCGAGACCGAACCATTCGCGGAACGATCGGTACTGTTGAACAGGCATTGGCGTTGGGCGCCAGCGGTGTGGCGGTAAATGTCTTCATCGCGTCAGCCTACGAGAGTGAGCAACTCCGACGACTTGGTCAGACTGTAGCCATCGGCGCACGCTGGGGGATGCCGGTGGTTGCATTCATGAGCCCTCCGGAGCATCTGCAGTTTGACGCGGACGCACTGGCCTACGCCTGCAGAATCGGTGCCGAGCTTGGAGCCGACGTGGTCAAGGCGGACTTCACCGGCGATTCGCGAAGTTCCGCGGCAGTCGTGAAGCAGTGTCAGGTGCCAGTGATCGTGGAGGAGTCTCCCTTGCCCATGACCGCGGAGGGAACGCAGGAGACGGCTCGCGGTGTGATCGACGCAGGTGGGGCCGGAGTGCTGTTCGGCCCACGCGTCTGGGCGGAGCCCGACGCTCCGGCCCTGGTCGCGGCGCTGCAACGCATCGTCCACCAATCATGAGGCAGGCTCTCGCACCATGACCAAGACATGTCTCCAGACCGATTCGGGGTCGATTCAGACGCACAGACGCGACTTCATCGGGTACGGGCCGAAGCGTCCCGATCCTCAGTGGCCGGGTCGCGCCAGGGTCGCATTGTCCTTCGTGCTGAACATCGAGGAAGGGGCAGAGCTATCGCTCGCCTCGGGAGACCAGGTCAACGAGTCGATCTACGAGATCATTGACGAGGTACACGGCGAACCCAACCTCGATATGGAGTCACATTTCGAGTACGGGACTCGTGTGGCCTTCTGGCGAATCCTCGATCTGTTCGACCGCTACAACGTCAAGGTTACGTTCAACACCTGTGCCCGCGCGGCGGAGGTGTCGCCATGGCTGGTGAGCGAGGGAGTCGCGCGCGGGCACGAGATTTCCTGTCATGGGTATCGATGGGAAGTGCAGACTCACATGCCGGAGGCGGAAGAACGGCTCATGATCGCCCGCAGCGTCCAGATCATCGATCAAGCGTGCGGCGTCCGCCCCGTAGGCTGGCACAGTCGGCGTCCGAGCGCGAACACGCGTCGCCTCGTCGTCGAGCACGGTGGGTTTCTGTATGATTCGGACGCCTATAACGATGACCTCCCCTATGTGCTGGAGGTCGACGGTCGCGCCCATGTCGTTCTCCCGTACAGCTATGACACTAACGACATGCGCTTCACCCGAGCGGAGACGTTCCGGCTCGCGGCGGACTTCTCGACATATCTGACGGACAGCTTCGACTGGATGTGGCGCGAAGGGGAGCGCGCGCCGGGCATGATGACCGTAGGGCTGCACCTCCGGATCATCGGGCGACCTGGTCGAATCGCCGCCTTGGAGCGATTCCTTGACGGTGTCACGGCGCGAGAGCACGTCTGGGTCGCCAGGCGGGATGAGATCGCAGAACACTGGCGGCGCCTCGTCGGCATCGCCGCTCCGTAGACGCAGGTGGAGCCGTCGGGTCGGTTGCTGGCCGCGCTCCAGGCGGCACGGCGCCACTTCGATAACCCCAGCCCGACGAACTACTCGACGTCCAGTAGCAGACGCGGTCGCGTAGCAGGCCGACATGGGCGTTCCGGCTGAGACTCCAACGGATCAGAACTCCGGCACTCATCGGTTCGACACGGGACACGTTCGGTGCTGGCCCCCTCGTCAGCCTGCTGACGAGGACTCAACTGGAGGGGCATCATCGGTTACCTATTCAGGCACGTACGTCTGCTCACTCTGAACGATACCGACGACGAGCACTCCGACGTCGATGTGCGGGTGGAGGGCGACAGGATCACCGCGATCGGTCCAGATCTGCAGGTCGGCCCCGACACTCGAGTCATCGACGGAACTGGCAAGCTGTTGATGCCTGGCCTGGTGAACGGCCACTTCCACAGCCCAGGCACGTTCAACAAGGGTGCGCTCGCGAGCATGCCGCTTGAAGTCTTCATGCTGTACGAGGTGCCTCCTCTGGACTGTCCGCCGAGCTCCCCGCGCCTGGATTACGTGCGTGCGTTGTTGGGAGCTGTCGAGATGCTTAAGATCGGTGTCACGGTCGTGCACGACGACCCCTTCTACGTTCCCAGCGTCGATATGGGACGAATCGACGCGGTCATGTCGGCCTACCGCGACAGCGGCATCCGGGCCACCGTCTCGATCAACATGCCGAATGTGCCAGAGCTCCAGAAGTATCCCTTCTTGAGCGAACTGCTTCCCGATGCCATACAACGGCGCCTGCAGGCCGCTGCGCTGCCTCCGACCGGTGACCTTGTCGAGCTCTATCGAGCCTTTATCTCGCGCTGGCACGGTCAGGAGGGGGACAGGCTTCGGGCTTCTGTGTCCTGCTCGGCGCCGCAACGCGTCACGAAGGACTATCTCGCGGCATTGTCTGAACTGAGTCACGAGTTCGGGCTCCCTTACAACATCCACGTGCTCGAAACACGCCTGCAGCGAGTGTTCGGTGACGTGTGCCTCGGCAGGTCTCTCGTTCGGTACATTCACGACGAAGGAGTCCTGAACGAGCGTGCGCTCATCATCCATGCGATCTGGGTCGACGAGGACGATCTCGATCTGATGGCCGCCAGTGGGTGCTCAGTGGCTCACAACCCGATCTGCAACCTGCGTCTCGGTTCGGGCGTGATGCCGTTTCGATCCATCATGGACCGTGGCGTCAACATCTGCCTCGGCAGTGATGAGTTGTGCTCCGACGACTCCGTGAACATGTGGAGCGTCATGAAGCAGGCCGCTATCGTTCACAACATCGCCGATCCGGACTACCGCCGCTGGCCGTCGGCGGCGGAGGTCCTGAGGTGCGGCATCACGAACGGAGCACGAGCCATGGGCCTTGACCGTGTGACAGGGTCCATTGAAGTCGGCAAACAGGCCGATCTACTGCTCATCGAGCTGGACAGTCTCGCGTTCACCCCATTGAACGATGTGCGGCGACAACTCGTCCTCTGCGAAAACGGGAGTGACGTCAGCCTGGTCATGGTTGGAGGACGTGTCGTCGTGGAAGATGGGAGAGTCCTCACGGTGGACGAGTCGGACCTCAGGGCCGAGGTCAGAGAACTGATGCTCGAGTACGCCAGCCAGTTCGACGCCGTGGAGCGCTGGGTGAATGAGCTGGAGCCTTTCTACAGAGCCATGTACGAGCGGGCCGTCCGGCACGGTGTGCCAATTGATCGCTGGGCGTCCTGATCAGGCGTTCTCGGCAGCCGCCACGCCTGCCTTCTGATGTCGGTACGGCGTTCCTCCTTCACTCAGGTGTGTGACCGTGGCACGACACCCGTCGGCTTCGGACTCCGGCCGACAATCACGAGTGTGGGCACACGCGAGAAGTGGTCGAGGCTCTGGTGCTCCTCACCGTTCAACCGTCATCGGCGATGCGTGTCGCAGCACTGGAAGGCGGCGATCCTGCCTGGCCGTGCGACGACAGTCCCAACCCAATCCCTCCGGAGTGAACAATGCGACGACCCCCATCCGGCGTTGAAACGCGGTCCCTCACGACACGGGACCTGAGACCGTTGCGCCTGGCACTCGACCGGGCTGACTCAGGCTTTCGGCGGGCCCACCCTGGTGATTTCAGGGGCCGTCAGCCCGTGCACACGGTCTACCGTGGAGCTCAGCATTTCAAGGCGAATATCGCATCGCGTCTGGGGGCGAGCGCGATCGAGACCCTCGAGCGTTACGCACCCGACCCGTTCACGTTCGCGACGGCGATCGGTCTGCGGGAGCGGCCCGAACTCGCCGGGTTCCGAGATGCGTTGTACGAACGGGTGGTCCAGAAGCTGCGACGCGAACCTGTTGAGGACCTCCGAATCGACTTCGAGGACGGGTACGGCAGCCGGCCTGACGGTGAAGAGGACGAGCATGCGCAGTTGGTGGCGGAAGAGATGGCCGTAGGGCTCGCGACCGGCACGCTACCGCCCTTCATTGGGATCCGCATCAAGCCCCTGTCCCACGAATATCGCGACCGCAGCGTGCGTACACTCGATCTGTTCGTGACGGCACTCGCTCGGGCGGCCAAGGGGAAGCTGCCTCCTCGCTTGGTGATCACCATCCCGAAAGTCGTCGCTGTGGAGCAGGTGCGCGCGGCCGCTCGGGTGTGCGCTCTTCTCGAGCGTCGGTTGTCGCTGCCGCGAGGAGTGTTGAAGCTCGAGCTGATGATCGAGACGCCGCAGGCGATTCTCGGCGTCGATGGGTCCGTCGCTGTGCGGTCTTTGGTGGCGGCGGGCGCTGGTCGCGTGACTGCCGCGCACTTCGGAACGTACGATTACACGGCGCTGTGCGGGATCACCGCCCCACACGAGCATATGCGACACAAGACGTGCGATTTCGCCAGGCATGTCATGCAGGTGGCGCTTGCTCAGACGGGCGTCTGGATGTCGGATGGGGCGACGAACGTTCTTCCGGTGCCTCCATATCGTGAAGCAGCGGGTCGCACGCTCTCATCGGGGCGACGCTCTGCGAATCGCAAAGCCATTCACAGGGCATGGAGACTGCACTACGACGATATTCAGCACTCGCTCGTGAACGGGTTCTACCAGGGGTGGGACTTGCACGCGGGCCAGCTGCCGACCCGCTACGCCGCCGTCTATGCCTTCCTGCTGAACGCGCGAACCGCAGCGGTCGAGCGGCTGCGCAACCTCTTTGCCGATTCTGGGCAGGTCGAGCGCCTGGACGAGGCCTTCGATCACGCGACGACCGGACAGCGCTTGCTGGATGTATTCCTCAGAGGGTTGGATTGCGGTGCGATCACTCCCGAAGAGGCTGCTCATTCGGGTGTAACGCCGGACGAATTCAGGACGCGCTCGTTCCTCGCGATCGTCGAGGCGCGCCGCGCCCGATAAGCCACCCTCCACGCCGCCGGGGCCAGGGGCCGGGTGTGTCGGCGCAGGAGGCGCTCGAGGTGCGCGGCGGCCTCGACCTCCTGCCGCCAGTCGAGGACACCGAGATGAACCGGGCGCGCCCGTCCACCGGCCCCGGTGCCGGCAGCGCCCCGTTCAGGCCCCTCGTGCGGCTCAGGCACAACAAGCCGCGGGGCGGCGAGGGGGGGCTTGACCTTGGGGAGCGAGGATTGTATACAGTACACTGCACTGCGGGGGTTGTTCGTTCCTCCCATTCCGAGCACGGGGGCATCCATGCGAA
>JAANMT010003299.1_pt1 | contig 11730 bp, 12 predicted proteins | sample 7279711 | NCBI WGS metagenome assembly JAANMT01 (sample SAMN14094538, study PRJNA606508) | bioreactor metagenome | isolation source: A lab-scale SPAN reactor treating ammonium-rich wastewater day 1 | place: Ireland: Galway | collected 2017-01-16 | reverse complement strand
CGCATGGAACTGCTGTATGCGCCCTACGTGCCGAACAAGGCCGAGTTCCTCATCCTCAGCAACCGCAACATCCTCGCCGACCAGATGGACTTCCTGGCGGCCAGCATAAGTCCGGACCGGATGGACAGGTTCAAAGCCTTGCGAGCGTAGGGTATCGACGAAAAGCGGTTGTCTATCGACAGCCTGAACTAAATGGACGGCCGGAGCCTCGAATGTCCATTTTTCCTATCGCTTCGCTGGTGCGGAATATCTGCTGAACTGACCGCCTGGTTGCGTTTGATGTGACCACCCAGTCTCATTGAAGTGTCCATCCAGCATCCGGCAACCAACGGCCAAGTTCGGAACTACGGTCAGACTAAGGCAACGTCTCAAACTCGGCCGGAGCGGCCAGTGGAGAATCTGTCGGTGTCGGGCGGCAATATGTCGGTCACCTGCCGTTCAGCCGAAAATCATGTTGGAGGGCAGCTTGCCGATCCGGTGAACTCACACTCCCAACTCTAAGCTGAAGTAACGACCTAGCGATTACGTCTGAATTCACCGGCGATGCGCGGCTTTATCGCGCAGCGCCCCCCCGGAACGCACCCGCACGGACTGACGCCGATAACTCTTCCGGTAGCTTGCCGCTTGTAACGATTGGCGCGCCGTGAGCAGATTCCATGTCGGCACGGGCCACACAGAGCCCACTCACGATGCCGGATATACGACTGCATGCGCATCCCCATCGCCATTCCTATCGATCAGTTTCCTTGCGTTTAGGGAGAGTCCATAAATGAGTTGTTAGCCAACACCTTTTTCATTCGCTGATCCAGCCTGCCTTGGGATCAAAGACCACAATTATCGGTGCTTTCGAGAATGAGTGAGATATCTCAATTCTGGCGTAGTCAATTGGTTCTCCATTGTTCCTGCGTGCAAATAGCGGGCATGCATCTACGATCCCAATCAACTGGCATGGATTTCGTGGCTTGCCGAGGTGGTCAATCTCATTCGACCACGTGACATCGATTCTTGCGCCTTTATTGTCATAGAGCGATACCAAATCAATGTAAGCCTTCCTCTTTGACTTGTTGAACAGAGTGCACTGAACGACAGACTCGGAATGCGCGCGTTCACGCAAGTCTGGGTGAATCGGTGTACCCGAAACGATACGCTCATCTGTCTTAAGTTCATTTTGCATCTTCCGCGCAAGCCTGTAGCTGAATAGGGCGGACGTTCCAGAGAAAATCGCCGCTAATGCTGAGAGGGTCGCGGCCACTGTTGAGGCTGTCTGCAATATTTCTGGGGCCATGCGGACTCCTGCCATAGCGGTTCAGCTTGAGCGAAGGGCTGGTTCGTTAGAGGGCACGCTCGCCATCGCTGCTTATCGTGAAGAAGGATCGGACGGCATCTGCGTAGGCCTCCACCATGTCATCTTCCTTGATCCCACTCGCTTTCACGATGACGCCGCAGCCAACGGCGTTCACGGGGTCGAAGAATGTCTCTTGACACCGATCCAGTGGAAAAAGAAAGCGAATCTTCCGGGAAGTGGAATGCAAGCTGCAATTCAGTGCGTGCCTGGAAGGAGTCTTGAGGCCGAAGAAGCGCTTCTGCTGGAATTCCCAGATTTCTGCTTCGTTCTTTCGGCACCAGAGCAGCTCGCCCGCGGCAAATGACTGCCCAAGAGCTTCGCTGCTCGGAGTGCCCAGTACCGTTACCACTTTGTCTTTGACGCTGCGAACAGAGCCAGCGACGAGAGTGACCAGCGGCATTCCACCTCCCGTGGCGATGCCTGCCGCGTCACTCCTGCGCTCAGATCCCGGAGTCACAGTCAAGTAGTTCTCGAAGACAGTGAGCGTGATGTCTCCAAGCAGCCACGAGTAAGGCTCTGGAAACGCAACCTTCACAGGCGGCAAGTGCCCCCACCACTTCAGGCGTGCGCGTCCGAACGCAGGAATCACAACTCGGGCATCGCCACCCGCACCGGGGGCGGGTGCCGGCGGTTCCACCACATTACTTATGCGTCCTACTGGCAACCCACAGGCTGCACAAAAGCGGTCCGTTGTACTGAGCCTATGACCACACTGCGTGCAAAACATCGCACCTCCATTGAACTCGATTCTGAGTGCGTTCCGGTGCGCACCGACATTGACCCGTGCCCTCTAACAGTTATTCAGGCTCAGAATCGCCCGCGATTGACAATAATACGGACACGATAGAATTGCCTCTAAGGTGCTGAATGACGCAGAGATTATCCCATGCGGGTCTCCCTATCAATCGACAATAATACGGACAGGGCGGAATTGCTGCTTTATACCACTCAACAGGCCGCCAAGGTTTGGCCGAATGCATGCGTATGATATGTCGCCACACTGCGACCCCATTGGTATATAAGTGGGATACGGCTTAAGGTTCAACCTTATACAATGTTGCTTGCTACTTGGTGGCCCAAATGAAACCTTGGTACAAATATTGTTTCCTGGTTTTTCTCCCAGTCGTTTGTCATGCGGCTCCGACAAATCGTGAGACACGTTTTGGTGCCATATGGGCACCTGCTAAGGAAAAGGTACCCGCCCTTCAACAAGATGCAAAGCGTGGAGATATGGAGGCAAGCTTTCGTGTTGGGATGTACTACATGTTTCGAAATGATTGTCCCAGCCAGCTGCTGAGTCAGCGCCCCAAATCAATTGACGACAATGCACAAACAGACGCCGACAGCAAGGACGCTAATCTTGCCAGCGAAACTTTACCATTCGATGCGCAGTTCTCCTGTGACCCGCAGGAAGCTATTCAATGGCTGAGACCGGCGGCTCTCTGCGGTCATCTCGATGCTCAGTATTACCTGGGATATGCTTACGATGAATTAGGTCGTCGTGAACTAGCCGTTGGATGGTATGCCGTTTCAGCCGTCAGAGGGCATTACCTTGGTCAGGTGAGTTATGGTGTTGAGCGCATTGCTGGATATGCCACACCGAAAGACATCGTTCAGGCCTATCAGTGGGCATATCTCGCTTACGAAGGCGGCTATTCACGCGACAATCCTGTCCATACTCCATGGAAAAAACGCATGACGCTAGAGCAAATCGACGAGGCGGAAAAAAATATTCAGGCTTGGAAAGATTTACGGAAAGCAGGGAACTGGAACGGATCATGGCCAGCTTGCGAATCTTTCAAGGGGTAAATAATGTTCTTTGATCGACGCAGGAAATACAATGGAAATGTCGCAGCATTGCTTCCCGCATTTGATGTTGATCTGAAGGAAGCTGGTGTGATGAAGGTGCTTGGCGTGCTTGATGTGGCGTGGGCGGATAAATATAGTACCTATGAAGCCGCCTTGGTTCTGGCCTATGGATTTGTTTTCGGACTATACGAAAAAAATGATCATCAAAGAGCAAATCAAATCGCGCGAGATCGAATAAAACCGATCCAGTCTGATTGGATTAAAAAGGGAATTGTGCGCCCACATATAGTTGCCCTATTTGCTAAGCGATTAGAGGAGCGTATGTCTGCAGTACGTGGAGTGTAGATATGTATTAAAGGGCAATATTCATCATGAAGAGGCGCTTAAGATCGATACGCTGGAGTACGTAACACCGAATGGTGAGCGTGTTCCGCTTTCGACGAGAAACTTCGACACAGCTTTTCGCTAGGCGTTTGATATTTGCAGAAAGAGAGTTCGATGATGCCTCGCGAGGTGTAATGCCTAACTTAGTTCGAGCGGACGGGCCGCAAGCGCAGCGGGTCTGAAAGATAAGGCTTAACCGCATGTTTGGCCATGCTTCATACCGCTTCTGTAAGCTCTCTTGCGAATTTGAGTAGCACCATTGCCACTTCCAAAAAATTATCTTCCACTTTTCCCTCGCCGAATATGCCATCGGCTACGACTATTGCCGCATAACCCGGGGTTCCCATTGGGCCTTGATTATGAGTGAGGATGTCATTCATGAGATCCTGACCCATGGAAAAATACATGGCCTCAAATGCCGCCAATCCATTAACCGTTGTTGATCCAGTTATTTGTATATCGCCAGGAAAATCAGAAATGATTTTCTCCAGTTGCTCTGCGTTGTTCACCAGTTCCCCAACTCGCATCCTTAACGGTTTCGTTAGTTCCCTGGTTTCATTAACTAAATTATCAATGGCGTGCCTCAGTTGCCCACCTCCAAGATCGTTCAATATCGCAATGCCCGATATACAAAGATAAACAGACGCTTTCATTTTCTGGGCGTCTGTAGGGTGAGCCACAGAGTAAATGTCGAATATCTCGTTCTGCGTGTTGAGCATGACTGAGGTGATGCTTTTCTTCCCGCCAAAAACTTTCTTAAAGAAGTTCATGTTCTTCTCCTAACGAGGTTAGAGCGCACTTTCGACCTTCGATAATAGGTCAGAGAAAGGAAGTCGCTTTCCCTTAAACACAACGGTTTCGGTAGTCAGATCGATGGGGCGGTGGCCCCGCTTCGAAAGGTAAGCAAGGAAGTGAAGAGAAGCTTCCAGAGCTTTTGCTACGTCCGTTCGGTCAAGGCGGCCGGGTTGCAGATTTAGACGAAGGCGTTGCGTCCGAGGAATACGGGTCGTCAGCGGGGGAACGGTCCGCAGGCGATGAGTACCTGCAACAACGTGCGACCGTTTGTGTTGGCGGCCACCCTCCGGTGGAGTTGTGAACTCAATTTCCCAAAGGTGGTTGTGCGCCACCGAATTACGGACTTCAAAAAGCTCTTCCATGTGCCCATGCCTCCGATACTGCAAAATCGACTTGGAATATTCGCTGGCGTTGTTGCTTGGCTTGGATGTGGGTTTCTCTAATCTGTAAAAGTAGCGATCACGTTGGATAAGGGACTCCATCGATGCCGCAAGCAAAACGATGACCGAGGCTGAATAGCCTCCTTCGTAATAGCTGGAGCCAACGCGGTCAGGAAATCGGTACGGTCGAGCAATGAGCTTTGATATGAGATCGGCAATCGGCTGATAGAACTGCGTGCCGATAACACTAATGATTTGTGTGGCGCGACGCTGTGGCATGGGAAATTCGCCCTACGTTAATAAACGGACCTCGTGGGACCGTATATGAATCGCTATTCGTGCAGCCATTATGCTGCATGATCAATGACATGCGAGAAATACTATCAGCCTATTAGCGCAATAGGTCGGTCACAAGATTGTTGATCGTCCGCTATCGAGCACATTTCTGGAAGGTCGGCTCCTGGCCGATACCTCCAGTTGCCGCCTGACAGATTGAATTTCCGCTTCGGCCGACGTCCTGTCGGTGGGTGATCGCGTTGTATGACTGCTCGACTCAGTAAGCCGCCCTTCAGAGCCGGGCCACTTCATGCCAGCCAAGGACAGCAACCGCTGCACTGCCGAACGTAGGCCTGAAAGCCTGACAGTCTCTTCAGGGTCGATTCGAGTCGGTCAGATCAGATACGATTCAATGGTCAGTTCAGCGCGTATCCGCATCTGGGGCAGTGCCGCGCAACGGAAGGACTTTCCCGCCGGTAAGCTTGCTCAACTGCTTCTTCAGCGCGTAGACCTCACGCAGCAGCGACACTTCCCTGGCCAGTGCCGCCTCCAGATCGCGCCGACACTGCTCGGCGCTTTCCTTTGCTTTGCGCAAGCGCTCCTTCTCGGTATTCTTTGGCTGACTCTGGGCGGTGGCCGCCTCGTCAATCGCTTGAATGAGATCGGCGAAGATCGGCCTGGACTTCTTGATGCTTCCTTTCCCTCGCCCAGCTTCCAAGGCGACCGCATCGTTGGTGATGCGCGTTCCCTTGGGAACCGTATTCGGGCGTCCTTGTTTGAGGCGCTCCAACGCGGCGAAATAGTCTTGTAGCGTGCCTGTCGTCATAGTGCCGCCTCCGATCCGGTTTGTGTCTGCTCGACGACCTTATTCCTCGTCGCGACCAGCACATCGAGGTCCGCCTTCTCAGCTTTGAATTCCACGGAATTGGAGTCCAGCGATTCAACCAGGCGCGTTTGCGCCGCGATGACCCGGTTAAGCTTCGTAAGATTGCCAACCATGTTGCGGCATCCAGCAAGGCAATCGACATCGAGCCACTTCAAGGCAATCTGGTTGCATTCCTCGGTATTCGTGCATCCACCAAGGAACGTTTCCCGATAGGACAACTCGCCCTTGCGGAAGCGCCGAATCGTGGCTGCGCGATCCACGGCGACGACGCCATCATTGCCACGGAGCCTGTGTTCCATCCAGTTCGCGTGGCCACCAAACAGGACATCGTCCGACAGTAAAACGTTGGCGATATAGCTTAAGGCCGCTGAAACGGGCTGTGTGTCCTGCCATTCCTTGCCGAAATGCTGCTTGTCGTCGCCGATGAAGTTCTTCGCGAAGGCCGAGCCCCTTGCGTAATAGCGGGACATCTCTTCTGTGATGTGGTGCAACTGGCGCCGCAAGGAAGGCAACGATACAAGCCCGGAACGTTGCGCATAGAGGGCGAGTGATCGCCTTAGCTGGTGGCTCTTAAGGGACCATGCAGCGCCAGCTTTGCACCAAGATTCACTGCGCCATGCTCGATGTGGGTCAATTTGCTCAAGCTCCTGGATGTCCTTTTCCTCGATCAACGGTTCCAGCCTTGCGCGAAGCTCAGGAAACTTGGCGAAGATCAACCGGCTTGGACGATAGCCGTGGGGCTGCGTCTCAGTGGTATTGCCAGTGAGAGGTAGATACGTTGGCGAAATAAAAAGCGGGAAGTATCTGGTCCGCCAGTCACTTGGCCCCGGCGTCGCCCCGATGACGCCGTAGATGGCATCAGCCACTCGCTGCGATATGCGGACAGCTCTGGCGCCATCGCGACTGGTAATCCATTCGGTTTGTTTGACTCGGCCGCCATGGAGCTTCGTGGTGCGACCAGCGAGAATGAAGTGGAGGCGACCATCATTGGTGACTTCGCGCAGGCAATCATGCGGCAACGAAATGGCCTCATCGTCGCGCATGCCTGAAAAGACCTGAAGCTGAAGCTTCGCTGTCATTTGAACCTCTGACAGACCCGACACAAGCCCCACGCAACTCCGGAGCAACCCCTTGGCTGCAAAATATGCTTCCAGGTTGTACTCCGAGAGCAGTTGGTCGAATGTGGGTCGCTGGTCCCCTCTTTTGATTCCGAGTCGCCGTGCGATCTTGAACTGGTGAATTTCGCCGCGCCCCATCATTGGATCACTGGCAACTATGCGAACCAATGCGAGGTAGCGATCTGCGATGGCCTCGAATTCATCTAGCTCCCGCGCCAGGTTTGAGATCAACGATGAATACACCCGCGTCGGCAGCGGTGGGTGCTGTAGTAGCGCTTTGCGGTAGTTCTCGCGGTATCCGCGCAGGGTCTGGATCGTCTTCTTATCGACAACCGACCATCCAGTTTCTGATGCGCCAAGACTGCGCAAAACTTTCAGGATCGTACTGATGGTCCCAATGGCGCCACCGGGCAGTTCGCCGACCAATTCGATCAGCCGAATCGGGTCAGCAAACACATCCCCAATACTGCATCCGGCGTTTTCGCAATACCGGGCGACGAACCGAAGGCCCCATAGGTAACCCCACAGCGTACTGAAACTCAGAGGTCGCCCATGGGCCTTCCAAGCATGCAGGAAAATGATCCACCGCAGTTCTCGTGCAAGTTCCAGCCGCTTTCCGGTAGCCTGCTCAGTGCCCCAGTATTCGAAGTAGAGCCGTGCTGGCATCCCCTCCGGCGTATAGGCCGTGAAGTCCCATATGGCGTCCCCATAGTAGGAGGCCTCGCGCTGATCGCGCATCCGACTGATCACAAAACGATCATGAGGCGGTGTGGCGCCATCCCCACGAAAGCTGTCCGGCGCCGCTGCGCCATGGGGAAGCGCCAAGCGTGGTGCGAACGTAACCATCAGGCGGCGATCTCCAGGTTGATTAGCATTTCCATCTTGCTCGCCCAATACGGGTCGAGGTCGCCGGCCTCCACCTCAACATGAAGCCGATCAACCAGCCCAGGATTGCGGTGGTTGATTTCATCCAACAGGACCCGGATGCGTTCCAGAATGGGGCCAAACATCTGCTGGAACTGTTCTTCGCTGGATGCCAGATGAGAGGTCTGGTGGAGACAGTACCGACAACTGAGCAGCTTCTTGGTATCGCACTCATCGGCATGCACCTTGTAGTGCCCACAGAACAGACACCCCTCCACTTGCCGGCAATCTGGAGTGATTGGCCCGTCGCCGGGCGACGTTGGCGCCCCAAAGGACGTGCATACACCAACCGCGCGGTCCACAGAATTCGCTAGCGTTTCGCCGCGATTGAGAACCGTATCCCTGACGCTTGCGAAAAACGCGCTCATCTCATCTCGATGAACCGATTCCGAGCCGGCCGCGTAAGCCTTGAGCACCGTCTGTTCTGAGTTCTGGAGAATCATGGCGGCCGTTGCCGGGTCGGTGTTCCGCACCAGCCAGTCGCTCTTTGCTGCGCGCCATTCCCGAAAGCAAATTGTAGGAAGTTGCGGGTCCAGTGTCCGTAGGAGTTCAAAGAACGAGCTAACTACCGACGGCAACATAGGGCCTGGTGTTGGCTCCATATGCCGCCCAAGCGTGAAGAACAGGCTACCGTAGGGTGTGGAGGAGAGTAGGTATTTCCGGAGTTCGAGGAAGCGCCTGAAACGCGGCAGAAAGGACGCTTCGATTTCGAAATGGCACACACGGTTGTTGGCTCGCCATTTGATGACGCGGAAGCCCTGTCGTTCTGTCGAAATATCGTGCGGCCCCGCCCACGGCAGGCTGAGGAGTTGCGATCTATTCATCCCGGTATTGGCGGCGAACAGGACCACGAACGCATTGTGAGCCACAATTCCGACCTGGCGCCGGCTGCTGTGATCGAGATTGGCGTTGGCTTCTTCTACGCGGGCAGTGGCCCGGTAGTTTTCGCCGTATCCGTCATAACCAAGAAGCTTGGTCAATTCATCTCGCGGCGTCACACGCCCATTGGCGTAGTCGTACTTCCAATACGGATACTTCATTGAATGCCGCACAGCAAGCGCGTGCGGTGGCATGCACCAGTACCTTGTCGGAAACACCCAAAGGAAGTCGGTGCTCCAGTTCAGATACCTCGGCATGGCCAGCTTAAAGGGATACGACTTCCCATCCAGAACGAGTTCCGTAAGCCCATCGAACAGGGCTTCGCACATGGCGAGAACCCGCGATTGATCGTCGCCCGATGGAGGCGAAGTGGCCGCCTCCGAGTTATCTTGTTGGAGCAGCCGTATCCCATGGTGAAGGTCATCAGACTCATGGAGTCCCGACAGCAAAGCCAAGACTTTTGCCTGGTATTGCGCACCAGTGGTGGTGGAGATGAGGTTCTGTCCGACACGATCACCCACGTAGGCGCAGTAGCCGCGAAACGCCGTGCGTGCAGCTTCTTTGCTACTTAAAGCGTCCGGATGTCCGTTTGAGTCGGCCCAGTCCATGAACGAGTTGGACAGCCGGTCGGTCATGTGCTTCAGGGTCAAAATGCGCCTACCGCCGTGGCGTGACTCTTGGGATATGTGCTCGATCACCGCCCTGACGTTTTCCGCCCGCTCTGCGCTATATGAGGAAAGATCGACTTCGCGAGCAAACCGTCCTCGTAATCGCTGTTCCTTGCCGCGCCGCAAGTAGCAGAGCGCCCCAATATCGGCTGTGCCGGCGTTGCCAAACCGTAGGACGACTTGCTCCGGATGGAGAATCGTAGCGCCATCCGGAAGCGGAAGATCAAACACGGCAACCGGGCGGTCAGAAAACTGCGTCACAAACATCCCTCCATGGCACGTGCGGCAAGTTGTTTGAGATGACCTTCGTAGGACTCGCCGACCCGCCGAACATGGGCGAGGTTGCGCCGGTATTGGAGGTAGAGATCGGTTGTCGCCGAAGACTCATGCCCCATCCGCGTCTTCACGAATTCGCGGGCTTCCTTCAGGGTTGCCTTGCCCTGCTCAACAAGCTTCAGCTGATGGTCAGTCCAGTTCATCCCGGCGGTTGCCCGTGTGTCGTGAAACTGGTAGTGAAAATCGTCAACTCCGTACTTGTCCCGGATGAACGGGATCACTCGTTCGATGATGAATTGGCGCACTCCCTGGCCCGCCTTCCTATGCCGCAAGGTATTCGACTCGTCGAAGGCGAGGGCTTCCGCCTTGCCCTGGTAAAGAGGTGCGCCGCGCACGCTGAGAAATAGGTATTGGTCTTCGGTGTCGCCGCCAGAAGCAAGCACGCGGCGACGGCGCGCTCTTTCGCTTCCCGCATAGGTATGCAACATGCGGTAGAACCAGACAGGGATATGCAGCACCATCTGCTTGTCGTGCTTTGTATCTATCCCTGTGCCAGAACCAACCGGAAAGCGGATTTCACCGCTTCTGGCACCATCCAATTCCAGGCATGCATGCCGGACCCTGAAGGTTAGTATCGTTTGGATACGCGCACCGGTTAGCAAGGCGAATAGGTGAACCAACGTCATCTCGGTATTGCCGAGCGACACAAGCGCATCAAGCAACCACTCTTGCTCTTGGAGCGGCAGCGGCCGAAGTTTCCCGCCATCATCGATGGTGCCGTCGTATGGGTCATGTTGCTTGGCAACGCGAATGGACACGTCCGTGGTGGTAACGGTCTTCGATACCTTGAATCCCTGGTGATCCTTGAACTGCACGTATCGGTCTGACTCCCTCCATGGTGCATTCTCGGGGTCGAGCGTGCCTTCCTCCTTGAGCCATGAATAGAATGCGATCACCGCGCTCATACGACGCTTTGCGGTGGTGGCCGCGACCTCTCCTGCTCCGACTGCGAACTTCAGATGCGCGTTGTATCGGTACGTGGGGCGGCTCAGCTTCTGGCTGGGGAATTCCGTCCAGTCAATTCCCGTCTCATCCAAAAACCGCCGATACGCGGCTAGGTCCTCCGCGATGCTTGCATAGGTGGCCATTGCTGGTGCGGTAACACTCTCAAGGCGCGAAAGCAGGTATACCGTGGCTTCGGCCCAAGGAACGCCATGGCTATCAAGAACTACCGGAAAGAGGTTGAATTGGCTCTTTACCCATCGAGGTTTTCCATCTCGGCGCTTCCCGTCCACGCCGATAGTCAAAGGTCGGACAAAGTACGTTTCCTCAGGGCGGTGCGGGTATGCTGCAATCGCCACAGGAACCGCTTCATCATCCCCGCTGCCGACAACTTCAGTCAGCGTGAAATGTGGAAGCAGAATTTTCTTTGGCGTCGCCACTACAGGTTCCTTCACGCCCAAGCAAGCCATGCCGACAGTGCGAGCCTTCCAGATGCGGAGTGAGGGGGGTATTTGATGATCGACTCCATGATCTACGCATTATGCTGTGCCTCCAATGCATCCAAGCACATCTTGACGGCTTGAACGAAGTTGCTACCTGTTACGTGGCGGACGAAGTCAATAGCGCCACCGCCGCCACGATGCGGGGCGCCCTCCGGCAGAAGCTCATTGACGAACTTCTCACCGGTGAAGACAAAGCGGAAGTCGCGCCCCTGATAAGAGACCTGGACGCGCTTGCTGTGCCGGCCGTGGTCAAGTGGCTCGTACTCGGCGTCGAGCTTATGGTAGGCGCCAAGGTGAGCGAGGACAGCCGAAAACCGCACGGCACGCGCCGCGTCGATCTGCTCCTGACTCCAAGGCCCTGCACCCATCAAAAGCACTCCTGGACATCACTACTGGACGTGAAAACACATACAAATAAAATTTACTGTTCATTTTAGACGCGCTTGAGTGTAATGTTAATACGTAGCCAACTTGTGCGTATGGCG
>JAANMT010003296.1_pt1 | contig 11740 bp, 8 predicted proteins | sample 7279711 | NCBI WGS metagenome assembly JAANMT01 (sample SAMN14094538, study PRJNA606508) | bioreactor metagenome | isolation source: A lab-scale SPAN reactor treating ammonium-rich wastewater day 1 | place: Ireland: Galway | collected 2017-01-16 | reverse complement strand
GGTGATTCTCTTACCGCCCGACTGGCGCGCCTGGAGCGATTCAAAAAGACAGCCGAATGGCGGGAAAGCGATCGAACACCGACCTGGCCTCCTGCCAAAGTGGACACCTGCCATTTCGGCAATGAACGTCTGAAAACGTCTGAAAACGCCTGAACGCCTCGGCTTTTGGATGCTATACGGGCCGTTGTAGTGGTTTGGGCGCCGGTTTTGGAATTGTGGCAAACCATCACGGCGGGGCCCATGGCAAAGCAACTTGGCAGGGCAAGAATGGACGCCGGCCCTTTTTCGGGTGATCTTAGCCGGATGGGCGAAGATCGCTCGAAATGGCGTAGCTTCTTCCGTTGACTGAGGCTACTTACCGCAGAGACGCGAGTTTGGCGTCCAAGGTCCACCGCTACGCTTTAGATCACCCACCAGGTCGTCAGGGCACGACGTAGCCTGGGTTTGCTTGTTATGGTCAGCGCGCGGCGTTTCAGGGGGCGAGCCTGATGTTCGGTCGGTGGTCAAGCCACCTCTTACCTTGCGGGCATGTTGGCCCATCGTGCGGTGCGTGCCGTGACTTCCTTCCCCATGCCCCGGCTCCTTAGGCGGTGGCTCCGGCGTTTGCCGGCGGCTCGCTGTCTCGGCCCTTCTGTCATGCGGTAGTATCATCGCGTCGCACATTCGTCCTCAGCTCGGAGAGCCGCGCTGGAATCCCAATCCATCGCGGCTCATTAATGACTAAGTGTCATTAAATATTATACGCGCCTCTCAGATGATCCAAATTGGCGGGCGCGCAAAATTGCCTGGGCCGAGAAATGCGACCGATGCTTGGAGCCGAAGCTACCGCCGTCAAGGGGCCACGGCGCCCTTTTTTCCTGGGAAGAGGCAATATTGTCACCTTCCCGTCCTTGGGCGTTCAGCCCATCTCGTATCACGCGATGCGCGAACGCCAAGCTGACGGGCTGGAATTGCCCTTCAACTCAGACGGTACTGACACAGTGCCAGACCTAAAATGCAATGACCTAAGCAAACAGCGGTCGGCGCTTCCTGAACCGCCCCCGACGGATTGCGGCTAAAGATGGCTCAGCTATTTCACATCTAATCCGCTAATGTTCAAGGCTTTTTTCGAGGTTCGCAAAGGGTGCTAATGGACGCCGAGTAACCGCTCCCGCTGGCAAAACCATACCTCGACATGGGCTGCGTGCAATACACGTTGCATGTCGAAAACCACGAGGCCCCCAGGACGAGGCAGGCCGTGACCGCCGCAGACGCCAACGATCAAATTGCCGCCCGCGTCGGTTAACATTTTGCCGTTTGTAACCAGAATCTCAGCCTTGAAACAAAGGGTAAATAGAGGGGTAGCGCGCGGGCAATTCAGTTGAACCGCGTGCTTCGCGGCTTCGTGCTTTCGCAACGGATGCTCACCAACACTCCGCGATCATGATTCTTCATTCGTCGGCAAGCGAGGCTCAGTCGCCGCCAACGCTTGACGTTTCCCACGTCGTTGTACAGATCAGGACCGATTGAATTGAGCGCATCCAAACGCACTGTGTGCGGTCGCTTCATCCTACTGCTGCCGGTTACCACAACCCTGCCGATTTGAAAAAAACTCGCGGCGGCGCCATTCGCGTCGAGCAAGCTGAAATTCGTCCGCACCGTTCGCCGCGTTTTCCAAACTTGGGACATCAAACACAATTCCGTAGCGCCGCTTGTGCGAGCCGCGCGAAGATACGATTTGAAAGTCCCGATTCATAATTTCTTCTAATTCATTTACTGACATTGTGAAAGCTTATCGTTATGCTTTCATAGGTGCATTTGCGGATCGTCACCATTGGCCCACAACGTCCGTTCTTTCCTGCCTATTTTCCTTCCCATTGTCACGAAGGGAGTTCGAATGATTGACCCCGAGAATGCCATCCCCATCGGGGATATTCCCAACCACGTTCCCAGAAATCGAAAGACCGGAAAAAAGATCAGCAAGGCCACTGTCTACCGCTGGATTTACGTGGGCGTTCGCGGCGAGAAATTGTCAACTTGGTTCTTCGGCGGGCAGCGCTACACCAGCCTTGAGGCACTGGATCGCTTTTTCGCGGCCATCACCGCCGCGGCTAATGGCGAAACACCTTCCGCACGCACACGGAAGCAGCGCGACAAGGCAATCCGCCAAGCGGAGCGTGAGTTGGAGCAGGCTGGCATTTGAGTTTGAATACTAAGGAACTAAAGCATGTTGATCGAAAGCTCCCAAGCCGCGCGGACCGCTTTCACCACCAGCCGCGCCATGGATTTTCTTACCACGCGCGGGTTGACCGCCGAGTGCGGCCACTCGCCTCGCCACTGGCCTCGCGTCATCCTCAAGGAGCTAGTTGATAATGGCCTGGACGCGTGCGAGGAATGTGGAATTGCTCCGGTGATCTGCATCGTCGTTAACGAGGATGGCATTTCCGTCACCGATAATGGCCCGGGGATTTCGCCGGAAGTCGTCAGCCGAGTGCTTGACTTGCAGAACCGAGTTTCGTCTCGTGAAGCCTACGTCGGGCCGACCCGCGGGGCGCAAGGAAACGCTCTCAAGACGCTGGTGGCAATGCCCTATGTACTTGACGGCGAAGTGGGACGTGTAGACATCACGGCCCATGGCGTCCGCCATGAGATCACGCTCACGATGGACCAGATCCGGCAACAGCCGGTTATCAGTCATGGGCGACAAATGGTTGATTCCAGCGTCCCCGGGACCACGTTTCGCATTTACTGGCCGGAAAAAGGCGGCACCTCGGTTCCACCTTCCCTAATCGCCTGCACCGAAGCGTTCCTTTCCTCGTGCTCAATTCTCGACAGAGCGAAGGAGAGTTGTCTTCAACTCGCAGATGACTACGCCTTCCTTAATCCGCATCTCTCGATTTCGATAGATTGGCACGGAGATCGTTTAGTCGTCCCAGCCCGTCAACCAAGCTGGAAAAAGTGGACGGCGAGCGAGCCCGCTCCTCCTCACTGGTACGACGAGGAACGGTTCGAACGTCTCATCGGTGCGTGCATCGCGCATGACGCCGCATCTGAAAGCGACCGGACTCTGCGCGAATTCGTTTCGGAGTTCCGGGGGCTTTCCGGATCTACCAAACCGAGGCAGGTTCTCGAAGCCTGCGGAATTAAGGGAGCAAAGCTGTCCCAGCTCGCCTGCAATAACGAGATCAACCATGAGCTTGCTCGGCAGCTCCTGAACGTCATGAAGCGGCACGGCAAAATGGTAAAGCCGAGCAGCTTGGGAATTCTTGGCGAAAAACTGGTCGCGGCGAGGTTCGGAGCGCTCTGCGACATGCGGACCTTCAAGTACAAGAGGATAGAAGGGGAGGACGCTGGCGTGCCGTGGGTCTTGGAGGCGGCGTTCGCTTGGGATCCGGAGGGGCGCCAACGTCGCCTCATTACGGGGATCAACTGGTCGCCTTGCATCCTCAACCCGTTTCGCGACTTACAAGGTTAAGGCGAAAGCCTGGATCGCATCCTTGCAGACCAACGTGTAAGCGAGGATGAGCCGATCGTGCTGCTTCTGCACGTAGCGCATGCGCGCCCTCAATTTTCAGACCGTGGTAAATCGTCTTTTGTCTTTCAGAAAGGGTAAATCGGAATGCAAGCGAACAATATTATCGAAGCTGTCCAAGCGGTCACCAAGCATTGGGCAAGACAGCGGAAGCAAGAGGAACGCACTACGAACGCGCTCCTGCGCCGCCGCCAAGCCCTCACCGGTGCGGGCAAGATGCCGACGAAAGACGCGGCCTATCTCGTGATGGAAGAGGCATATCTGAAAGCGAGCAGCAACAACACCCTTCCAGCCCATGCGCGTCAGATCATGTACGCAGCTCGCCGCCGAATTCTGGAGTTGACCGGAAAAGATCACCTCAAGGATACCTACTTCACGCAAACGCTGCTTCCCAACTATCTCAAGGAGTATCCAGAGAAGACGAAGGGATGGGACGTCGCCTTTGATGCGCGGGGCAATCTCCATGAACCTCATACCGGACTCGTTGTCCCCCAGGGGACCCTGGCCGTTCGGCGATACCTCGATAACGTTGCCGACGGGGCGCGCGAATGCGAAATTCAGGTCAACGGAGGTCAATTCTTCCCGACAGTCGGTCCGGCGAACCGGTACCAGGCAATCCTCTTCATCGAAAAGGAGGGGTTCTTTCCGCTGTTTCAGAAGGTCCGCCTCGCCGAACGGTTTGACATCGCGATTATGAGCACCAAGGGGCAGTCGGTGACCGCTAGTCGACTCCTCGTGGATGTTCTATGCGGCGAGTACCAAATCCCCTTGTTTGTACTCCACGACTTTGACAAGGCGGGTTTCTCGATCTTCGGCACGCTCGGCCGGGATACGCGTCGCTACTCGTTCGCAAACAAGATTGAGGTGATTGACCTTGGCCTTCGCCTAGCGGATATCGAAGAATACAACCTCCAGTCTGAAAACTTTGAAGTTGGTGAGGCAACCGAGAACTTGCTTGCGAACGGCGCCACACCCGAAGAAGTCGCGTTCCTCCTGCAGAACAAACGCGTGGAATTGAACGCGTTCACTAGCGGCGACCTGATCCAGTGGATCGAAGCGAAGCTCACGAGACATGGGATCGCGAAGGTCGTGCCCGAGGACGCAATTCTGGAACAAGCGTTCCGGCTCTCGCTGACCCGCCGCTTGGTTGAAGAGGAGTTCCCGGGCGTACTTCGCAATGCGAAAGCGACGGCGGAGCAAACGACATTACCTTCTGGGCTTCGCGAACGGATTAACAGTCGGCTCCGAGCCAATCCTGAGATCTCCTGGGATGAGGCGGTCGCGGCGGAGGTGGCGGCGCTCTGCAAGCCTTATGAAGGATGGCGAGTCACGGGCGATCCTGATCACGCTTGCAAGTTTTAGTGACTTTTTGTCACATAATTATTCAGCTGAAAAGCGCGACCCATTGACCCGAGTGGTTGGGCGTACGGATTCAACCCTAAACGCTTGCCAAATGGCTCAAGCAATCATCAGCGCGGAAACGTACACGGCGCCGGCAGCATAGGGTGAGTGAATCCTCCCTACTCCGCCGCCGTTTGTTGTAATCGCCAAGGCTCCAATCACCCCTATGCCATGATCGATGACCCAAGCCGCGCAAAATTCGCCCCTCTTGGGGCATGATCGCACGTCATTCATCTTGCTGGACTGCAGCGTTCACGTCACCTTTGTTTTTACAAATCGAGAGAAAGGAGCCTCGGAATGGACGCCATCAACTTAAAGCAATTGTTCGGAGATCGCTATCGCGTGACCTACGAAGAGTCCTACTACGCCGAGCGCGGAGCCGACGCCCGATCCGACGATCCCGCACTACAAATCCTGTTGTGCCGGCATGGCCACATCTACCCTTATGGGCCTGGCACGTTGGCTGCTAGCACGAACAAGCGCGGCGCGGTGGCCAACGCGCTGACCGCCCTCTCCTGTACGACCGTACTTCAGGACGGGGATGATGGAGTCAACGTCGCCTTCCCTGTGGACGATTTCGATGAGATTGCGGCGTTGCTGAAGCCCCGACGACGCAAGCTTGTACCGCCAGAGGAGCGGGAGCGACTGGCGAAGCTCGGTCGGGAGAGCCTGAATCGCTACCGACAAGCCAACGCTGAATCTCAGGAAAGCAATCAAGAATCGCCTGATGCTGGTCGGTCTGACTCAGAACCGCTTAGCTCCACAGGATCACGTTTGACGCCGAATTTGGCGACTCTACGTTAGCAGGATTGTGCTGACAGTTTACGACACTTGGATTCGGCAGGCTTAAAACGTGAGCAATAGCCACCGCCTGCGGAGATGGGCCGTTTTGAAACCCGCTGCCAATCGCGTAATCTTTTTGTCATGGGCGCCCCTCAGCAGCGAAAGCGCGTCTGCGTGTCGCACCGAAGCGCGCAGGGGCGACAAACGCTACGGGGGGCCAAGTTGACCGTAGTGGTCAATAGCTCACCGAGACAGCGTCAGCCTTGAGGATAGGAGCACCCACCTCGTTGCACCATTGCAGTAGTACGTCGCCGCTCGCATGCCCTACCATATGACCCGTCTGCACATCTATGTGATTGGGGTTGACCGTCACCAATCTGGCGGCCAATGCCTCTACAATCGGCCAATGGGCCTGCAGAAGTGCCCACGCCTCCGCATGCCGATCCCACATCCACGTCCACCAGGTAATGCGCGATCGCCTGCTGAAGAACAACTTTGCCCGCGCCCGCCATGACTCCGCCAAGTGACGACGGTTGTGGACGTACCGACCTAGCACACGAATCGCGTCATAGCGCTGGTCATCTTGTGGGTATAGCTCCTCCAGTGGAGTCTGGGCCGTCAAGTCCTCCGCCAGCGGCGCTTTCATTGGCATCACGATCCGATCGGTTGGAAGACCGAGTCTGATTCTCGCGGCCAATTCACCTGCGAGCAGCTTTTGAGCCTCTGCCGTTAGATTAAGGCCAGTGTCAATGACGGGCGGATCAGGTATCCGCCGGTTGCGTATCGACCCCATCCAATCCGGCGCTGCGTACCTACATGTAAAGCCGCCGATCTGCCACCCGTAGTAATAGAGCAGCAGAAGATGGCCAGCTTCATGATGTACCATCGCTTCTCGGATTCTGACTGGATCAAGAATTTCCGGCGGATCGTGTGAAACGAACGGCAAGGATCACCTCAAGAATTCAGCCAATGCTACTTATGCAGGCATCCATCAGAGCGAATGTCCGCGAACCCTTCCACCCGTGGGGCCGGCAAAGCCACAGAAAGCGCAGAGTCTCTTCTTCATTTTTCCTTCGTCACGTTACGCCAGTTTTGCCAGCAACAGGTTGACAACCGGTGTACCACCTGGATGCATGGCTCGAGTACCTGCTGCTGGAACGGCTCAAAGCCCTTGCTCGCATGATGTCATTGGGCGCCATGTCTCGCTCGCCAAGAAAAATGACGACGTACTCTTTCGCCGCCTTCCCATAGGAAAGTTGCGATTTGGATCAGCCGGGCGAATGGCCCCAACGCTCCAAAGATTAAACGTGGCTTCCGCGTAGAGGCGGTTGTATACCACGAAGAGAGTAATGAATTTTTCAAATTAGGACTCTAGACTGCCCAACTCAATGTTGTCAGCCTCAGTCATCCAGCGGCTGACGAAATTCCCGCATCCTGGTGACATTGGCATTGCTTTCCTCCTGCTTTGGCCCATCCCTCGAACTTGCCAACTGCGCTGATTTTTTGCCGTCCAGCCTCAAAACCAGCTCATGCCTCGGCCCAACGTCCCAGACTCGGGCAAACCCGGCCTGCTGGCATTCTGCAAAGGTGTTCCGCTCGAAACTGCTACGAGGCTTGCGTTCGGCGGCGCGTGCTTCCAGCTATTATAAACCGCAGCACCAACGTCGCGGAGAAGTACCGGGGCGATAAGGAGGCTGGGGTGCCTCGGTCACAAAGAACCGAGGTGAGTTGGGTTACTTCGGCGTGTCCAACCGAAGCGCGCGACTTTCATTTCATCAGAGACCGATACCTCCCGGGGACTGTGCTGGGAATACACGTGTTGCTTGTCGTCAAAAACGCGCCAATCTGACGGGGCAGGTTTGTCTTCGCTCGGATTACGCGCCGGCCCTGGTACTCACATGTAATTCACCGCTATCGGTCATGCTCAGCAAGTTGCGAGTCAATTCCGTAGAACCCAAAGCGCTCCATCGCATCGATCAGGTCAAGACATCGCGTTCGGATTCCTTCGTCGCCGCTCTGGACGTACAGCCGAATCACAAGTTTAGAGACCGGCGTAGCGTCACCTGCGGCAGCAGTCGATATGTCGCCAGCGCTTGCACCACACGACGCGATAAATCGCTCAGCGAGGCGCAACGTAATGTCTGGCAATTGCCAAGTCGAATCTTCTAGGCGCCGCAAAAGATCGTCGTGCTGCGACGGAAAGGCCGGGCTTTCGATATAACTTCGGATGAAGTCTGCGAATTCGTTGAAATCAGCGTTCTCCAAATGTCGAAAACAATCGGCTGCCTCATTGCGCACGTCCTCGGATGGATCAGAAAACAGACGGGCTAAATGTTCTCGACAAACTGGGCCAATTGTCGCGTCAGCCAAATTATAGGCATAGACCTCGGCGGCAGCGCGACGCAGAGCGTCAGGGCCAGTTCGCACAAGGTTGGCATCAGCTTCAGCAGCGTCATCCACGAAGGCCGCGAGACAAGTCTGGCGGGCGGCGGCGCGCATGGAGGACGGTGTCCTCGAATTCAACTCGGTCAAAAGAACGTCACGAAGCTGGGCGTAATGGGTACTCGTTGCATAGCGGATAAACTCCTCGAATGTGTAGCAACCAAAGACAACATCGGCCCCTCGGCAATTATCCAGAAACAGGCGAACCGCTTCGTCGCGGTCATGATTCAATAAGGGCAGCAAGGCTTCCGCTACGCACGTTCGAACCGACATCAACGGATCGCAAACCATCTTCTGTAGAACCGGAAGGAGGTGCGTAGAGTAGGAATAGTCTGAGAAAAGAATCGCCGAAATTGCCCTAGCCGCCAGACCGCGAACGGAGTTGTAGCCGGAAAAGTGCGCGTTCTGGACACGATCATCCTCCGCCGCGGAGTTGTGTTCAAGCCAGTGCTCAGATGCAGGATCCGGATCGTCAAGAGCGTAGTGGGCGAGGATTTCCAAGTCCGCGTCCGAAAAAGGACGGCTGGCAAGTCGCTCAAAGGCACGACAGATGCAACGACCGCAAGGGTGGTGTGGAAGTTGGTGTAGTCGACGCAGAACGCCGAAGACGACCTCAGGATCTAATCGCTCGAAATCTTCGTCGTCCGTGGCACGCTCTTCCTTTGATAAGTTGTCGAGTCCACAAAGGCCATCAAGGATCGCTTCAAAATACTCTGGGCGAATCGAGTCATCCATTCGAGCGACAAGCGCGGCGAATCGTGGACGATTCAGGCGCGCTTCTAGTTGCAAAAGGCGACTCAGCTCAACCGCCGAACCCGTCAATTCACGTTTGGGATTGAATTCTCGGCCGTAGTCGTACTGTTTCATGGCGGCGAGCCACTGTTCGTCCGTAAACTCCCTTGTCACGTTGGGAGGAATGGGACTGCCCGTTACTTTTGCGGGCCCGGCACGCCTAGGGGGGATGGTCACGTCACGGTCAGGAAACTTTGCTCGAAGCGTTGTTAACCGGCTTCGCCCGCGTTCCGACAAGTGATCTTCACCCATGGCCTCCAGCAAGAGGTGCTCAGTGGCGCCCGCAAAGTCGCCGTCCTCGCCGAAGGGCAAAAAGTCAACGACAGTTTGTTCCAGTTCGCTCCTGCATTCCGCGGACGCATGGGGGACGCATGCGCGAATTGCTGTACGGCTAATGGCGGCACTTCCGTCGCCCCTACCGCTCCACGAAGCGTATCCAACGTCGAGACGACGAGGTTCAGCCGCCATGAATCGGATGCAAACGTCGCCAAATCGCGTGGGATTTGCCGCCCAAGCGGAGAGCAGCAGGTTCGCAAGCGTTTCATAGTTCGTGTCCCGTAAGTCATTTGTGAGCCGATTGAATTCGTCAGGCTGAGTTCGTGCAATATGTTCCAGCGCGTTTCTAAGCTCAGCCAAGACCGCATCGACTACGGTCGCTGGATCTGCTTGCGAAGGATACGGCCAGGTTGCATTCCTTTTCAGGCCGCCATGAGAGGTTGCAGGAAATCGCATGACCGCGGCCACAACCCGTGGCAGGATTTGCTCTGCATAGGCCAACGGCTCGCATCGTGCCACAGTCGAGATCAGTCGCGTACCCGATTGATCGTAATTGTGCCGCTCGAATGGCGTGCTGCCAGACGCCACGGTCGCGCCGATGCTTCGATCGAGCCAGTGCGTAAGCGCTTCGATTACAAACAGCGGGGCTTCGTCGCCAGCATTATCGAGACGGCGGCACCAGCTAAGCGAAGAATCCTGGGACTTGTCGTCAAACGAGCCATCGTCCATCAGTTGCAAAAACAGTTGCTGTATGGAACGGCTCTGGTGCGCACTTCCAAATCTGAAATACGTCAAGAGGCGAGTTGTCCAAGCCGCGTTTCGGCCACGGTAGGGGAACAAAAGATCGGCAGCGACTTCGGAGCGGTGTTTTTGTACTTGGTCGAAGCGAAGTATCCACAGGGCACGGTCGACGAGCGAGTCGTCCGGGCTTTCCAGCCATTTGGCGAGGACCCCCATCCGATGAAGGAGGTCAAACCACAACAAACTGTGGCGAATGGCGGGCAATGCGTGTCGCCCGAGATCACTGTCGGCAAGCAAAGGCTCGACGATAGCCCATTCGTCGGGAGTCGGGTCGGTAAGCGAACTGATCCACGCAAGAATCAGGCGTTTCAGGTGGAAGCGAACTTTGCCGTCAGTCAAAAGTTCGCGAAGTTGCGTGAGATATTGGCTCCGAGCATGATCTCGGAGAAACACCAGCACCTGACGGACTTGGCTGCGGCGGAATAAATGTTGCTCGGCGGAATACAGGAGTTTGACAAGACTTTGCCCCGAGGCGCAGAATCGCCGAGCATATGCGTAGTCGAAAAACGACTCGTGAAAGAAGCGAATCTGATTTTCGTCGCGGACAAGCACGTGCTCGGTTAGCATGGCGCCGACGGTCTCATTCCAATCATCGACCGTGACCGCTGGCGCGTAGAGCGTGAGGTCGCGGCTCATTATTTCGCACAATCTGTCGATGACGGCCGGCCATGCCGCCGAATGAGCGACTCGTTCGGAAACCTTCTTTAGCTTGTGGTCCCAATACCGATCAAACAAATCACCGATGCTCCGAAAACCGATAGCCGGTCCATCTTCGCCGAGGCCTTCGATGAACAAGAACAAGTGGAGCGGAACTTGCAGAATTTTTTTCTGTGACGGGTTAAGGCGAAGGTCGTCGCATCCCGCCGATTGTAACGCTGCATTTACGTCTTCAATTGATAATGAACCAATTATGATGTGCGTAGCCTTGTCCGCATGCTTGAGCTTGCGCAGTCGTTGGTCATTCTGCAGATCGAAATCACGACAAGCCACAACGAGCCGCATATTGGGGTACGCTTCCGCCTCACGGTACAACGCATCAAATGCCTCCCAGAGCAAAGGATACCGGCCCGAAACCTGGCTTACCGCGTCCAACTGATCCACGATGAGAACGCCGAAGCCCCCCTCCGAAATCCCCGCAAGAACAACGGTGGGCGAGCGTGGCAATTCCATCTGACGACCTATATCTGCCGACGTCCGCGCCTCGCCGTGTCGGTCCATTCGCACTACGACAACAGGGACGGATCGTGATTGAAGGTCATCGACGACTTGTGCCAGCACGCAACTCTTCCCAACCCCCGCTGGAGCTGAAGCCAGCACCGTCTTCGCGGCACTGTCGCTCGTTAACGCATCAACGATCGACTTAGCCTCGGTTCGCTTTACCCGTGTCCCGTTAATGAGTTCGCTCTCGACCGTTCGGAGATATGACCGATTTGCGTCGCGCACGCGCTCCTGAACTCCGACGTCGACGGCCCAGTCCCGGCGTGCGTACCCAAAAGAAGCGAGATAATCCCAAATGTCGTTTTGACGAATCTCGGTTCCGACGTGGTCCAAGACGAAGTCGCCCAACAGTACGCGAACCTCAGTTTCTGAAAACTCGCGCGCGTCGGGACGGTAAACGAGTAACGCGATCTGCTGATTCACTTGCCGCGTAAGCGTCGTCTCGTCAATGAGCACAACTCGCAGACGTTGCAAATAATCGTAGGCGGTTTCCCAGCCGAGCGTTGCTGGGAGGAT
>JAANMT010003294.1_pt1 | contig 11747 bp, 12 predicted proteins | sample 7279711 | NCBI WGS metagenome assembly JAANMT01 (sample SAMN14094538, study PRJNA606508) | bioreactor metagenome | isolation source: A lab-scale SPAN reactor treating ammonium-rich wastewater day 1 | place: Ireland: Galway | collected 2017-01-16 | reverse complement strand
CATCCATTCTAACCAGAAATCTCACTGAAAGACCTTTTGCCGGAAGTTCCTGGCTTTTGTTCATCGCCCAGAATCCATTCGTGAGATGGTCTTTTTCAGGGGTAGAAAGCGCTGCAATCTGTCCGTAACCACAATGGTGATTCGTGAACAGCAACCCTTCTTTAGACACCATTTCCGCAGTACATCCGCCACCAAACTGCACGATGGCATCTTTCAGGCTAGAGCCATTCACCGAATAAATTTCTTCTGCTGTTAGTTTTAGTCCTTTTTTCTGTAAATCCTGTCCTTTCAGTCTGTTTACCAGCATCATCAGCCACATTCCTTCATCGGCTCTCATTTGAACAAAACTCAACATGAATGTTAAGAGTAAAAATATCTTTTTCATAAGTAAAATTAAATTTGCCGCAATTTAATCATTTTTTAATGTATTTTTGAATGATCTGTTTAAAAAACCCGGATAAATGAAAAGTTTCGCTATGCAGTTGCTGCTCCCTTTAATGCTAATTTTGATGATGAATTGTAACTCACAACACAACAAAGATCAACTCCAAAAACAGTGGAGCCTGATTTCATTTAGAGATTTTGATAAAACTCTGCTGACGAAAAATAATGCGTATCTGAATTTAATTCCTAAGGAATCTGCTGAAAACCAGTACAGTGCTTACATGGGATGCAACAATTTATTTGTAACCGCAAAATTTGATTCAAAAGGGAATGTTGAGTTTTCCGATATTGGTGCCACTATGATGTATTGTGAAAATAATATGGAACTGGAAAAAACCTTCATCTCGCAGATTGCTGAAATGAAATCTTACCGTATTGAAAATCAACGCCTGATTCTTGCAGACGGGCAAGGAAACGAAATGATTTTTACGACCACAGAAAAGTGATGCCTGCAATTTTATATTAAATATCCGAAATAGTAGAAACATTTTAGGCCTTCAAAGCCCGTTATTTACGGATAAAAAGAACAGATGGATGTAAATCCCGAAATTATCGGATTTATTGCAGGAGGTTTGTCTTCAGCATTATTTATTCCTCAGATTGTCAAAATTTTCAAAGAGAAATCAGCTGAGGAAATATCATTGCTCACCTGTATTATCGGTATTGTGAGTGCGGGACTTTGGCTTTGGTACGGCATTATTCAGGAACATATTTCCATGATTGTTACCAATTCTATAGCTTGTATAGCGACCACTGTTCTGCTTGTTTTCAAAATGATTTATAACCGGGGAAAAAACTAAATTTGTAACATTGAAAGGAAGAATTTATGCTTGAAAAAAAAGATCATAGTTATGAACGCGCCGTTTTGGTCGGCTTAATTACCAGAGATCAAAATGAAGAAAAACTAAATGAATATCTTGATGAACTGGAGTTTCTTGCTTATACAGCAGGAGCATCCGTAGAAAAAAGATTTACACAAAAAATGACTCAGCCGGACGCCAAAACCTTTGTAGGAAGCGGTAAAGCTGAAGAAATCAGAGAATATGTAAAAGAAAACGAAATCGGAACCGTTATTTTCGATGACGAACTTTCCCCGTCACAACTGAAAAATCTGGAACGGGAACTGGAAGTGAAAATTATCGACAGAACCAATTTAATCCTCGACATTTTTGCACAAAGAGCACAAACTTCCTACGCACGAACTCAGGTGGAATTGGCACAATACGAATATTTACTTCCACGATTGACCAGAATGTGGACTCACTTGGAAAGGCAGCGAGGAGGAATCGGGATGCGCGGTCCCGGTGAAACGGAAATTGAAACCGACAGAAGGATCATCCGCGACAGAATTTCTCTTTTGAAAGAAAAATTGAAATCCATCGACAAACAAATGACGACCCAAAGGCAAAACCGTGGAAAAATGGTGCGCGTCGCTTTGGTAGGCTACACGAATGTCGGGAAATCTACGCTCATGAATGCGCTTTCAAAATCGGAAGTTTTTGCTGAAAATAAATTATTTGCCACCTTGGATACTACGGTGAGAAAAGTAGTGATCGGGAATTTGCCGTTTCTTTTAACCGATACCGTAGGATTTATCAGGAAATTACCCACTCAGTTGGTGGAAAGTTTTAAATCTACGCTGGATGAAGTTCGTGAAGCGGATTTGCTGATTCATGTGGTGGATATTTCTCATGAAAGTTTTGAAGATCATATTGATTCTGTAAATCAAACTTTGATGGAAATAAATGCGCATCAGAAACCGATGATCATGGTTTTTAATAAAATAGATGCTTTTGCTTACGAACAGAAATCTGAGGACGATTTGACGCCTTCCACGCGGAAAAATATTTCACTGGAAGCATGGATGAAAACTTGGATGGCAAAATCCAAACATCCTACGGTGTTTATTTCTGCGCTCAACAAAGAAAATTTTCCGGAAATGAAAAAACTGATTTATGAAGAAGTTCACCGTATTCATATTTCCAGATTTCCGTACAATGATTTTCTTTTTGAATATTTTGATGAGGAAGAAACGGAGAAATAATGACCGAAGAAATCAAAACTGCACTTCAGTTTCTTTCCCAACCTGAGAAAAAGGAATTCTTTCCCCGCTTTTTTAAATCCGGGCCGGGCGAATATGCTGAAGGCGACGAATTCATCGGCGTCACAGTTCCGGATCAACGGAAAATAGCCAAAGCTTATTTTCAGAAAATTTCCTTGCAAGAACTGAGCGTATTGTTATCTTCAAAAATCCATGAGCACCGTCATTGCGCTCTGCTGATGCTTGTTTCTAAGTATGAGAAATCAAAATCTGAAGAGGAAAAACAGGAAATTGTGGATTTCTATCTTCAGCATTTGGAGTATATCAACAACTGGGATTTGGTGGATAATTCCTGTTATAAAATTCTGGGAAGACACAGTTTTGAACATGATGACGACAGCATTTTGCGAAATCTATCAGATTCAGAAAATCTTTGGCAGAAGCGCATGGCCATCGTCGCGACACTGTGGCATGTAAAGAAAGGATTTTTTCAACTGACACAGGAATTGGTGCTTCAAAACCTGAACCATACTCATGATCTGATGCACAAAGCCAACGGCTGGTTACTGCGCGAAATGGGAAATAAAAATGAAGAGATTCTTCTTAGTTTTCTGAATAAGTATTATCGGGAAATGCCGCGAACCACGCTTCGCTACGCTATTGAAAAGCTGGATGAGGCGCTTCGGCAGGATTATTTAAAAGGAAGAATATAATGGAGTTGTCTGATTGGCGAACCCTTGTTCATTATTTTTTACATTTGGTTTTTCCGGTTTTTATAGCGCTGGTTTTCTTCAGAAAAAATTGGAAGAAAGCATACTTTCTGATGCTTGCAACCATGTTGGTAGATCTGGATCATCTTCTGGCAACACCGCTTTTCGATCCTGACAGGAACAGTATCGGGTTTCATCCGTTACATTCTTATCCGATGATTGCGCTGTATTTTCTGGGAACTATTTTTCTTAAAGGAAATCTCAGGATTATTTCCGTAGGACTTCTGTTTCACATGTTTACAGACTTTCAGGACTATTATTTTTGGAATAATATCCATCAGTTTTTTAAATAATTATTTAATTTTAAAACTCTCAAAAATAATTAGTTTCAAAACAGCTTTTTTTATCCTAACCTTCTTGCTACCTCCATTTTATGCGCCATAAGTTGTGATATATTTCTGGCTTTATAAACGGCCATTTCTGCAATTTCACCGGCGAAAAGTTCCTCTACCGTTTCTGTCCAGAGCTGAAGCCAATGTTGAAAATGATGTTTTTCTATGGCCACTTTTGCGTTGACAGGAAAATGGGCAGACATGGGATTTCCTTTGTAAGAAACCTTTCCGAATAACAAAGTTTCCCAAAACTGATACATTTTCGGAAGGTGAATATTCCAGTCTACCTGAGCTACATCATTAAAAAAATACCCTATGGTTTCGTCTTTCTGAATTTTGCCATAAAAAGTATTCACCAGAAGTTCAATGTCTGCTCTTGTTTCAAGATCTTTCATAACCACAAAGTTATGAAATATTATAAGCATTGCCTTTCGGATGAAATTTTAAAAAAAGTAAATTTGCCCGATGGATTTGGAACTTCATAAAATACAAGCGCTTCAGAAACAGAAAGAACATCAGAAATTTCTGGCACAGCTGAAGAAAAAACCGCCCAAAAATCTGGATGTTACTGTTCAAAATATTCATGATGAAGTTTTTAAAAATATCAATTGTCTCAAATGTGCCAATTGCTGCAAAACCACAGGACCACTTTTCACGGAAAAAGATATTGAAAGAATATCAAAAGGCCTGAAGATGAAAGCTGTAGACTTTGAAAATCGTTTTCTGAGAACGGATGAAGATCAGGATAAAGTACTGAATTCGCTTCCATGTTGGTTTTTGAATGAAGACAACACCTGTTCTATTTATGAAATAAGGCCAAAAGCCTGTCGCGAATTTCCACATACGAACAGAAAGAAAATTTACCAGATTAATCATCTTACCATTCAAAACACCGTTATCTGTCCCGCTGCATTTTCATTTGTAGAGAAAATGTCTGCATTATATAAAAAGTGAGAACAGTTTTCCGATGACAACGAGTATATAGAATGTTTCCATTTCTTCAAGATGTCGTTTTTTTCCTATAACGTCATAAGAAGACGGGCTATCTTTGTTTTTAATCAAAATAAAAATAACCATGAAAAAACTATTCTATTCTTTTATATTCTTCATGATATTTCAAAGTTCCTACGCGCAGCCGGGAAGTATTGATCTCTCATTCGGCAACAATGGAAGTATCATTTATAATGATAATTTTATTATTTCCAATTCACTAATTCAGCCCGATGGAAAGATAGCAGTAATGGGTTACGAGGCCGGAGTTGCAAACGCCGTTATAAGACGGTATCATCTGGATGGAAGCTTGGATACTTCTTTTCAATTTCAGTCGGGAATTACTCATTTGTTCAGCGCGGCCTTAGATGCGAAACTGCTTTCGGACGGATCCTACGTTGTGATGACCATTTTTACAAACGATTTGGATGTAGGTCCGTTTTTTATTAATCTAGTGAAAATTAATGCTGACGGAAGTAAAAACACAGCTTTTAACAGTCCTGTTATTTTGGCCGACATGAGTAATGAGTATTTATTTTTCATGGGAAGTGATGGAAAACCCGGATATTACTCCTCCCCAAACCAATCTACGACAGGAATGGTTAATGTTACAAAATTTCTACCCAATGGCGCTTTAGATTTTACTTTCGGAAACAATGGAGTAAAAGAAGTTACCATTTTCAATAATCCTCCGGATTTGATTTCTTTTGAAGATATGGATAACTCATTGATCGCCGATGATGCCGGAAATTTCTATTTCACTTTTAAGATGGGGAATGATTATTATATCAGCAAAACAGATTTGAATTTTAACACATTCCAACAGCTGATCCATAATAATATTGGAAGGAAATATACTTTTTATCATAACAATGCACTTTATAATGGCTATAGTCACGGTCAGGGAAACAGTCTGCAAAAATTTTCTTCTGCGGGGTTTATTCCTGATATGACTTACGGTACAAATTCTGTTGCCCATGCGAATTTCCCGATTAATAATTTCCAAAATCTAACTACCAGCGGTTTCATACAACCCGACGGAAAAGGAGTTGTAATTTCTGCCTACAGCACTGAAATGAAAATTTCCCGCTTCATGGACAATGGCACTGTAGATCCAGCTTTTGGTAATAACGGGACGCTGGCGTTTGCTTCGAGTTTCCCGGCTGGATATAATATGTCAGCACTTTATGCGGCACCTACAAAAAAACTGTACATTATCAATGTGGATGAGGATAATGCCCGGTTTATGATGACAAGGATCGATTTGGGCGAAACAGCGCTCTCTGTCAATGATATAAAATCAGAAAAACCGTTTTCCATTTTTCCAAATCCGGTGTCAGATTATGTTTACTTTCCGGAAAATATTGTGGAAGTTTCCATTATTGATTTGTCCGGACGAAAGTTGTTTAAAACCAAGGTTTCTGATAGAAAAGTTGATCTGTCTCATTTGACTTCAGGAACTTATTTCATCCAGACAAAAAATAGTAAAAATGAGATGAACCAACAAAAATTGATAAAAAAATAAAAAGAGATAATCGTCTTATTTCAATACCGATGAACATTAGCATCGGTATTTTCTTTATCTTAGCCTGAAACTCAAACTATTAAATCATGAATTCAGGATTTTTCCGATATACCGAAATTCCACCTCATCCATTTTTAAAAGGAATTGTAAACCATTATCGGATCAAAAGCATTCATCTGACAAAACCACTCGTTTTCCCCGATTATTCCCCGGTTTTTCAGGCACTTATTTTTAATTTAGATACAGCACAACACACCGTCTTCAGAAAAAAAGCGGATAAAAATCTGAATTTACAAGTTTATTATTCAGCTCAGGCAATATCGCCGGGATGTTTGCTCATTCATTCCAACAGCTTTAATATCATCGCTGTTAATTTTACTGCTACAGGATTGTACCAGTTGATGGGAATGGATATGTATCATTTTACCGATAAAATAATCGATGCGAAAATTATCTTTGGTGAAGAAATTATGGAACTATATGAAAAGTTGATACAGGCAAAAAATTCTTTTAATGCAATCCGTTTGATCGATCATTTTTTATGTGTGAAAGCTCAAAACAAGCGGAAAGATAATAAAGCATGTGTGCTGAATTCCTTATCTGTTTTAAACAATCCAGCAAAGAAATTAAACATCAACGAATTATTGAAAATAACCAATACAAGTTCTAAAACACTCCAAAGATCATTCAAATCAGAAATAGGGATGTCTCCAAAAATGTTGCAGCGTTTGCTCCGGTATAATCACGTGAAACTCTATCTTCAGGAGAATGGGCCGGTAGATTGGTGGGAAGTAGTCATTCGGTTTGGTTTTTATGATCATTCTCATCTCATTAGCGAATTTCAAACTTTTTCCGGTTATACACCAGCGCAGTATATTCACATTCTGGCAAATAGCGAATTAGCACGATTGTGAAGTCAATAAATTTTCGTGTGAATTTTTCCTTTCACTGATTTCTAATTTCCCGTCAAGAGTAAATTTCTGTAAATTTGCTGTCATAAAAAATTAATGATGGAATTTCAGTATCAGGAACCTTATCCTATTTTAAAAGATGACACGCAATACAAAAAACTGACTTCGGATTTTGTAAAAATAGAAAAACTTGGCGACAGGGAAATTCTCGTGATCGACCCGAAAGGCCTCGAATTTTTAGCCGAAAATGCACTTAGCGATGTTTCTTTTATGCTTCGCCCTTCACATCTTCAAAAATTAAAAAATATTATTGATGATCCTGAAGCTACTGATAACGACAGATTTGTTGCGTACAATCTTCTGCAAAATGCCGCTGTAGCTGTGGAAGGAGCATTGCCGTCCTGCCAGGATACCGGAACCGCGATTTGTGTAGCCAAAAAAGGCGAAAATGTGTACACCGGTGCTGAGGATGCAGAATGGATTTCCAAAGGAATTTTTAATACGTACCAAAACCGAAATCTCAGATATTCACAAATCGTACCTCTTACCATGTTTGAGGAAAAAAACTCAGGTTCCAATCTCCCCGCACAGATCGACATCTACGCAACGGCAGGAGATTCCTACAAATTCTTGTTTCTTGCAAAAGGTGGTGGTTCGGCCAATAAAACTTTCCTGTATCAGAAAACCAAATCGTTGCTGAATGAAAAATCCATGGAAGAGTTCATCCGGAAATCTATAATGGATTTGGGCACCGCAGCTTGTCCGCCATATCACCTCGCCTTGGTGATTGGAGGAACTTCGGCAGAAGCCAATTTGGCTGCTGTGAAAAAAGCGAGCGCCGGATATTATGACCATCTTCCTACAGAAGGAAATATGGGCGGACAGGCATTCCGCGATTTGGAATGGGAGAAAAAAGTACAGAATATCTGTCGTGATAGTGCCATTGGTGCTCAGTTCGGAGGGAAATATCTCACTCATGATGTTCGCGTTATCCGGTTGCCAAGACACGCTGCGAGTTGTCCGGTTGGGATGGGAGTTTCCTGTTCGGCAGACCGGAATATCAAGGCAATGATCAATAAAGAAGGAATTTTCCTGGAACAGCTGGAAGAGAATCCTAAAAGATTTTTGCCGGAAACGCCACCACATTTGGAACCTCCTGTAGCCGTAGACCTTAACCGTCCTATGGCAGAGATTCTTGCTGAACTTTCAAAATATCCGATAAAAACAAGATTGAAACTTAGCGGAACCCTCATTGTGGCTCGTGATATTGCGCATGCGAAAATCAAAGAAATTCTGGATTCCGGTAATCCGATGCCCGAATATTTTAAGAATCATCCGATTTATTACGCCGGGCCGGCTAAAACGCCAGAAGGGATGGCCTCCGGAAGTTTTGGGCCTACAACCGCCGGGAGAATGGATGTGTATGTGGCCGAATTTCAAGCTCATGGCGGCAGCATGATTATGCTGGCAAAAGGAAACCGGAGCAAGGATGTTACGAATGCCTGTGCGAAATACGGTGGTTTTTATTTAGGATCTGTTGGCGGCCCGGCTGCGATTCTGGCGAAAGAAAATATCAAATCGGTAGAAGTAGTTGATTTTCCGGAATTGGGTATGGAAGCCATCCGTAAAATTGAAGTAGTGGATTTTCCTGCTTTTATTATTACAGATGACAAAGGGAATGATTTCTTCGAGAGTATTTCCCGTTAAAATGATCTAAAGTGCTTTCAAATAACAAAAATCAGGATGAAAAACTTTTTTAATACAACAAAATAATTTAATTTTGCTCAAAATCTGAATTCAATGTTATTGATATTATCATCTTTCTGGCCAGGTTACCAATTCTTTTGGTTCGTGTTTTTTGTAATCATGTTCCTGATAGGATTCTGGTGTATTCTGATGTTTTTCGGAGTCATCATCCCCATGTGGCTTACTTCCGGATTAAGAGAATATTTTGGAAAAACAAAACCTTTTGATCCTGAAGAAATAAGAAGAAAAACATTACCGGAACAAGGTGCCGAAGTGATTTACAGCAATCCGAAAGGTCGCGGCCCGTTTAATGATCACGGTCATCATTAACCTGATGGCATTGCTTTTCTCACTTTAATCCGGGAAAGTAATCCTCAAGCAAAACACTATATTGATCCGCTTTCACACTCCTGAAAGCGGATTTTTTATTTCTGCTAACTCATTGTGTTCTTTCCAAAGCCTTATTTTTTCCGTAACTTTGTCTCAGTTTGAAGTTCGGTTACAATTCAAAAATGTATGCTCGCTAAAATAAATCCTACCACCACACCGGCCTGGAAAAAGCTTCAGGCTCATTTTGCCCGGACCGATTTTGATTTGCGGACTTTATTCCTGCAGCCGGAGCGTTTCAGCAATTTTTCGGTTGAGAAAGAAAATTTCCTTTTCGATTATTCTAAAAATTTGATTAACAAGGAAACGATTACACTTCTGTTGCAGCTTGCGGAAGAATGCCAATTGAAGGAAGCAATTGACAGCATGTTTTCCGGAGCTAAAATTAATGAAACAGAAAGCCGAGCTGTTCTTCATACTGCACTTCGTGATTTTTCTGATGATCCGATTTTGATTGATGGCAAAAATATCAAGGAAGAAATCAGAATGGTTTTGAATCAGATGCGGGATTTTTCTGAAAAAATAATTTCCGGCGAGCATCGCGGATTTTCGGGTAAACAAATTACAGATGTCGTCAATATCGGAATCGGCGGTTCAGATCTGGGTCCGGCGATGGTGGTATCTTCCTTGAAACACTTCAAAACCCGGCTGAATGTACATTTTGTTTCCAATATTGACGGAAGCCATCTGGCGGAAACAGTGAAAGCACTGAATGCTGAAACCACACTTTTTATTATTGCCTCCAAAACCTTCACAACTCAGGAAACTATGACCAACGCAGCATCTGCTAAAGATTGGTTTTTAAAAAATGGTACTGAATATGAGGATATTGCAAAACATTTTGTGGCGATATCAACGAATACAAAAGCAGTAAAAAACTTTGGTATTGATGAAGAAAATATGTTCAGGTTTTGGGACTGGGTTGGCGGAAGATACTCTCTCTGGAGCGCCATCGGATTAAGTATTGTTTTAGCCGTTGGTTTTACCCGTTTTGAGGAATTGTTGACAGGTGCTTTTAATGTGGATCAGCATTTCCGGACAGCGAAATTCAGCGAAAATATTCCGGTAATTATGGGATTGCTGGGAATTTGGTACAGAAATTTTCATCATGCAGAAACCCATGCAATTCTTCCTTATTCTCAATATCTACATCGTTTTCCGGCCTATTTGCAACAGGCAGATATGGAAAGCAACGGCAAATCTGTGGATCGCAACGGTGAATTTATCAATTACAAAACTGGCCCTATTCTTTGGGGCGAACCCGGAACAAACGGACAACATGCATTTTTTCAGCTGATTCATCAGGGAACTGCAATAATTCCTGCAGATTTTATTGCTTTTACCCAGTCTGCAGATCATCTTTCAGATCATCAGGAAAAATTGCTGGCTAATTTTTTCGCTCAGCCGGAAGCTTTGGCTTTTGGGAAAACTGAAACCGAAGCAAGAACAGAACTGGCAAAATCCGGAATGAATGCTGAAACTGTAGAAAATCTCGTTAATCATCATGTTTTCCAAGGAAACAAACCCACAAATAGTCTGCTGTTTAAGGAGTTGACTCCTTTCTCTTTGGGACAGCTTATTGCACTTTATGAACATAAAATTTTTGTTCAGGGCGTGATCTGGAATATTTTCAGTTATGATCAGTTTGGAGTAGAATTGGGGAAAGTTCTGGCCAAAACGATACTTCCGGAGTTGAAAAATGATCATCATATTACCTCTCACGATAGCTCCACCAATGGTTTAATTGCTTATTTTAAACGCCATCATTTATGAGTATCCGCTCTTTATATTATGCATTAAGCCCCGAACTCAGGCTGTTGGTGAGAAAAATTTATTATTGGCCTCACGATTTATATCGAAAACTTTTCGGAAAAAAAGGAATAATGGAACCCGGAAAAGGAGACATTTATATTGGATCCGGAGATTTCATAGAACAAGGAAAAAGGCAGGCACAACAGCTTAAAGAGCATATTGATTTGAGAAGTGATGAGGTGGTATTGGATATTGGCAGCGGAATTGGGCGAACTGCAGTTCCTTTAACGGAAATAATCACCACAGGACAGTACGAAGGTTTCGATGTCGTAAAAAAGGGAGTGGACTGGTGCCAAAAAAATATTACAACGAAATACCCTAACTTCAGTTTCAAATTCGTTCCGCTTCACAACGATTTGTACAATACATTTGATACCAAAGTTTCGGAATTTAAATTTCCATATCCCAATCATCATTTTGATAAAGTTTTTCTTTTTTCAGTTTTTACCCACATGAAAACTCATGAAATTCAACATTATCTCAAAGAGATTCAAAGGGTAATGAAACCCGAGGGAAAGTGTCTGGCTACGTTCTTTCTATACGATGAAAATACTGAAAAAGCGATTGCAAATAATGAAGGATTCAGCTTTCCGCATCAGTTTTCAGAAGGCTATCGGCTGATGAATAAAAAAGTGGAATCCGCGAACATCGCAATCAGTATTCCGCTCTTACAAAAAATGACAGAAAACGCAGGATTAGAAATCGAAAATATACAACATGGATATTGGAGTGGCTTAGTTTCAAAAGAAACTGCAGGCCATTTCCAGGATATAGCAATCATCAAAAATA
>JAANMT010003288.1_pt1 | contig 11763 bp, 8 predicted proteins | sample 7279711 | NCBI WGS metagenome assembly JAANMT01 (sample SAMN14094538, study PRJNA606508) | bioreactor metagenome | isolation source: A lab-scale SPAN reactor treating ammonium-rich wastewater day 1 | place: Ireland: Galway | collected 2017-01-16 | reverse complement strand
TTTCGTTTCCAATTTTTTCAACTTCAAAAACTGCCAAACCGGAAACCACCAAAGTTCCACTGTACACATTTCGGTCGTCTGACTCCAGACTTTTAAAAACTGAAAAACTTTCTCCGGTAAGCGAAGCTTCATTCACCGAAAAATCGTTGCTGTGTAGGATTTTTCCATCAGCATTGATCATTTTGCCTTCTTCAATAATGCATAAATCGCCAACCGCTATTTCATGGGTAGGAATTTGAATAACTTTAGAATTCCTGATGACAGTACTTAACGGTTCGTTCAGTTTTTCTAATGCTTCCAAAGCCATTTTACTCCGATTATCCTGATAAAAGGAAATTCCGGAAACGGCGATAATGGCTCCTAACATAAACATCGCTTCGGAATAATTTCCAACGATAACATAAATAACAGAAACCGCAATGAGTAAAAGCAACATAGGTTCTTTCAAGATGTCCAGAAGCATCAGATACCATGCGTTTTTTTTACTATTTCCTGCCTGATTATAGCCATATTTCTCTCGTGAATTTTTCAATTCCTGTTCTGAAAGTCCTGTAAGATGTTCGGGAATGTTGTGAGAAGCCATTGTTAATTGTCTTATTACATCAAAGTTAAGCAATATCCCAATACTGAACCCATCAAGATGATGAGGATAGAATTCACTTTTCTAAAACCAAAAGTCAAAATGAGACTTACTATTGCGATAACCACTGTTCGCCAATCGGTAATTACTTCTTGTCCCATTATAATACAAACCGAAAAGATGAGTGCCACTGAAGCGATATTGACCGCATCTAAAAAACTGGAAAACAATTTTGAGTTTCGCATGAATTTAAGAAGAGGATTTAAGAGAGCGACAAACACAAAAGACGGCAGAAAAACCGCAAAAGTAGAAATCACTGCACCCCAAAATCCGTTGATTTGATAGCCGATAAATGTGACCGAAGACGTAACCGGGCCGGGCGTGAATTGTCCAACCGCAATGGCATCAATCAGTTGTTGACGGCTTAAAATTCCTGTGGCAACAAGTTCTGTTTCCAGAAAAGCAAACAAAACATACCCGCTTCCGTAGAGTACAGCACCTATTTTCAAGAAAATCCAAAACAAATTCATGTTGGTAACGGTAGCTGTCGTGGCAAGCGGAACCGATATCATGGCCAACGGAAAAATACTGTTCAGTGTTTTCCTTTCCCGAATGGTGACATACAACATGAAGAGCAATCCGGCACCAAACATGAGCAGGATTTCATTCAGCACAAAAAAGGAAAGTATCAGCACCGACATTCCGACAAAAGCCAGTTCTTTAGATTTCAAAGATTTTTTGCCCAACGGATAAACCGCCGCCAAAATAATTGCAATAATCGCAGGTTTTATCCCATAAATAAAAGGCCCGACCTGAGGAAGCTGTCCGTAGAGTTTGTATAAATAAGCGAGAATTCCCGTGATGAATACTGCGGGCAGAATAAAACAGCTTCCGGCAATCAACATCCCTTTCCAGCCTCCTTTTTCTTTGCCGATGTGTATCGCCAGTTCAGTACTGTTGGGGCCAGGAATCAGGTTGGTAGCTCCCATCAGATCGAGAAATTGCTGTTCGGAAAGCCAGTTTCTTTTTACTACAAATTCTTCCCGCATCATTGCCGTGTGCGCAGCTGGTCCGCCAAACGCTGTGAAACCTAACTTAAGAAAGATTTTAGCGATTTCTTTGTTATTGATTTTCTCCAACATTCATTTGCTCTAATGTTATCGACATTTTTTATTGATTCCAAAAATATAAATATTCTGTAAACCAAATTAATAAAAGGAAAGCAGAACGGTAATTAAGCAGGTACAAGTACATTCTACTAGGATAGTACCCAACTTTTCTTTCATTCCTCTTAATAAAGATTATTCTCCACCGATCATTTTGGAGGAAATTCCTTTTTTGGCACTCAATTCGGCCCATAAAATTCCACCTAAGTGTAATAAAATGAAAATGGGAAACCAATAAACCGCCCATTTGTGAGCCGCTTCCGCAGTTTCTTCATAAGTGCCGTCGCCAAATTTCAAATAGAAGCCAGTCATGATGGAAATTGCGATGAACAGATAAAATATTATATACAACATTCCTTGAAGCCTTTCTTTTATGGATTGACTCTTGAAGGGCGAAGGAAATTTAATTCCTCTTGTCAGCATATAAGTAATTCTTGCCAAAAATGCGAAAAGCAACGCAAAAGCAGCGTATTCGTGCCATTGCCACATCGGAGCCTGTATACTTTTTGCAATAGGAATCAGCTGTTCTCTTTCAATGGTTACATTTTGTTTAATTAAGGTGGTTTCTACAGCAGTTAAAAGCGCTTTTTTGCTCATCCAGAACGCTCGTAAAAATCCGGTGATAAACAGGACAGTCATCAAAACAGCAACCAATGCGTGTAAAATACGATGAGTTACTGTGAACTTCGTTTTGTCATTTGTTTTCATATTATTCTTCTGATTCGTTCTTTAAAGCCATCAACAGGACATAAGCGCCTTTGACAACAAAATTTTTATTTTTCAATGCGTCGGAATTAAGGATTTCGGTATATCCGTTTTCTGAATCTCCGGTTTGCACTTCCGTTTTTTCGAAATGTCTGTCGCCTTTTTCTACAAATACATACTGTTTGTTTTCAAAGCGAACAATGGCATCGCTGGGCAATGCATTTGTCTGGTTCGTAGAGAGTTCTATATCAGCATTCATAAACATTCCGGGTAATAAAGTTCTGTCGGGTTCTTTAAAACGGCAATGGACTTCTGCCGAATTTTGGCCGGAGATATTTTGATTTATAAGTGCAATTTCCAAAAGATGCTTTTTCTCCGGATTGGCGTTGGTGTAGGCAAAAACTTTTTGTCCGATTGCCAGCTTGTTAACGTCCTTTTCAAACACCGTCAATGCTAAATGAATATTGGCCGGATTTATCAGCTCAAAAAGAACATCACTCGGATTGACATATTTCCCGACATTCACATGCACCGCCGAAACATAGCCTGAAATAGGCGAAAAAACGGAAATACTTTTGGTAATATTTCTGGTGCTGATATTATTGGGATTAAGGCCAATCAGTTTCAGTTTTTCTTCCAAAGACCTTTTCAGAACTTGCTGCGTTTGATAATTTGCTCTTGCCTGTTCAAATAATTTATCGCTGGTGGCTTTGCTTTGGTTCAGCTCTCTTTGACGGTTATATTCACTCTGGGCTAATGTTAAATTTGCCGTTGAAGTCAGGTAATCCTGTTGCAGCTGAATGTATTGTATATCTTCTATCACGGCAATCACCTGTCCTCTGTTGACCTGCATTCCGGGAATCAATCTGGTTGATTTCAAATAACCACCCATAGGAATGCTGACAGTAACCATGCCTTGCGGCGGAACCTCTATTTTACCGTTCAATTTCAAAACAGGCGAGATAATTTGGGTAGTCAACTTTCCGATTTCTATACCAGCATTTTTATACTGTTCATTAGTGAGAATCAGGTTGTTCTCCGGTAATTGCTTTACCGTTTCTACTTTCTTTTCCTCGTTTTTGTTGCCACAAGAAAGAAGCAATAGGGCTATGTTTATGATTAAAACTATATTTTTCATCGTATTATTTTTTATTATTGTAAAAATTGAGCTCTGTAACTGCTTGATTTCTATCGCTAACCGCCTGAATATAATCACTTTGAATGACAATCGCCTGATTGATGAGAAGCACCCATTCCAAATAATTAATCTCGCCGTTCAGAAATTGAATATTGGCCGTTTTCGTAATGTTTTCAGCATTTTGTAAAGCGGTATTTTCATAGAAATAGACCGCATCCGAATATTTCTGATACGTTAAAAAAGCAGATCGGTATTCTTTTTCAAATTGCTGTAACTTCGCTTCATATTCATTCATCGCAAGACTTTCATTGATTTTTGAAGCATTGATTTTGGCTTTTTGGCCGCCTGTGAAAATCGGTATTCCCAAACCTACCTGAACCGAATGAAATTGCGGTGTCGCATCGTACATTTTATCATTGGCATTCACGCCCCGCATTCCCATAATATTGTAGGCCAGAGAAATGTCCGGTAATAATTTTGATTTTTCCAAACGGGTGTTGGCTTCGGCAATTTCCTTTCGGTGGAACCACCATTTCATTTCAGGATGCGAAATGAGTACATTTGTGTCAGGATTGAGCATTAAATCATGAAATGGTTCTGCAACAGGCGAAAATGCGGTATCGGTATTTAACAATAATTTGAAATGCAAATGCAGTATTGCGATGTCCTGTTCCAGCTGCTGAAGTTGCAAAGCAATTTGCCCACGTTGATTCTCGGCTGTCGTTTTTTCCAAAATATTGCTTTCTCCGGCTTTAAAACGAAGGGTAGCTTTCTGTAAAAATTCCGAAAACAACGCATCGGTTTTTTGTAATAATTCCTTTTTTTGATGGAAATAAACCAGTGTATAATAAACCTGAGAAACCTGTTTTACAAGCTGAGCTTCCTGCACGTTGACATTCAAAACACTGCTTTTCCATTCTTCATTCAAGAGTTCTTTTTGGCGGGTATAAACTTTCGGAAAACTGATGGTTTGTGACATTCCGATTCGGGTGTCGTTATAAACGCTGTTGATCTGCCCGTATTCACCCAAAATTTCAGTGGCAGGAATCATTGTTCCGCTTTTGATGAGTTGCTGTTGGTATTCACTTCGCAACCGTTCATTTTTTACTGTGCGATTATTCAACAAAGCCGTATCGATAGCTTCCTGCAGCGAAATCGAGGTTTGCGCGTTTACAGAAAAGAAAATAAAGAATAAGCAACTGGAAATAAAAAATTTGGATTGAATGTTGAACGTTGTTCCTTGTCTCTCTTTATGTAGTGTTTCTCTAAAATTATAGGAAATCATTTTTTTATTTTTTAGGTTAATAATTAAAAATCTCACAATTGCTCACGGTTCATTTTTTCTTCCTTTATTATTTTCGTTCTGTGTGTAAGCATGTATAAAATAGGTAACACAAAAAGGGTTAAGAAAGTTGCTACCAACAATCCGCCAATCACCACTGTCGCCAGCGGCCTTTGAACTTCAGCACCTTCTCCCTGGCTGAGTGCCATTGGCAAAAATCCGAGAGAAGCTACGAAAGCAGTCATCAACACCGGCCGTAAACGGGTTTTTGTTCCCATAATCACGATGCGTTTCAAGCTCGTATAGCCGGATTTATTCAGTCGGTTAAATTCGGCCAAAAGAACTATTCCGTTCAAAACTGCCACACCAAACAGCGCAATAAAACCAATTCCCGCACTCACACTGAACGAAATATCCCGAATATACAAGGCGAAAATTCCACCGATAGCCGAAAGAGGAATCGTGGTGTAGATTAGTAAACCTTGTTTCACAGAACCAAACGCAAAATACAGCAACAGAAAAATAAGTGCGAGTGCCAAAGGAACGGCAATATACAAGCGTTCTTTTGCGGCTTCCAGATTCTCAAAAGCGCCGCCGTATGTGATATAGTAGCCAGGTGGTAGTTTAATTTGTTCTTCTACTTTTTGTTGTAATTCGTTTACTGTACTTTGGATATCCCTTCCCCGAACATTCAGCCCAACGATAATTCTTCGCCTTGAATTTTCGCGTTGAATCTGATTCGGACCTTCTACAATTTCGACTTTGGCCACAGTGCTCAACGGAATTTGGGTACCTTGAGGCGTGGCAATCAAAAGGTGTTGTACATCTTCTAAATTTTTTCGTTTGTCACCTGCCAAGCGAACCACCAAATCAAAACGTCTTTCGCCTTCGTACACCATTCCGCTGCTTTCTCCGGCAAAAGCGGTATTCACCACCCGATTGACATCGCTGATATTCAACCCGTATTGTGCTATCGCTGGACGATTGTATTCTATCACAATTTGCGGCATTCCGGTGACGGATTCTACATACACTGCTTCACTTCCCTCCACGGAATTGCTGATTTTTCCTAAGTGAGTAGCATACGTTGCCAGTGTATCCAAATCTTCTCCGAAGATTTTTAGCACTACATCCTGTCTCGCTCCTGAAATCAGTTCGTTAAAACGCATTGCAACCGGATATTGAAAACCAAAAGAAACTCCCGGTAAAACTTCCAGTTCTTTAGCAATTTTAGCTTCCAGTTCGGCATAGGTTTTAGCAGAAGTCCATTCCTTTCGGTGTTTCAGAATAATCATCATATCAGAAGCATCTACTGCCATCGGATCCGTGGGCACTTCACTGCTTCCGGTTTTACCAACAACTTTTTCTACTTCGGGGAATTTTTCAAGAATGATTTTTGACGCTTTGGAAACGGCTTCTACAGAAGTATTCAGATTGCTTCCCGGTAAAACCCGGGTATCTACTGCGAAATCGCCTTCGGGCAATGCCGGAATAAATTCACCACCTAATCTTGTCAGTGCAAAAATTGCGGCCACAAACAGTGCTAAAACTGATAGCAGAACCGCTTTTTGATGACGCAATACTTTTGTTAAATATTTCTGATAAAAGCGCTCTAAACGAACCATCATTTTGTCTGAAAATGTTGGTTTATGGGAGATTTTTTTGCTTAAAACCAAAGTGCTCATCATCGGAATATAGGTCAATGAAAGGATGAATGCACCCAAAAGCGCAAAGACCACCGTTTGGGCCATTGGCATAAACATTTTTCCTTCAATTCCCCGTAATGTGAAAATGGGCAGGTAAACAATTAAAATAATAATCTGGCCGAAAACCGCACTGTTCATCATTCCTGATGCTGAAGTTTTCACTTCCTGATCCATCTCGGATTGGGAAAGTTGGGTAACGTTTCTAAAGGTCTTGCTGTGCGAAAGTTTGTGTAAAATAGATTCGACTATGATGACGGCTCCATCCACAATCAACCCAAAATCCAGTGCACCTAAACTCATCAGATTTCCGCTTACGCCAAAGGTGTTCATCAAGATAATGGCAAAAAGCATAGAAAGCGGAATTACCGAAGCTACCAGTAAACCGGCTCTCAGATTTCCGAGGAAAAGTACCAATACAAAAATGACAATTAAAGCACCTTCCATGAGATTAGTAGTCACGGTATCAATGGAATTATTGACCATTTTGGTACGGTCCAGAAAGGCGTCAATCATTACGCCTTCAGGCAAAGTTTTTTCGATTTGTGAAATTCTTTCTTTGATGTTTTTAATAACTTCATTGCTGTTTGCACCTTTCAACATCATCACCACAGCACCGGAAACTTCCTGTTTGCTATTGTAAGTCATTGCACCAAAACGGGGTGCACTTCCCAAACGAACCTCACTCACATCTCGAATCAGAAGCGGCAATCCGTTGGGTAAATTTTTGACCACGATGTTTTGGATATCTTCCATACTGCCCACCAAGCCTTCGCTGCGGATAAACAAAATGGTAGGCCCTTTTTCGATATAGGAACCACCGGTATTCTGATTGTTTTTTTCCAGAGCACTGAACACATCACCGATGGTGAGATTATACGCTAACAGTTTTTCAGGAACCACAGCGATTTCATATTGTTTCAGCAAACCCCCAAAACTGCTGACTTCGGCAACGCCTTTCACATCCAGCAATTGTCTTCGGACGATCCAATCCTGAATAGTCCTAAGTTCCATGGCGTCGAATTTTCCTTCGTAACCTTTCTTAGGCCGGACGGTATATTGATAAATTTCGCCTAAACCGGTGGTAACGGGAGCTAATACAGGCATTCCAAAGCCTTTGGGAATCTGATTCTGCGCTTGCTGTAAACGTTCGGTAACCTGTTGTCTCGCCCAGTAAATGTCGATATTGTCTTCGAAAACAATTGTCACCACCGATAAGCCGAAGCGTGAAAAACTTCGAAGTTCTAAAAGTCCGGGAATGTTGTTATTGACCTGTTCAATGGGAAATGTGATGAGCCGTTCTACATCAGGTGCGCCCAAAGCGGGAGCAACGGTTATCACTTGAACCTGATTGTTGGTAATATCGGGGACGGCATCAATGGGAAGCCGATTGAGCTCATAGCTGCCATATCCTATTAAACCAAGCACGAATAACCCGATAATGAGTTTATTTTTAATAGAAAACTCAATGATTTTATTCAGCATTTTTATTTTAATTAATCATTAGAGATAGGTGTTGTAATCAAAGCGATACGAACACTGTGATGTGTCATTTACCCTTTTTGAAGATAAATGCTTAAAAATGATTAGCTAAAACGCGGCGGTTGCCAAATGTTTTTAAAGGAAGCGTTGGCGTAATTTTCTTGAGAGCAGGCTGGGATTTTTAAAGCGGAAATGATTTTAATATGATGGGAAATTTCTATGTAATTCTGAGGAATAATAGAAACCACCGAATAGAGATGTCCGTCTACGGTTTTGAAAGGCAGTTTATCGTGATCATTATGGCTGTTTTTATGCTGATGATCTGCATTTCCCTGATAATGTTTTACGAAAAAATGGATGATAGAAGTATCCTGATCCTGTTCGGAATGTTCAATGTAATGATGAATAAGAATTGGCAATTTCAACACCTCTCCGAAAGCGGTATGCGCATTCAGAAAAGTGAGAAGGAAGAATATTGCCCACACTTTTTTCATTGTTTTAGTTTATTCTAAACATCAAAGTTAATGAATACAAGCCTTTTATTAAATCATATTCTTGGGTAAAAATAAGATATTTGTCATCTTTTTAGTGACTTATTTTGTTATTTTTATGTTAAAATGAAAATTATGATTTGCCTTTTTTATTAAATTGTCATTGAAAATATCCGGGTTTCCGGCTGATTTCGCATCATTCTCAAGTCGAACGTCATGGCCACATTCCGCGTGAACGCCCTTCCTTGTTCGGTAATCGTAATGGAGTTTTCTGATAGTTCTACCAATCCGTCATTTTCCATTTCCTTCAAAGCGCCCAAAGCAAGCGGAAGTTCAGGAAAAACGGTTTCGGAGTTCCAGGTCGTCCTTAATCGGCACATCAGATTAAGAATATGTTTCCGAATAATCAAATCTTCATTATTCAAAATATGTCCTTTGATAACGGGAATTTCTCCTTGTTCTACACGTTTTTGATACGCTTCCACCGTTTTTTCATTTTGAGCAAAAGCATACCAAGAATCGGAAATTGCACTCATTCCCAATCCCACCATCAGCTGAGTTTTGCTGGAAGTGTATCCCATGAAATTCCGGTGAATTTTTCCGTTGATCATGGATTGATAAAGATCGTCATGTTCCAGCGCAAAATGATCCATTCCAACTTCTTTATATCCCAATTGCTCCAGAAGAACCTTGCCGTTTTCGTAAAGTTTGCGTTTTTCATCTCCGCTGGGAAGGTCATTTTCATCAAAACCGCGCTGCCCAACTCCTTTTATCCACGGAACGTGAGCGTAGGAATAAAAAGCCAAACGATCCGGCCTCAATTCCAGCGTTTTACGGATTGTAAATTCCATTTTCTCCCAACTATGGAAAGGCAAACCAAAAACGAGATCATGTGAAACACTGGTATAACCTATTTCACGAGCCCAACGTGTGACTTGTTCCACATTTTCAAAAGGCTGAATTCTGTTGATGGCTTTCTGAACCTGAGGATCGTAATCCTGAACGCCAAAACTGCATCTTCTGAATCCCAAATCGTAAAGAGTCTGAAGATGTTCCCTCGTCGTGTTGTTGGGATGTCCTTCAAAAGAAAATTCAGGATATTCAGCAATTTCTGATTTGGAAAAAATGCCTTCCAGAAGAATTTTAAGATTGGCTGGGGAGAAGAAAGTCGGTGTTCCTCCACCCAAATGCAATTCCTTTATTTTAGGTTTTTTTCCAAAAAGTTTCAGATAAAGATCCCATTCCTTCAGGACAGTTTCCAGATAGGGCGTTTCTACGGAATGTTGTTTGGTTATGCGTTTATGGCAGGCACAAAAAGTGCAGAGCTGTTCACAAAAAGGCAGGTGAATATAAAGGGAGATGCCTTCTTCATCATTACTTTCTTGAAATGATCTGATGACGGAATGCTTCCACTTTTCTGCAGAAAATTCGGATTCGTCCCAAAACGGCACCGTTGGATAAGAAGTATATCGCGGGCCGGGTATATTGTACTTGTTTACAAGTGATGAATTCATTTTACAAAATTACGAAATTATTTTCCTGTAAATCGTTACCTGCTGAATGCGATATATCATGAAAAATCCGCCTCTGCTGAAGCGGATTGTATTTTTGAAACAAATCTCTCAATAAGAAATTTTTCGTTTAATTTAAGAATTTAACTTGCTGTTTTTCTTGCTGTAGACAAAATAAATCAAAACGCCCAATGCCATCCACGCCAATAGTCGCAGCCAGCTTTCTCCCGGCAATGATAGCATTAAACCAACACAGACCAAAACTCCCATAATGGGAACAAAAGGAACCCAAGGTGTACGGAAACCTCTCGGTGCATTAGGCTGGGTTTTCCTCATCACCAAAACGCCGATACTTACCAAAACGAAGGCTAATAATGTTCCGATGGAAACCATGTGGCCTAAATCTGAAATCGGCACAAAACCGGCAAAAAGACTTACAAAAAACAGAAAAAAGATATTGGTTTTCCATGGCGTCCGGAATTTCGGATGAACTTCACCAAAGAATTTTGGAAGCAATCCGTCACGGCTCATTGAATAAAAAACCCGGCTTTGTCCCATCAACATGACGAGAATTACCGATGTATATCCTGCCAGAATAGCGACAATAAGAGCGGTTTGAAGGAAACCATACGGTGTTTGCGCAAAGGCCGTGGCAGCAGGTTTCGCATCATTGGCAAACTCCTGATATGGCAAAAGGCCCGTCATGACGTGGGAGAAAAGAACATATAAAATAGTACAGATGACGAGTGATCCTAAAATCCCGATGGGCATTCCTTTTTGTGGATTTTTTGTTTCCTGTGCTGCGGTAGAAACAGCATCAAAACCGATGAATGCAAAGAAAACCGTCGCCGCTCCCATCGCGATTCCACTCCATCCGAATTTTCCAAATTCACGCTGATTTTCAGGAATATAAGGGATATGGTTATCAGGATTCATATAGGCCCAACCCAATGCGATAAAAACAATGACTACTGCTACTTTCAAAATAACCAAAATATTGTTAATACCGGAAGATTCTCTCATCCCACGGATCAAAACCAAAGAAAGCAACGAAACGATAAACACTGCAGGAAGGTTGATAATTCCTCCTTCAATCACCGTTCCGTCGCCCAATCTCAGGGTTTCCCACGGAGAACAAATCAACTCCGGCGGAAGATAAATTCCAAATTTATTTAATAATTCCAGAAAATATCTCGACCACGAAACGCCTACTGTTGCTGCACCAAGGGCGTATTCCAACACCAAATCCCAGCCGATAATCCATGCCATAAATTCTCCCATTGTTGCATAAGAATAGGTGTAGGCACTTCCGGCAACGGGAATCATGGAGGCAAATTCAGCATAACACAATCCAGCGAAAGCGCAACCTATAGCAGCGACAACGAACGAAATTGTAACAGCAGGTCCTGCATGTTCTGCCGCTGCAATTCCGGTGAGAGAAAATAATCCGGCTCCAATAATCGCACCGATGCCTAATGCGATCAATGCTCCTGCTGATAAGGTTCTTTTTAATCCTTTTTCATCATCAGCAGCTTCTGCCATCAGTCTTTCATAAGATTTCGTTTTCCATAGATTTGACATAGCTTATCTTTTTATTAATTTCCAAAAATATAAAATTGAATAGGTTATTAACATTTTCAAACCATAAAAATGTGATTTATCTTTCACTTTCCTTGATAATCAACTGATTTTCATCCGTAATTAG
>JAANMT010003287.1_pt1 | contig 11765 bp, 9 predicted proteins | sample 7279711 | NCBI WGS metagenome assembly JAANMT01 (sample SAMN14094538, study PRJNA606508) | bioreactor metagenome | isolation source: A lab-scale SPAN reactor treating ammonium-rich wastewater day 1 | place: Ireland: Galway | collected 2017-01-16 | reverse complement strand
GCCAAGTCAGCCGCTCATCCTATCACGATCCGTTCGTCAGCATAGACGGTCTCCCCTTACCCGGATACGTAACACCAGCAACAGCAACCTCGGTTTCGCCTACATAATGTCATCCTCAACATTTCGGCCCGGCAGCCGCGGGTGATCCCTGTAGTTCCAAACCGTATAGAGTTTGATCAAGGCGTGGTCGCCAACCAACCAGATTTCAACATGCAGCCAATTTCCTTTGGGGGAACTGCAGTTGAGCATTTCAACGGGCCGGGCCTTAGCAGCGCGTTGAAATAACGCTCCGCTTCCGCTTCGGTCGGCACCGTCAGCGACAACGAGAAGCCCTGGAAGCTGGTCTGTTCCGTGCCGCAACCGTCCGAGGCCATCACCACGGTCTGGCCGATGCGGAAGCTGGTGTGCATGACCTTGTTTTCGTAGCCCGGCGCGAGCATACCGGGCAGTGGTGCGTCAGGCGCGTCTTTGTAACGCAGGGCCAGCTCGACCTGCGCGCCGAGGGCCTGGCGATAGAATTCCACCGCCTCTTCACCGTTGCCCGGGAAGAAGAGGTACGCTTGAACGATGCGATTGTCTTTGTGTGTGCTCACGGTGTGTTTTTGCGGTTATGTGAATCTTAGTCGTAACATTGGGACTACATGCAGCCCGGCGCAGCGCGGAGGCGCAAAGAACGCAAAGCGGCGCAGAGGTGGAGACATGCTGACGACAGCCACCGGCTGGTGATCGAGTCCTGCGGGCATCAGTTCCGCACCTCTTTGCGTACTTCTGGCCGTCGCCAGGGGCGGGCTTCGAGTTAGAATTCCACCGCCGCCTCGAAGCCGCCATAGATCATGCGGTTGACGTCAAACGGCATATCATTGAGGTCGCCCATGGCGGCGATGCGCGGGTCTTTCATGATCTTCGCGTTCACGGTGTCGCGCTGCTTGCGGGACTTATAGACGATGTAGGAAAACACGATGGCCTCGCCGGGCTTCGCTTTGATGCCTTTCGGAAACGGCAGTCCGCACTTCACGTTCAAATCGTCGCCGACACATTCCTTGTAATCGAGCGCGCCGTATTCCTTCCAAATCTTGCTGGCTTTCTTCGCCATGCGGAGATAGGCGGGCAGTTTTTTCTTGGGAACGGGAATCACGAATCCGTCAACATAGGTAGGCATGAGTTGGTTCTTAGTTGAGTGTTGATGGTTGATGGTTGCGCCCCCTGAGCGGTAGCAGCCGACGTAAGTCGGCTCTAACTCCGGCCCCAGATTCAAATGGAGCGGACTCACGTCCGCTGCTACAAGGGCGGCGGGAGGAATTATTCACGCATGGGCGAGTTGATCCTTGGAGGCCAGTTCGTCCACCATCGGACATTGCGGGGCGATGGGACGCACTTCCACGCGCACGCCGTAGGGCAAACCGGGGCAGTCCTTCGCGATGCTCACCGCTTCTTCGAGCGTGTTCACCGTCAACAAAAAGTAACCGCCGATGGTTTCCTTGGATTCCGCAAACGGCCCGTCCGACACGACGCGGTTTGCGCCGGAAACAATTTTGCCTTCGCGCTCCAGCGGATTGCCGCCCGCGCATTTGCCTTCGTCCTTGAGGCGATTGAACCACGCCATCCAGTTATCGGCGACTTGCTGCATTTGTTCGGGCGAAAGCCCCCGGTACCAATCCGCGCTGCGGAAGATGATCAGGTGGCCGTTGTTGTTTGTGTCGTGTGTTCTCATAGTTCGCATGTCTTGGTTGATGAACGCGGTGGCGGTTCAATGATACGACGAATGAGGCGTCGCCGTCAGGACAAGAATTCTCAAACTGAAAGCGACTCCCCCCACGAACATTTTCGCAGGGGTGAGCTTGCCAAAGCCACGCCCCGCGATGAAAGGGCGCAAGGCTGGATTGACAGCGATCAACCCGGCTGTTTAGAGTGGTCCCACCCTAGGTTGCCAGAGTAGCTCAGGGGTAGAGCAGAGGACTCATAAGCCTTTGGTCGGGGGTTCAATTCCCTCCTCTGGCACCACTCCCCTGATTGGCCAGTCGTGAGACAGCCACGTTCGCACTTTGCGATAAGCTGGATGGGCAACGGGCGCAATTCATTCGGCGGGCCGCCAATCCAGGACCTTCAGTTGCACGGCACGGCGGCCATTGAACTCATTCAGTTGCGGAGCGAAGGCGAGATCGAACTTGCCAACAGGAAGAGATTCACCACCCGCGCCCCACCACACCGCCTCGTGCGTGGTCAGGCCATCGGTGACCCACAGCTTGACATGTTGTTTCTCGGAACCGATTCGCTGAAGCGGACGCTGGTGAGCGAGTTTGCGCGAATAGAATTGCACGCCGGGATTCCCCTGCCCCGTGGGTTTGAGGCGGTTGAATTCTGCCAGTGCGGCCAGTGAGACTTCATCCAGCCCGACCTCCGCATCGAGTCGCAGCGGGGGCTGGAGGTCCTCGGGTTTCAGCACACGGCAAGCCAGTGCGTTGAGTCGTTGCCGGAACGCGTCGAGTTGATCTGGTTGAATCGTCAAGCCCGCCGCCATCGCGTGGCCGCCATGACGTACCAGCAGGTCGTCACATTCACGCAGCGCCGCAGCGAGGTCGAAGCCTGGAATGCTCCGGCCCGACCCGCGCCAATGCGCGCCATCGCCCCCCACAATGATGGTGGGGCGATAAAACTCCTGGAGCACTCGCGACGCCACAATCCCCACCACCCCGATGTGCCAAAGCAATTGTCCCTCCACGATGACGAAGTCAGTCTGTGGGTTGAATTTCGCCCGTAGCGCGCCGGCGACCTCGTCATGGATCGAGCGTTCAATCTTTTGCCGTTCACGATTGCGGCTGTCGAGGGCGTGCGCCAGCGGCAGGGCTTCCTTCAGATCGCGGGCCTGTAACAGGTGCAGTGCCTCCTCCGCAGTTTCCAGCCGTCCGGCGGCATTGAGGCGCGGGCCAAGTTGAAACCCAACTTCGTACGTCCCGATCTCGCTCGGCGTTTGCGCCACTTGCTTGAGCGCGACCAATCCGGGACGTTGTGTCGTCTGAAGCCGACGCAAGCCGGCGGAAACCAGAATCCGATTCTCGCCCACGAGTGGCACAATGTCGGCAATCGTGCCCAACGCCACCAAGTCCAACAGCGGGCGGAGGTCAAAGTCCAACGCACCGGCCAGCCCGTTCTCGCGGCCGTGCTTGACCAAGGCATGAGCCAGTTTGAAGGCCAGCCCGACGGAACACAGCTCGGTGAATGTCAGCGTTGCGCTGGGATTCAAGGTGGAGAGTTGCGGATTCACCAGGGCCACAGCCGCAGGCGCCGGCTGCGAAACCTGGTGATGGTCCAGCACGATCACCTCCACGCCGCGTTCCTTGAGCCAGGCAATGGTGTTCACCGCCGTCGAACCGCAGTCCACAGCCAGCAGCAGTGTTGCTGTGGGAAACTTCTTCAGGCAATTCTCCACGCCGTCCTGACTCAAGCCGTAACCCTCATCCATCCGATGCGGCAGATAACACTCCGCCCGCCAACCCAGGGTGATGAACACTTCCACCAGCAACGTTGCGGAGGTGACGCCGTCCACGTCATAGTCGCCAAAGATGACCACGGTTTCGGTGGCCTCGCGGGCGCGGAACAAGCGTTCGACGGCGGCGCGCATGTTCGGAAGCAGGAAAGGATCGGCGAGTTGCTTCAGACGTGGTTGAAGAAACTGTTCGATGCGCTCCGGGTCGCTGAGTCCGCGGTTCAGCAGGCATTGCGCAAGCAACGGAGAAACTCGCAGCCGGTTGGCGAGTTGCTGTGCCAGCAAAGGTTGGGGCGGTGCGGGCGACCAGCGGTATTTCATGGCGCGGATTCGGGACAGGTCAGCCGCCGCCAGGGTGTTTGGGGGCGGCAAGCCGCTTTTCATGCTGCTTCACCGCGACGGACACAATAATGGAGGCCAGAATGATCACCCCCACCACGATGAGCGAAAGGTTGACCGGAATATCCAACTGAAACCACTTCGGCGGGCCGTCGTGCGGGTCCAGCAACATTTTCACCCCCACGAAGATCAGCACGACGGACAGGCCCACCTTGAGGTAGCGGAAATACTCGATCATGCCCGCCAACACGAAATACAGCGAGCGCAGCCCCAGAATCGCAAACACATTCGATGTGAAGACGATGAACGGCTTCTTTGTGACGGCAAAAATGGCCGGGATGGAATCCAGCGCGAAGATGAGATCGGTGGTTTCCACCATAAGCAGCACCAAAGCCAGCGGGGTCAGCGCCAGGCGACCCTTCAGTCGGGTGGTGAACTTCTGGCCTTCAAACTCGTGCGACACGGGAAAAAACCTCCGCGCGAGGCGCAACACGGGATTCTTTTCAGGATGTACGCCAGTATCGCGGACGATCAGCATTTTGATGCCGGTGAACACCAGAAACGCGCCAAACAGATAGAGCGTCCAGCTAAACCGTTGGATGAGCGCCGCGCCGGCAGCAATCATCACCCCGCGCATGACCAGGGCCCCCAGGATGCCCCAGAACAACACCCGATGCTGATATTGCGGAGGCACGCGAAAGTAGGTGAAGATGAGCGCGATCACGAACACGTTGTCCATGGACAAGGAAAGCTCGATGATGTAGCCAGTGACAAACTCGGTGGTTTCCTGTTTGGTCCATCCCTCCGCCATGGCGGGCGCAATGAACAGACCAAAGCAGAAAGAGAGCGTCACCCAAAGCGTGGTCCAGGCTATAGCCTCCTTAAATTTGACAACGTGCGCCTTCCGGTGGAACACCCCGAGATCCAGTGCCAGGAAAAACAGCACACAAAGGATGAATCCCGTCCAGTGCCACGTCGAAATCTCAAGTTGGGCCAGCATGTCAGGAAATCGAGTGCCACCGCACCGCGCTCGGAAAGAGGCTCATCATTGGGCGCGCCGGGCGCCCCGCGCCGGTTACTTCGCGCGCACCACTTCAACCTCTTGCAGGGCGACTTGCGAACCCAGGTTGGGCCGTTCGCCCTTGTGCCACTTCAACACGATGAAACACGCGATGTAGATGCTCGAATAGGTGCCGGTGATGATGCCGATGAGGAACACGAAAGCGAAATCATTGATGACCGTGCCGCCAAAAATATACAGCGCCAGCGTCGCCAGCAGCACCGTGCCGGACGTAATGATGGTCCGGCTCAAACACTGGTTGAGCGCCTTGTTCATCACGTCCCGGAAGGAGCCATGCACCCCTAATTTCAAATCCTCACGGATGCGGTCAAAAATCACAATGGTGTCGTTGATCGAGAAACCAATGATCGTCAAAAAGGCGGCCACGGACGTGGCATTGAGTTGATGTCCGGCCAGAAAATACCAGCCCAACGTCATCAAGACGTCGTGAATGATGGCCACCACCGCGCCCACCGCGAACGAGAATTCATAGCGAAACGCCACGTAAACCAGGATGCCAAACATCGCCAGCACACACGCCAGCATGGCGGTGCGCATGATCTCGCGGCCCATGACCGGGCCGACGGTATTGACGTCCAACGACGTGAAGTTGGCGTCACCAAAATCCGCCCGCAGGCGTTCCAGCACTTTCTGGCCGGGGTTCGCTCCACTTTCCCCGCCCTCTGTGGCGCGCACCGTGACACGCAAAGTGCGTTCACCCGTGGCCACGTCCTTTTGATAGCCAATCATGGCATCCCCCACGCCCGCGGCCGCCACCGAACTCCGGATTTGATCCACACTGATGTCCTTGGTCTGATCAAACCCCAGGCTGATTTCATCGCCCCCGGTGAAATCCACGCCCAGCACGTCCACCCCGCGTCCAAACAGGCCGTAACCATTGCCCACCAGGATCAGCATCCAGGACGCTATAAACGCGGGCAGGGCCCAGCGCATGAAATCCAGTTTCGTTCCATGAACAATGGACAGCATCCGAATGTTGCGGAGCAGGTTCTTGGCGATCAACCAGTCAAAGATCAGCCGCGTCACCACCAGCGCCGTGAACATGCTGACCGTCACCCCGATGGTCAGCGTGACGCCGAAACCCTTCACCGGGCCGGTGCCCATGAAAATGAGAATCGTCGAGGAAATCAGCGTGGTAATGTTCGAGTCGAAGATCGTGCTGAACGCCTTCCCGTACCCGGCCGACACCGCGCCACGGATGGATTTGCCGGCCGCGAGTTCCTCCCGGATGCGCTCGAAGATGAGTACGTTGGCGTCCACCGCCATGCCAATGGTCAACACGATCCCCGCGATGCCCGGCAAGGTCAGGGTCGTGCCGATGGAACACATCACGCCCAGGAGAATCACGATGTTCAGTGCCAGCGCCGCATTCGCGACCAACCCGGCCAACAAGTAATAGACCAGCATGAACAGCGAAACCGCGATGATGCCAATGATCACGGCGTTCATACCACTCTGGATCGAATCCCGGCCCAACGTGGGGTCCACGTCGCGGGAATAAACAATTTGCAGCGGCGCTTTGAGCGGATTCTCCAGCACATTGGCCACCTCAAACGCCTCGCGCATGTCATATTGGCCGGTGATCTGGCCGCGACCGGTCTCGATGGGGCCGCGAATCACTGGCGCCGTGCATAACTCACCGTCCAGGATGATCGCCAGCCGCCGGCCCACGTTCAGCCGGGTAACTTCCCCGAACACGACGGTCCCTTCCGAGTTAAGCGTGAAGTCAATTTCCGGCTCGCCCATGTTGCCGCGCGTCACCATGGCCCGGCTGATGATGCTGCCGGTGAGTCCCCGTTCCGGGCGTTTCTTGACGATCACGGATTCCACGGACTCCGCGCCGGTCCTGGATCGCTGTTTGCGCTTGAGCAGTTCATACCCCGGCGGAATCTCGCCCAGGCGGACCAGTTCATCGCTGTTCTCGTGGACCAGACGGAACTCCAGGTAGGCCGCGCGCTGAATCTGCGTCTTGGCGCTCTCACGCTCGGCGTGGGACAACCCCGGCAACTGGATGAGAATGCGGTTGTTCCCGGCGGGCTGGATGATCGGCTCCGCCACCCCGAATTTGTCCACGCGCTTGCGCAACACCTCCACCGCGTGCGCCAACGCGCCGGCCACCTCACTCTGATCCACCCGGTTGGTGACGAACTCCACCACCCCCAGCGCATTGGTGACCTCCTGGATGGTGTCCAGCCGCGAAATATCCATCTCCACCATGAAGGCCGTGCCGCCCTGCAAATCCAGCCCCAACTTGAGTTTACCCGCGGCCTCGCGCTGCAACCGGTTCAAAATGTGCATCGTGGGCGCGAGTTCCTGCGAAACTTCGAAGAAAGGGAAATAGGGCCGGATGTCGTTTGTGCCGATGGCCGTCAGCAAATGGGCAAAGGCGCGTTCCGGATGGTCTTTCTGCAACTCGCGCGCCTGCGACACGATATTGGAGAGCGTCCCGTCCTGACGAACCGCCCGCACGGCGAAATGCTCCACCAAATCACGTCCCCGCGGAGGATAGATTTCAATGGCCGCCCAAACGACCACCAAGACCACAAAGGCCAGCTTCCAATAAAAGTTTCGGCTCATTATGAAAAAATCAGGATTCCTTGGATTCCCCGCTACGTTCAACGATTTCGGCAATGGCCGACTTGGTGATCTCCAGCTTCGCATCCGCCGAGCGGATGGCGACCGTCATTTCCTTCACCGAGATGACCACGCCGACCAGCCCGCCGGAAGTAATGACCTTGTCACCGGGCTTGACGGCTTTGAGCAGTTCAGCGTGTTGCTTGGCGCGCTTCTGCTGCGGCCGGATCAAAGCGAAATAGAAGACCACCACCAACAGCACCAAAGGAACCATGCTCGTCCAAATCGGCGGCGGTTGTTGGCCCGGTTGTGTCGGCTGGGCCATCGCGAAAATTGCCTGCGCGTTGCTTAAATCCATTTTCTTCAATAAAGTGGGCGCTCAATCTAAGGAAGCAGCCGCGTTTGGCAAGCGTTATGAACAGTCAGGATTCGCTTTACATTTCCAGTCGCCCCGAAACAATAAGCGCGGGATATGAAATGGGAATCGTCACAACTTCGGAAAGCTCTATGAAAACCACCCACCGCATTGGCCATACTCGTCGTCAATTCCTCCGCCGCACCGCGCTCGCCATGGCCGCCCCAATGATTGTTCCCGGCGCAGTATTGGGCCTCAACGGCGCCGTCGCGCCCGGTAACCGCATCGTGTTTGGCGGTATCGGCATGGGCAACCGCGCCCGCCACATCCTGCCGAATTTTCTTTCGTTCAAGGAAATTCATTTCGCCGCGGTCAGTGACTCCCGCGCGGATCGCCTGGGCGGCGCCAAGGAAATGGTGGACGCGCATTACCGCAACCAGGATTGCGCCACGTTCGCCGATTTTCGCGATCTGCTGGCGCGCAAAGACATTGACGCCGTGCTCATCGCCACCGGCAATCGCTGGCACGCCACGGCTTCCATGTTCGCCGCCCACGCCGGGAAAGACATCTACTGCGAGAAACCCATCAGCCTCACTATTCAGGAAGGCCGCAATCTGGTGGAAACCTGCCGTCGCCTCGGCACGATTTATCAGGCCGGGACGCAACGCCGCTCCACCGCTTCCTACCGGTTCGCACGGGATATGGTGCTTCAGGGAAGAATTGGCCGCGTGCATACCGTCGAATCGCAGGTGTGGGAAGGCGGGACGGTTCCGCATCAAAAGCCGACGCCGGTGCCGGCGGGCTGGGATTACGATCAATGGCTCGGCCCCGTGCAATGGCGGCCATTTGTGCAGGCGCGAGTGGATAACTGGACGTGCTTTTGGGACACCGGCGAAGGCATGCACACCGACATGGGCACGCATTACACGGATCAGATGCAATGGGTGCTCGACACCGACCACACCGGCCCGGTGGAATTTGAAACCAGCGACGTCGTGTGGCCCGACCCCGTGAAGTTCATGAGCGAGACGGCCATCTCGGGCACGTTCCGCTGCCGCTACGCCAACGGCATCAACGGCGTCATCTATCAACGCGGCGCGTTCAAGGATCGTTACATCAAATACATCGGCGACGAGGGTTGGATTCAAGTGGATGATGAAACCGATGTCGTCACCGCCCACCCCAAATCCATTCTGAGCCTGAAGACCACCGGCGGCGTCAGTTGGGCCAACGCCAGCGGCCACGTCGGCAATCTGCTCGACTCCATCCGCAGCCGTCAACCCACCCTGTGCCATCCCGAAGTGGCCCACCGCGCGCAAAGCATCGTTGAATCCATGACCATCAGCGCCCGCCTCAATCGCAAACTCATGTGGGACCCGATCCTTGAACAGTTCGACGACGCAGCCGCCAACCGCATGCTCTGGCGCGAACCACGCGCTCCCTGGAGCGTCTGACCGATGCCAAACCTGACCAAAACATAAATCACGGTATTTGATTTCCCCACCATGAATCCGAAACTTATCGCCGCACTGATACTGGGATCAGCCCTGCTTGCCGCCACGCCTTCGACTGCCACCGCCGCAGACCATTCCGCCCTCATCGCCTCGGTGGCAAAATGGGAATCCGGCCAGGACATCCAACCGTTGTTCCAACTCGAAGAACTCGTCCGCGAAGCCGTCGGCAACCGAAAGTCGCGCGCCGAACTCGAAGTCGCGCTGCTCAAATTACTGACGCCGGATTGCACTTTTGAGGCCCGCCGCTTCGCCTGTCAACAACTGGCCATCATCGGCTCGGATGCCTCCGTCCCGGCTCTGGCCAACCTGCTCCAGAACAACGAAACCGTCGGCCTCGCCTGCCTAGCCTTTGGTAACCGCCCATCAACCAGGGCGGACACCGCTCTGCGCAACGCCCTGCCGAACGCCGTGGACCAGGGCCGGCTGCAAATCATTTCCACCCTCGGCAATCGCCGCGACGCAAAGGCGGTCATTCCCCTGGCCATTCTCGCGCGCGACACCGATTCATTGCTTGCCCAGACGGCGATTCAAGCACTCGGCAAAATCGCCAATGCCCCAGCCCGCAAAGCTCTCGCCGCACTCGAGGGACAACTGAAACCTGAATTACAGACCGCGCTCGCGGATGCGCTGCTGCGTTGCGCTGACGAACTAGTCAAATCCGGCAGTCGCAAAGTGGCGGCGGCAGTGTACGAACCGCTGATTGCACAATCTCAACCGGCCTTCATTCGTCGCGGGGCGTTCGCCGGGCTGCTGCGGTGCGAGCGCGATGGCGGTGAGCAGCGGATTCTGGAAACCCTGCGCGGCAACGATGCCGTCCTGAAACCTGTGGCCATCGTCGCCATCCGGGAATTGCCATCCAAAGGCGCATCCGAACGGCTGGGCCGCGAATTGCCCGGCCTCACCCCCGCGGAGCAAGTTTGGCTCATCGAGAGTCTCGCCGCCCGCAACGACGCCGCAGCGCGAGTCGCCGTTGCCACGGCGCTCTCGGCCTCGGCGGAGTCCAACGTCCGCCAGGCTGCCGCCCAGGCGTTGGGGCAGATCGGAGACGCCACGGTGATTGGCAAACTGGCCCAAGCCCTGGCCGCCGCCACGGACGAAGCTGAAGTCAACGCGCTGGTCGCCGCCCTGGCGATCGTCCCCGGCGGGCACGCGACGGACACGGCAGTTCTCAGTGAATTGAACGCCGCCCAAGGCAAGGTCCGAGCGCAACTGATTTCCTCACTCGCCAATCGGCGCAGCCCCGAAGTCTTGACTGCCTTGTTGAACGAAACCGGCCACCCCGATCCCATTGTGGCGCGTGCTGCCTTTCGGGTTATGTCACGTGCCGGCGCCGGCGAGCCGCTCCCCTTGCTCGTGAACCGCTTCGCACTCATCCGCGACGCCGAGTTGCGCTCCGACGTGGAAGGATTCGTGGAACAAGCCGTCGCCGGGACGGAGAATGTTGCGACGCGCACCTCTGCGGTCCGTGGCGCGCTTCGGCAAACCACTGAAGTGGAGGCGCGTTCGGCCTTGTTGACGCTCCTACCCGCCTGCGGTGATGCCGCGGCACTGGAAACCCTGAATGAAGCAGCCAACGACGCTGATGCCCGCGTGCGTGCTGCCGCTGTCCGTGCGCTGGCTGAATGGCCGGACGCCTCGGCTTGGAATGCCCTGGCCGCAGTGTGGCGCAATCCGGAAAGTGATTCGCATCGGCTGCTTTCCTTGCGCGGGTTGACCCGGATGGCGGGCGACGCCAACGCCCGGCCGGATGCCGCGTTGATCGGACGTTATCGCGACTTGTTGGACGGCGCACGCAACGACGACGAGCGCAAATTGATTCTCAGCGCGCTCGGTGGCGCGACGCAGCTTGACGCGCTCAATCTCGTCCTGCCTCTGCTCGACGTTCCGGGCGTCCGTGCGGAAGCCGAAGTGGCCGTGAAGAAAATCGCCGGGGCGATCAAGAACCAGCACCCGGACGCCGCCAAAGCCGCGCTCGAGCGCGCCGCAAAGTAGGCTCAGGTTCAGTGCGTGACGCCGAAGCGGCGCTGACAGCGGCTCATTTATCTATGTTCCGACGCACCCACGCCGCGTGGAAATCAAGGTAAAGCTGGTTCCGCCCGCCATTGTGCGCGGACCAGCCACCGGCGGGCGGCACGCTGGCACCGACGCTCCATTGGTCTTGGAAACCCGCCCACCACGGTTTCTCAAAGAACGGATTCATCATCCATTCTTCATCCGAGACACTGGCCTTCCGCGCGAGGGCGACGCTTTCCGGCGTTCGGCCGCGAAGATAGCGGGCGGCATCGGGATTCAACTCGGCCAGCTTGTCGCTGATGTAATTGGCCCAGCCAAGCGAGGGAGCGTTGGTGCCATTCTCGCGCCAGGGGCCGAGAAAGTGCGACTGCCACTGGTTCGACAGGGCCACCGGCACCGGCGGAC
>JAANMT010003283.1_pt1 | contig 11782 bp, 12 predicted proteins | sample 7279711 | NCBI WGS metagenome assembly JAANMT01 (sample SAMN14094538, study PRJNA606508) | bioreactor metagenome | isolation source: A lab-scale SPAN reactor treating ammonium-rich wastewater day 1 | place: Ireland: Galway | collected 2017-01-16 | reverse complement strand
CCAGTGCCGCGACACCGACCAGCCAACTGCCGCACTGATCCAGGACCTGAAAGAGCGTGGTCTGCTGGACGACACGCTTGTGATCTGGGGCGGTGAGTTCGGGCGGACCGTCTATTCGCAAGGCAAGCTCACGGCTGACGACTATGGTCGCGACCATCATCCTCGGTGTTTCACCATGTGGCTCGCTGGAGGCGGCATCAAGCGCGGTATCACCATCGGTGAGACCGACGACTTCAGCTACAACATCGTTCGCGATCCGGTCTCCGTTTACGACCTGAATGCGACGATACTGCATTGCCTGGGGATCGATCATACGCGGCTAACGTACAAGTTCCAGGGACGCTACTTCCGACTGACCGACGTGCACGGCGAGACCATCAAGGCTGCGCTCGCCTGATCCCGCGTGTCAGAGGCGCTGCGCCTTGTATGGCACTGCACGGAATCGCACCATAGGCCGCAGGCGTGCGCGCCGATGCCGGATAGCAAATCGTTCACGTTCGCTTTCAACGGCTGGCGCGGTATTCCTCGCTGATGCCCCGCGCAAACAGGCTGGCCATGGCGCCCAGGGCAAACAGCACGGCCGACAGGTGGGTGAACAGCCTCACCCGCGTACCCTGCAGGGGCGCTGACAGCGCAGCCCAGGCGCGCTTGAATTCGGGCGCCCAGGGGCGCGCCCCGGCGCTGCGCAGGCCCAGCAGCGCTGCCGCCCACCAGCGGCCCAGGCCTGCGGCCAGCGGCCCTTGCGAACCGCCCGAGCGCCCCAGCATGCGCCCCAGCCAGCCCAGGGCCACCCCGGCAAAGACCAGCAGGTTCCAGCCGATCAGCAGCACCAGGGGCCATTCCACGATGTCGATATGCGGCTGCGCAGCGAGGTAGTCCGTGGCAAAACCCGCGAGCAGCGCACCCAGCGCCACGGCCAACCCGGCCCAGAAGGGTGCGCGCACGGTGTGCAAACGGATGGCCTGCGCGGGCTTGCTGCGCCCGATTTCGTCCAGCGCCCACTGGGCCCTGCGGGCCACGAAAGCCTCGAACGGGGCCCTGGGGCCCACCAGCTCGCGGGCGGCGCGCGTGGCCTCGCGGGCATCGCTGGCCGTCCAGACGCCTCCGTTGTCCCGGGTCTGCTCCAGCACCCGGACGAGGGCGATTTGCTGGGCTTGCAGTTCGGTCAGGGGCATGGCGGTGCAATCATGGCGTTGGCTGCAGGATACCCGCACGCCGACGGGTGATGAATAGGGCCAGGAGTTGCAACCGCTTACAGCCCACGGCGGCGGCCCGCGCCCGGCATGGGCTACGCTTGCATTTTTTCAAAGGAACCAGCCCATGAACCGACTCAGTGCCTGGACAGGCCCCCTCGCCACCCTCGCCCTGCTGGCGGGCTGCGCCAGCCCCGGCCCGGCGCCCGGCCCCGCGACCGGGCCGACCGGCGCCCCTCTGGGCGGCACCTGCGACGCGGCGCCTGCACAGTCTTTTGTGGGCCAGAACAACACGGCCAAGGTGGTGGAGGCGGCACGCGTGCGCTCGGGTGCGCTGATGGTGCGCGTCCTGCGGCCGGGCCAGATGGTCACCAAAGAGTTTGACGCCCAGCGCCTGAACCTGGAGGTGAATGCGGCGGGCCGCATCATTGCGGTGCGCTGCGGCTGAGCCGCCGCCCTCCAGCGCTTCTGTTTTGATAGCTTTTGACGCTTATCTGGCAAGCGCCAGACGCCGATTTTCCTTGAAAATCTAGCGCCCCGGGACGGGCCTAATCGGCCAGAAACAGCTCCTGCAGGTCGCTCAGAAAATCAAACCCCCGTTCGGTGGGCCGCACGCGGGCCATGTCGCGCTCGATCAGGCCCTTGGCCTCGGCGGTGTCGAGCGCCTGGGCAATGGCCGTGACGGGCAGGCCCGTGCGTTCGGTGAAGTCCTGCAGCGCAAAGCCACCGCGCAGGCGCAGGGCATTGAGCATGTATTCAAACGGCAGATCGGCGCGGCGCACGTCGTCGTCCTGCGCCAGCGCGCTGCCGGCCAGCGCACTGTCCATGTAGCGGCCCGGGTCGCGCAGGCGCACCTGGCGCACCACGCGGTGCGCGAAGCTGAGCTTGCTGTGCGCACCGGCGCCAATGCCGAGGTAGTCGCCAAACTCCCAGTAGTTGGTGTTGTGCGCGCACTGGTGGCCGGCGCGGGCGTAGGCGGATATTTCGTAGCGCTGCAGCCCGTTCTGCCCCGTCCGCTCGGTGATGCGGTCGAGCATGGCGTAGGCGTCGTCGTCGGGTGGCACCACGGGCGGGTGTTTGGCGAAGTAGGTATTGGGCTCGATGGTCAGGTGGTAGACCGAGAGGTGCGGCGGTGCAAAGGCGAGCGCGGTGCGCAGGTCTTCGTCCAGGCCCGCCAGGTCCTGGCCCGGCAGGGCGTACATGAGGTCGAGGTTGAAGGTGTCGAAGGCCTGGGCAGCTTCCTCCACCGCCGCGATGGCCTGGGCGCGGTCGTGCACACGGCCCAGGGCCTGCAGGTGCCGGTCGTTGAAGCTCTGCACGCCGATGGACAGGCGCGTGACGCCCGCCGAGCGGAAGGCGCGGAAGCGGTCTTTCTCGAAGGTACCGGGGTTGGCCTCCATCGTCACTTCGCAGCCGGCCGCCAGCGGCAGGCGCGCGCGGATGTCGGCCAGCAGGCGGTCGATGGACTGGGGCGCAAACAGGCTGGGCGTGCCGCCGCCGATGAAGATGCTTTGCACCTGGCGGCCCCATACCAGCGGCAACGCGGCTTCGAGGTCGGCGCACAGCGCGTCGAGGTAGCGCTGCTCGGGCAGTTCGCCCCCGCTGGCCAGGGCGTGCGAATTGAAGTCGCAATAGGGGCACTTCTTCAGGCACCAGGGCAGGTGCACGTAGAGCGAGAGCGGCGGCAGGCTGGTGAGCTGCAGCAGCCCCGGGCGCATGTAGTGCTGGACGTCTCGCGGCGCGGCGCCAGACTGCGCCACGGGGGTGATGGGGATGTTCATGGCGATATCAAAACCATAGCTGCTTGCGCTTGTCTGAAAATGACTTGATCATTAAAAAAGCTTGAAATCGCCGATAGGCAAGCGCTGGCAGCTCACTTTTTTGATGCCTCGGGGAGCCAACGCTCGCGCATCAGCGCAAGCATCTGCTGCGCCGCACGGCCCCGATGGCTGTGGGCGTTCTTCACTTCGGGGGGCAGTTCGGCGAAGGTCTGGCCGAATTCGGGGATGAACATCACCGGATCGAAGCCAAAGCCGTGGCTGCCCCGGGGTTCGGTGGTGATCTCGCCCACCACGCGGCCCACGGCGATGAGGGGCTCGGGGTCTTGTGGGCTGCGCACGGCCACCAGGGTGCTGACCATGGCGGCGCGGCGGTTCTGCTGGCCCTGCATTTGTTCGAGCAGGGCGCGCACGTTGTTGTCGTCGCCCTTGTCATAGCCGAACTGGGTGGCGTAGTAGGCGGTGTCCACGCCCGGCAGGCCGCCAAAGGCGTCCACGCACAGGCCGGCGTCGTCGGCCAGGGCGGGCAAGCCGGTGTGCGCGCTGGCAAAGCGCGCCTTGGCCAGGGCGTTTTCGACGAAGGTGCGGTGCGGCTCCTCGGCCTCGCCCACGCCGAGGTCGGCCTGGCGCACCAGCTCCACGCCCAGGGGGGCGAGCATGGCCTGCAGCTCGGCGAGCTTGCCGCGGTTGTTGGATGCCAATACGATTTTCATAACAAATCAGCCTCTAGCGCTTATCCAGAAAGCGCGAGTAGGGCCTGTTCACACTATTTTTACCAGTGCGAACACGGTGCAAACCGCGCCAATCTAGGCGCGGGACGACGCCAAGGCCGGGGCCTTGGCTAGGAGTGCAACGACGAGTGGCACGGTTTTCACCGTGTTCCCTTCGGGTTGCGACCAAAAAGGGCCATGCGCGGCGTTGCCAAGCCTCGCTGGGGCCGTACCCCAGCTTCGTTTGGCGTCTTACGCCTGGCCCTTTTTGATCGCAACGCATCTGGCAAAAATAGTGTGAACAGGCCCTCGCTATCACTTTTGAAGGGCTGCCTGCTGCATCTGCATCAGTTCGCCAATGCCTTTTTCGGCCAGCAGCAGAAGCTGGTCCATCTCGCGGCGCGTGAAGGCCACGCCTTCGGCCGTGCCCTGCACTTCGACGAAGTGTCCGGCGCCGGTCATGACGACGTTCATGTCGGTGTCGCAATCGACGTCTTCCACGTATTCGAGGTCGAGCACGGGCGTGCCCTGCACGATGCCGACCGAGATGGCGGCTACGGGTTCGCGGATGGGCGAGATGGTGAGCTTGCCGCTGGCCAGCAGCGTGTTCACCGCGTCCTGCGCGGCCACCCATGCGCCGGTGATGGCGGCCGTGCGCGTTCCGCCGTCGGCCTGGATCACGTCGCAGTCGAGCACGATGCTGCGCTCACCCAGGAGCTTGAGGTCGAACACCGCGCGCAGCGAGCGGCCGATGAGGCGCTGGATCTCCTGCGTGCGGCCGCTCTGCTTGCCGCGTGCGGCCTCGCGGTCGCTGCGGCTGTGCGTGGCGCGCGGCAGCATGCCGTATTCGGCCGTGACCCAGCCCTCGCCACTGCCGCGCTTGTGCGGCGGCACTTTTTCTTCCACCGTGGCGGTGCACAGCACGCGGGTGTTACCGAACTCGATGAGCACCGAGCCTTCGGCGTGCATGGTGTAGTGGCGGGTGATGCGCACGGAGCGCAACTGGTCGGCGGCGCGGCCGCTGGTGCGAACAAAAGAAGTCATGTGGGAAACGTCAAAAAAGTGGCGCTACGTGCAGCGCCCAGGTTGCAAGCTATTCACCGCCTATTGCGCCGCGCGCGGCCCAGGCCAGCGACCGCCGCGCAAGGGCCGCCCGCCGCGCTGAGCAAGGTCCCCTTCCCCGCGCGCAGCGCGAGAGGAGGGGGAAGGCGCGAAGCGACACAGGGGGAGGGTCACGCTTTCTTTGCGGCCGAGGTGCGACGGATCGCCTCGTTGATTTCGGCAATCGAGCGCTCGATGGCCTCATCGTCCAGGTCATCGACCATGCCATCGATGGGCCCGGCCTGGATGGTGGAGGCAAACACGTCGTCGCTGATGCTGTCGGTGGACACCCCCTGGGTGGACTCGAACGCATCGGGGGTTTCCCACTCCATGGCCACCACGGTCACGTTGTCGCTGCTCTCGCCGCCCTTGCGCAAGGCTTCTTCCACCAATTCGGGCACCGAATGGGACACCGCCGGCCCGCCCAGCTGCCGGGCGATCTCTTCGTCGCTGAGGGTGCCCCACAGCCCATCGGAGCACAGCAGAATGCGGTCACCCTGCTCCAGGTGCACCGGGCCGGTCATGTCGTAGATGGGCTTGGTGGGCGAACCGAGGCAGGTGAAGAGCACGTTGCGGTTGATGCGCTCGAGCCCCGGCGGCATGTTGCGCAGCTCCAGGTACGAATGGTCGCGTGTGCGCGTGAGCAGCTCACCGGCCCGCACCATGTACAGGCGCGAGTCGCCGCAGTGGATCCAGGTGGCCCGGCCGTCCTGCACCACCGCCACCACCAGCGTGGTGCGGGGCGAGTCGATCATGCCCTTGTCGCTGGCGTAGCGCAGGATCTGGTGGTGCGCTGCCAGCAGTGCCGACGAAAGAAACTCCTGCACATCGGCCAGCTGGGGCTTGGCCTGGCGCTGGAACATGGAGGCCACGGTCTGAAGTGCGATCTGGGCCGCCACCTCGCCCTCGGGGTGGCCACCCATGCCGTCGGCCAGCACAAAAATGCCCGACTCCCGCGTGTAGCAATAGCCCATGCGGTCTTCGTTTTTTTCGCGGCCCCCTCGGCGGCTGATCTGGAATACGGAGAACTTCATTTGGGTTTGACTCCGATTCCCGTGGCATCACCCACTTTTTGGACGTTTTTCTTGGTGTCGGACACGAGCGTGTCGAGCTGCATGCGCATTTTTTCGGCCACGCTGAGCTTGGTGTAGCGGCGCTCGCCTTCGCGGCTCAGCTCCTTCTGCAGCGCAAACACCGACTGTGGGCGCGAGAGTGGGTCGAGCGCCATGCACCACTCGACCACCTCGATGAGGTTGTCGGAGTACACGCCGCGCAGCTTGGCCAGGGCCAGCGAGAGGCGGTCCTTCTCCTGGCGCTGCGGCGCCTCGTTGGGCGGAAAGCCTTGCATGCAGGCGTAGATGCAGGCGCCGATGGCGTAGATGTCGGTCCAGGGGCCCATGGACGAGTCGCGCCGGTACATCTCGGGCGCGGCGAAGCCGGGGGTGTACATCGGGCGGATGAAGTTGCCTTCCTTGGACAGCACCTCGCGCGCGGCGCCGAAGTCGATCATCACGGCCTTGTTGTCGTCGGTGATGAAGATGTTGGCCGGCTTGATGTCCAGGTGCAGCATCTTGTGCTGGTGCACGATGCGCATGCCGCGCAGCACTTCATCAAACAGCGAGCGGATGGTCGATTCGCGGAAGACCTTCTGCGTCTTGAGGTCGCGCGCGGTGATGATGAAGTCCTGCAGGGTCGCGCCCTCCAGGTAGTTCATCACCATGTAGACGGTTTCGTTCTCGCGGAAGAAATTGAGCACGCTCACCACCGAGGCGTGCGAGATCTGCGCGAGTGCCCGGCCTTCCTCGAAAAAGCTCTTGAGGCCCAGGCGGTACAGCGAGAGCTTTTCGGGCGGCACCTTGGGCAACAGTTCACCCGGCGCGCGGGTGGCCAGCGACGAGGGCAGGTACTCCTTGATGGCAACCTGCTGGCCTTCGGCGTCCACGGCCAGATAGACCACGCCAAAACCGCCGGAAGACAACCGGCGTATCACACGGTAACCACCTATGGTGGTATCGGGCGGCAACGGTGCCGGTTTGATTTTTGACATATTTTGCGCAGAAGATTCGGGGGTCAACCAGAACCCGGATAATCGCCGGATCGCAAGCAACCATCAAAAGTCCAATGCCAGTTTACAGCATGACCGGATACGCCAGCGCCCAGCATGGAGCGTCCACCGGGAGCCCCGAGGCCGAGGCCCGGCCCGCCCCGGCGCGTCGCCTGGGACTGGAGATCCGCTCCGTCAACAGCCGGTTTCTGGACCTGTCGTTCCGGCTGCCCGATGAGCTGCGTTCCATGGAGCCGGTGCTGCGCACCCTGCTGACCGGCAAGATCAAGCGCGGCAAGGTCGAGGTGCGCGCCACGCTGGAGAGCAATGACTCTGCCAACCTGCCAGACCCCTCACCCCGCATGCTGCAACGGCTGGGCGCGGTGCAGGACACCGTGCGCTCGTGGCTGCCCGATGCATCGCCCTTGTCGGTGGCCGAGGTGCTGCGCCTGAGCACCAGCCAGGGCACGGGCCAGGACAACTGGAGCGAAGCCGTCCCCGCGCTGGCCGAGCAGGCCCTCACCGCGCTACTGGACGCCCGCCAGCAGGAAGGCGCACGCCTTGCCACCATGCTCCAGGGCCACCTCCAGCAACTGCGTGACCTGTCGGCGCAGGCCGTGCCCCTGGTGCCCCAGCTGGTGGAACAGCAGCGCCAGCGCTTCATGGAGCGCTGGAAGGAAGCCATGGGTCTGGCCGAAGGTTCTGCCACGCCCGAGGCGGCCCAGGACCGTGCGCTTTCCGAGGCCACGGCCTTCGCCATTCGCATCGACGTGGCCGAAGAAGTCACCCGCCTGCAGTCGCACCTGAGCGAAATCGAGCGCCTGCTCAAAAAAGGCGGCGAGATCGGCAAGCGCCTGGATTTCCTGATCCAGGAACTGCACCGGGAAGCCAATACCCTGGGCTCCAAATCCGCCGCACTGGAACTCACCCGCATCAGCGTGGACATGAAGGTCCTGATCGAGCAGATGCGCGAGCAGGTGCAGAACATCGAATGATGCTCCGTTTTTTATAGCATATAGCGCTTATTTTTTATGGACTATCCTGGAAACCTCTTCGTAGTCGCGGCACCCAGCGGCGCGGGCAAATCCAGCCTGGTGAAGGCCCTGCTGGAACTGGACTCCCAGGTGCACTCCTCCATCTCGCACACCACCCGGGCACCCCGGGGCCAGGAAAAGCACGGTCGGGAGTACTTCTTCGCCTCGGAGTCGGAGTTCGACGCCATGGTGGCCTCCAACGCCTTCGTGGAATGGGCCAACGTGCATGGCCGGCGCTACGGCACCTCCAAGAAGGCCATCGAGGAGCGCATTGCCCAGGGCAACGACGTGGTCCTGGAAATCGACTTCCAGGGCGCCTTGCAGATCAAGCAGGTTTTTGCCAATGCGGTGCTCATCTTCATCCTGCCCCCCAGCTGGGAAGAGCTGCGCTCACGCCTGGAACGCCGGGGCGAGGATTCGCCCGAAGTGATCGAAGTGCGCCTCAAGAATGCGGCCCAGGAGATGGCGCAAGTGCATAAATTCGACTTCGTTATAATCAACGAGTTGTTTGAGCGCGCGCTTTTCGACATGAAAACCATCGTCCACGCCCAGCGACTCAAGTACGCGGCCCAGCGCCGTGCCCGCGCCGAGACCTTCGTGTCGCTCAACATTTCCTGAATATCCGGAGTATCCATGGCCCGCATCACCGTCGAAGACTGCCTTGAGCAGATCCCCAACCGTTTCCAGCTCGTCCTGGCGGCCACCTACCGCGCACGCATGCTCAGCCACGGGCATGCCCCCCGCATCGAAAGCCGCAACAAGCCCGCCGTGACCGCCCTGCGCGAGATTGCCGCTGGCAAGGTGGGTCTGGAAATGCTCAAGAAGGTCCCCGGCTGACGCTCTTCCAGCCAGCGACCCCAGAAAGAAGCACCGCACAGCGGTGCTTTTTTTATGGATCAAGAATGCCCTGCACAGTCACGCTACATTAAAGGGATGAATGCGGTGCCGAACCATCTTCCTGTAGCCGAGCCTCGACCTGGTGAGCGCCCGCCGTTGCCGGATGCCAGCGCCGCTGCCGCCAATGCGGCGGCTGCGAGCTTCGCCGCACTCATGGACAACCTGGACTACCTCGACAGCACCAGCGTTGAGCTGGTCCGGCAGGCCTACCGCTTCGCCGATGAAGCGCACCTGGGCCAGTTGCGCAACAGTGGCGAGCCCTACATCACGCACCCCATTGCCGTGGCGGCCCAGTGCGCCACCTGGAAGCTCGATGCACAGGCACTCATGGCAGCTTTGCTGCACGATGCCATGGAGGATTGTGGCGTCACCAAGTCCGACCTGATAGACCGCTTTGGCGCACCGGTGGCCGAGCTGGTCGATGGCCTTACCAAGCTCGACAAGCTGCAGTTCGACACGCGCGAAGAAAACCAGGCTGAATCCTTCCGCAAGATGCTGCTGGCCATGGCGCGCGATGTGCGGGTCATTCTGATCAAGCTGGCGGACCGCACGCACAACATGCGCACGCTGTCGGACATGCCGCGCAGCAAATGGGGACGCATTTCTTCCGAAACCCTCGAAATCTACGCGCCCATCGCACACCGTCTGGGCCTGAACCAGACCTACCGCGAACTGCAGGACCTGGCCTTCCGCCACCTGCACCCCTGGCGTTATGCCACCCTGGCCAAGGCGGTGGGCAAAGCCCGCAACCGTCGCCGTGATCTGGTGCAGAAAGTCCAGGCCGATGTGGATGCGGCCTTTGCGCGCATCGGCATGCCGGTGCGTCTGGCCGGGCGTGAAAAAACCCTTTATGCCATCTACCAGAAGATGACGCTCAAGCACCTGAGCTTTGCCCAGGTGACCGACATCTATGGCTTCCGCGTGATTGTGCCGAGCATCACGGACTGCTACACCGCCCTGGGCATCCTTCACCAGATGTACAAGCCGGTGCCGGGCAAGTTCAAGGACCACATCGCAATTGCCAAGCTCAACGGCTACCAATCGCTGCACACCACGCTGGTCGGTCCGTCGGGCGTGAACATCGAATTCCAGATGCGCACCGAAGAGATGCATCTGATTGCCGAAGCGGGCGTCGCCGCCCACTGGCTTTACAAAGCCCAGGATGCCGACGGTGCCACAGCGGAGCGCCTGGGCACCAAATGGCTGCAGTCGCTGCTCGACATCCAGAATGAAACCCGTGACGCCGCCGAGTTCTGGGACCATGTCAAGGTCGATCTGTTCCCCGACGCGGTCTATGTTTTCACCCCCAAGAGCCAGATCATGGCCCTGCCACGCGGCGCCACCGTGGTCGATTTCGCCTACGCCATTCACAGCAACATTGGCAACCACACATCCGGTGCCAAGATCAATAACGAGCAGGTTCCACTACGTACGGAGTTGAAGAACGGTGACGTGGTGGAGATCATCACCACCCCGACCGCCACGCCCAATCCGGCGTGGCTGGGGTTTGTGCGCTCCGGACGTGCGCGCTCGAAGATTCGCCATCACCTCAAGACGCTGGCACAGACCGAATCCGAAAGCCTGGGCGAAAAACTGCTGACGCAGGCGCTGCGCGCTGAAGGCCTGGAGCAGCTCCCGGAGTCGGATGACGCCACGCAAACCATCTGGGAAAAGCTGCTGCGCTTTACAGGCAACCGTTCACGCAGCGAACTCATGACCGACATCGGACTGGGCAAGCGCATTGCGACCATTGTGGCCAAGCGATTGATGGTGCTGATGTCGGAACATGGACACCGGCCCGATGCGCTGCTCATGACCCGGGAGAGATACACCTCCCATGAAACGGTATCGCAGGGCGGAGTCACCCTCGACGGAAGTGAAGGCGCATCCATCAAATACGCCCACTGCTGCCGCCCCATTCCTGGTGACAGCATCGTGGGTTATCTCGGTCGGGGAGAAGGGCTGGTCGTACATGCCACTGCATGCGCCATCGCCAATCGCCTGCAGAACAAGGACAGTGAGCGCTTCATCACAGTGGATTGGGCTGAAGAGCCCACGCGCATGTTCGAGACACGCATCATTGTGACGGTGAACAACGGCAAGGGCGTTCTTGCCCGTGTGGCAGCCGACCTGGCGCGGTCTGAAGCCGACATCACCCATGTGGATATGGATGACGAAACAGCGCTCGACACCATCGACCTGCGGTTCATCATTGCCGTGCGCGATCAGACACACCTGGAATCCGCACTGCGCAACCTGCGGCGCACCCCCGCCGTCCTGCGGGCGATTCGGTCATTGCCTCAAGGCCAATAGGCCCGTGAAGCGATCGGCTCAGGCCGAGCGGGCAGCGGGGTACACGACCTCCAGAACCTCCAGCGTCCTGGCGCCCGAAGGCGTCGGCAGCGGCACTTCATCCCCCACCCTCGCTTTGAGCAAGGCCCTGGCAACCGGCGAAATCCAGCTCACCTGCCCCAGACTGCTGTCGGCCTCGTCAATCCCCATGATGGTGACTGTCCTGGTCACATCCTGATCATCCACATAGGTCACCGTGGCACCAAAGTACACCTGATCGCTGCCTGCATGGAGCGATGGGTTCACGATCTCGGCAATCTCCAGGCGCTTGGTCAGGAACCGGATGCGCCGGTCAATTTCGCGCAGGCGCTTTTTACCGTAAAGGTAGTCCCCATTTTCAGAGCGGTCCCCATTGCTGGCCGCCCAATGAACGATCTCGACCACCTTGGGACGCTCATTGTCGATCAGGTCCAGCAGCTCTGTGCGCAGCCGTGCGTATCCTTCAGGGGTGATGTAGTTCTTGCCTCCGGCCGGAATCGGCGGCAAACCCAGATCATCGTCCTCGTCAGACTCGGTTTCCTTGGTAAAGGCTTTGCTCATGACAGATCGACCCCATCCGCCACCATTGGCGCAAAAAGGAAAAAGCCCTGAAACCTTGCGATTTCAGGGCTTACCTGTTGGTGCGGCTGGCAGGAATCGAACCCACGACCCCTTGGTTCGTAGTTTTGCAGCC
>JAANMT010003282.1_pt1 | contig 11799 bp, 9 predicted proteins | sample 7279711 | NCBI WGS metagenome assembly JAANMT01 (sample SAMN14094538, study PRJNA606508) | bioreactor metagenome | isolation source: A lab-scale SPAN reactor treating ammonium-rich wastewater day 1 | place: Ireland: Galway | collected 2017-01-16 | reverse complement strand
CGCATGGCCGACGGCCGTAGCCTATGGATCACTTGGTCATCGATACGACGCCGAAAGGCAGCGCCATTCTGGCGTACGGCACGTCGCGAGGACCACGCAACGACTTCACGTCCGGCGGCAGCGGCGAGGCCACCCGGTTCATCTTGGGCCTGGGCGGGCACGTCGCGCTCCCGGACAAGAACAACCCGAAGGTGATGATCAACTACGGGGAGCGGAACTGGTGGGAGGCGCCGTTGCACAAGGTGGTCATGCCGTCGGACATGATCGCCATGTCGGACTCGAACGCGGACAAGAAGTGGGACACGTGGATCACGCCGATGAAGGGCGGGGAGTTCTTCTGGCCCAGCCGGAGGCACTTCGGCGGATCGAATGTGACGTTCGTGGACGGCAGCGTGAAGATCATGACGCTGGATGACCTCGTGCGCCGCGACGATGAGAGCATGCGGCGCTGGAATATCGACTACAAGCCCCACAAGGAATACTGGTGAATCCATCGCGAGTGTGAGCAGAACCGGCTCCCGCTGTCACGCTCTCTCGATCGCACCGGGACTCTCCCGCTGAGCGGGTCGGGTTCTCCTCAGGACACGAAACGTGGCCAAGGCCATCAAGATCGGTGTCGTCGTCGTCTGCCTGGCTGTGGCGGCGATCCTGCTCGCCAAGCACTTCAGCAAGCCCACGGCCGCCCCGGAGGAGGGCTGGCAGGCGACGATCTGGCGATGCCCGGACTGCAAGACGGTTTTCGAGCTGACCGCGGCCGAGTACAAGGCTCGCGTGGGCAAGCTGTCGTACGTTCCGTGCGTTTCCTGCGAGGGCGTGGACGCCGCTGAGGTCTACAAGTGCCCGCACTGCAACGGGTACTACGAGCCGCTCGGCCACGGACTGCGCGGCACGCACTGCCCGTTGTGCAAGGAAGAGCTCCCGGACTTGGGCGCGTCGCGCCTGGGCGGCCGGTAAGCGGAACCAGCGCACCGAACAAGGACTGGAACCGGGCGAAGGCCCGTGCGGATAGTCGCGCGGCTGTGAGTCGGGTTCGTGTGCGCCGCGTATCTGGCGAGTGAGTTTGTTTCGAACCATTGTCCAGGGATGCGCGGGGCGCAGTGGTGATGGTGTGCCCGCGTTCGTCCTCCAACCCGGCCGGCGGGGGTGCCGTGTGCCCCGCCGGCCGGTCATATGCGCGACCACTCTTCTTCGCGGACCGTGTACGCGTTGCACGTCCGTGCAATCGCGCAAGGCCGCGCAGACGGAACGGGCGCCTCATCAGCCGGCGCCCTTGAGCCGATAGACGCGGGGTGCGTCCGCAGACCGCCCAGCCCGAGTCACCGTTGCGCGAGGAGCACTTCCGTCAACTCGCGGAGGGCGTCAGGCGCAGCGCGAAAGTTCGCCGGGCGGTGGCGGTCGCACGGGTGAGCGGGTGGACGACGGCGGTGTTCGCGTTCGTCTCGCTGTTGAGCGGGCTGTTCAGCCTCGTGGGGCTTGCGCTGGGCGTCGCGCTGGCAGTGGTGGCATGGCGGGAGTTGCGGGGAGCGCGCGCGCTGGCGAGGCTGGATGAACAGGCTCCACGTCGGCTCGCGTTGAACCAGGTCTTCTTCGGAGCATGCCTGTGCGCCTACGCGGTCTGGGGCGCATGGCGCACGCTCACCGGCGAAGGCCCAGGCGGCATGACGGCGACGGGCGATGCGCAGGTGGACGCGATGCTGGCCGACGTGGCCGAGCCGATGCAGGCGATGCTGCGCGTGGTGATGCTGGCGACCTACGGCGGCCTGTTGGTCGGCAGCGTGCTGGCGCAGGGGAGCATGGCGTGGTACTACGCGACGCGGTCTCGGCACGTGCGTGAGCACGCCGCGAACACGCCGGCGTGGGTGGTGCGCGTGCAGCGGATGGCGGCGTGAGGGGCAGTGGGCCGTGGACAGTGGACATGAAGGCGCCGTCCAAGGGTGCGATGCGTGTTGGTTTCGGCGGGCTTACTCGCGTGCGCCGGCGGCTCGGAGGGTGAGGGTGAGGGTGACTTCCTCGCCGTTGCGGAGGACGACGACCTCGACCTTGTCGCCCGGTTGCGCGTCGCGGAAGAGGGGCATCCAGTCGGTGACGCTGCCGACGGCCTGGCCGTTCCAGCGGGTCATGACGTCGCCGGCGAGCATCCCCGCTTCGGCGGCGGCCGTGTTGGGCGTGACTTCCTCGATGAGCACGCCGCGGCCGTTCTCGTCGTAGCCAGGCCGGATGCCGACGCGGACGCGCGAGCCGCCGCGTCCCTGCCCCTGGCCGAGGCGTGGGAGGTTCTCGGAGGCTCGGCGTCCGTCCGCGCTGTCGGGGACGAACGGGAGCGTCTCGGCGCGCTGGGCCATGGCGAGCGCGATGCGTGAGACGGCGTTCACGACGTCGACGGCGCCGTTGCGGTTGATGAGGACACTGACGTCGCCCGGCTTGTGGTAGTCGTCGTGGAAGCCTGAAAAGAAGAAGAGGACGGGGACGTCCTTGGCGTAGAAGGAGGCGTGGTCGCTTCGGCCGAAGACGCCCGCGGGCATGGGCTTGACGTCGAGACCGGACTGCTCCAGGAAGGGCCTGGTGAACTCCTCAAGCCCCTCGCCGGTGGCGAGTCCGCCGACGTGGACGGCGCGCTCGCGGACTCGGCCGATCATGTCCATGTTGAGCATGAGGACATGGCGGTCGATGGGGACGATGGGGTTGTTGGCGTAGTAGCGCGAGCCGACGAGACCGGATTCCTCGGCGGTGAAGCCGAGGAAGAGGATGGAGCGGGCGGAGGCGTCGTCCGGGAGGGCGGCGTAGAGGCGGGCGAGTTTCTCGGCGGCGAGCAACATGCCCGACGTGCCGGAGGCATTGTCGTCAGCGCCAGGGTGGAGTTGCCCGGTCGCGCCGGTGCCGAACGAGCCATAACCGACGTGGTCGAAGTGCGCGCCGATCACGACGTACTCGTCGGCGAGCGTGCCTCGTCCGGGGAGAACCCCACCGACGTTGGGGGTCAGGATGGGGCTGCGATCCACGTCGGTGCGCACGGTGACGGCCGCGCCGGGGAGGTCGAGGACGACGCCAGAGGCATCGGCGAGCCGGCGCAGGTCCATGAGCGACCGCCCCTCGGGGTCCGCGGCGCGGACGAGCCGGTCCGCAGCGTCGGCGGTGAGCATGATGACGGGAACGTCGAAGGTGCCCGCGCGGGTCTCATCGACGGTGGCGAGTCGGTTGGCGCGCTCGTCGGCTGCACCGGGCGGGTTGACGACGACGACAGCCTTCGCGCCGCGGCGCGCCGCGGCGGAAATCTTGGGTTCGAGGTTCGCCATGAAGGACCACCCGTCGCCGGTCTCAGACCAGAGGCTGTGCCCTTCTTCGTTCATGGGCTCGAACCGGAACGCGAGGGCGACTCTGCCTTCGAGGCTGTCGGCGGGCTGGTAGCCCATGTAGCCGTCCTTTCCGCTGACGATGGAATAGCCGACGAAGACAAGGGGGCCTGTGAAGTCGCCAGAACCCGAGGAGCCGAGCACGACGTAGTCCTCCCCCTGGCGGAAGGTCATCGGGGCCGCGTCGCCGGCGCGGGCTTCGACTGCGCTGCCGCGAATCTCGAAGTTGCGTCCATGCTCGAAGTACTGGAAGTAGGACGCGAATGGGTTCCGGACCTCGGCACCGTCAGCGGCCTTGACGGTCTCTGGGAACGCCGGCTTGAGGCCGAACCGCTGGAAGTAGAAGCGGATGTACTCGGCGGCATCGCGGTTGCCCCGGAGGCCCGGGGCGCGGCCCTCGAAGAATGGGTTGGCGAGCGTGGTGACGTGTTTGTCATACGTCTGCACATCCTCCGGCATATTGATCAGGAGCGTGGAGATGGGAGACTCACCGAGGGAGGCAATGGCGTCCTTCACGTCCGTGCCGTCGCCGGCCAGCGAGACGGAGGGGGAGAGAACGAGCAGCAGCGCGAGTGGCAGGCGGCGCATGGGCGGTCCTTTCGTGGACGTGGCGGGTTTGCCCGCCGGAGCAGTGTAGGTTCGTGAGGGTGCGCTCATGCGGTGCATCTGTGGACGAGCCGGGACCGTGAGGGAGCGGTTTCCCCACATGCGTGTACCGGAACCGCTCGCTCACAGCCGCGGCTCGTGGAGTCTCGTGGTCGCGGCTCGTCGGTCGAGGTTCGATGGTTTACCGGGTGTGTCCTAGACTCTGCCGCCCGGCCTTGGCCGCACGCTGTCGGCGGCTACGGATCGGGCGAGGCAGCCATCCCACCAGGGGAAACCCGTCTGATGAACGCGACGCGAGCAGGTACGGAAGCGCGGGCGGCCGGCCCGGGCATGGGCGGTCGGTCGGTCTTTGATGCATTGGACACGTTCCCCCGTCGGCACCTCGGGCCTTCGGAGGTCGAGGTCGCCGAGATGCTCAGCACGCTGGGGTACGGCTCGCTCGACGACCTCACGGACGCGACGGTGCCGGCGTCGATCCGGGCACGCAAGCCGCTGCGGCTTGAGGGGGCAGGCGGGATCGGCGAGCGCGACGCGATCGAACGGCTGCGGACGATCGCCGCGGGCAACACCATATTCCGGTCGTGCATCGGGATGGGATACCACGACTGCATCGTGCCGCCGGTGATCCTGCGCAACGTGCTCGAGAATCCGGGGTGGTACACCCAGTACACGCCCTACCAGGCGGAGATTTCGCAAGGCAGGCTCGAAGCGCTGCTGAACTTCCAGACGATGATCGCGGACCTGACGGGCCTGCCTGTGGCCGGGGCGTCGCTGCTCGACGAGGCGACGGCGGCGGCCGAGGCCATGGCGATGTGCTTCGCCGCGCACGACCGCCAGCGGACGCGGTTTCTCGTCGCTGACGATTGCCACCCGCAGACGGTCGAGGTCGTGCGCACTCGGGCCGCTTCGATGGGCGTGACGGTCGTGGTCGGCTCGCCCGAATCGTTCGAGTTCCGCGGCGAGGAGTGCGGCGTGCTCGTGCAGGTGCCCACGACCGACGGGCGGATCGAGTGCTATGAGTCGCTCGCGCGGCAAGCGCACGCGGCGGGCGCGCTGGTCGTGGCGTCAGCCGACCCGCTCGCGCTGACGCTGATCCGGCCGCCGGGCGAGTGGGGCGCCGACATCGCGGTCGGGAGCGCGCAGCGGTTCGGGGTGCCGATGGGGTTCGGCGGACCGCACGCGGCGTACATGGCAACCCGCGAGGAGCACGTGCGACGGATGCCGGGACGGATCATCGGCGTCTCGCGCGACGCGCTCGGGAACCCGGCGTACCGCATGGCCATCCAGACGCGAGAGCAGCACATCAAGCGCGAGCGGGCGACCAGCAACATCTGCACCGCCCAGGCCCTGCTGGCGATCATGTCGGCGTTCTACGGCGTGTACCACGGGCCGGACGGGCTGCGGCGCATCGCGGAGCGGGTCCACGGGCTGACGCAGACGCTTCGGACCGCGTTGCTCGGGCTGGGGCACGAGATCGGGAAGGATCTGGTCTTCGACACGCTGCGGGTGCGGCCGCACGGGCGATCGGCGGCGGAGGTGGCGCGGGCGGCGCGCGAGCGGCGCATCAATCTGCGCGATTTCGGCGACGGCACGCTGGGCGTGACGCTGGACGAGACGGCGGACCGCGCCCTGCTCGCCGGGCTGGTCGAGGCGTTCGGCGGCGACGCGCGCGTCCTGGACGGCGCGGCCGCGTCGGCGCGGGCGGCGATGCCGGCGGCGTTCAAGCGGACGACCCCGTACATGACGCACCCGGTGTTCAACTCGTACCACAGCGAGACGGAGATGCTGCGGTACATCTACCGCCTGCAGGGGCGCGACCTGAGCCTGGCGCACTCGATGATCCCGCTCGGCTCGTGCACCATGAAGCTGAACGCGACGGCCGAGATGATCCCCGTGACATGGGCGGAGTTCGGCGCGATGCACCCGTTCGCCCCCGCCGAGCAGGCCCGCGGGTATGCGCGGCTCTTCGCAGACCTCGAAGCGTGGCTCGCCGAGATCACCGGCTTCGCGGCCGTGAGCCTCCAGCCCAACGCGGGGTCGCAGGGCGAGTACGCGGGGCTGCTCGTCATCCGGGCGTGGCACGAGTCGCGCGGCGAGGGCAGACGGGACGTGTGCCTGATCCCGGCCTCGGCCCATGGGACGAACCCGGCCAGCGCGGTCATCGCCGGGATGCGCGTCGTGGTCGTGAAGTGCGACGCGAACGGCAACGTGGACCTCGCGGACCTGCGGGCGAAGGCCGAGCAGCACCGCGAGACGCTGGCCGCGCTCATGGTGACGTACCCGAGCACACACGGCGTGTTCGAGGAGGGCATCACGGACCTGTGCGCGATCGTGCACGAGTTCGGCGGGCAGGTGTACCTCGACGGCGCGAACATGAACGCGCAGGTCGGGCTCTGTCGGCCCGGAGACTACGGCGCGGACGTCTGCCACCTGAACCTGCACAAGACGTTCTGCATCCCGCACGGCGGCGGCGGGCCGGGGATGGGGCCCATCTGCGTGGCGAAGCACCTCGCGCCGTTCCTGCCGGGGCACCCGGTCGTCCGCCCGTTCGGACAAGGCAGCACGGCGGCGGGCGGGGTGGGGTCGAGGGCGATCGGCGCGGTGAGCGCGGCTCCGTGGGGCAGCCCGAGCATCCTGACCATCCCGTGGGTCTACATCGCGCTCATGGGGGAGGAAGGTCTGCGACGCGCAACGCAGGTGGCGATCCTGAACGCGAACTACATGGCCAGGCGGCTCGAAGACCACTACGCGATCGTCTATCGCGGGCGCAACGATCGCGTGGCGCACGAGTTCATCCTCGACCTGCGCCCGTTCGAGAAATCGGCGGGCGTGAAGGCGGAGGACGTGGCCAAGCGGCTCATGGACTACGGCTTCCACGCGCCGACGATGAGTTTCCCGGTGCCTGGTACGCTGATGATCGAGCCGACCGAGAGCGAGAGCAAGGCCGAACTGGACCGCTTCTGCGACGCGATGATCTCGATCCGCGAGGAGATCCGGGCGGTCGAGGAGGGGCGGGCGAGCCGCGAGGACAACCCGCTGCGCCACGCGCCGCACACCATGGCGATGGTGGCGGCGGACGAGTGGAAACACGCCTACACCCGGGAGCAGGCGGCTTTCCCCGCGCCGTGGCTGCGCGAGCGGAAGTTCTGGCCCGCGGTGGCACGGATCGACAATCCGTACGGCGATCGGAACCTGGTCTGCACCTGCCCACCGGTCGACGCGCACGCGTGATGGTGCGAGGACTGAACGAACCGCGTGCGTGAGCAGGTGGGGTGTGAGTGTTGGTGATCCAGGCCGCTCCCTCGCGGCCGCGGCCCGTTGGGCGTCATCGGATTGTGCTGCGATCACACTTCGACGAGCACCTTCACCTGGCCCGGTTCCTGCGCGGCTGCGAAGGCGTTGAGGGCGTCGTCGAGGCGGAAGCGGCGGGTGATGAGGCTGACGACGTCGACGCGGCCGGCTTTGAGTTCGAGCAGCGCGTCCGCGATGCGCGAGCCGCGCGAGCCGAGGAGTTGCAGTTCGGCGTCGATGATGCGTGCGGGGTCGAGGCCGGGTGCGGGGCCAGTGCCGGTGGGGGGGGCCTTGAGGATGACCGTGCCCCGTGGGCGGACGAACTGGAGCGCGAGGTCCAGGCCCGCCGCGGTGCCGGTGCAGTCGAGCACGATGTCCTGATCCTGGCGGCGTCCGGCCTCGTCCATGTGCCGGTGCTTGACGCCCCATTTCTCGCACAGGCCGAAGTGGTCGGGGTGGCGGCCAAGGAGTCGGACGCTGGCATTGCGCCGGGCCATGACCTGTGCGGCGAGCAGGGCGACAGGGCCGTCGCCGAGGACGGTCACATAGGTCTTGCTCTCGATCGGAGCGAGCAGGCCCGCGTGCAGGACCGAACCGAGCGGCTCGGCGAAAACGGCCGCCTCGTCGTCGATGGAATCGGGCACTGCGAAGAGGTTTGCAACTGGAAGCGTGAAACGGTCGGCGAGGCAGCCGTCGCGGCCGGCAAGGCCCATGACGGTGCGCTCGCGGCAGTGGTTGCTCAGGCCGGCCCGGCAGAGCGAGCACCGGCCGCAGACGACCGTGGGCGAGCAGACGACACGCGCGCCCTCGAACTTGCGATGGTCCTCGCGGCCGGGAAGAGGGTTCACACGCTCGACGACGCCGACGGCTTCGTGACCGAGGATGCCGGTGAATGCGGCCGGGTTGCGGAAAGCGTGCATGTCGGCCGCGCCGATACCGATCCGGAGCGGGCGAATCAGGGCCTCGCCGGCTGCGGGCGACGGCTCGCGTGCGGCTCGGTCGAGCGAGACGAGGCGGCCATCGGAACGGACTGCGCGCACTCGGTCCTCCCTCGTCGGCGCGGCGACCGCGCCTGAAGTGGGTATCGGCGGGATGCTGGGGTGGTTTGAACGGGAACCGCGCGGAGAACCACTCCCTGGAGGTTGCGGCTCGTCATCGGATGAATCGTTGGCTTATCGGGCTTCGACGGGGCGCATGCCGACGGGCGTGGACTCCGGCTCGTTCGGCGGCGGGGGGACGAAGGGGAGGAACTCGATGAGCGTGCGGTCGCGATGGAACGCGGGATAGATGTAGGCCGTGCGGCCGGCAAACGGGCTGGAGGTCTGGTTGAACCACTTCAACCAGGCGCGGCGGTCGAAGCCGTGGTCCTCACCAGTGAGCGTGCGCAGCGCGTGCAGCGCGGCGGTGTTCACAGCAAGGTTCCGGTCGTCGAGCGCGGCGATAAGGGGCTGAAGCACGCGCGGATCGGCGTATTGCCCGAGAGCATGGGCGGACTCGGCGCGGACGCGGGCGTCGGTCTCGCCGTCGAAGACGCCACGGGTCGGCTCAGGCTCGCGGACGTGGTCGATCAGCGGGCCGATGGCGACGGGGTTGTGCAGCCTCTGGAGCGTGCGGGCCGCTTCGAGGCGGACGCGATCGTCCGCGTCGCTCATCAGGGCGACAACCTTGGGCACGTGGTCCGGCGAGCCGTGGATGCCGATGGCGCGCACGGCGGCCACGCGGACGTTCGCGTCCTCGTCGTCAAGGTGGTCAGCGTACAGATCGACATACACGGCCTCGCCCCCGAACCAGCTGTTCGCGAGCAGCATCGTCCCCCGGTAGCGGTTGTCGGCGTCGTAGGGGTCGATCGCCATCCTTGCTGCCTGCTCGGGCGTGATGGGCTGGGCGACCTGGAGCAGACTCTTGGCGCCGCGCAGCTCCTCGGGCGTCTCGCAGCCGGACAGCAGGACGACCGCCGCGGCAGCAGGGACGAGCACCACGATCATCGCGCGCCGGTCAGGCATGGAGGGATGATACAAGCGAGGCTCGGAACGGTCAGAGCGGGTCGAACGGCCCCGGCTCCACGCGAAGGGCAATGGGGGGCCTCAGAATCTCCTGCATCACGAACGCGCTTCGCCACCCCGGGGGCGTCGTCGGCAGCACGACGGCGGCAGCGGAACGGCGCGGCACGGGCTGCTCCGGTTGCTCGGCGCTCTCACGCAGAGCCGGGGCGGCCTGCCGGGACGGTCTCGCGGCCGCGGCACGCTGGCGAGCCGCCTCGGCAAGACGTGCCTGCTGGGCACGCTTCGCGGCTTCCGCTTCCGCAGCGCGACGCGCGGCCCGTTGCGACTCCTGTTGCTGAGGAGTTGGAATGCGAGCGGCCTGCGGCGGCCGAGCGGTCTGCGACCGCGCCGGCGCCGGCGCCGGCGCTACGACGGGACCGCGCTGCGGCACGGGGCCACGCTGGGCAGGGCCACGCGGTGTCGGCGGCGCGATCGTCGGCTGCGGCCGTTGCGGCGCGGTGCGACGCTGCCGGGCCTCGGCCTGGCGGCGGCGGAGTTCCTCGAGTTGAGCCTGGCGTCGCGCGGCTATCTCCTCCTGCTGCTGGATCGCACGCTGACGCTCCTCCTCCGCCTGTCGGCGTGCCTCCGCGTCCGGGTCGCGGCCGGTGCGGAGCATCTCCGCACGCGCCTGCTGGCGCAGTTGTTCGAGCTTGCGGGCCTGGGCCTGCTCGTTCAGTTTGCGGATGATCCATTGCAGGACCGGGCCGCCGATGAACAGGATCAGGAAGATGTACTGGATGTACTGTCCCACGCGAGCATCCTACACCGTCGCGGCCTCGGGAGGGGAAGCAGTCGGGAGCAGGCCCTCGCACCCGTCGCCCCGAACGCGGGCGAAGCGCACGCCGAAGACGCCGGCAAGCGTATCAGGAGTGAGTGTTTCGTTCGCCGGGCCCAGCGCTACGAGTCGGCCCGTGCCGTCGAGGAGGGCGGCGCGATCGGCGAAACGCAGGGCTGCAGTGAGGTCGTGCAGCACGATGACGGCCGAGAGCGCGGGACCGCGCGCCACGAGCGACCGGATGAGCGAGACGGCTTCCAGGGCGTGCTTCGGATCGAGAGCGCTGAGCGGCTCGTCCGCGGCGAGGACGCGGGTCACGCCCTCGCGGCAGGGCGCGGACAACTGCGCGATCGCACGGGCGATGAGCGTCCGTTGCTGCTGACCCGCGCTCAGGCGTTCGAACGGCTCGTCGGCCAGGGCCGCGATGCCCACGTCGCCCATCGCGGCATCGGCGGCTTCCTGCGTTCGTTCGTCGGGCGTAGCGAAGCGAGCGTGCCGGACGACCTCACGCACGGTGAACGCGAAGGCCATGCGGCTTCGCTGCGGCACGTAGGCCATGCGGGCGGCCCGCTCGCGTGCGGAGAGGCCCGCGACCGAGCGGGCATCGAGCATGACGCGCCCCGCATCAGGCTCGCGCAGGCCGAGCAACACCCGCAGCAGCGTCGTCTTGCCCGCGCCGTTGGGGCCGACGACGGCGGTGACCGTGCCCGGCTCGAAGCGGAGGCTAAGGTCGCGCAGCACAGGCCGGCCGCGCCGGTAGGCGAACGAGACACTCTCCGCGGCCAACGCCATGACGCATGGTAGAGGGTGGATGGGGGGTGCATGGCAGGATGTTGGGGTGTCCCCTACACTGGCCGCACGCCGAGAGCGTCGGCACGAGGGCAGCATGGGAGCGTCGAGAACAGCATCGGTCAGCGGGGCGACGGGGTTCGTTGGGCGGTCCGTGGTGCGAGCCTTGCTCGGGCGCGGGTGGAGCGTGCGAGCGCTGGCGCGCGATCCGGCCAAGGCGCGTGTCGCGCTGCCCACGCACGACAATCTCGACGTTGTTCAGGGCGACGTGCTGGGTCCGGGCGTCGCGGCGGAACTGATGCACGGTTCGAGCGCGGCGGTCAACTGCATCGGCATCATCCGAGAGCGGCCGGGCGGCGAGACGTTCCGGCGGCTCCACGTTCAGGCGACGCGAGCGCTCTGCGAGGCGGCCGCCGGGGGGGGCGTGTCGCGATTCGTGCAGATTTCCGCCTTGGGCGTCCACGAAGAGGCGGCGACGGAGTATCAGCGGTCCAAGGCGGAGGGCGAGCGGATCGTCCGGGCGTCCGGGCTGGCGTGGACGATCCTGCGGCCGGGCCTGATCCACGGGCAGGCGGGCGAACTGACGCGGCAGATGCGGGCGTGGGTGACGGGACGTGCAGCGCCGTTTGTGTTCATGCCGTACTTCACGCGAGTCGTGCCGGGTTCTTCGCCCCTGCGCCCGAAGTTCGAATCGGCGCGCGTGCAGCCGGTGTGGGTGGAGGACGTGGCGCGAGCGGTGTGCGACTCGCTCGAGCGTCCGGAGGCGGTGGGCGAGGTCTACAACCTGACGGGTCCGGAGACGGTGACGTGGCCGGAGATGCTCGGGTTCGTGCGCGACCACGTGCCGGACGCGAAGCCGGGCCTGCGCTGCGTCGGGTTGCCGGCGCCGATCGCGGCGGCGAAGGCGCGCGCGCTGGGAGCGGTTGGGCTGGGGCAGCTGCTTCCT
>JAANMT010003279.1_pt1 | contig 11808 bp, 5 predicted proteins | sample 7279711 | NCBI WGS metagenome assembly JAANMT01 (sample SAMN14094538, study PRJNA606508) | bioreactor metagenome | isolation source: A lab-scale SPAN reactor treating ammonium-rich wastewater day 1 | place: Ireland: Galway | collected 2017-01-16 | reverse complement strand
GCCGGAGCCGCGCCGGTCACGCCGGCACGGCCCCGGGCGCGGCGTCCACCCCGGCCTGGCCCAGCAGGGCCTGCAGGCGGCGCAGCAGCAGCGTCTCGTTCACAGGTTTCGTGAAGTAGTCCGTGGCGCCCAGACTGAAGGCCAGCTGCTGGTGTTTCTCCCCGGCGCGGGTGGTCATCACCAGCACCTGGTTCGAGTTGGTCACATTGTAGATGTCGACCTGGGGCTCGACCTGCATGCCGGCCACCCGGAACGTCTTCGACAACCTGATGTTCGCCTGCTGGTTGCGACCCTCAGGAAAGACCTGATTGAACTCCATCAGCTCGACGATCGCCGTGGCGTTGCAGACCGCGGCAGCCCGGCAGGCCCCGAGGTTGCGGCCGAGGGTTGGCACAATCGACGCGTTGGTGGCCACGTAGCTCGCGCTGAGCGGGATGCTGGCGATGTTCTGATAGGTCACGCTCGTGCGGACTTCCCAGGGGAGCGTGAAGATCGCCGACATCTTGAACTGGGTGCCGGATCCCCACGGCTGCTTGTTGCGGCAGTTGTAGAGTTCCTGTGGCGAGTCCACGACGAAGCAGCGGTCGAGGAGCGTCGAGCCCGTCGCGAGGCCGCCAGCCAGGTTGATGCCGCGGAACCTGGCGTTGAAGGTCACGTCGAGGCCGTTGAACACTTCCTTCTGCTTGCCGAAGTTCGACGCCTTCGTCACGAAGTTCTCGGTCAGGCCGAAGGCGCCGGGCCGGATGTCGTAGAAGTCGCACAACTGCTGTCCCGACGTCGGCAGTCGGGGATCGTTGGGCGCCGTGACGCAGAACCGGTCGAAGTCGTCTGGCGTCACGGCGAGGTTGTCCGTCACGTTGAAATTGCCGTACCAGGTGCGGAAGTAGCCCACGTTCACCGAGAGGCCGGGTCGCAGCTCGTGCTGGATGGACACGGACCCCTGCCAGCTGTATTCCCGGCTGTGCCAGCCGTGGGTGATCTCGCGGTCGTACGTCGTGGCCGGTCGCAGCTGGCCGAAGTTGGCCGCGGAGTGCGGTCCGAGCTCGTTCTCCTGCGGCACGTAGTCCCCGTTCAGGTCGTTCCAGGTTCGTGTCGAGCTCGTGATCATCGCGGCCGCGGGATTCTGCGCGGCGAGAAGGCCGCCGTTCGGCTGGAAGCTGACGAAGCGGCCCAGGAAGGCCTTGACGGCCGTGCGGCCGTTGCCGAACAGGTCGCGAGCGATGCCGAGCCTCGGGCTGAGGTCCTTCCAGTTGAGCGCGTCAGGGACCTCCGGGAAGCTGCGCGCCGGTACGAAATCGCCAGCGGGCATGGTCACGGCCGGAATCCATCCCTTGAACACGTCGAGGCGGACACCCAGGTTGAGCGTGGTGTTGCCCAGGCGCCACTGATCCTGCAGGAAGGCGCCAATCGTCCGCTGCCTCGCGGCCGACTGATACGGGCCCGCGAAGTAGGTGACCGACTGCGGCACGCGCCCGCGGAACGTGTAGCTCAGGTTGTGGTTGATGAAGAGGTCGAGCTCGTTGTGCCCGCGACGAAACTGGACGCCGCCCTTCAGGGCGTGCGTGCCGGTGACGTACGACGTGATGAAGCGCAGGTTGTACTGCCCGAACGCGCTGGCTTTTGGCCCCCACGCCTGCGTAAACCCCGTGATGTTGCTGCCCGCCGAACCGTACCGGTAGTTCCGCGCGCTGTCCAGGATCGAGATGTCGTCGTACGTTCCGCCGGTCAAGCGCCGGACGATCAACCCATCGACCACGGTGGCGCCCGCTTCGAGAAGCAGACGGCTCGTGACCGGGTTCGTCCAGGATACCTGCGTGCGCCAGTTCGGCTTGTACAGGTCGTCGCCGGTGGCTTCAGGCGCCAGGGTGCCCGACTGGATGTTGAAGTAGCAGTTGCAGTTGTACTCGTTGCTGAACATGCCCGTGAACTTGTGCTTCTCGCTCGCCTGCCAGGTCACGCGGCCCGTGGTCTCGTTGTAGAAGTTGTCCTCGTAGGCCGGCCGGTCGAGATCGGGCTCGTAGAAGAGCGTGCCCTGGAGCTTGTTGAAGTAGTTGCCGGGCTGATAGGTCTGGCTGATCCAGCGACGGGCGCTCGCAAAGAACCACACCTTATCGCGCTTGATCGGCCCGCCGATGCCACCGGCGATCTCGTAGTTCGATTTGATTTCCGGCGGGTTCCGCGCCCCGCGTGCGCGCAGGTCGTCGTCCAGGCTGTCGGCCTGCAGGTTCTTGTGGCTGAAGTTGGCGACGAACGAGCCGGCAAACGAGTTGCCTCCCGCCTTGGCGATCACGTTGATCTGGGCGCCGCCGCTCTCGCTCTCCGCCGTCAGACCGCCACCGGTCAGAATCGTGACCTCTTCGACCGTGGTGGGGTTGACGCTGGACATGTAGTTGCCCGCCGCGACGAGCGTGCCGAAGAACTGTCCGTCCCGGAGTTGCTGGAAGTCGTTCGTCCGGCTGCCATGGACGGTGAACTGCTGGCGGTTCTCGCCCATGTTGCCGCCCACGTCCTGGTTGGCCGCCACCTGCGTCGCCCCTGGGATGATCATCACGTAGGCGCCGGAGTTACTCGGCAGGGGCAACTGGTTGCGCACCTCGCCCGACACGACCTGCTGCTGGATGACGCTCTGCGTGTCGACCTGCGGGGCCGCACCGGACACGGTGATCGTCTCCTCGATCCCGCCCACCCTGAGCTCCGCGTTCACCGTCGCGGTGAACCCGGAGGTCAACACGATGCCTTCGCGCCGGAAGGTCGTGAACCCCGGTACGCTGAACGTGACGACGTAGGTGCCAGGGCGGAGGTCCACGATTCGGAAGATTCCCTGCCCATCGGTGACCGCCGACCGCACCCGCTCGATGAGCGCGGGACTCTCGGCTTCAACGGTCACTCCGGGCAGGACGCCGCCAGAATCGTCCCGGGCGACGCCAGTGATGCTGGCACTCGAAACGCTCTGGGCGTGGGCTGGTGTCACCAGAGCAAGTGCTAGGGCCGCCAGCGCCGCGATTCGCACACCAAGGCAGACTCGACGTCTCGTCATGAACTCCTCCTCGACCCTCCGCCTCGCCTGTGGCCCGGACTCTGCGAGGTTCGAGCGTGACTACCGATGGACACGTATCCTGACACGCGCCGGGCGGACCGCACTCCGAATGGGGAGCGGCAGACTTGCAGCCCTGACCGTGACATGCGGCGTCGGGATGCGTCCCGTACCGACCGCGTTCATCCAGACGAGGCGAGAGGTGTGAACGTGAGGAAACTACTCGGCGAACGGTCCCGTCGCAATACCATGAATTGGGTAGGACGACCACCGGCGCCCAGGGCTCTCCGGTGGAACGGTTCGGCTGGCCTCAGGGGAAGCTCATCTCCGGAACGTCGTCCGGAACCACGAGGCGCCCGGCGGTGGCGGCGACGATCTGGTCGACGGACACGCCGGGAGCCCGTTCGACCAGACGGAACCCGTCGGTCGTGACGTCGATCACGGCGAGCTCGGTGACGATACGCTTGACGCATCGCACTCCGGTCAGCGGCAGCGTGCACGTCGGCAGGAGCTTCGACTCACCGGCCTTGTTGACGTGCTGCATGGCCACGATGATGTGCCTGGCCGACGCCACGAGATCCATCGCGCCCCCCATGCCCTTCACCATCTTGCCCGGGATCTTCCAGTTGGCGATGTCGCCTCGCTCGCTCACCTCCATCGCGCCGAGCACGGTCAGGTCGACCTTGCCCGCGCGAATCATGCCGAAGCTCAACGCCGAGTCGAAGAACGCCCCACCGTTGACGTAGGTCACCGTCTGTTTGCCGGCGTTGATCAGGTCGGCGTCTTCCTCGCCCTCGAACGGAAATGGCCCGATCCCCAGCAGCCCGTTCTCCGACTGCAGCACGACCTCGACGCCTTCGGGAATGTAGTTGGCGACGAGGGTGGGAATCCCGATGCCCAGGTTGACGTACGAGCCGTCCCGGAGCTCCTGCGCGATGCGTCTTGCGATACCGGTCTTGTCGAGCATCGGGGTGCGTCCTTCCTCAGTGTCGGCGGCCGGATGGCCCGACGAGCCACCTGCGCGCCAGCCCGACGATCTGAACCATCCGTCGGCGGTGACGTCTGACTCAGTGGCGCTTGCGCACGGTGCGCTGTTCGATCCGCTTCTCGTAGTGGGTGCCCTGGAAGATGCGATGGACGAAGATGCTCGGCGTGTGCACCTGGTCCGGATCGAGCTCGCCCGCGGGCACCAGGTGCTCCACCTCGGCGATGGTCGTCCGCGCGCCCATGGCCATCGGCGGGTTGAAGTTTCGCGCGGTCGCCCGGTAGATGAGGTTGCCGGCGGTATCGCCCTTCCAGGCCTTGACCAGCGCGAAGTCCGCGTCGAACGCGTACTCGAGCAGATAGTCCTTGCCGTTGAAGGTCCTGACTTCCTTGCCTTCGGCGACCTCCGTGCCGACACCGGCCGGAGTGAAGAAGGCCGGCATGCCGTACCCCGCGGCCATGCACCGCGTCGCCAGTGTCCCCTGCGGGATGAGCTCCACGATCAGCTCACCGCTCAGCAACTGGCGTTCGAACTCGCTGTTCTCGCCGACGTACGAGGCGATCATCTTCTTGACCTGGCGCCGCTGCAGCATCAGGCCGATGCCGAAGTCGTCGACGCCGGCGTTGTTCGAGATGCACGTGAGGTCTTTGACGCCCTTTCTGACGAGCGCCGCCAGGCAGTGCTCCGGAATCCCGCACAGGCCGAACCCGCCGACCATGAGCGTCATGCCGTCGACGATGTCGGCCACGGCTTCATCGGCATTGCTGACCACTTTGTTCATAGCTGCTCACGCTGCGCCGCGTTATCGGATCGTCGGCCCCGGCGACCGAACTCGACACGTCCGCGAGTTCTGGGTGCCCATCTAAAGCTGCGCGTTCATGATCCCACAATACCCCGACTTGGGTAGACCGAAACGCCTCTCAATCACTTGACACCCGAAGGACCGGGCGCTAGCCTCTGCTCACCCCGATCGTCAATCGACACTCACGTGCCTCGCCGGTGCGTGCCGTAGACCTCCGCGTCTGTCAACGGTCGTTCCGACGCAGCGCGACGATCGGGTCGTGACGAGGCGCTCCATGCGTTGCGCGAACCTGGCGTGGGATCTGCTGCGAGGAGCCACTCTGGTGGCCACCTTGGCGGGATCGGCGCACGCGGCCCCTCGCCTCGACGACTCCACCGTTCCTCTGAGCGATTACGTCGTCACGAGCTGGGCGGCCAAGGACGGTCTGCCTTCCGACGTCATCTGGTCGGTGACGCAGGACGTCCAGGGCTACTTGTGGCTGGGGACTAATGGCGGCCCCGTTCGTTTCGATGGCGTACGGTTCGTCGGCGTCGAGGGCGTGGATGGCACCGTCCTGCCGCCGGCGCCGGTTCGCTCGATCTACGCAGCGCGTGATGGCGCGGTGTGGTTTGGCTTCTCGGAGACCGGCGGCATCAGCCGCCTGGCCGAGGGCGCCCTCCGCCACTACGACGAACGCGATGGCCTCCCTCGTGCCGGCGTGCTGGCCATGATTGCGACGCCCGATGGCACCATGTGGGCCGGCACGGTCCGGGGTCTCTTCAGGCTCGTGCAGTCCCGCTGGGAGGCCGTCGGTCCCACGCTCGGCGTGCCGGAGACCAGAATCGACAGCCTTCACATCGAGCGAGGCGGCACGCTCCTCGTGGGAACCGCCGTCGGCGTGTACCGCGAGCACCCGGCCTCACACGACTTCACGGTGATTGACGCCGTCAACGACGTGGGGCCGACGTTCCGCGCCTTCGGAGAAGACGCGGATGGACGCATGTGGGTGACCGACCCCGAGGTGGGGTTCCGGCAGCTCGGGCTGCGCTCGCCGCCCCATCCCGATGCCGGGCGCGGGCGAGGGAACCAACTGCTGTTCGATCGCGACGGCAGCCTGTGGGTGGCCACGATGGGCGAAGGTCTCTGGCGGGTCAGGCTCGGCGAAGACGGCCGCCCACACGTCGTGGAGAAGACACGAATTTCGGGCGCCCGCACGCTGTTCGAAGACCGCGAGGGCAACATCTGGACGGGTTCGGGTGAGGGCCTCGTGCGTCTTCGGAAGCCGCTCGTCTTGCCCGTCACCAATCTCGGGCTGGTCGAAGCCGTGGAGGCGACGGCCGATGGATCCGTCTGGGCGGCCACCGCTGACGAGCTGATTCGCTTCACTCGCGGTCCAGACGGGGGACGCGAGCAGCAGCGCTACTCGACGCCCGGCCGGCTGCGCGCGATGCGCAGCGACGCTCACGGCACGCTCTGGGTGGTCACGGACGCGGGGTTGCTCCACCTGCGCGATCGCCATGGCTGGCAGGTGCCGAGCGGAGTCGCTGCACGCCTCCATCGGGTCAACGCGCTCGCCGTCCACCCTCACGGTGGGCTGTGGATCTCGGATCGGGAGCGAGGTATCCACTGGTGGAGCCCCCGCCATCCTGAGGTCGTCGAGGCCGTGGCCGCCCTCGCCGGCGTGCGGGTGACGCGCCTGTTCGCCGACAGCCTCGGCCGTCTCTGGTTCGTGTCGGCCGCGGGACGACTTGGCCGGCTCGATGTCGACGGTACGCCCCGCATGTTCGGGTCCGGCGACGGCCTGAGCTCTGAAGCGCTCCTCGTCGTGTACGAAGATTCGCGCCACGCCATCTGGGTCGGTGGCTTCGACGGGCTGCACCGCATGGTCGACGACCGTTTCGTCAGATTCGACCAGGCCGGCGGATTCCAGGGCGGCGTTTCGGGGATTACCGAGGACGCGGATGGCGATTTCTGGCTGGCCACCGCGTCGGGCATCGTCTGTGTGCGGCGGTCGGCGCTCGACGCGGCGCTGGAGGGAAGCTCGCCCGATGCTGGAACGATCCTGTTCGACGCTGCGGACGGTCTCGCCGGCATGCCAATCTCGTTTGGCGGGCCAAGCGTCGTGCAGGCCGGTGATGGCCGCCTGTGGTTCGTCACGGGCCGAGGGTTGACCTCGCTCGAGCCGCGATCGCTGAAGCAGCCCAGGACGCCCGCCCAGGTCAGGGTCGAAGCCGTCCAGGCCGGCGAACTGCAAAGCCTGGCGGTCCAGGGACTCGAACTGCCCGCCGACACCGATCGCCTGCTGATCGACTACACCGCCCTCGACCTGACCGCCCCGCTGCGGACCGAGTTCAAGTACCGCCTCGAAGGGTTCGATGCGGACTGGATCGATGCGGGAACACGCCGGCAGGCCGTGTACACGGACCTGCCCTCTCGCTCGTACAGGTTTCACGTGATCGCAAGCGCGAGCAATGGCACCTGGAGTGACGCGACGGCCGTCTGGGAGTTCTCCATCCGGCCGGCGTTCTACCAGACGTACTGGTTCGCCTCACTCTGTGCGCTCTCGATGGGCGTCGCCACCTGGGCGGCGTGGCGGATTCGTCTGAGACGGATCCGGCGGCAGTTCGCGCTGCTGCTCGGGGAGCGCGTGAGACTGAGCCGCGAGATTCACGACACGCTGCTGCAGAGTCTGGTCGGCGTCGCGCTGCAGTTCGAAGCCGTCTCGAGCCACCTCGAGCCGGCATCGCCGGCACGTGACCAGCTCATCAGGATCCGTCGTCAGGTCGAAGACTACATCCGTGAGGCGAGGCAATCGATCTGGAACTTGCGGACGCCGGCACTCACCAGCCGCGATCTGGCCACGGCCCTGCGGGAAGCCGCCGAACGCGCCAGCTCAGGGACGGGGGCGACTCTGCACTTCATCCTGCAGGGAACGCCTGCACAGGCCGTCCCCTACGAGGTGGAGGAACAACTGCTCCGCATCGGCCAGGAGGCCGTCCTCAACGCCGTGCGACATGGACGCGCCGGCCGCGTGACCGTGGAGCTGACGTACGACCCGTCTGTCGTCGTGCTGAAGATCACCGACGACGGGTGCGGTTTCGACCTGTCGAAGGTCTCGAGCGCGGGCGGCGCAGGACACTGCGGACTGCTGAGCATGCGCGAACGCGCCGAGCACGCGGGTGGAAGGTTCACCCTCCGAACCGTGCCCTCGGCCGGGACGAGCGTCGAGGTGTCCATCCCGCTGCGCGCCGAACGATCCTTGCTCGGATCGCTCCGGTCGGCACGGACCTGAGCCTGTCGGAGCCGACGCCGCGGCGACCGGAGCCGTGAGACTCCGGCCGTCGAGGCGCTCGAGAGCGAAACGAGGAGCTGAGGGGCGGTCAGTTGGCCGCGGGCGAGGTGGCCTGGCCGGTGGGCTTCAACAGCACCTTCTTCACGGTCCAGTTGTTCATGTCGGCAATGAAGAGCACGTTCTCCGACGGGCAGGCGATGCCGTGCACCCAGTTGAACTGCTTCTCGCCTCGACCCGACTCGCCGAACATCCCGAGGATCTTCCCGTCGAGGGTCATCTTGTAGATCCGCCCGGGCTCCACGTCGTTCGCGAACAGGTACTGCGTGGGGCCGTGGGTCGAGATGCACAGCGTCCACGGAGCCGTCTGGTCGGGCCTCGTCGCGGGCCTGTTGCCGAGCACCGGCTGGCGCGACTTGTCGTAGGGCGCCGTCAGGTGAATGAAGCGCAGGAAGTTGCCCTCCTTGTCGAACACCTGGATGCGCCGGTTGCCTCGATCGGCCGCGTAGACGTTCCCCTGCCGATCGACCTGCATGCTGTGCGGATTCCTGAAGTGGCCGGGGTTCTCGTTGGCGCTGTCCCCGCCCTGCCCGTTGGCGCCCCAGGACTTGATCCAGTCGCCGTTCTTGTTCATCTTCGCGATGCGGGAGTTGACGTAGCCATCGCTCACGTAGATGTTGTCGTCGGCGTCCCACCCGACGTCCGTGGGTCCGTCGAAGTACCCGTCGCGCGGGACGGCCTTGTCTGGCGTGGGGCGGTGATAGTGGCCGGCGAAGCTGTCATAGCCCTCGGGCCGCCGGCCGAGGTTCATCGTGACGTATCCCGCCGGATTGAACTTGGTCACCGCATTGGTGCCCTTGTCGACGATCCAGAGGTTGTCGTACTTGTCGAACCGCACCTGGTGCCCATACCCGAGCCCATAGGTGCCTTTCCCGATCTCCCGAACGAAGTTGCCGTTGCTGTCGAACTCCCACAGCTGGGTCGTCGCATTGCCGTAGAGAGGCCCCGATGTCGCCGTGCCCGGATGGTTCAGCACGACGATGGAGCCCTTGGAGTTGACGGCCACGCCAAGCGTCTCGCCGAAGTTCATGTCCGGTGAGACCTTGAAGAAGTTCGGCACGACCTCGTAGGGGATGACCTCCGGCGTCTGTGCGACTGGCGCGGGCTGCGCCTGGTACTGCGACACCTGCCGGACGTCGACTCCCTGAGACCCGGACGAGAGTCGCTGGACTGCGAAGACCGTGAACGGCACGGCGACCAACACGCCGAGTGCGAGGAGCGAGGATCGACGCACGAGAACCCCCTTTCGACCTGGGTCTCAGCCCGATTGCGATACGCAACTCTGCATCGCCCGGCTGGAGAGCCTGCAGCTGTACACGTGTGACCGAATCGACGAGCGACACCAGTCGGTTGCGCCGCGCGTCGCGCACTCGACCATGCGTCCGGAATCGGTGTGAGCCTGGATTCTAGGTCCCACGCACACGGGCGCCAATACCACAAGCAGGGTAGGCTCTGTGGCCCAGCGGCGAGGCCCTGGACGCACCGACAGTCGGTGAGTCCGACAGTGAAGGCGACACGCTGAGTGCGGAAGACTTGCACCTCGCGCGTCGCGCACCTTATCGTGTCCCTTCCTGGCCGCCCCATCAGGACATGAGACGTTCAGTTCCGCCGTTCCACGTGTGCCCCGAGATGCCACCGCGCCACCGGACCCTGAAGCCGGTCCGGGTCTGGACGAGTCTGGCGGTGGGATGCTGCATCCTGTTCTCGTACGGCCCCGCAGCGCTCGGGCAGGACTTCGAAGAGCTCCACGACCGGTACACGATCACGACGTGGTCGAGTCGCGATGGGCTGCCGGAAGGCAGCATCGTCGCGGTCGCGCAGGACAGTTCGGGATTCCTGTGGCTCGGCAGTGGCGAGGGGCTGGTGCGTTTCGACGGGGTCTCGTTCGAGGTGGTTCAAGACCTGCCGCAGGAGGCCGTCCGTGCGCTGTGTGGTGCGCGCGATGGGAGTCTGTGGGTCGGGTTCGGTCAGGGAAGCCAGATCGCACGCCTGCAGGGTGGTGACCGGCGACTGTATGGCCCGGAGGACGGCGTCGGCACGGGAGTGCTGAGCGGCATCGTGGAGGACGGGGCAGGCACAATCTGGGCAGGCGACACGACCGGCCTCAGCCGCCTGCTCGGCGACCGGTTCGTCAGAGTGACGCAGGAAGAAGGCATCCCGCCCGCCTCGGTGACGAGCCTGACCGTCGATTCAGGGGGCAATCTCCTGGTGGGAACCCGGCAGGGGGTCTTCCGGATGTCGGCCGATCGACGGTCGTTCGTACGTCTCGACGACTTCGACGACGACGGGCGTGGCGTCCAGGGTCTCGCCGAGGACCGGCACGGACGAGTCTGGATGGCTGATGGTCGCCACGGGCTGCGTCAACTCGAATCCGGCCCAGTCGTCCTCGGCCCAGGCCAGGCTCGCGGGATCAGGGTCCTCGTCGATCGACGCGGCGCAGTCTGGGTGTCGACGACCGGTGCCGGCGTCTGGAGGCTCGATCCCGAAGAGGGGCGTGACGGAACCAAGATCGGTCGCGCGCCCATCTCCGGCGGCCGCGCGATGTACGAGGATCGCGACGGCAACATCTGGATTGGCACCATCGAGGGCCTCGTGCGCCTTTCGGAGCGTCGCATCAGGGAAGTGCCGAGTCTCGGGACCGTCTTCGGGATCGAGGCCACCCCGGATGGCAGCGTCTGGGTGGCTTCCGCCGACGAGCTGGTGCGTTTCCACAGGGTGGGCGAAAGGTGGCAGCGCGATGGGCAGTCGTGGGCCGATGCCCCGGTCCGTGCGATGCACGCCTCCCGCGACGGGACGCTGTGGGTCGTCGATGCCACCGGACTCCGGCAGGTGCGCGAAGGGCGGACGAGACGGGTCGCCATGCCCGGTGGCCTCGATGAGGAGTCGGTGGAAGCCCTCACGACGTCACCGGATGGCCGGACGATCTGGATGGCGACACGGCATGCCGGACTGCTGCGATGGCACGCCGACGCGGAGCCAGCCATCGAGCCGATTGCCGCGCTGGCCTCGACCCGGTTTCGTAGCGTGGTCGCCGACAGCCAGGGACGAGTCTGGTTCACGTCGCTGGCTGGTCGCCTCGGGCTGCTCGAGCCATCGTCGAGCACCGTGCGCTGGTTCGACACCACGGACGGCCTCGGGGTGAGCACGTCTTACGCGCTCTACGAAAACGACGACGACATCTGGATCGCAGGGATGGACGGTCTGCGGCGGTACACCGAGGGGCGATTCGTCGCCGTGGTCCCCGCTCACCACGACCGGTGGGCTGTCCCGACGCTCGTCAGCGACGCCGAGGGCGACTTCTGGCTCGGCACCAACTACGGCATCGCCTGGCTCACACGCGACGAGATCGACACGTGGAAGCGCGACCCCACCCGGCGGGTCCACTATCGCCTGTTCGACACGTCAGACGGGCTGTCCGGCCGGCCAGGGATGTGGGGCGGCCGTACATCGGCGCTCAGTGCCGACGGCCAGATCTGGGTGGTGACTGGTCGGGGTCTGGCCCTGCTCGCTCCATCGCAGCTCCGGCAATCGAAACCTCCGGCCGCGGTGTGGATCGATCGCGTCCGGGTGGGGGGACGATCGGTGCCCCTGAACACCGCCGGCCCCACCCGGACACACTCGGACCAGGTCGTGATCGACTACAGCGCGCTCGAACTGAC
>JAANMT010003275.1_pt1 | contig 11820 bp, 9 predicted proteins | sample 7279711 | NCBI WGS metagenome assembly JAANMT01 (sample SAMN14094538, study PRJNA606508) | bioreactor metagenome | isolation source: A lab-scale SPAN reactor treating ammonium-rich wastewater day 1 | place: Ireland: Galway | collected 2017-01-16 | reverse complement strand
GAGGCGGCCCGCCCCGCCGTGCGCTGGGGGCGCATCATCGTGTGGGTGGTCGTCGGGCTGGTGCTGATCTTCCTGGGGTGGGGCCTGGTTCAGGCCTTCACCTCCCAGCCTACCGAGGGCCGCGCCCCCGACTTCACGCTCGTCACCTACGATGGGGATGAATACACGCTCTCCGACCTGCGCGGGCAGGTGGTCGTCATCAACTTCTGGGCAAGCTGGTGCGCGCCCTGCGCCCAGGAAGCGCCCGACCTTCAGCGGGCCTGGGAGGATTACCGCGACCAGGGTGTGATGTTCCTCGGCGTTGCCTACGTGGACAGCGAGGTTAAGGCGCGGGAGTACATCGAGCGCTTCGGCATCACCTATCCCAACGGCCCCGACCTGGGCACGCGCATCTCGGACGCCTACCACATCCGGGGCGTGCCGGAGACGTTCGTCGTCAACCCGGAGGGCGAAGTTACTTTCTTCGCGATGGCCCCGCTCACCTACAGCCAGCTCAGCACCGAGATTGAGCGGGCGCTGGCGCAGCAGTAGGCGCGAAGCATGCTGCATCCTCTTTGCCGGGCCACCAGGGAGAGCCGATGACCGGGCCGCGCAACGTCGCCATCCTGATTTTCGACGACGTGGAGGTGCTCGACTTCGCCGGGCCGTTTGAGGTGTTTTCGGTGGCCGGGCGAGGCCAGGAGCCGCGCCCGTTCAGCGTGTACACCGTTGCCGGGCAGGCCGGGCCGGTCACCACACGCGGCGGCCTGAGCGTCAACCCGCGTTACACCACCGCCGACTGCCCGCCGCCGCGCATCGTGGTCGTGCCCGGCGGCTCTGGCACACGCCTCGCCGTCGAAGACGAGGCGCTTGTTGCCTGGGTGGCCCGGACGGCTCGCCAGGCCGAACTGGCCCTCTCGGTGTGCACCGGGTCGAGTTTGCTGGGCCGGGCGGGGCTGCTCGATGGGCTGGCAGCGACGACCCATCACAGCGCCTTCGACTTCCTGCGAGAGTCCGCGCCGGGAGCGCACGTCATTACCGACCGCCGCTTCGTCGATAACGGCGCGGTGATCACCTCGGCGGGCATCAGCGCCGGGATCGACATGGCGCTCTACGTGGTTGCCCGCCTGCTTGGCGTGCAGGCTGCCGCCGACGCGGCGCGCTACATGGAATACGACTGGCGTCCGGAGGCAGACAGTGCATTGGGTTGAGACTGACCGCCTGTGCCTGCGCCGCTTCACACCGGACGACGCCGGGGCGCTGCACCGCGCCATCTATTCTGACCCGGAGGTCATGCTCTTCCTGCCGGGGCGCGTGCCCCGCTCTCTCCAGCGCACTGCCGACGTGATCGACTTCTTCGCCGATCACTGGCAGCACCACCACTTCGGCGCGTGGGCCGTCGAACACCGGGAGGAGGGGGCACTGATCGGCCAGGCCGGGCTTCAGTACCTGCCCAACTCGCCGCAGGTCGAGGTGTTCTACGCCATCGGCTCGGCCTACTGGGGGCAGGGCTTCGCCACCGAGGCAGCGCGCGCCGCGCTGCGCTACGGCTTCGAGGAACTCAAGCTGGAGCGGGTGATCGGGCTGGTGGCGTTGGAGAACGCCGCCTCCGAGCGCGTGCTGCGCAAGCTCGGCATGGGCTTTGATAAGGTCGTCCGGCACTATGACATGAAGCTCAAGCGCTACACCATCACCGCCCGCCGCTTCAAGCCCGGCGATGGCCTGTACACTCTGCACCAGAAATGAGCACTAGTTGATGGAAGCAATCACCGCACTGCTGGCTCTGGGCCTGGTCATCATCGTCCTGGCCTTCGTCGTGCAGCCTTTTTTCGCTGCGCGGGGCAGCGACCGCGCCGGGCGGGCCAGCCGCCGCACGGCGATCATCCTGCGCCAGCGGGCTGACCTGCTGGCCGAGCGCAACCGCATCTACGCTGCGCTGCGCGATCTGGAGTTTGACTACAACACGCACAAGGTGGCCGACGAGGACTACGCCGAGCAGCGCCGCCAGCTCGTCGCGCTGGGCGTCGAAGTGCTGCAAAAGCTCGATGCGCTGCCCGCGCTCGACGAGTCGCAGGAGACCGACCCCGTTGAAGCGGCGGTCAGCGCATTGCGCACGGGCGGAGACGCGGGCGCGGCGCGCCTAAGGCAGGCCACCGCCAACGGCCCCGCCGCAGGTGTGCCTGCTGCCGCCAATGACTTGGCGCCTGCTGCCGCTTTCTGCCCGCAGTGCGGCGCGCCCATCCGCCAGGGCGACCGTTTCTGCGGCGAGTGCGGCGCGAGCCTGGGATGAGAATAGTAGAAAGTGCTGAGTGACTCGGCCATGCGGAATCCTTGCTGTGTAGGGGGGAGGGTCGGCGACCTTCGGTCGCATAGACCCTCCCCTACTAGAAAGACTGGATGCGGATGATGTGGAGATTGTCTACCAGGCGTTCGCTGATCACGCCCCTCCTGTTCACCGTGTGCGCGTTTGCGCTCTCGGCCTGCTCGCTGGTTGCCTGCACGCTGGCAGGCGAGCCAGTGCCCGCCGGGCCAATCGAGAGCGGCCCGATGCCCGGTGAGATCATCACCTCGGACGCGCCAGCCAGCCTGCCGCGCGCCGCGCAGGGCGAGCTGATCTACCTGGAGAGCTGCGCCGCCTGCCATGGCCCGACCGGCTCCGGCCAGAGTGAGCTGGCCGAGCAGCTTGCCCAGCAGGGCGCCAGCCTGCCCGACTTCACCGATCCTTCCTTCGTGCGCGCGCGCAGCCCGCAGGCCTGGTACCGCGTCATCACCGACGGCAACATCCAGGCCCTCATGCCTCCCTGGGGCGGCTCGCTGAGCGACTCGCAGCGCTGGGATGTGGCCTACTACCTCTACACCTTCACCACGCCGCAGGCCGTCATCGAGCGCGGCCAGATGCTGTATGACGAGCTTCTGGCGGCGGACTACGGGCCGCGCGGCGAGCTGATCGGCCTTGACAGCCCTGCCGCGCTCGCCGAGCTGAGCCAGCAGAACATCTACACCCAGTTCGTCGCCGAGAAGGCCGCCGACCTGCCCGAAGCCGACCGCTGGGCTATCGCCGCGGCCATCCAGGCTTTCGGCTACGACCCGGCTCTCGTTGCCCTCGCGCTTGACGCGCCCGACCTGAGCCCGGCAGAGGAGGCCGCTCCGGCGGAAGCGGAAGCCGAGGACGCGCCCGCGCCGCCCGCCGACGCGCCGGAGATCGTCGAGGCTGACGCCAGCGCAGGCGTCGTGCAGGGCCAGGTCAGCGCCGCCACGCCCGGCGTCAGCCTGCCCGACGGTCTGGAAGTGCAACTGCGCGGCATCGCCGTCGGCCCCGACAACCAGGTCTTTGAGTTCCTGGCGCGCACTGCCGCCGCCGGGCCGGACGGCTCCTTCCGCTTTGAGGATGTGCCGTTCGATATGCCGCGTTCCGCCTACATGGTCGAGGCGACCTACGACGGCGTGACCTTCACCAACGGGCGCGTCGTCGACCCGGCCAGCCCGGCCCTCGACCTGCCTCTGGCCCTCTACGCCAGCACCACCGACCCCGCTGTCGTGCGCGTCGATTCGATGCACCTGATCCTGCGCGCCCACCCCGACGCGCTGCTCGTGACGCAGCTTTATGTCTTCAGCAACTCAAGCGACCGCATCGTCGTCACCGAGCAGCCGGTGAGCGGCGGGCGGCGCGGCAGCGTGGCCGTCAGCCTGCCCTCCGACGCCTACGGCCTGAGCTTCGAGGAAGGGCAGGTCGGCGGGCGTTTCATCCCGGCCGGTGACCGCATCTACGACACCGACAACCTGCTGCCCGGCGAGCGCACCCAGGCGATCATCTTCAACTACTTCCTGCCTGTGGACGGCGCGCGTGAGGTCAGCATCCCGATCCTGTACCAGACTCGCCAGGTCACCGTGCTCGCCCAGGATGGGCAGCGCATTCGCTCCGACCAGCTCAGCGAGGCCGGGATCGAGGTGATCGACCAGACGGCCTACACCAAGTACCTGGGGACCGACCTCGCTCCCGGCGGCACGCTCACCTTCCGGCTCCAGGCAGCGGGCGCGGCGAGCAGCGCGCTGCCGGTTATCCTGATTGCGCTGGCCGGTGTGCTGCTGGTCGGCGGCGGGGCGTACTGGCTGGCGCAGCGGCGCGGCCTGCTGCCCGAACCCGTCGCCGCCGGGCTTTCGCCCCGCGACGAGGCATTGATCCGCGAGATCGCCGCGCTCGACGAGGCGTACGAGGCCGGGCGCGTCAACCGCTTTGAGTACGAGGCGCGCCGCGCCGATCTGAAGGCGGCCTGGGGTTCGCAGGGCGACCTGCCTGGGGCGTCGGCCAGACCACCTGCCACCACGCAAGCCGGGAACGCGGACACCGGTGACGAGTAATCCAGAACGCCCGGCCACAGGATCGGGCACAGCATGATCGAAGCCACGCGGGTCACCAAGGCTTTCGGGCTGCGGCCCGTGCTGCGCGGGATTAACCTCACCGTGCAGCCCGGCGAATTCGTCGCGCTTTACGGGCCAAACGGCGCGGGCAAGACGACCTTCCTGCGTATCGTCTCCACCCTCAGCCGCCCGACGATGGGTGAGGTGCGCGTGATGGGCTATACCCTGCCCCGCTACGCCGCCGAGGTGCGCGCCGTGCTCGGCGTCGTCTCGCACCAGTCCTTGCTGTACGGCGACCTCTCCGCCGAAGAAAATCTGCGCTTCTACGCCCGCATGTACGGCCTGTCGCCGCAGGCGCGCGAGGCGCGCATCGCGGAGGTGATCGCGGCGGTCGGGCTGGCAAAGCGCATGAAAGACCTGGTACGCACTTTCAGCCGGGGGATGCAGCAGCGGCTGTCGATTGCGCGCGCCATCCTGCACGACCCGCCGGTGCTGCTCCTCGACGAGCCGCACACGGGCCTCGACCAGGACGCGGCAGCCACGCTCGACGGCGTGCTGCGCGAGGTTGCCATGCGGGGCCGCACCATCCTGATGACCACGCACGACATCCCGCGCGGGCTGGCGCTGGCCGGGCGGGCGCTGATCCTCTCGCGGGGCAAGATCGCCCATGAGGTGCGCTGCGCTGCGACCGATCCCGTCTCATTTGCCGCAACTTACGCCGAGGTGACCGGCATGGCCGGGGTGCGCTGATGATGCCTGAGCGCGCTGCGCGATCTTCCCAGAATGTCATGCCGGGTTGTTTCCCTGCGCGGGCGGTTCCGAGAACCGCCCCTACGTGGGCAGTTGCGGAAATAGTGGGCTGAAATCACATGGCAGTCGAACGCGACCATTCAACCGGGGCGCACCCGCCCGCGCCACCTGCCCGCCGCCCGACCCCTCTGTTCCGGGCCGCCGCGGCCATCGCGTGGAAAGACCTGCGCGCCGAAATGCGCAGCAAGGAGACCGTCAGCGCCATGCTCGTCTTTGCGCTGCTGGCGATCATGATCTTCAGCTTCGCGCTGGAGTTCGACGATGCGACACTCCGGCCAGTCGTCGGGCGAGATCCTCAATTCTTCCCAGGCACGCGGCCCCCTGCCAATCGGCTTTCTCGATCAGACCGGCGAGGGTGTTGGAGGCAAAGGCTCGCTCCCAGAAGCGGCGGCGATCGGACGTAGATCCCGCTCCGTAACCGCGTCCCGCCCTCGCTCCGTCGCCGGCAAGAACAGAATCCATTCGCTAACGCTCCATATCTTCGGCGCGCGCCGAACAATCGCTAGGTAGGGGCCGTTCAACTATCCCGTCTTGCCCAGACCTCTTGCTCGACATCGATCCAAAGCCATTGCGGGAACGATTTCCCATCGGCAAAAAACTGGTAGCTTGCGAGAATTGCTCGGACCGAATCGACGCGCGGTTCGCTAAACAACCACGTTTTAACACGCTGTACTCGCTCCTTTGGCACGAGGAGGGGTGAACCTACGCCCTAGCTGTCCTGTCTGGAATGGAGGGAAATTCGAAATTCTTGACCTTGACCCGCAACTTGCTAAACTAACCAGTCGCTTCTCTTGCCGCCCTACTTCCCCATCGGCCCGCCGGCGGTCGCCAGTTTTGCGCGTCCTTAACCCTACTCAATTCAACCAGCGCCAGTGTTTTGCTGCGCCAAGCAATTAACCAGCCCTCGTTACGTGGCGATTCGTTGCTAAACGAGTTACTTGGCACAGCTTGTACTCGAGACGTAATTACCTCGTAATCACGCAACAAATCGGCGTATAACCCGGCGATGATCGCTATGCGCTCACATTTCGCTCAGCGGATACTTGTTGGATTTTTCGTGGTAGCAGCTTTGGCGATCCCTGCAAAAAGCGCTTCCGCATCCGATCCAAACTACGAACCACATAACACCGCTGCAATCGTGTACTACCTCTCCCAACCGAATGGCTGGGAAACGTATCACGCCTTGAACACGACTGCGTATCTTTCACAGCAGTTCATCGCGCCCGAGCTGCGAGTCCAGATTACGAAAATCGGGACACGATTAGTACGAATTGGCCGTAAGGTTCGGGAAGAGGCAGAGAAACGCAACGATGGCGAAGCGACTTTTCAACTAATGCTTGGTGACAAGGAAAAGTACTTACAACTGGTTAAGGCCGAGGCCGCCGCTTTTACGAACGCGGAAAGCCCAATCTCGATCCGCGACATTTTTGATGCGATAGCGAGGGCTTTTTGTCAAGTTGAATTGGAAACGATGTCATTTGAACTTCATCAGGCAAGAGCGGCTCGGCGGGCGGAAAGCCACGGCGACGCTGCGGCATCGTCGTCGGCCGATCCCTTGTTCGCAAGCAGCGCGACTGCACCTTTTAAAGTCTCGGTTGGTGCCCTGCGCTCCTTGATTGGCGGTGCAGAATCGCTTCAAGGCTTTGAGCCGGTCGCGCGAGCCGTTCTCCAAGAAGGAACCGCGTATCGGGCGCCAAGTCGCCCGGACGTTCAGCTGCTCTTGGAGGTTAATCCAGACTACGCCAAGCTGCCCTTAGTCAACGAATTGTTAAAACCCTATGAACGCGACAATCCGCCCGAAGACGCCGTAGCTCAAAACGCGATCGAGGCTCTCGCGAGTATCCAGATTGTCCTTCCGGACTATGAATCCCGGGTCATCCGCAAACCTCCGGCCAATGACGCCCAACGGGACTCTGAAGGTGAACAGACCAAAGTTGACAGGTATAGGGCGAATCAAAAGGTTCGCAATCAGTCGTACGATGTGCTCGCTACCTACCTTTTTGTTTGGGGTGAAGTGTTCAATTCCAGGTCCGAGGCACGAAAAGCGGCGGAGTTGGTGGCGCTGACCAAAGAGTTCCACCTTATGTACGATGGAATTGAAGCGTTTACGCTCCTTGGAGACGCGGGCAAAATCGATCTGACCAGTGCGATGCTCATGCAAGCCAATACCGCAATTTTTGCTGCTAAGTTTGCGTCCGTATTTCTCTCCGCAAGTCATCCATCCGATCTCGAGATCATCCTTGAGGCGATGGAGAAAATGCGAAGTCAAATGCATGAGCGATTTGACCGGGTGGAGGATATTCTCTTTGCGTTGGATGAAAAATTCGAAACGAGATTCCAGGAGATTCATAAGGCTCTCCGTCTGGGCTTGAGCCTTCAAGTAGCTGCAATATCCAAGATCGACGAGGTGAACACCAGGATTTCAGAGCTGCGCCGTGAGGTGCTCGAGAGATTACAACTAGCGCGCGTTCGCGCTGCGCTGAAGGCGCGAGACGATGTAGTAAGAAAGGTTGTGAAAGTCCGCTATGACAACGTCGTAACACCTTCGCTATTCGGACATGTGGCCGATCCTGGCCAAGTAGAAGCGGCCGTGGGAGACATCCTCGAGTTTATTGAAACCGAACTGGCTCACAAAGACGCCATCGACATAGCCGTCAATACTGCCCTGCTCGACGATTCAGTCCAATTAAGTGAGCAAGTTGCCGCGATGCTGCAGCAGGGAGCAATGCCGTCCGTCGATAACACACTCCGCCTTGGACAAGCCCTAGCCGCTGGCAGAAAGATCGAAGCCCAAGGCGGTCAACCTCAGGACGTCGAGCTAGGTGCCAACGAGAGGGTGCCCGATGGTGACCTGGCGATCGCGGCTGCCGACGTACTTGTAGAGCTTTATATCCGCCACTACGACGATCCCCTTCCAATAAAACCACTCGAGGCGGCCATAAAATCGCATGAGAAGGTGTTGGCGGGTCTTCGGCGGGGGCGATCACTAACTCCACGACTGCTCGATAAGCAGCTTATGTTATTTGACGAATGCGTTAAGGCCACCAAAGACACTTACTATGCGTTCCATGAGGCGAAACTCCTTGGACTTCCGCTGGATTACGAAGTTCTTCAAACATACCGGTTTCCCGCTGATCAGTCCTTCCCTGAGTTTGATCCTCCGCCGTCTTTGACGTTCGGGCCAGATGCGGTAGTAGCCCCGAAGGAGGTCGTCAATTTAATGCCGTCCTGGCTGAGAGTATGGCTCACTTTGCGCCACAATGTTTCTGGGCCGCCAATAAAGGTCAGTTTTTCAAGCCGGTTCGAGTGGACTGGCCATAAGGAGATGACATTTAAGGAGGGAGGCCAAGTATTTCGAGAAGTATACGCTTACCCTTTGGTAAACTTTTACGCTACGGTAGAGTCAACCAGTTGGCATAAGCCAGACAAAGCTGAGAGTCGCACTTTTCTTATTGGTCAGGCCGCCTATTTCGAAAAAATATCCAAGATGGCGACTCGGCCATTTTTTCCTGTGAGCGATAGCCGGCGAAGGGGGCCCTTCGATACTACGAAAACTGATCCCGTCTTAGGCTATAAGGGCACGTCTCCCGACTTTGACATGTTGCCTGAAGAACACATGCCTTTTATTTTCCGAACACAAACCTGGAATAGCACATTACAGCAAGTCGACCTCACGAAATACAGTGTGCTAGTTGCAAAAGCGGCTGACTGTTTAGAATCGCGTCCGTTAGCCAAGCCTGACGAGCTAAACCTAACGCGAGCGATTTATAATGACCTTTTCGAAATCGACCTGCGATTTAGAAGCAACCTGTGCCGTTTGGCAAGACGGCAAAGCCTCGAAGATGAATGGCTGTTACCAAGCGATGACAATTCCCGAGCGGCCAAGGCGACTCATTTGCAGGAGAAGCTCTGGCTTTTGGAAGCACGCGCCCAGTTTATTCGATACTATATCGCTACCTTTCTACCCGACATCGAGCGAATCGCGACTATTGAGGCGCACGAACGACTGGGCATCCGACCGATGCTCAAAAAGCGGGAACGTAACGTCGACAATGATGATGACAATGATGACGAAGGGACTCCGTGGTGGAGCGGCGATTTAACTCCCGACAAACAAAAATGGATTAACATGGTTGGAGGAAGCGGGCTTTATGTAACCGTCCATAACGGCGGCGACGCCAAGGCGTATCGTGGGGCTGAGGCGGCGCGTGTTTGTCTTGAGCGGTCTTATGAGCGAGTAAAGTCCTACAATGAGTTAGTGGAAACGGGGCTAGCGAAAATGCCGATGGTGGCCTTGCCGGAAGAATTGGAAAACAGAGCAGATAAGGGGCCGGCGACGCCCAAATTGCAAACGCCAATGAGTCGGCATGTAGAAAACATGCAAGCAATCCTCGATCAAATGCGGCAGTCGCTTATTGAAAAAAGGCAGGTGGAGAGCTTCATTAATTCGTTGAATTAGTGAGATTAGTTCAACGCCTTCTTAAAAGGAGGAATAGGTAGTATGCAACATGTTTTTTGTTTTATCTGTATCGTAGCGGCGCTGGTGAGCCAAGCTCGCGCACAAACTACGTCGCGAGGTGAGCGAGACCCAGGAACGGACTCGGACCCAGAGGGGACCATTTATATTTATGGACGTTCACGTCCGTCGAGATCTTCGTCGGACCCATCGGCTAGTTCGGAAAATGTGAAAAAAATTCTATCGATGCGCGAGGCTGAGCGGGGCCGCGGCTCGCAAAGGCAACCACAGAACCAAGGTCAGGCAACGGGTAGTATTTCCCAGTTGATGCGTGACGCAATCGAGCGTGCGAGCCGCGTACGTCGAACTAGCGGCAGCCAGCGCGGTCCATCATCGAACCTGAGCGCCGATTCTGCCAACTCCGATGAGACTGCGGATGTATCTCAGCAGGCAGTAGGAGTGAGTTTTCTTGAGTTGGACTCTTCGAACGATGAGGCTGCGGCAGGAGTCGATTTGTCTGAACAAGACTCCGCACTGATGGCTGAGTATGAACAGATTGCTAAGCAACTCGACGAACTGCCTGATAACCCGGAATGCAGCGTGCAAAAGGCGCAACTCGAGCAGCAGCTTGTCGAAGTTTTTGAAAAAATCCAGCAACAGAATTTGCGAGTCGGATACAGCCCAACGGGCCTTAAACCCCCATTGCAGCAGGCCAATTCCAAGTTGCTGGTTAACCAGCAGAATGGCAAAGAATTAGATCTGATCGAAAGAATGGGACGCTTTAAGGAATACAACAACGAGTACTACAACGAACATTATGACAGCTCCGAGCGCTATCGTGGAGTGGCGCAATGGGATCGTTTTCTCACGGAAGAGGAGTTTGAACAGCTAAAGAGCACGAACCCAAGTATTCGCGAGCAATATGAGCGATATCTCAAATTTTACGCAGCTCCTCCGAAAGGCTTCAATGTCCGCGGCGATGCCTGCATGGGCTCACAGCGTGGACAGTTTTATGCGGGAGGCACACTGGAGGATTGTGCACGCGCTCGGAACACGATTGAGTTAAGGGCCTCTGCTGAGGAGGTGGCGTTGATGCCGATACAGGGGGCATTGTTGGGGGGCGGCGCATTCGGGGCCAATGTGGCGCGAGGGTATATCGCATTCGAGGCTTTGAATACTTCGACGCAGGTTTACGATGCATGTGTCAAAGGAAGCGGCAGCGATTGCGCGAACGTCATGGCGCCCATCGTGCTTGGAACGGTGGTCCCTGGCCCTAATTCCCCCACACCGCGTCGCATTCTCGGATTGCCGGAGCTCGGTGGAAATCCCAAAGCGGTCACAGGCCGCAATGACTTCGATGTTCCAATTCAACAGCTAGAATCGGCACGAGGGCAGCGGCGGAGCTTAACAAGGGCCGAGCGGCAGGGCGCGGAAGAGGTTCTATCCGACCTCGCGGCCGCTCGTCGCGGAGACAAACAATCACAAACGCGAATTGAAAGTCGGCGGCCACACGTTTACGAGAGTGGCGAAATGGCTGGGTGGACTTCGCTAGACGTGCTAATGGGAAATCCCGGCGCGCTTAATCAGATGCGAATCTTTTATCGGAGTGTCCCTAACGGCATTGAATGGCGTATTCGACAGGTACATTAGCAAGTGGATACGTTTGGCCCTTGCCAATTACTGAAAGGCAAAGAAAACGGGCGGCGCCGGAAAATGGCGCCGCCCGTAAAGTCAATGGGCCGCTGATCGTCGCTTACGCGTTTTTCTTGGCGAGGTCCACGGAGCGGCTTGCGGGAATGCGGCCTCCCGTGGTATCAATCCGCTGCGCCTCGCCGCGGAACTCAACGACGCCTCCGTCGTTGCAATTGAGGCGAATCGTGCAATCGAAGTTCCAGCCCAGGTTGATCTCGCGGTCCTTCCAGAGTGCGATGTGGCCAATCTGGATTTGCGTACCACTCCGCTCCGTTAGTACGACTCGGACGAAGCGGATCTGGTCGACGGGAATCTTGAAGTCTATGGGCAGCGTAACGCGGCTTTGTTCCGCCCATTCGCCCCCAATTGCGACGACCTGTTGCGTGAGTAAAGTTTCTCCATTGCCGAATGCCTGCAGAGTAACAGTAAGCGTTCGCTCCATCCATCCTTGGCGCGTGGTTTAGGTTAGGGAGAAAGCGTTTTTTCCCTTGACCTTGCGACAGCGAAGGAGCAGGCATGATTCG
>JAANMT010003274.1_pt1 | contig 11821 bp, 9 predicted proteins | sample 7279711 | NCBI WGS metagenome assembly JAANMT01 (sample SAMN14094538, study PRJNA606508) | bioreactor metagenome | isolation source: A lab-scale SPAN reactor treating ammonium-rich wastewater day 1 | place: Ireland: Galway | collected 2017-01-16 | reverse complement strand
ACTTGGGCGTTTACACACAGCGCAAGCCGGACCGCTACTTCGTGCGCCTCCGCGTGCCACTCGGTATTCTCACGGTTGCGCAATTGAACGCGCTGGCCGCCCGACAGGGCCGTCGCAGAGCCGTGAGTCCCTGAATGGCGGCCATCATTTCCATGCGGTTGTTGGTCGTGAGCCGCTCGCCACCCCAGATCTGACGCTCCCGCCCGCCCGACCGCAGGAGTACGCCCCACCCCCCGGGTCCGGGGTTTCCCCGGCAGGCACCATCGGTATAGATCTCTACATCCGTCATGCCGCAATCCGCGTCGTCGGGTTTACGAGACCTCCCACCAGCTGCGCCCGACGGCGGAACACGGGACGGACCGGCGTCAGTGTAAAGACCTCCTTGCGGGCCACGAGCAGGAAGCAGCTGGCGAGTGGATTCCAGCGGCCACTTGGCAGGCTTGGCCATTCTGCGGCTTCGATCTTCCGGTCGGGATCCGGCTGCCCCTCGTCGCCCGGCCCCAGTGAACGATAGATCGGGGCGGCGATATGGTGAAATGCGGCGGGAGCGACACGGTAGTCCAGCAACGTCAGCCAGTCCCTGACTCTCGACTCGGAAATCATCCGCCGGGTACCTTCGGGAAACCGCCGACGTGACAGGTGATGGCGCAGACCCCACCATCCCCAGGCGTTGAAACCCGCAATCACCACATGCCCATCCGGGCGCAGGATGCGATCAACCTCGCGCAGGACCGCGTGTGGATCCTCGGTGATCTCGAGCGTATGCGGCAGGAACACCGCATCGATTGAATCGGTGCTGACAGCCATGTCCTCGGGACGGCTCACGAAATCAACCCCTGGCTCGGGCCGGAATCCCAGGACGGCGTAGCGCCTCGTTCGGGCAAACTGGCTGAATCGGCCCGGATCGCCCCACCGCCCGATCTGCAGGAACTGGTCGCCGAAAATACTCTCGAAGGCGGCTGCAACCTGATGGGCCTCCTCCCGCAGCAGCGCGGCGCCCGTCCCGGAGGTGAGCCACTGGAATCCCATGGGCCTATATTAGCCCAGCTCCGACGTGAGGCCTTACAATGTAGCGGGTCTGAACCGGGTGGAGTAAGAGGACATGGGATTTCTGGCGGGGAAACGAGCCCTGATCGTTGGCGTTGCGAGCGAAAGATCCATCGCCTGGGGCATCGCCCAGGCCATGTCCCGGCAGGGAGCAAGCCTGGCCTTCACCTACCAGTCCGAGCGACTCGGCGACCGGGTGCGGGAAATGGTGAGCGAGTTCGGCTCTCCGCCCTGTCTGCCCATGGACGTTGCGGATGACGACGAAATCATCAGGATGTATTCGGCCCTTTCGGCTGACTGGCCATCCGTTGACATCGTGGTGCACTCGGTCGCATATGCACCCCGTGAGCAGCTGGCCGGGAGCTACCTCGATTCCGTTACCCGGGAAGGATTCAGGATTGCCCACGACATCAGCAGCTACAGCTTTGCCGCGCTGGCAAAGTACGGCAGGCCCCTGCTTTCGGGCCAGGCGGCCCTGCTCACCCTCAGCTATCTCGGCGCCGTAAGGGCCATCCCCCACTACAACGTCATGGGACCGGCAAAGGCCAGCCTCGAGGCAAACGTGCGCTTCATGGCAGCTGAACTGGGAGCCGCCGGGGTCCGGGTCAACGGTATATCCGCCGGCCCGATCAAGACCCTTGCCGCTGCGGGAATTTCAGGCTTCCGGCAACTGATGCAGGCCGCCGCAGCCCACACACCGATCCGGCGCAACGTGACCATTGACGACGTGGGGAACGCGGCGGCGTTTCTGTGTTCAGACCTTGCCGCCGGCATAACGGGTGAAGTGATCTACGTGGACGGCGGCTATCGCAATGTCGGCATGCTGCTGGATGACACCACGACGGCAGGCGAGTAGGCAGTCATGGACCCGGGGCGCGACCTCCGGACGACGGTGCAGACCCGATCCGGGCTTTAGTTCTCTTCGTCGTTTTCGAAGAGGGTGGGCGATACCACTACCCGGGCAGATTCCCGCAATTGCCGGGCGAGCGCCTCGACTTCTGCTACCGCGGCACGTTCGGCCAGCAGGCGCTTTCTTTCGTCCCGCAACTCCCTGGGGATGGACTCCGGCTCGCCAGGCAACACGGCTTTCAGCCAGAACACGGCATAACCGCCGTCGCTGAGGCTGGCCCCGTGAGCCTCGGCAACGTCACCGGCCGGAGCCGGTGCCCGGAACACAGCTGCCAGCAGTTCCGCCGGCAATGCGGAGGAGCGACGAACGAGTTGCCCGGCATCCACCGCGCGAAGATCCATGTCCTTCAGGACCGCATCACGCGCCTCGCCGGACTTGAGCCGCGCGAGCAGCTCCTGCCCCCGGGTGGCGGCCTCCGTGGTAGCCCGCAGGATGCGCAGACGTTCTACAACCTCGTCCCGGACTGCTGCAAGGGGCCGTGTCGTCGGCGGCTTGTGGGCTGCCACCCGCGCAACGACCGCCCGGACCGCGTCAAGCTGGATGAGCGGCGTGTTCTCACCGCCAACCAGGACGGTATCGCTGAAGACCGCCGAAGTCAGGCCCGGGCTGTTGCCGAAAGGACCGCCACCGGTACGCGTGAAACCGGTAACCCGCCGGACGGGCAGACCCGTCTCCCGTGACGCCGGCTCCAAGGAGTCCTGATTCTCAAGGGACAGGTCATCAAGCCGCTCCGCGAGGGCATAGAACCTCTCCTGCGCCTCCAGTTGCCGAAGTTCCTCCACAAGCTGGCCACGAGCCTCCTCGAAGCTGCGCTCCGTGCCCTGGCGAATTTCCTGCAGCTGGATGATGTGGTAACCAAATTCCGTCCGGACGGGTGCCGAGACTTCGGCGGCCCGCAGCGAGAACAGGGCGTCCTCAAACGGAGCCACATAGGTACCCCGGCTCGCAAAGCCCAGATCACCGCCACGGCTGGCAGAACCGGGATCGTTGGAATACTGGCGGGCAAGATCGCCAAAATCGGCACCACCGGAGAGCCGGGAAGCCACCTCCTCGGCAAGCAACCGGGCGGCAGCATCGGTCCGCGTGTCGTCGACAGCTATGAGGATGTGCCGGGCCCGTCTTTCCTCTGCCGTACGGAAGCGCGTGGGATCGGATTCATAAGCGGCACGAAGTGCGGCTTCCTCCGGGGCGATTTCCCGCTCGAGGTCGGCCAGGCTGAGCTCGATATACTCCAGGTCGACGGTCTCGGGGGTCTGAAACTGCCCCGAATTGGCCGAATAGTAGGCTTGGATATCGAGATCACTGATCGTCATCCCCGCCCCAAGCTGGCGGGGATCGAGCAGCACATAGGACACTTCCCGCCGCTCCTGATCCAGTGCAATCAGGCGGCGGAGTTCGGCTGGCGTGAAAAACGAACTTTCAACCAGGCCTTCCTGCAACTGGCGGACCGCAAGGAAAGACCGCTGCTCGTTCTCATACGCAACCGGCGAGAGGCCCTGCGTGACCAGCGCTGCATCATATGCCGGCTTGGAAAACTGCCCGCCGACCTGGAACGCCGGCTGGTTACGGACATAGTCAGCGACCCGCGCATTGCTGACCCTGTAGCCCGCATCCCGGACGAACTGCGTAACCGCGCGATTGAGCACGAGTTCGTCAAGCGTCCGCTCCTTCAGCTGGCGCTCAACCGATGGTGCAAGCTGCCCTTGCGCCTCTTGCTCGGCCAGGAGCCTGTTCTGGTAAACCCGCTGGAAATCGACGGACGGAATATCCTCGTCATTGACCCGTGCTGCAAAGTTCGAGCCGGTAACGCCGAAATCCGAGGCAGAAAAGGTCAGGACGAGAGGCACCGCAATGAGCGCGAGTACCACGCCCGCAACCCAGCCCTGGAGTTTTTCCCGGATGTTCTGCAGCATTGATCTAGGGAGATCAGGAATGTTGGCGGAGTGGACGGGACTCGAACCCGCGACCCCCGGCGTGACAGGCCGGTATTCTAACCAACTGAACTACCACTCCACACTTTCATGTACAAATCCCGGATCAGTGACACCGGCCCGACTCCTTCCGGCGCACAGCAACCGCAAACAGCCCGTCAACTGCGGCCCGGGGCGAATCCCGGTTTGGTGGGTGCTGAGGGGCTCGAACCCCCGACCTTCGCCTTGTAAGGGCGACGCTCTTCCAGCTGAGCTAAGCACCCCGCTGACCGTTGCCAGAGGAGCAACACTGCGGCTGGCTCGACCTGCCAGGCAGCCGCTCCGGCTGCCGTCAAGCCGGTCAAAGCAATGTCAGTCAACGGGTCCGGTTCATCGAGCCGCGTTAGTTTACGGCATCCTTGAGTGCCTTCCCAGCCTTGAAGCCGGGAACCCGGCTGGCCGTGATCTGGATCGTCTCACCGGTACGCGGGTTGCGTCCCTGACGAGCCGCACGACTCTTGACGACAAAGGTCCCAAATCCGACCAGCGAAACCTGCTGGCCCGCCTTCAAGGCATTCGTGACAGCAGCGATCAGCGAATCCACAGCCCGCGTGGCATCGGCCTTCGACAGCCCCGCGTCATCTGCAACCACCTCAATCAAGTCACCCTTGTTCATCACACGCACCTTCGCAGCAATCGAGTTACGCAATTGTCACCCTTGAGCGGGTGACACCCCCCGGGAATTTCGGCCACTACCGGTTGTCCCCTGCCCCGGAACATACGCCTAAACGGGCAAGCCTGTCCCGTGCAGAAACCGCTCGCCTCCGGGTGATAGCAGGAAGGAGGAGAACCGTTCCCAAAAGCGCAGGGTCCGGGATAGCCGGCTTCGATTCAAATGAGGCAGAACGGTCGCAGGAAAGTGGCCGCCGGCTGGTCTTATACCAAGCCGCAAAATCCACTGTCAACCTGATGCCCCGTCCCGCGCCTGTGGCATCAGTGTGGCCTGACACCTGTATCGGAGGTATCCGCGGGCCCCTTCTGGACATCGTCAGCCGGCAGCTTGCGGTCCACCGCTTTCGGCACGGGCATGTTCTGCAATGCGAACTGCAGCACTTCATCGATCCACCGCACCGGAACTATACGCAGCTTATCCTTGATGTTTTTCGGGATTTCAGCCAGATCCTTCTCGTTATCGCGGGGAATCAGCGCCGTCGTGATCCCGCCCCGATGCGCGGCCAGCAACTTTTCCTTCAGTCCGCCTATTGGCAATACCTCACCCCGGAGGGTGACCTCCCCGGTCATCGCGACATCGCACCGGACCGGAATACCCGTCAAGGCCGAAACCAGGGCGGTACACATCCCGACTCCCGCGCTTGGCCCATCCTTCGGCGTGGCACCTTCGGGCACATGGATATGCAAATCGAATTTCTGGTGGAAGTCCTCGTCGATGCCCAGCAGTGCCGCTCGGCTGCGCACGATGGTCGTGGCTGCCTGTATGGACTCCCGCATGACCTCACCAAGCTGCCCCGTGTTGATGAGCTTCCCTTTGCCCGGCACCACGGCGGCTTCGATGGTCAGCAACTCGCCGCCCACCTCCGTCCACGCGAGCCCCGTGACCTGGCCTACCTGGTTGTTCTCTTCCGCACGCCCATACCTGAACCGGCGTACGCCCAGGTACTTGTCGAGGCTCCTCGGCAGAACATGAGTCACCCGGGTTCCGGGTTTGAGAAGATGGCTCTTGACCACCTTCCTGCAGATCTTGGCGATCTCGCGCTCGAGGTTTCGCACCCCGGATTCCCGCGTATAGAAGCGGATGATGTCGCGGATCGCCGCGTCGGAAAGTGACATCTCGCCGGCCTTGAGGCCGTTGGCGCTCATCTGCTTCTGCAACAGGTAATTCCTGGCGATATTCATCTTCTCATCCTCCGTGTAACCGGGGATGCGGATGACTTCCATGCGGTCCAGAAGCGGCGCCGGAATATTGAGCGTATTGGCCGTACAGACGAACATTACTTCAGACAGGTCAAAATCGACCTCGAGGTAGTGATCAGCGAAGCTGGCATTCTGCTCGGGATCCAGCACCTCGAGCAGCGCCGATGACGGGTCACCCCGGAAGTCCATGGACATCTTGTCCACTTCATCAAGTAGAAACAATGGGTTACGCACGCCGGTCCGGGCCAGATTCTGAACAATCTTGCCGGGCATGGAGCCGATATAGGTGCGTCGGTGACCGCGAATCTCCGCTTCGTCCCTTACGCCGCCCAGGGACATGCGTACAAACTTCCGGCTGGTTGCGCGCGCGATGCTCTGCCCCAGCGAGGTCTTGCCAACCCCTGGCGGCCCCACCAGGCAAAGTATCGGGCCCTTCAGCTTCTTCACGCGCTGCTGAACCGCGAGGTACTCCAGGATGCGCTCCTTGACCTTCTCGAGACCGAAGTGATCCTTCTCGAGTACACCTTCGGCCTGACTGAGATCGTGATTGACCCGGGTACGCTTCTTCCACGGCGCCTTCAGCAGCCATTCCACGTAGTTCCGGACGACCGTTGCCTCGGCAGACATGGGCGACATGAGCTTGAGCTTGTTCAGCTCCGAGGTGGCCTTCTCGCGCGCCTCCTGGGGCATACCCGCGCGGGCAATGCGCTGCTCGAGCTCGGCAATCTCGTTCGGGGCTTCGTCCATGTCACCCAGTTCTTTCTGGATGGCCTTCATCTGCTCATTGAGGTAATACTCGCGCTGGCTCTTCTCCATCTGCTGCTTCACACGGCCACGGATGCGCTTCTCGATCTGCAGCATGTCGATCTCGGTCTCGATCAGCGCCATGACTTGCTCGAGGCGCTCGCGGACGGCTTCGATCTCGAGCACCTTCTGCTTCTGCTCGAGCTTGAGGGCCATATGTGCCGCCACGGTATCCGCAAGTCGTCCGGGCTGATCTATACCGGCGAGTGACGTCAGGATCTCGGGCGGAACCTTGCGGTTCAGCTTGACGTAGTTCTCGAACTGGGAGATCAGCGAACGCTTCAGGACATCGGCCTCGCGGGTCGTTACGTCCAGGCTGTCCTCCACCAGACTGATGTCCGCTGTGAAGAACTCACCGGTCTGCGTTCGCGTGAGATTGGCCCGGGTACCCCCCTCGACCAGCACCTTGACGGTGCCGTCGGGCAGTTTCAGAAGCTGAAGAATCGTCGCGAGAGTCCCCACGCGATAGATGTCATCAATGGAAGGCTCATCCACATCAGCCTGCTTCTGGGCGACAAGCAATATCTGCTTGCCGGCCTGCATGGCTTCGTCAAGGGCCTGTATGGAGCGCGCACGACCGACGAACAGGGGAATCACCATCTGCGGATATACGACGACATCGCGCAGCGGCAGGATCGGTACATTCTGGCGCTGCTGCGGATCCTGATCAGACATAGTTCTCTCCTTGAAGGGTATCTGCCGCCGGCAGTCGCCGGCACCAGAAAGGCCGCAGCAAACTCATGTGGACCGGCAGGTCTCAGTTGCCTCCCGAACCAACAGCCCGGCGTTCTTCCTGAACGGCCCGCACCGGCCCGGCATCCTCGGACTCGAAGATGATATAGGGCCTGGTTTCGCCGGTTACCACGGCTTCATCTACCACGACCTTGCGGGCGTTCTTCAGTGACGGCAGGTCGTACATCGTATCGAGCAGGATGCTCTCCAGAATCGTGCGCAGCCCACGGGCGCCGGTCTTGCGCTGCATTGCCCGCTTCGCCACCGCGCGCAGGGCGTCCTCACGGAACTCGAGCTCGGCGCCCTCCATCTCGAAGAGCCGGCGATACTGCTTCGTAAGTGCGTTCTTGGGCTCCACGAGGATACTGATCAGCGCCGCCTCATCGAGTTCGTCGAGCGTAGCGACCACCGGCAGCCGGCCGACGAATTCCGGAATGAGACCGAAGCGGATCAGATCCTCCGGCTCGACGTCGGTCAGCAACTCACCGATGGGCGAATCGTCAGTACTGCGAACGTCTGCTACAAACCCTATCCCGCTCTTCTGGGAGCGCTTCTGTATGATCTTCTCGAGCCCGGCAAACGCCCCGCCGACGATGAACAATATGTGCCGGGTATCAACCTGCAGGAACTCCTGCTGCGGATGCTTGCGCCCACCCTGGGGCGGAACGGACGCAACCGTGCCCTCGATGAGCTTCAGGAGTGCCTGCTGCACGCCCTCACCGGAAACGTCCCGCGTGATCGACGGGTTATCGGACTTCCTGGAGATCTTGTCGATCTCATCGATGTAGACGATGCCCGTCTGGGCCTTCTCCACGTCGTAATCGCACTTCTGGAGAAGTTTCTGGATGATGTTCTCAACGTCCTCGCCGACATACCCTGCCTCGGTAAGCGTGGTGGCATCGGCAATCGTGAAAGGAACGTTCAGCAGGCGGGCCAGGGTCTCGGCGAGCAATGTCTTGCCGCAGCCCGTCGGGCCGATGAGCAGAATATTGCTCTTCGCCAGTTCGATATCGTTCTTGCCACCGTCTGCGGCCCGGTTCTCCAGGCGCTTGTAATGATTGTAGACGGCTACCGAAAGGATCTTCTTGGCGCGGTCCTGGCCGATCACATATTCATCAAGAACATGTTTGATCTCCTGGGGCTTTGGCAGCTTGGTGCTGGTGTGATCCTGCCGGTCCTCAAGCTCTTCGCGGATGATATCGTTGCAGAGCTCGACGCACTCGTCACAGATGAATACCGAAGGCCCGGCTATGAGCTTGCGGACCTCATGCTGGCTCTTGCCACAAAATGAGCAATACAGCAGCTTGCCGTCGTCGCCTCGTCCGCGGGTTTCGTCCACCATGGCCGCCGGTATCTCCTGCCCTGAGGCCCCTGTTAAGCCTGTCTAGCATATAACACGCGCTCCGCGGGGCGCGCAAAACGCCTGCTCACTTTCCGCGAGCAGTTCACATCAAGCGGTCTTCCGGACCTCTTCCCGGCTCTGCAGCACGCCATCAATCAGGCCGTATTCAAGCGCATCGGCCCCACTGAGGAAACGGTCCCTGTCGGTGTCCTGCTCCACGCGCTCCATGGGCTGTCCGGTGTGTCTGGCAAGGATGGCGTTCAGCTTCTCCTTGACAAGCATGATCTCCTTCGCATGGATGGCGATATCCGATGCCTGGCCCTGGAAGCCACCCAGTGGCTGATGGATCATGATGCGGGAATGCGGCAGGCAGAATCGCTTGCCCTTGGTGCCGCCCGCCAGCAACACGGCGCCCATACTCGCAGCCTGCCCCACGCATATCGTGCTGATGTCGGGCTTTATGAACTGCATCGTGTCGTAGATTGACAGGCCCGACGTCACCACCCCGCCCGGTGAATTGATATAGATGTGGATGTCCTTGTCAGGATTCTCCGACTCGAGGAAAAGCAGCTGGGCCACCACCAGGTTGGCCATCTGATCCTCGACGGGACCGACAATGAAAATGAGCCGCTCCTTCAGGAGTCGTGAATAAATGTCGTAGGCCCGCTCGCCGCGTGCCGTCTGCTCGATGACCATCGGCACGAGGTTCAGAGCGCTGGTTTCCATTACCTTGTTTCCTGTTCCCAAGAACGGCGTGAAGCGTAAGCGACGGGTAGAATCCGCGCGAGACCCTAAGCCGCCACGAGAGTGCGAAAGTTGGTCGGCTGGGCGCTTATTGTGGCCCGCTCGGCCAGCCAGTCGACCACCTGCTCCTCCAGTACGGCGTTCTCGACCTGGGCCATGAGCTTCGCGTTCTGGAAATAGAGCTTGCGGATTTCATCAGGCTGGGGGTATTCAGCGGCGAGCTGATCAACCCTCTGCCGGACACGGTCCCGATCAGGTGTCAGGTCCTGTTCGCGGATGATGGCGCCGATCAGCAGGCCCAGACGAACGCGCCGTTCCGCCGTGTGCCTGAAGGACTCCAGGGACGGACCGGCTGCGGGGTCAGTGAGGCCCAGGTTGCGAAGCGCATCAGCCTGTAGCGCCGTGGCTTCCTGCTCCACCAGCACGTGGGGAATATCGACAGGATTGGCTGCAAGCAGAGCATCCAGCAGCTGACGCTTGAGCGCGGCCCGGGAGCGGGCCTGGAACTCCTGATCCATGTTCCGGCGGAGATCCTGATGGAACTCATCCATCAAGCCGCTGGCTATACCAAAGGAGCGGACAAAGTCCTCGTCCACGACGGGCAATTGCTCCTCGGAGACCTCATGCAGACGGATATCGAACTCGGCCTGCCGGCCCGCAAGCCTGGCATTGGGATAGTCCGCCGGAAAATTGACGGTGATCGTCCGGGTATCCCCGGCCCGGAGTCCTGCCAGCTGGCGCTCGAAGTCCGCAAGCATCCGGCCACCCCCAACCACGATCGGCACCTTCTCGCCGGTACCACCCTCCATCGGCTGGCCATCGATCCGGCCCTCGAAATCCACCACCACCTGGTCACCGGTCCGGGACTCGCGGTCAGCAGGGTGCCAGCGACTGCGCTGTCTGCGGAGGTTGTCAATGACGAAGTGGAGATCCTCATCCTCCAGCGCGGGTTCCGGACGGCTGGCCATCAGGCTGTCGAGGCCCTTCAGGCTGATGTCGGGAAAAATCTCGAAACGGGCCGTATAGCTGAGGTCTGCTCCCTGGGCACCGGTATCAGGTCCGGGAACGATCTCCGCCTCGCCCGCCGGACGCAGCTGCTCACGACTGACCGCTTCGCCGTAGCTGGAGCGCACTACGTCGTCCAGTACCTCGCGGCGCACCTGGTCGCCAAAGCGCTGGCGAATGACCTTTTCCGGTATCTTGCCGGGGCGATACCCCCGGATACTGGCGGTGCGGCCCACCTGGCGCAGCCGTGCCTCGACCTCGCGGTCGATACGTGCAGCCGATACGCGCACCGAAAGGCGCCTTTCGAGCCCCTGCCCGGACTCCACGGATACCTGTATGTCCTCCATTACCTTCCCGACCCTGTCACGGTTAACCGTCTCTCCAGAAATGCCAACAAAAGCCAAGGGGACCAATCCCGCCGCAATCTGGTGCGAAAGGAGAGACTCGAACTCTCACGGGTTGCCCCACAGGAACCTAAATCCTGCGCGTCTACCAGTTCCGCCACTTTCGCGTTCCGCAGTTCTGCAACTGGCCGGGCACGCGGCATTATACCGAAGCCCTTCACGGCGATCGGGGCATGAAGGCACCGACCAAGTCTGGGTTGCTTTACTCCGGCCGCAGCCCCGACCACCGATAGTATGGCGGGATAATATCCATTATTTACAGTCGATTACATCTTTTATAGGAGATGGCTTCTAGAATCAAGCGGGAAGCCGGACTGCCGTACGGCAGCGACTGGCAGCAACCCTTCCCGCGCCGGCGGCGGTGGCGCGGGACGCAAAGCGGATGGTGGGCCGTGTAAGACTTGAACTTACAACCAATGGATTAAGAGTCCACTGCTCTACCAATTGAGCTAACGGCCCGCAAATCGATCTCCAAACGCCTGCCGGACGAGGAAGCAAGTTGGGGTGGGCGATGGGGCTCGAACCCACGACCACCGGAATCACAATCCGGTGCTCTACCAACTGAGCTACGCCCACCACTCCGCCTCGTCATCAAGACCTGGCGCGCCTGGCAGGACTCGAACCTGCAACCCCCGGCTTAGAAGGCCGGTGCTCTGTCCGGTTGAGCTACAGGCGCCTCGCTTCCGGGGTCCGATCGAGCCGATGCCTCACAGCGACGTCGGGCCGGATTGGTCGGGGCAGACGGATTCGAACCGCCGACCCTCTGCTCCCAAAGCAGATGCGCTACCAGACTGCGCCATGCCCCGATTGTTCCCGGCGATGCCAGTATAGCCGGCCACTGGAGGCAACGGGGGGCCCGATCGGGGTGGCGCACGATACGGACCGGCACGCAGAGCGTCAATTTCATGCCACCGTCCCGGACCCGGCCGCACGGCCGTGTGTTGCCGACCCCCGCCCTCTGGTAAGGTGCCTACCGTCATGCCTGCCCGAC
>JAANMT010003273.1_pt1 | contig 11822 bp, 8 predicted proteins | sample 7279711 | NCBI WGS metagenome assembly JAANMT01 (sample SAMN14094538, study PRJNA606508) | bioreactor metagenome | isolation source: A lab-scale SPAN reactor treating ammonium-rich wastewater day 1 | place: Ireland: Galway | collected 2017-01-16 | reverse complement strand
GGGCTTAATTCGATCTCTCGCCGTTTTCCCATGATTAGCCTCCTCACATACCTAATCAGGGATTATACGGATTAAATTGTTAAAGTGCATCAGCAGGCTGTTCGAAGCAGAATCTCGCCCCGGAGTGCCCTTCAGGGCACTTGGCAGTCCTGTAGCCAGGCGTTTGAACGCCTGGCGGGGCCGATCTGGCGAGCTACCTGATTTTGATGCGATTGCCCTGCCGATCGCACCCCATGATGCGAACTGCGCGGCTGGTGAGCTATAATTCCGCGTGCAAAGTCACAGGGAGAGAACATCTTGACGCCAGAATCGATCACGGAAAACCAGCGACGCTACCTGTACCTGGTCGTGTTTACGTCCGGGCTGGCGACGCTTGGCATTGAGCTGAGCGCCGCGCGCCTGTTGGGGACGGTCTTCGGCACCAGCAACATTGTGTGGGCCAACATCATCGGCCTGATCCTGCTGTACCTGGCGGCGGGCTACTTCCTGGGCGGGCGACTCGCCGACCGCTCACCGTTCCCGCTGACGTTCTACCGGGTGATCCTGTGGGGGGCGTTTACGGCGGGGTTGATCCCGATCCTGGCCCGTCCGGTGCTCCAGGTGGCGGCCCGCGCCGTGGTGCGCATCGACGCCGCGGTGCTGGTCGGCTCGTTCGGCGTGGTGCTGATCCTGTTCGCCGTGCCGATCACGCTGCTGGGCACGGTGTCTCCCTTTGCGATCCGGCTGGCGATCCGGGAAACGGCCAGCGCGGGGCGGACAGCGGGCCGGATGTACGCGATCTCGACGATTGGCAGCATCATCGGGACGTTTCTGCCGGTGCTGCTGCTGATCCCGGCGATCGGGACGAATCTGAGCTTCATGACGCTGGCCGGGCTGCTGCTCGCTGTGGCGCTGGCCGGGCTGGCGATGGTGGACTGGCGCAAGATGCTGGCCTTCCTGTGGATGCCGGTGGTGCTCATCGTGCTGGCAATCGTGGTGCTGCCAGGAAGGCCGGGCTCTGCGCTCCGCCCGGCTGCTCCCGGCATGAGCCTGATCTACGAGGGCGAGTCGGCCTACAATTACATCCAGGTGGCGCGCTGGGGCGAGGCAAACGTGCTGCTGCTGAACGAGGGGCAGGGCATCCATTCGATGTACTACCCGGATTACCCTGAATTCATGGAGACGGGCGGCACGTGGGATTATTACCTGGCTGCGCCGTTTTTCAACGAGCCGCCCTTCCTCCTCGACGACGTGGGCAGCATGGCGATGGTCGGGCTGGCAGCAGGCACAACACCCAAGCAGTACACCGCGATCTTCGGCCCGATCCCGATCGACGGCATCGAGATTGACCCTGGCATCGTGGAGGTCGGGCGGCAGTACTTCGACATGAACGAGCCGAATCTCAACGTGATCGTGCAGGATGGGCGCTACGCGCTGCTGGCCAGCGACCGGACGTACGACGTGGTCGCCATTGACGCCTACAAGCTGCCCTATGTTCCCTGGAATCTGACGACGGTCGAGTTCTTCCAGGACGTGCACGACCACCTGAACGAGCGCGGGGTCACAGCGATCAACGTTGGGCGGACGGTTGAAGACAGGCGGCTGATCGACGCCTTCTCGGCCACGCTGGGGATGGTCTTTCCCTCCGTGCACGTCATCGACGTGCCGGGGACGTGCAACAGCGTCCTGGTGGCGACCGTCCAGCCGACCACGCCGGACAACCTGCTGGCTAACCGGGAGCTGCTGGGGCCGGACGCGCACCCGCTGCTCGGCAAAGTGCTGGCCTCGGCCCACGCGCAGATCCGTCCCACCCCGGCAGGCGGGCAGGTGTTCACCGACGACCGCGCGCCGACCGAGCTGCTGACCGACCTGATCCTGGTCAACTTTGTGCTGAGCGGCAGCGGCGCGCTGCCCTGCCAGTAGCAAGGAGGCAGAGATGGCAGACGTAGAGCCTGCACCCCAGTCCAGCCGCTCGCCGGGTGTCCTGGCGCTGCCCGACTGGCTGGTTGCCATCGCGCAGGTTGTGATCTTCGTGGCGCTGCCACTGGTGCTGGTGCTGCTCAATGCCCGGCTGCTGATGAGCGAGGCTTACCTGCGCTGGGAGTATACCCGGCCCAACTTCTCGCCCGACCCGTTCGGCCTGACGACCGAGGATCGCCTGGAGTACGCGCCGCTTGCGCTGGCCTATCTGTTCAATGATGAGGGGATCGAGTTTCTGGGCGAGCAAACCTTTCCGGACGGGTCACCGCTGTACAACGAACGCGAGCTGTCGCACATGGTAGACGTCAAGGTCGTGACGCAGGGGTTGACACGCTTCGGGCTGGCGCTGCTGGGCGTGTTCGGCGCGTGTGTCGCGCTGCTGGCGGCCAGCCCCCGCGCGCGCCCGGCGCTGTACCGTGCCCTGCTGCGCGGCGGCCTGCTGACCGTCTCGCTGATCGTGGCCGGGCTGATCGCGGTAGCCACCTCGTTCTACTGGCTGTTCGCCCAGTTCCACGCGCTGTTCTTCGAGGGCGATAGCTGGCTATTCCTGTACTCCGACACCCTGATCCGGCTGTTCCCTGAGCAGTTCTGGCTCGACGCCTTCGCGCTGATGTTCGGCGGTGCGCTGGTCGAGGCGCTGGTCATCAGCGGGGCGATGTGGCTGCTGCTGCGGCGGTCGCCGCCAGAGTGAGCAGTAAAGGGAACAATGCGTCGTAGGGGCGGTTCGCGAACCGCCCCTACGCGTGAGACCGACTACAACGCCAGCGCGCTACGCGCCGTAGCGAGCTAGGCGGCCCGCATGGCCGAGGGCCATCGGCATCAGGTCCGTCGCGGGGAACTGGCCCAGCGCGCCTGCCATGCACTGCCGCTCGCCGAAGCCCGTGACAGGGTCGGGCATGGCGGTGGCGGGGGCCCAGATGAGCGTCGGGACGGGGTGGAAGGAGTGCTGCTTCATCCTGGCAGGCGTCGAGTGGTCGCCGGTGACGACGATCACGTCGGGCTGGAGGTCTACCAGCGCGGGCAGCGCAGCATCCACTTCCTCGATGACGGCGGCCTTCGCGTCGAAATTGCCGTCCTCCCCCCGGCTGTCCGTGTACTTAATGTGCACGAAGAAGAAATCGTACTGCTCCCAGTGTTCCGCAACGTAGTTGAACTCGTCGAGCGCGGTGTCGTGCGCGTCTGTCTCGATGACATCCATGCCCACCAGGCGGCTGACGCCCTTGTACATCGGGTAGACGGCAACGCAGGCTGCCTTGAGCTTATACACCTCGTGGAACTTGGGCAGGGCCGGGTCCCCGGCGAAGCCACGCAGCGTGAGCATATTGGCCGGATAGTGCGCCTTGAGCCGCTCGCGCGCCTGCTCAACGAACTGGTCAACCAGGCTGGCGGTGTGGCGCGCCGCCTGATTATCAACAACAGGGGTCGCTGGCAGGGGGGCGAGGCCGACACTGAGCGGATCGGTATCAGCCAGGCCAGGGTCAAGGCCCTCGCCGCGCAGCCGGAGGGCAAAGCGGTGCTCCTTGACCTCCTCGACGGTCAGCTCGACGCCCGGCAGCGTGATGTCCTTCAACGAGGCGACGGCTTCCGCGCCTTTCTCTGTTGAGATACGGCCCGCGCGACGGTCGGTGATGACGCCGTTCTCGTCCACGGTGGCGAAGTTGCCGCGCGCGGCCACATCGCCAGGCACGACAGCGATGCCGATCCCGGCAGCCTCCAGCGCACCGCGCCCGACCTCGTAGGTGAGCGGGTCGTAGCCGAACAGCGCCAGGTGGCTGGGGCCGCTGCCCGGCTCGATGCCGCGCGCAATCGGGATGTTCAGGCCATTGCTGCCCTCGCGCGCCAGCCGGTCAAGGTTGGGGGTGGTGGCGGCCTCAAGCTCGGTAGGGCCGTCGATCTCAAGGGGCAGCCCCCCCAGCCCGTCCAGCACCAGCAGCACGATCTTGCCACCACCATCTTTTGCCAGGCGTCTTATCAGGTCGAAGTTTGCCATTTGCGTGTGCTCCTTAGCGGTAAAATTGCCCCACCAGTTGTATCACCGAACGGGGCTGGCATCAAGGTCTGTCTATTGCGGTGTAGGGCGTTATCATTCTCTTGCCAATCGCGAGCCTCACCCCCGCTCCATCGAATGGAGAGGGGGTACGACCGAGCGTAAGCGAGGTCTGAGGGTGAGGCTGCGACGGCAAGACATCAAGTTGCCTGGAGAACGATAAAGCCCTGATTGCGGTGTCCAGGTCATTCCACAACCAGGCAGACCCGACCGTTTTCACCGCCCGCTGCGGTTCTCCCCTGGCCGCTTGAGACTGTCGCCATGCGCGTTCACCCCCACCAGGCCCAGTATCTCTGAGGCCGCCTCTTCAATCGACTTCACGCTCATGTCGACCACCGGCCAGCCGCCGCGCGCGATCAGTGAGCGTGCGTAGCGCAGCTCTTCGCGGATGCTCTCCGCGTCGGCGTAGTCCCCGCCGACCCTGAGCCACGCCTCGCGCGCCCCGCGAAGCTGCGTCAGCCGCTCAGGGCGCACGGTGAGCGCCACCACCCGGCCCGGCGGCAGCTCAAACAGGATGCCCGGCGGATCGATGCCGGGCACGAGCGGCACGTTGCCGACCAGCCATCCGCGCGTGGCAAAGTACATGCTGAGTGGCGTCTTGGAGGTGCGCGACACGCCCACCAGCACCAGGTCGGCCTCGTCAAGCTCGTCCGGGTTGCGCCCGTCGTCGTGATGGACGGCGAACTCCATTGCCTCGATGCGGTGGAAGTAATCCTCGTCCAGTTGGCGCGTGACGCCCGGCTGCTGTGACGGTTCCCGGCCCAGCCAGTCCGCAAAGTGCAGCAGCACAGGGCCGATCACGTCCACACACTCCACGTCGTGCAGGCGGCTCTCGTCGAGCAGCGCCTGGCGAAGCTCCGGCACGACGAGCGAATGGGCGATCAGCCCGCCCACCTGGGCCGCCTCCTCGATGACGGCGTGCACCTGATCGGTGGTGCGTGTGCCCTGCCGCCAGCGCACTTCGACCAGGGTGTTCTTGAACTGCTGGAGCGCCGCGCGCACGACGCGGTAAGCCGTTTCACCCGTCGCGTCAGAGACGACGAACACGACGTGCGCGGTGTTCTGCTGCTCGGCCATCAGCTCCCTTTCTGATCCCGCGTTTCGTGAGCTGCCAGCGTAGCTGCGTGCGGCCCGGCGCGCAAAACCGAACCGCCCCGGGGGGTTAGCCCGGGGCGGCGTGGTCGGCTTCCCACGAGAGTAGTGGCTCAGGCCGGGTCGTTACCCGCCCTAGGCGCTCGCTCCCGTCGGAGGCGTCTGTCCACAACTACTCACAGATCACCTCCTTTCTCATCCAAATTGGACGATGCGATCGCGATCGATGTTAAGTATAGATCAGTTTTGGGGCCGGGGTCAAACCAGTCGTGTGCGGCGTTCGTGCGGCAGATCGGAAGCGACCTCTCCTGCGCTGTGCAGGAGAGGCCGCTTGTTGAGCGTTGAACCTGGACTCCGGCGGGACTTGCGTTATGGCTTAGCGCCCGTAGTTCTCTTCGGTCGTCTTTTCGATCAGCTCATTCAGCGGCAGCTCTGCCCACGGAGCGAATCGGTCCATCTCCAGCCCCAGCATTGTCGCGACGCCGCGCCCGTAATCGGGATCGGCTTTGTAGAAATGCACCAGTTGGCGCGCCACGATGCGTTCCGGAACGCCCTGCATGCCTTCGGCCAGGTTGCAGAAGAGCTGTTCCTTCTGGCTGTCATTCATCAGACGGAACAGGTTGCCGGGCTGGATGAAGTCATCGGCCCCTTCGCGGGGGTTATAGCGATCAGCGTCACCGGAGATCTTCAGCGGGGGTTCCAGGTAGCGCGCATCTTCCACCGGGCCGCCAAAGCTGTTCGGTTCGTAGTTGACCGCCCCGCCAGCGTTGTCATCGAAACGCATATTGCCATCGCGGTGATAGGTGTTCACCTCGCTGTGGGGCTTATTGACCGGCAGGCCTGCATAGTTAACACCGACGCGATAGCGGTGCGCATCGGCATAGGACATGATGCGCGCCTGGAGCATCTTGTCAGGGGAGAAGCCAATGCCCGGCACGATGTTTGAGGGTTCAAAGGCCGCCTGCTCTATCTCGGCAAAGTAGTTCTCGGCATTCCTGTTCAGCTCCATAATGCCGACATCAATCAGCGGGTAGTCGCCGTGCGGCCAGACTTTGGTCAGGTCAAAGGGGTTGATGTGGTAGGTTTCCGCCTCAGCCTCAGGCATGATCTGCACCTGAAACTTCCATTTGGGGAAGTCGCCGCGCTCGATGGCGTCGAACAGGTCGCGCTGTGAGCTTTCGCGATCCTTCCCCACGATGGCTTCTGCTTCGGCGTTCGTCCAGTTCTTGATGCCCTGCACGGTCTTGAAATGGAACTTGACCCAGAAACGCTCGTTCGCGGCATTGATGACGCTATAGGTGTGGCTGCCGAAGCCGTGGACGAAGCGGTAGCCCTGCGGCAGGCCGCGGTCGCTGAAAAGGATGGTGACCTGGTGCAGGCTTTCGGGGGATAGTGACCAGAAGTCCCACATGGCAGTGTTCGAGCGCATGTTGGTCTTAGGGTCGCGTTTCTGGGTGCGGATGAAGTCGCTGAATTTGTAAGCATCGCGGACGAAGAAAACCGGGGTATTGTTCCCCACCATGTCCCAGTTGCCGTCTTCAGTGTAGAACTTGAGCGCAAAGCCGCGCACGTCGCGCTCGGCATCCGCCGCGCCTCGTTCCCCGGCCACGGTTGAGAAGCGCGCCAGGCAGGGGGTCTGCTTGCCAACGTGAGAGAAGATGGCAGCTTTGGAATACTTCGTGATGTCGTTGGTGACGGTGAACGTGCCAAATGCGCCTGAGCCTTTGGCATGCACGACGCGTTCAGGCACGCGCTCGCGGTTGAAGGTTGCCATCTTTTCGAGCAACTGATAATCCTGCATCAGCAGCGGGCCGCCTGGGCCAGCTGTGAGCGAGTTTTGATTGTCAGCAATGGGTTGCCCATGAGCAGTGGTCAATTTCTTGTTCTTCGCCACAGGGATACTCCTTTGTTAATTGGCTGCATTAGCGTCACGAATCCCGGTTGGGAGAGCGTCTATCCTCTGATGGTCATGTTATCTCCGCCAACAGGTCTAATAATAGCTTAGCAGATGACCGCTATCCAAGACAAAGGAGATGCGTGCGCGCTAATCGCTCTGCCTACAATCGGGGCAGGGCGGCAGAGTCCATAGCATACGATCTGGTAGCGAACGAACTGATGACCTGAGGTTTCCTCTAACCATCTCACAGCAGACAGATTCGCAGATCAAGCAGGAGCGCGAGCCTGGTGGCGGCGTCGACGCAAAGCCGGTGACCGGCGACGAGGCCCTGTGTCTACCAGATGTGCCAGCCAGCAAAACAAATAGGCCAGCGTGCATGGCGCACGGCTGCCCCTGTAATCATTTAGGGATTACGCAGTTGGCACGTTTACCTGGCAGCAAGAGCCAGATAGGACACTGAAGGCACAAAGGATTCATCTGTGTTCTTTGTGTCCTTAGTGGACAAGTGCCTCTGCCCTATTGTTTAACTGCGTAACGCCTACCATTCAGGGCTGTCTCGCCCCAACTGCTCCACTTCGTCATACGCAGCTGATGCCCGTTCTGTCTCCCCGCTCAATTCGTATGCCCGGCCCAACTGCAAATACAAATCGCGGAGAGATGCCTTGACCTCTGCGCTGACAAACAATCCCTCTTGAGCCAACTGGCGTGACTTCTCGAAGTGCGCTATCGCCTCGCTCACCGCTGATAGACGCAGCGCTCGCTGCCCGGCGGCCAGGCTGTAGCGGAAAGCAGCCTCCGCCAGTCCGGCGGCCAGAGCGTGGTGAGCCAGCACAGCAGCAGAGTCCTCCGCCGCTTCGAGGACGCCCAACGCGCGCTGGTGGAAAAGGCGCCGCCGCGCGTCCCCGGCTTCGGTGTAAACCACATCGCGGATCATGCTGTTCGCGAATGCGTACGTGCTGGCGCCGCTTGCCTGCGTTATCTCCAGCAAAAGCCGCCCGCTGACCAACTCATCCAGGGCGGGTAAGCCAACATCCTGCGTCAGGTTAGAGACCGCGCACAGGCGCTCAAAGGTGATCTGCTGCTCGAGGACGGCTGCTGCCGCTAACAGGGTGAATGCATTCCGGCTGAGCCGGTGCAGGCGAGCGAGGATCACTGTCCGTACTGTTGACGGGGTGCGAACGGTTTTTCCGAGATCATGCTCCGCGTCAATCGCAAATACCCAATGATCATTGACTTGCCGCTTGGGGTGGAGCACTCTGCGTTCTAGCAAGTCCTTCAGGGTTTCCATCAAGTAGAACGGCTGCCCGCGCGTCTCGTGGAACACCCACTGAGCGAAGTCGACGGCAGGGGGCTCCAGTATGGTCAGCAGCATCTGCACCGTATCCCGTTCACCTAACGGTCCCAGCTCGAGATGAGATGGCTCGACCTCGCGCTCCACGTTAGCCAGCCACTCGATCATGCTCGGTGCTTGGGATGAAGAAGGAGGCTGCAACGCTTCTGGTCTCACGCTGACCAATACCAGTATTCGCGGATTGCTCTCTCGCCATCGCCGGACGGCGTACACCAGCCAATCCAGCGTTGCGCTGTCCGCCGACTGTAGATCGTCCACGAACAACACCAGTGGCGAGCGAGCAGCGATAACCAGCGTTAAACGCACCAGTGAATCGAAGAGCTGCATCTGGCCTGCTTCGGCCTCAAAAGCAGCATCACCCAATTCCGGATAACGAGCGCGCAATTCCGGCAGCAGGTAGCTCAGGGGAGCTACCCAGGTCTCCTCCAACCACTCCTGCAGCACGTTTTCTCGCTCCATGAACGGGCGGAGGGCCTCAATCAGCGGTTGGTAAGGCACACGTGTGCTGCTCTCAAAGGCGCGCCCCTGCAGCACCTCGGCTCCCTCGTCAACAACCCACGCCAGGAATTTCCGCGCCAGGCGCGTCTTGCCGATCCCTGCCTCGCCCCGCAGCACGACGACTTGCGGCTGGCCTGCGGCTGCGCTTTTGTAGCGGTCAACCAATGCCTGATTCTCAACGGCACGTCCAGCAAACAGGTTTTCCAGAAAAGTAACAGGGGTATAGGGCCGCTGCGGCTGGGGCACAGAATGTTGGATCGGTCTGCGGATACGTTCAGCCAGCGCCTCCGTGTCCGGCTCCGGCTCCACGCTCAGCTCAGCCGCCAGAATGGCGCGACAGGCCTCATAGGTCTCCAGCGCCTGTCCTCGCTCACCGGCGGCGAAGTGAGCGCGCATCTTGCGGCGATAGGCAACTTCATTCAGCGCATCCAGGGCGATCCACATTGAGGCAGTCTCCGCGGTAGCGGCGAACTCGCCTCTCGCAAACTGGATTTCTGACAGCCGGTCGAGGATCAGGCCCAGGCGTCGCCGCCAGACTTCGCGCTGAATATCCACCCAATCGTCGAAGTCAGGCGCATCACCCAGCGAAAACCCCGCGAGAAAATCGCCACGATGGTAAGCGGCGGCTTCCTGCAGCAGCGGCAAGCTGGCCATATTCTCAGGTATGGCCCGGCTCGACCGGTCAGCACGAGCCTGGGCGTAGGCGCGTTCCACCATACGCAGATCGACGTGCACATCCGCGTCAGGATTCAGGGCAAGCGCACTGTGTGTGATCGAGAGGTAGGAGGTTTGAGTCAGGTCGTGGACATCGCGCAGAACAGAGCGCAGGTGGCTGAGGGTATTGCGAAGTGATGCGTAGCTGCGACCCTGGCTTGACTCCGGCCACAGGAGGGAAGCCAGGAGTTCACGGGGTTGCTGTCCATCGGACAACGCCAAGAAGATGAGTAGCGCCAGTGTCTTGCGTGTTGGGAACGCCAGAGACCTATCACCAACACGGACTTCAGGCGGCCCCATTAGGTTCAGCCGTAATCGCGTTTCAGTCTCCACCATGAGCGACCTCCTTAAGACGCTCTTGAGACTCATCATCATTATAGTCGATGTTAGAGAGTCGGGCAATCATATGCGCGAGAAGATCGCAACCCCTTAAGGAGGCTGTCTGATGGCAATTCTCATTCTAACCCTTGTTCTGGCGCTGCTGGCAGCCATCGCCGCGGTTATTTTCGCAATGGGGAATCCGGGGGTCATCCCCGTGCATTTTCTGTCGTGGAGCTTTGACAGCTCGCTGACCACACTGCTGTTGGCCGCTTTTGCCCTGGGCCTGATCCTGGGCCGGCTGATTACCATCCCCGCCTCGATCAGAAATAGCTTCACCATTGCGGGGCACAAAAGAAAAGCCGAGAAGCTGGAAAAGCAATTACCGCCCAGGCCTGAGCCGCCAGCGTCAACGCCGCCGGATCAGCCCGAACTATAGCCCGATCCTTATCAGTGACTGGGGTTGTATTGGTGGCTCAGGGGCATCTTGTAAGGTGGATCGATCCGCCAGATCACGAGCAGGTATGTGAGGAATAATGGGGAGGACTGGTAGCAATGTTTGACACCGCCACGGAACGGGAAATCGGCCCGTATGAAGTGCACGAGTTGATTGGCTGGAGCGGCATGTCGCGGGTATACCGCGCGACGGACACCTCCCGCCAGGAAGCCGAAGTCGCCATCAAGGTGCTGAGCGACTCTATCATCGGCGATGTGGAGTACGAGCAGCGCTTTATGCGGGAGATCGAGATGGTATGCAAGCTCTATCACCCGCACATCCTCACCGTTCTCGGCTTTGGTCGCGAACAGGGCGTGCTTTTCATGGTCATGCCGCTGGTCAATGGCGGCACGCTGGCCGATGTGCTGCAACTGCGCCACTCGCTGTCCCCCGGGCAGACGCTCGTCATTGCGGAACAGATCGGGGCAGCGTTGGATTATGTTCACAGCTTCCAGATTGTGCATCGCGACATCAAGCCCGCAAACATCATGCTGGGCGATGGAAACAGCTACATGCTGGCGGATTTCAGCATGGTGATGCGTGTTGGCGATCTGGCCGAAGCGACATCGGGCGACGTGATGGGCACTCCGATGTACATGAGCCCGGAACAGGTGAGGGGCGATGACCTTAATCACCACAGCGACCTCTACTCGTTGGGGCTGGTGCTGTATGAGTGCCTGACCGGCTGCCTGCCCTACGATCCTCGCTCATCGCTGGAAAGCATGGCTCGTTATGACACCGCACCGCCGATCGCCCCACGCCAGATCAGCAAGCGCTTCCCGTCCTGCCTGGAAGCGCCGCTGCTGCGCGGTGTCCAGAAAGACCGGTCACTGCGCTTCCAGTCCGGGCGCGAGATGGCGGAGGCGCTGAGCGCAGCGATCGATGAGCTTGGCTATGAGGACACCCATCGCCCGCTCGTTTCGCAAGAGGCGATCAAAAGGTCAAAGTATTTGGTGCAGTAGGGGAACTGACAAACTGCTAACATGCTGTCCGGAGTGTCACACGAGCACCAGGGAGCGCGTTCGCCAATCACTTGCGATCAGCTTCAAAGAGCCGGGCTGGGAGCCCTCCAAGGAAAAAGTGCGAGGGTTGAGATTCAAAGGATGTATCGAATGGCTGGCATTACTCTAACGTTTCCTATTGTAGCTGGTAAGGTAGAAGCCTGGCGGCGGTTTTGCCAGGCGATGTCCGGTTCTCGGCGGCAGATGTACGAAGCGTCCCGCCTGCGGCTGGGCGTCACGCGCGAACGGTTGGCATTGGTGGAGGGCGCTTTTGGTTCGGCAGCTGTAACCACCCTGGAGGCCCACAATATGGGTCAGGCGCTGGACCAGATCATCACCTCCGATTTTCCGTTTGACCGCTGGTATCGGGACCAGGTGCAGGAGCTGCACGGGGTCAACCTGGCAAGGTATGAGATCTTCGTGCAGCAAGCGCCGCCACCAGAAGATGA
>JAANMT010003271.1_pt1 | contig 11835 bp, 11 predicted proteins | sample 7279711 | NCBI WGS metagenome assembly JAANMT01 (sample SAMN14094538, study PRJNA606508) | bioreactor metagenome | isolation source: A lab-scale SPAN reactor treating ammonium-rich wastewater day 1 | place: Ireland: Galway | collected 2017-01-16 | reverse complement strand
GCATGTTTTAGAAGGTGATGATTTAAGAAACCCAATGATTATTGCTTCTTACAAAGATAAATTCGGAGTAATCGACATTTATAATAAAGTAATCGTACCGTTTGAGTACAGCGATATTAAAAGAAACTTCAGCTGGAAACTTGCCCGCCTTTTCGAAGTAACTAAAGATGGTAAAAATTATTATTACGTTGACACCAACAATATCGCCTATTAATTAAATATTTTGTAGTTTAGCCAGTGAAATTAAAGGGGTGCTGTGAAAAGCTGAGATTATACCCAATGAACCTCGAACAGGTAATGCTGTTTAGGGAGCGGTCTTCGGACTGATTTATTGTATAATTTTTTTCGTCCCCTTTTATTCAATTAATCTTAAAAATTAAAAGAATGAAAGGATTTGTTATTTTAGGACTTGCCATAAGTCCGTTCTATCTTGCGCAAACGGCCCAGGATACTTTAAAAATTCACGAGATAGAAAGTGTGAATTTCACAAAAAGGCTGCCGGTTTCCAAAGAAATCATTAATGTCGAAAAAGATTTAGGCAATAAAAATCTTGGACAGGACTTGCCGATTCTTCTCAAAAACCAAACATCATTAATTGCGACATCAGATGCTGGAAACGGTATTGGTTACACGGGTTTCAGGATTCGCGGAGTTGGTGGCAACGGAATTAATGTAATGCTGAACGGAGTTCCTTACAATGATTCTGAATCTCAGGGAACATTTTTTGTGAACGTTCCCGACCTCACAAGTTCAGCATCGCAAATCATCATACAGCGAGGCGTGGGTACTTCAACAAACGGTGTTTCCGCATTTGGAGCAAGTGTGAATGTGATTTCAAAAAATCCCGAAGAGAAATTTTACCTGAAATCAGACAACAGTTATGGCTCTTTCAATACCTATAAATATTCTGCGGAAATAGGTTCAGGAAAATTATGGAAAGACAGATTATCAATGATGGGACGGTATACGAAGATTCATTCGGACGGATATATCGACCGTGCTTTTTCTGATCTTGATTCGTATAATTTAACCGCGCTTTTTGAGGAAAGTAAAACCAAAATCCGGTTGATGGCTTTTGGAGGGAAGGAAAAAACTTATCAGGCTTGGAACGGTGTTGATAAAGCGGCCTGGGAAACTAATCCACAATTTAACTTTTCAGGTGCCATTTACGATGCGAACTGGGAGAATATCGTGGGATTTTACGATAATGAAACCGATAATTACCGGCAAAACCACTATCAATTATTATGGGAACAGAATCTGAATCCGAACTGGAATTTAGAAACTACATTTCATTATACCAAAGGCAAAGGATTTTACGAAAATTATAAACAGGATGCGAAATTATCAAAGTATAATTTATCAACTTTAAATATTGATAATCATAACGTTACGCGAACGGATTTTATCCGTAAAAAATGGCTGGATAATGATTTTTACGGTGCAGTTTCTACCTTGTACGGAAAGGTAGGAAATACTGATTTGAATTTCGGAATTGTAGCAAACCAATATATCGGTGACCATTTCGGAAACGTTTCTGCAGTATTTTATCCTCAAATTTCAGAACACGAATACTACAGAAACAACTCAGTCAAAAATGAAGTTGCCGGATTCGCCAAAGCAATTTTTTCGGTAAGTAAATTTGAATTTTTCGGCGATCTCCAGCTGAGAAACATCACTTATGACACCAAAATTCTTCAGCAGGGTGATGACGAAGGTGTTGATCTTAGTAAAAAATGGACTTTTTTCAATCCTAAAGCTGGAATTACGTACAAAATTCCTTCCGGGAAAATATTTATATCCGCCGCAGTTGCCCACAGAGAACCAAACCGCGATGATCTTTTTGCTAATCCTGAAACGGAAGCTGAAAAACTGTATGATTTCGAAGCCGGAATTGAAAAGACGCTGGGAAAAGTTTCATTCACGGGCAATCTTTATTACATGAATTATGCAAATCAACTTGTACTTAACGGGCAGATTAATAATATAGGTGAATTTATCCGCGTCAATTCTGGACAAAGTTATAGATTAGGACTTGAGCTTGGTGCAGCGGCAAAACTATCGGAACAATGGAATTTGTCTGGAAATTTAACCTTAAGTAAAAATGAAAATAAGAATTTTAAAAACGAGACTTCAGAAGGAATCGAAATTCTTGGTGATACACCCATTTCATTTTCGCCGAACATCTTAGGGAACTTGCTTTTAAATTACAGTCCAACACGAAATTTTAGTTTAGGAATTCAGAATCAATATGTTGGAAGTCAGTTTTTAGACAATACAAACACCACTGCTTTAAAACTAAGCAGTTATTTTCTAAGCGACTTTAATGCGAAATATACCTTAAATTTAAAGCGTACTGAGGTTGATTTTACGTTTGTGCTTAATAATATCTTCAACAGAAAATATGTGAACAATGGATATGTTTATGAGGGACCCATCTATTTTTCACAAGCCGGAATAAACTTTATGTTTGGAATGAGTCTGAAATTTAGATAGATAGGTCAATAAGTTGTGCGAAAAATAATTTTCGTTAGTCGATTGTTTTTTCTAAAATTGAAGTAATTTTACTTCTTAATTTAAACAATGCAATTATGAAAAAACTCTCTTTACTTTCAGCTTTTTTTGCCGCGGTTACCATTTCCGCGCAACTTACAGTACAGACCATTTCCCAGGGTGTGGTGAAGTTAACCTACGGTGCATCAAATGATTATTCCATTTACGATCCGGGATTCGAAGTACCTACATTTTATGTTCACGTATGGAGCAATGCGGGCGATAACAGTACAGGAACAGTTTACGATGACTTGTGGACCAATTCTAACGTTACGATGAATTGGGACAGCGGCGCCGGCGCTTACGTTGGCACCATCAATTTGAATACGAAGGTTTTCACTAACGGTAATAAAACTTTTCCCTCAGGTACGACTGTAAACAATTTAGGCTTTGTATTCAAAGACTTGCAGAACGGAAATACAAAACAGTCCGCAGATTTAGCGGCAGCTTCTTTCGGTTTCACTGCAACTACTACCAATTCTTCGTTAGCGGTTTCCAATTCTTTGCTGGGTAAAAAATCCAGTGTGATCGGCGGGAAACTTTATACTTCTACCAAAGGAAATCTGGCGATTTCGGTATATGAAATGTCTGGGAAACTGGTAAAATCATTTAATGCAGTTGCAGACGGAAGCGCAATTGATCTGAATGTTTCCAAAACTGGACTTTATCTGGTAAAAGTTACCCACGGTTCTGGAAGTGAAGTCGTGAAATTTGCAAAATAATGTACAAATCAACTGATTAAAGGCTGCTTTCCGAGGCAGCCTTTTTTTATTTTTGATTAAATCAGGCAAAAAACATAAATTTGCGGCATATGAATTTTTCTTTTCTCATTCTCGAACTTCTGAAGCAGCAGGGCCAGGTCCCGGTTCCGGGTTTCGGGACTTTTTATTTGAAAAATACCAATGCTCTTGTCGATGAAGATGCGCAAAATATTTTGCCGCCAGGCAAAGAAGTCGCGTTTAAAATCGATAATTCCGCTGCTGATGGCAGTTTTGCTCGTTACATTGCGCAGCAAAAGAATATTCCGCTTATCGACGCAGAAATTGAAGTGAAAAAGCAAACCAATTTCTGGTATTCGACACTTGAAAAAGAAGGAAAATTCGTACTCGAAAATGTAGGAACTTTTATCCTTGATGACAGCCAGATCAATTTCACAGGAAAACGCACCGACAATCTGTCGCCCGATTTCTACGGACTTGAAGAGATTAATATTTCAGAGATAAAAAATTCAAATAAACATTTGCATAATAGCGGTGAAAACTCTTCTTACCGTTTCAGCAAGCCTGTTTATTGGGTGCTTCCTCTGGTTTTAGTTATTTCTGGACTGACATATTTCGCCATTGCACAGCCCGAACAGATCTTCGGAAAAAGATCTTTCAGTAAAGGCCTGGAAATTAAACCGGTTGAGAAAATTGTGAAAGATTCGATTAAGAAAGACCCTGCTACAATCATAAATCCGGTGCTGGATTCAGCGAAAACTGATTCCTCTAAATCTGCTGTAGTGGCGCCAGTTCCGGTTAAAAAATGGACTTCCAAAAATTATTCAAAATCTAAATGGAAAAAAGCAAAAAAGCGTCAGAATCATTAACGGTAATGACCAACATCGTTTTACCGAACGAAACCAATTCCCTCAGAAATCTTTTTGGTGGCGAGTTGCTTGCTAAAATGGACCGTTGTGCTTCAATTTCGGCAGCAAGACATTGCGAACGACGAGTGGTAACGGCTTCTGTAAACCATGTTTCCTTTAATCATCCCATTCCGGAAGGCGGGATTGTAGTGTTGGAATCTAAAGTTTCCCGAGCATTTTCAACGTCAATGGAGATTTATGTGGATGTTTGGCTGGATGATCCTATTAATCAGAAAAAAATTCATACCAACGAAGGGATTTACACTTTTGTTGCAGTAGACGAGTTTAACCGCCCAATCCCAATTCCCAAAATGGAGCCGGAAACCGACGAAGAAAAAATGAGATTCGAAGCTGCATTAAGAAGAAAAGAACTTTCCCTTATTCTTTCAGGGAGAATGAAAGCTGCGGATTCGGTAGAACTGAAGAGATTATTTTCAGTCTAGCTTCATGAAAATTCTTCAACTCGATAAAAATCATCCTTTAATTACAGAACAGCTTTCTGCAACAGGATTTTTATTGGATGAAGATACCGCTTCAACTTATCCGGAAGTTTTAGAAAAGATTGCAGGTTACGATGGAATCATTATCCGGAGCAGAATCCCAATTGATCAGAATTTCATTGAACACGCCAAAAACCTGAAATTTATCGCCAGAGTTGGTGCAGGAATGGAAAATATCGATGTAGATTTTGCTGAGAAGCGTCGCATAAAACTCATCAGTTCCCCGGAAGGAAACCGCGATTCGGTTGCGGAACACGTGGTGGGAATGTTGCTTATTTTAATGCACAGGCTTTTTATCGCATCAACCGAAGTTAAAAACGGAATCTGGAAACGCGAAGAAAACCGCGGGGATGAACTGCTGGGAAAAACTTTTGGAATAATCGGTTACGGAAATATGGGAAAAGCGGTAGCCAAACGACTGTCGGGTTTCGGTGTAAATGTAATTTTCCATGATATTATTCCTAATCTATCCGATAAGTACGGTACGCAGGTTTCGTTGGAAACGTTAAAAAAACAAGCAGATATTCTCAGTCTTCACCTTCCGATTACGTCGGAAACACATCATCTAATTGACGCAGCATTCATTTCTGGGATGGATAAGGATTTTTATTTCATTAATACAGCGCGTGGAAACAATGTTAAAACGAGCGATTTAGTTGAAGAAATCCGTTCTGGTAAAATTAAAGGGGCCTGCCTTGATGTTTTGGAATATGAAAAACCTTCCTTTGAGAATCTGGAGACGGAAAATAAGGATTTAGAATTCCTTCTGCAGTCAGAAAAGGTCATCGTAACGCCACATGTCGCAGGCTGGACTCACCAGAGCAAGGAAAAACTGGCACAGATTATCGTCGATAAAATCCTGGCTTCCTTTCATCGCAGTTAACAAATCTTTATGATTTGAGTCCTATAAATTTTTGGCAAAATCCCTTATCTTGCGGGACTTTTTATGTCCAAAAACTCTTCAATGAAATTATTACGGAGCATTTTTCTTCTTACCATTTTCAGTCTGGTTTTATTTTCCTGTAAAAAAGAAAACAGCAGCAGCGACGAAAACGATACCACTTTGCCGAATTTCGGAAACGTAGAGCTTGATGAAATTTTCAAACACAAAGACAATAAACTCAAGAACAGAGATTCAATAGTTACTGTAATTGACAGCTATTATAAAACAGTTTGGGAGAAAGGCGATCTGTGGGGAAGTTTTTTAGTAGCAAAAGGAGACGAAATTCTCTATGAAGGCTATCGCGGTTACACGCAGGATAACAAGCAGGCTCCTGTTAATGATACGGTTGCACTTCACGTGGCATCTATTTCCAAATCAATAACTGCTATGGCAGTAATGAAACTCATTGAAGGCGGAAAATTGCAGCTTGATGATCCGCTTACCAAATATTTCCCAGGTTTTCCCTATCCAAAAGTTACTGTTTTCACACTGCTTTCGCAGCGAAGTGGTTTGCCGAAATACGAATATTTCATCGAAAAAATCACACCTAAACCAGCGGAACTTTCGAAGGAATTTATCTCGAATAAGGATATCCTCAACCTATTAATAAAGTATAAACCGGAACTTTCACGGGAAACTGACACAGGATTTATGTACTGCAATACCAACTATGCGTTATTGGCGCTTTTGGTGGAGCAGGTTACGAAAACGCCTTTCCCTGAAGCGATGCAGCAGATTGTGTTCAGGCCTCTAAAAATGAAACACACCTATATTCTTCAGGAAAAAGATATGGAAAGCGCCGCGAAATCTTTTTACCAGCGCGGTCCGCGGGTCTATCCTTATGACAGACTTGATTTGATTTACGGTGATAAAAATGTCTACACGACACCGAGAGATCTTCTTAACTTCTCGAAAGCGATGTTTGCAAAAAATTTCCTGCGTGAAGATCTTCAGAAAATGGTTTTCGAGCCGTACAGCAACGAGAGACCCGGAATTAACAATTACGGACTTGGCTTTCGGATGAAGGTTTTCAATGAAAATGAAAAACTTACTTACCACAACGGTTGGTGGCACGGTACAAACTCTGTATTCGGACATCTGTTAAAATCGAATGTCACCATTATTGCCATCGGAAACAAATATTCCAGCAGGGTTTATACTTCGCTGGCGCTTTCCGGCCTGTTTGAAAACTTCCCTTTCGAGACAGAAAAACTCCTGAAGACGATGAACCAGACTGATACTTTAAAAAATGCCGCAGGAACAGATTCACTCAACGGGAATGATTCTTACAGCGAATAATTTTCTTAATTTTGTTCAAAATTATTTAATGAAGAAACTGGGTTTTCTTTTCATCTTAAATCTCCTGTTACTGTCCTGTGCAAGGGTAGGTTCGCCGGTTGGCGGCGTGAAGGATTCTATTCCGCCGAAAGTCATCAGTACGAATATCGATACTTCCAGAGTTAACGTCCCGCGGGATATTAAGGAATTGCGCATTGATTTTGATGAGTATATTACGCTTAAAGAGATCAACAAGCAGTTGATTATCTCTCCGCCGCTTCAGAAAATGACTAAGATTCTTCCGTCGGGAATGGCCAATAAATACCTTCTGATTAAATGGGAAGATACGCTTCAGGCAAATACCACGTATAATTTCAATTTCGGGAACGCTATTGTAGATAATAATGAAGGGAACCCGCTACAGTATTATAATTTTGCGTTTTCTACCGGCGAAAAGATCGATGATCTGTATATCAGCGGTGAACTGAAAAGTTTAATAAAGGACAAGGAATCAAATTCAGCCGAATCCAGTTTGGTCGTTGGGCTATATCAGGACAAAGATTCTATGGATTACCGCCAGAAACCTTATTATATTACTAAAGCTGATCCCGATGGATATTTTGAACTGAATTATCTTTCGCCCGGAACTTACAGAATTTTAGCTTTTGAAGACAGCAATTCCAACTCTGTTTACGATGCCGGAAAAGAGAAAGTAAGTTTTCTGAAAGAGAAAATCGTTTTAGATAAAAATATTTCTGGCCTCAAACTCAACCTTTATCCATCAAGGAAACCGCAGAAATATGTAGAGATGAAAGAAACTCCCGGTGGAATTTTAATGATTTTCGAAGGCAATCCGCAAAACGTAAAAGTACTTTCTCTAAATGATAAACTGCAGGATTACAAAGTGACCCACTCCCCAAAATCAGATTCTGTAAATATCTGGTTTGATGCTAAAAAGCTTAATTTAGGAATTGCGAGTAGCGAGAATATGAAATTCAGTTATGATGATGGCCTGAAGCAGGATACCGTTTCGGTTTTTTACCGCCTGAATACAAAGAACGAAATGGCGATTTCTAATTCAAAAGGTAATATTTTACCTCCTAATCATGATTTTGTAATCAGTTCCAATTATTTTATTGTCAAAATTCAGCCTGAAAAATGGACATTGGTTTCCGACAGTATTCAGCAGGAATTCACTGCTCAGATTTCTGACAAAAATCCTTTTGAAATTCAGATTAAATCGCAGTTCAAGGAAGGCAAAAAATACTCTTTAACCGTACCTAAAGAAACGGTTTCTTCCTTCTATGAAACGATTGTGAAGTCTTACCGCTTCGATTTTGAAGCTGATAAAACAGAAAATTACGGAACACTGGTGATTACACTTGAAAATGCTCCTGAGAAAAGTTTTTGGCTGCAGTTGCTCTCCGAAAATGGCGCGGTTTCATATTCAAGATATGGCAAAGAAACTAACCTCACTTTCGGCTCACTGAAACCCGGAAAATACCAGTTAAGAATTTTAGTTGATAATAACGAAAACGGAATATGGGATTCTGCGGATTTTGCTTCTGGTGAATTTGCGGAAGATGTATATGTTTTTGAAAAAACTGTGGAAATAAGACCACTCTGGGAAATCCGAGAAAAATGGAATCTCCAGTCTACTGAACCTGCGGCTTCTGAAATTACAGCTGCTCCGGAAAATCCTCAAACACCAACGCTGCCAGAACAGCCTGAAAAACCTTAATGAAAACTTTTAAAACTATCGTTTACTGGTCGCTTATCGTGATTGCTTTGATTCAGTTTATTCCGGTCGACAGAACCAATAAGCCGGTGGATCAGAAAGTAAATTTCGTTGCAGTTTTCGATACAACGCCAGCGGTTAAAAATCTTTTGAAAAATGCCTGTTACGACTGTCATTCCAATGAAACCGTATATCCCGATTACGCTTATGTAGCGCCGGTTTCATGGTCGATTAAAAACCATGTGAGCGAAGGTCGGGAACACCTAAACTTCTCTGAATGGGGAAATTATAATCAGGATCTTAAGAAAAGCATGCTGCAGAATTCAGTACATTCCATAAAGGATTATACCATGCCTTCCGTAGGATATATCGCACAGCATCCTAAGGCCAATCTTACCGCCGCCGAAAGAAATTTACTCACAAATTACTTCGAAAGTATCCTGAAATCCGGAAAGTACTAGTTTATCTTCTTACCTGTCTAGGTCTGTTGAAGATGGAAAGAATTACGCCGGCAAAAAGACCAATGGTTTTTATGGCGATAAATTTAGAATCCTGAGGTAAAAATGCACCGATGATACAAAGTGCCGCTGCCGCATACATCGGATATAGCAGGTTTTTATTCGTTAAAGTAGGTGCCTGAAAAAAGAAACTTGCCCCGATTAAAACATAAAATAATCTGTGATAAAGCAAATTGTTGATTTCCGGAGAAAACAGGTCGAAGAAGCCTACGATAAGGCAGATTAAAGCTGCGATAGATAATATTCCCTGAATGGCTTGTGTATTGGTATTCATTTAGTAGCTTTCGGTTTTGTTAGGGAAATCAGCGGTTTTTACATCTTTTACGTATTGTGAAACGGCGCCCGTGATTTCGGTGTATAAGTCTAAATATCTTCTTAAAAATTTTGGTGAAAAGCCCTGATTCATTCCCACCATGTCGTGGTATACCAAAACCTGTCCGTCGCAATCCGGTCCGGCACCAATTCCGATGGTCGGGATGGAGATGCTTTCTGAAACCTTTTTCGCCAAATTTGCAGGAATTTTTTCCAGAACCAAAGCAAAACAGCCCAGTTCTTCCAGAAGTTTGGCATCGCTCAGCAGTTTTTCGGCTTCTGCATCTTCCTTAGCACGAACTTTATAAGTTCCGAACTTGTAAATTGATTGAGGCGTTAGTCCCAAATGTCCCATCACAGGAATTCCGGCGTTTACGATTTTTCTTATGGAATCTTCAATTTCAATTCCACCTTCAATTTTCACAGCATGAGCACCACCTTCCTTCATCATCCGTACTGCAGATTCGAGTGCTTTTTCTGAATTACTTTGGTAAGTGCCGAACGGTAAATCAGCAACGATCAAAGCTCTTTCGACACCACGGGAAACGCACTGCGTGTGATAAATCATCTGATCGAGCGTAATAGGAAGTGTGGTCTCGAAACCGGCCATCACATTGGCAGCAGAATCTCCGATAAGGATTGAATCTACACCGCCTGCATCCACCATTTTAGCAGTCGTGAAATCGTATGCAGTAAGCATGGTGATTTTCTCTTTGTCGAATTTCATTTTCCGCAAAGTCTCGGTGGTAATCTTTTTTATTTCAGAATGTACAGACATGGCTGATGAATTTATATTTGGCTTCTGTGAAACGAAAGTGGAATGAATCGATCATTCCACCCGCAATTCACAAATTATTTATAGCGTTACGTGACCCAGTTTGATGAGTTTCTCGTGATTTAAAATCTTGATGTTTCGGCCTTCCACTTCAATGAGTTCGTCCTGTTTGAATTCAGAAATCAGGCGTATTGCACTTTCAGTCGCAGTTCCGATGATGTTGGCAATTTCTTCTCTCGTTAATGAGATTTTAATGAACCCTTCAGGATCAGTTCCTAATTTCTGCTCAAGTAAAAGCAAAATTTCGGCAAGCCTTTCGCGCACGGTTTTCTGTGCCAAAAATGTAACTGTGTTAGAAGATTCACCGAGTTCGAACGCAATTTTCTGTAACATTACGAAGGACAGCTTAGGGCCAACTTCCAGAAGATGAAGGAAAATTTCTGATGGTAAAAAGGTTGCCTCCACATCAGTCATCGCTTCGGCTTTTGCCTGAAACTGTTCACCGCAAAGCAGAGAACGGTAACCGATTAAATCGCCTTCCTTAATGAAGCGCAGGATTTGTTCCTTGCCATAAACGCCTTGTTTTGAAAGTTTCGCTGTTCCTTTTTTGAGGAAAAAAACTCCGTTTGGAGTTCCGCCATCCTCGAAGATGGTTTCGCCTTTATGAAATTTAAGATTCTGTTTTACGGAAATATAATTTTTATAATCTTCCGGCGAAAGCATTTCCTGAAAGGACTCATCACTGAACACCTTCAAGAGACTTTCCTCAATTAACGTTTGTTTTTCTAACGACATATTTTTATGACATTTATCAGCAAAAATAGGGTATTTATAACCTCGGCACAAATTTATTTATCATAATTTTGCATGAAATTTTTTATATAAAATGCCTGAAAACTGTTTCCATTGCGGACAAAATATTGAAAAAGAGCGAATTTCATTTGATGAAAAGGTTTTCTGCTGCAATGGTTGCAAATCGGTTTATGAAATCCTTAATCTTAATAATCTGCAGGATTTTTATGAACTTAATAAACGGTCGGGAATCCGCCCGAGCGATGAAGCTAATTCACAGTTCGATTACCTGGATACCCAGGAAATTTTCGACAAAGTGACCGATTTTTCGGAAGGAAATACGAGTCTTGTTAATTTTAAAATTCCTGTAATTCACTGTTCGTCCTGTATATGGCTGTTAGAAAGTCTGCAGACTCTGAATCCAAACATTAATTATTCGCAGGTAAACTTCACCAGAAAAACGGTGCAGATTTCATTCAACCATAATGAATTGAAATTAAGTGAGTTGGCGAAATTCCTGACGAGTTTGGGTTATAAGCCTGTTGTGAATCTGGAGACTGCGGAAAAGAAGGAAGAATCTTTAGACAAATCTCTGATCATTAAACTTGCAGTCGCAGGTTTTGCGTTTGGTAACGGAATGCTGTTTGTGTATCCGGAATACGCTGCCCAGGTAATGGGAACAACCGATTTCTGGATGGAGCAGTATAAAAACCTTTTCCGATTTATTACTTTTCTGTTGGCTACACCAGTTGTTTTTTATTCAGCTTCGGATTATTTTAAATCTGCCTGGTTCGGTTTA
>JAANMT010003270.1_pt1 | contig 11839 bp, 7 predicted proteins | sample 7279711 | NCBI WGS metagenome assembly JAANMT01 (sample SAMN14094538, study PRJNA606508) | bioreactor metagenome | isolation source: A lab-scale SPAN reactor treating ammonium-rich wastewater day 1 | place: Ireland: Galway | collected 2017-01-16 | reverse complement strand
GCAGTATTAGTTATCAGACTGGTTTTATAATCATTAAGATTTACAGTTTTAGTATTGGCTGTCGTATCATTACAGAAAGCCGTTGCATAATCATTTGCCGGAATTCCGCCATTCGCAACAGAAACTGTTACGGTTAGTTTAGTCGTGCTTTCACAGCCGTTTATGGTTTGGGTCGCATAATAAGTTTTACCGTCTGAAAGTGGAGTAGAGGACGTCAACATCGCGCCTGCTGCATCGTACCAAATCACATGCTGACCGGTGACAATAAGATTTGAAATCGTAGGATTCTGTGCTGAACAGAAATCCTGCTGAGTGCTTCCTGTAGGTGCCGAGGGATCGTTTAGCGTAACCGTAATTTCGGCTTTAGCACTTTCGCAGCCATTCAGCGTCTGGCTGGCATAATATTTTGTGCCGTCAGTTAAAACGGTGTTGGAACTTAAAAGATTTCCGGCGGCATTATACCATTTGATGGAAGTTCCGGTAATCTGAAGATCGGAAATTTTAGGTGAATTGATCTTGCAGAAATTTTGTGCCGCATTTGCAATCGGCAAAGGCTCACTGGTGATCGTTACATTCTGGTTTTGCGTGGAGATATTCCCGTTTCCGTCATCATATTTCCAGGTAATCACATAATTTCCCGGCAGAGAATATTGCAGCGGATTTGCGGTCGTAGCGACAATATTACCCATACAGACATCAGTTGCTGTTGGGATGGTGTTAATTACGGTTTTGCAGTTTCCGGTGATTGTTGGAAGTACTGCCAGGTTAGGGATGGGAGGGGTTTTGTCTTCTACTTTTAAGGTGACGGAATATGTTCCGTCGCAATCCCCGGTGCCGGTTATGATACAGGTATAAGTTCCAGCGTGGGTTGCGGTCGCATGAGAAATTGTTGGATTTTGAAGCGTAGAGCTGAATCCGTTTGGTCCGGTCCAGGAATAAGCTGTGCCGCCAGAAGCTGCAAGATTGATAGATGAGCCTGGACACACTGATGATGCTGCTGAAACCTGCACATTGTTTTGGCAGTCCTGAAATTTTGCGAGGTAATATCCAGCATAGGCTGTGGGCATAAAAGTACCGTAGCTTCCAAGCGGATTTCTGGAATCGGTTCCAGATGTCCATCCAATAACATAAACATAATTATTTTTAAAAGTAATATTTTGAAGATAGTCCTGAAAACGGTCTGCGTAGTAAGTTCCCCAAACTAAAGATCCATTCTTTGAAAATTTAGCAAAATAGCCGTCATCACTTTGATTAGGATTGGGTTGATAGGCATTAGATGTGGCGATGTCCTGCGAACTTCTGGTGTCTCCCACGACGTAAATATCATCTTTATTATTCACATACATCGAGGTTATTTTATTTCCGAAATTATTTTCAGCGCCATAATAGGTTGACCAATCAATTTTTCCGTCCGGAAGAAATTTTGCAATAAATCCGTTGTCATCATCAGAGTTATGATTCTCTTTGTGGGCACCGGGAGTGGCAATATGGTCTGCACTTCGGGTAGTTCCGGCAATTATAATGTTATCATTGGAATCTACTGCCAGTCCTGAGATGTAATTGTTGGATGACGTGGCAGAAGTGTAATTGCTGCTTCCGCCGTAATAGGTTCCCCAGATTTTTGTAAAAGAGTTATCAAATTTCAAAATATACGCATTGTAATAACCAATCATATTTGGTTGATGCGTATTGGTACTGCCTATATCGGGTAATGAATTGTCTTTGAAATATTGACCTGCAATAACGGTATTATTATGACTGTCAGCAGTAATATGATTTACAGGTCTGTAAAAATAAGACCCGTAAAGCAACTGTCCTGATGATGAAAATTTTGAAAAAAAGCCTGAAAATGAGTTGGGTCGTGTGGCTAGAAAAGCGGAGGGAGTAGTTATTTGGTTACTACTGTTGGTATATCCGCTGGCAAGTAAATCCCCGTTCTGATCAAAGTTTAAATCGTAAATATCTTCATATCCTGTACCTCCATAATAAGTTCCCCAAAGTCGGTGTCCATTAAAATCAAGTTTCATTATGAACGCTTCCAGGGTATTCGCAGATGCAAATTGTTTATGTACTCCTGCAGTTGTAATATTATTGATTCCACCCGTCTGGTCAAACGTTGAGCCGCCTATATACAATGCATCGTCATTTAAAATTCCGGCGTACAGTTTTGTGTCATACAGCAAATTTCCAATATAAGTACCCCATAATCGGTTTCCCGAAGGGTTAAATTTTTGGACAAATCCATTCTCATAAGAACCATTCAATATGAAAAACTGATGAGTTCCCGAAGTAGCAATATTTGTCGGATTTGTAGTTTGACCACCAAAATAGAGATTGTCGCCTTGATCAGCCACAATAAAAGTTGACGTATTATCATAATAGGATCCGCTAAAATAACTCCCCCAAATCCTCGTAGGCACCGGATCAATCACTACCGTTTTATCAGAAACATTTTTCTCCGCTGCAAATCCAAAAATCTGATTATCTAAGTCGCTGAACTGAACATCTATCGGTTTTTTTGAAGTGCCAACTTCCTCCCAGGAATGCGGAATGTTTTCCTGCATTTCCCCGAAACGAAGATTCATGGATATTTTCCCGTCTTTTATTTGGGTTTTAGCGCCTTTAAATTTTAATTTGATATCAGAAATTTTGCCACCAGGATTAACGATGAAATTATATTCGATTGGTTTTAAAGAATCGCCAGGTTTAAAGAAAACCAAGTCAATATTGCGGTATAAATTTTTATAGGTTATTTTTTGGAAGCGGTGAACTTTTTCAATTCCTTCCGGTCTGTTTGGGATGTTATAATAATTATCGTAATCCACAGATTTACCTTCAGCAATAATTTCCGGATTTTTATTCGCACCTACAAAATCAATATCCATCCGGTGATACTGATATTTATAATCATATTCTGTTCGTTTTTTATCTTGCTCAAAAAGGTATTGTTTATTCTTTTTAGAGTCCTTTTTTAAAGATTTTTTAACTTCATATACATCATAAGAAAATCCTTCTTTTTTAATTTGGACATTGAGTCCATTGGATTGAAATAGATATTTGACGTTTGAGTTTTCTTTTCCCTTCTGATCAACGATCTGACCTTTATTCTCGTAGAAATGATAAGAATTCTCTGTATTAGAATATTGTTGTGCTAAGAGTAAAATATTAAACAGAATCAACAGAAGCACGTAGATTTTTTTCATCCAGTAATTTGTAAAGGGCAAAGATAATTATTTGAGTGGAGGTTTTATTTATGTTAAATGCTAAATATGGCCGTAACTGGTTTAAAATCGAGTTATTGTCCGCCTTCTAACTCCTGTTTTTTATCAGCAGCCAACCGTTTAGGATACGGCCGTCAGAAACTTTAATAATATACCAATAGCTTCCGGTGGGAAGGGCACGGGAATCAAATTTTCCGTCCCATTCAAAAGTTCCGGCGGTTATTTTTGACAGAACCAGTTTTCCGTTTCTGTCGTACACTTTTATGTCAGAATTCGGGTAATTCTCCATCCCGTCTATTTTCCACGTATCATTGATGCCGTCAGCATTTGGCGTGAAACTGTTCGGAACGTTGAAAATAGTGAAGTTCATCTGTCCGATCACGCAGTCTCCCGAAGTTTTTACATAAACAGTATGATTTCCGTTCGACAGATTGGTAAATGTATTTGAACTTTGCCAAACTGCATTATCCAAAGAATACAGAAAACTTCCGGAATTCGACATGATAACCGTGGCGGTATTGTTCACAATTTGAACTCCGGTGATCGTTCCAAGCGAGGATTGGGTCACGGTTACCGATGCAGAGTTTTCGCAGCCGAAACTGTTTTTCACCTTTAAGTTATACGTTCCGGCTGTCGTAACATTTAAAATTTGATTGGTTGAAACTGGTGCTCCAGAACCATCTTTGTTCCATTCGTAACTTGAAAAACCACTGCCCGCATCCAAATCTACCGACTGTCCGGCGCAAAATTCGGCGCTTGCAGGAAGATTCAGTGCGGGTTTTGGATGTAAGGTTAAATTCAGTTTTACGTAGACAAAACAGCCAAGCGCATTCGAAATTTTCACATGAAATGCATTGAGACCGATATTCAGTTTTTGATTGGCCGGATTAGCAATTAATTGGTTGGCTGAATCGTAGAATTCAAAAATTAAACCTGCAGTATTGGCAATCAAATTGGTTATGTAATTATTAAGATCTACGGTTTTTGTATTGGCTGTCGTATCATTACAGAAAGCCGTTGCATAATCATTTGCCGGAATTCCGCCATTCGCAACGGAAACTTTTACCGCCAATTTCTGTGTACTTTCACAACCACCAACTGTTTGCGTTGCATAGTAAGTTTTACTGTCGGAAAGTGGAGTAGAGGACGTCAACATCGCACCTGCTGAATCATACCAAATTATATTCTGACCTGTTACGGTCAAATGAGAAATCGTAGGGTTCTGGGCGGAACAGAAATCCTGCTGAGTGCTTCCTGTAGGTGCCATGGGATCATTGAGCGTTACCTTAACTTCTGTTTTGGCACTTTCGCAGCCATTCAGCGTTTGGCTTGCATAATATTTTGTACCGTCAGTTAAAACGGTGTTGGAACTTAAGGGATTTCCGGCGGCATTATACCATTTTATGGAAGTTCCCGTAATCTGAAGATCGGAAATTTTAGGTGAAATGATCTTGCAGAAATTTTGTGCTGCATTTGCAATCGGCAAAGGCTCACTGGTGATCGTTACATTCTGGTTTTGAGTGGAGATATTTCCGTTACCATCATCATATTTCCAGGTAATCACATAATTTCCGGGCAGAGAATACTGTAGCGGATTTGCTGTCGTAGCGACAATATTACCCATACAAACATCAGTTGCAGTTGGAATCACTTTAATTATTGTTTTACAGTTTCCGGTAATTAAAGGAAGATTGGCAACAGTAGGAACTGGAGCTGTTTTGTCTTCAACTTTTACCTCTATCGTGAAAGTTCCGTCGCAACCACCTGTGCCTGAAATATTGCAAGAATATATTCCAGAATTTAAAATAGTAGCATTGGGGATCGTCGGATTTTGTTGGGTGGAAGAAAATCCATTTGGTCCTGTCCAAGAATAAGTGGTGCCGCCTGAAGCTTTTAAATTAATTGGAGAATTAACACAAACAGGTGAATTAGAGGAATAATTGATTGCGTTTTTACAATCATAAAATTTCATCACTTCGAAGTTCGTGAAAGTATAGACAAAATTATTTTTCGAGTGAATCGCTAGAACTGGCCGTTTTAGATATGATCCCCAGACCAAATTTCCGGTTGGGTTAAACTTTGAAAAAAAACCTTGGTTATAGAAATCAAAATTCGGTATATAACCATCTGGAGTCGTAATGTTATTTTTACTTGCAGTCCAACCACCAACAAAAATGTTATTATGTTCATCAATGTCTAAGCAAAATAAATTGTCATCTCCTGTCGTTTGCGGATTGGCATCACCATAATAGGTTCCCCATATTTGTTTGCCATCGGGTGCAAATTTTGCGATATACATATCATTATAGTCATTACTATTGTTTTGCTTGTGAGTACCGGGCGTTGCAATTTTTTCTAAAGCATCTGTCCTTCCTGCGATTATAATATTACCGTCTTCATCACATTTTATTTCTTCAACTTTCGTATTCCCGTAATCATTATTATAAAAAATCCCATCTCTGTTTCGACCACCGAAATAAGTTCCCCATTGATAATTGAAATTCCTGTCGATTTTAGCCAAAAAAACATTTTCCGCTCCAATTATGGCTGTTTGATGTGTATTGGTATTCCCACCAACATTTCCGGCAAAACTTTTACCACTGGAAGTGGAAAGATAAATATTGTCGTTTTTATCGATGGCTGTGTAGCATTCCCAATTATAAGAAACGGGAAATAGGTAAGCATTAACATACTGGCCGTTGCTAGTAAATTTTGCAACAAACTGACCTTCATTTTTTCCATTGATCACATTTTGGATAGTGTTTAAGATAAGGTTAGGGGTTCCGCTGAGTCCGGAAAGTATCAAATTATCCTGAGAGTCAATTTCTATGCTGTTAAATATTTCGTACTGGGTACCACCATAATAAGTACCCCATAATTTCTGCCCCGCATTATTAAATTTCATTATAAACCCATCATTTTGCCGATACATAGTACTACTGGTCATAGAATGTTCCTGGTAAGAGCCGGGTGTAGTTATAGTGTTATTCCCAGAAGCATCATCTCTGGCTCCTCCAACAATTATTAAATTGTTTTCGGAATCCAGTTCAAAATCTCTTATTCTATTAGAATTGTCTTGAGAGTGATGGTGATTTCCTAAGTACAGTCCCCATCGCTTAACTCCGTTTTCATCGAAACTTGCGACATAACCATAATCTTGTGAGCCGGTAGCACCTTGGATATGTGTTCCAGTGGTAACATCGAATTTTGCCAATCTTTGATCAAGCGTATAGATTTTATTGTTTTTGTCTGTTAAAACTTTTAAATAGCCCCATGAAATGTGAGTTCCATTATAGTTATCGGTACTCCAAATTCTTGTCGGAACCGGATCAATCACCATCACTTTATCAGAAATGTTTTTCTCCGATTTGAAACCAAAGATACCGTTTCCTAGATCCGTAAACTCAACACCAATCGTATTTCTTGAGTTTCCATTTTCCTCCCAGGAGTGTGGAATATTTTCCTGCATTTCCCCAAAACGCAGATTCATAGAGAGCTTTCCATTTTTCAGTTTCGTTTTAGCGCCTTTAAATTTTAATCGGATATTCGATATTTTTCCACCTGGATTAACGATGAAATTATATTCAACAGGTTTTAAAGTGTCATCCGGTTTGAAGAAAACCAGGTCAATATTTGCGTATAAATTTTTATAGGTGATTTTTTGGTAGCGGTAAACTTTTTCAATTCCTTCCGGTCTGTTAGGTCTATTGTAATAATTTTCGTAATCTGCAGATTTACCTTCAGCAATAATTACCGGATTTTTATTGGCACCTACAAAATCAATATCAACTCTGTGATACTCATATTTATAATTGTATTTTTTTTCTTTTATACCATCATTAAAAGGATCTTGTTTGACCTCATTAGACATCTTTTTTAAAGTTTTTTCTACTTCATATACATCATAAGAAAATCCTTGATTTTTAATTTGAACATTGAGTCCGTTTGATGTAAAAAGATATTTGATGTCTGGATATTCGTTGCCATCCTGATCAATGATCTGTCCTTTATTCTCGTAGAAAAAAGCATTGGAACTCGGTTGAATATTTTGACTGAAAAGTAAAGCGGAAAGCGATAAGAAAAAGACGAGAAGTAGAGGTTTTTTCATTAAAAAAATTATGCTCAAATATAACTTATTCCTTCCGCACCAACAAAATCCAGTCTTCCTCCAGTAATTTGTAACCGATGTCGTACACAAAACGGTACTCGGCTCCATTTTTATAGATTTTCAGGCTGGTGAAATATTCAAAATCGAAACCTTCTGCAGTGAGTTTGTTGCGGGTTGTTTTTGCCTTACCTTCAGTGAATTTCTGTTCGCTAAGGATGCGGTGGTTTTTGCGCAGTTTGTTATTGATATTGCGCATCAGATTAGTGGAATCCTTATTGTGTTTATTATTATAGGCGTTCCGGCAACCGTCGTTACAGAATTTCTTATCGCTTCTGCCGATAATTTTATCACCGCATTCAAGACAGTTTTCCATGTTTTTAGTTTTTAATTTTTTTAGCGAAAGCAATGATATGTCCGTCAGGATCTGCAAAATAGAAAGCCATGTCGCCCCAGTTTCGCTTCTGTAAACCACTTATCACTGCAATTTGGTTTTCATGAATATTCTTAAGTGCCGCTTCAATATCATCTACGTAAAGATAAAGTTCACATCTCGGTATTCCCGTGCCGCTAGCCGGTGGCACTGTTTTATCTCCAAGTATTTTTACAATACTCTGGTTTGGCATCAGTCCTAAAACAAAGTCGCTGCTCAGTTCAAACTCCGTCATGCCAGGCACGTTCAGTTGTTTAGGCTGTTGCAGAATTTTGGTGTAAAAGTCTGTACTTATTTCCTGATTCTCTACATATAAGATCGTATGAATTTTCTGAATGCTTATCATGATATCTGTGAGATTAGAGTGATATTGTACTCAAATATAAGTAAATATCCGTTTGCTACCGGATAATTATATGTGTTTTTTAACATTTTAATTTGCATATAAAAAAATAGTTTATACATTTGTCCCTACAAAACAAACAGAATGTTCAATCAGTTACATCATCATCATTTTCATACTTGCACTCTCGCGAGCTGATTATGATATGCTGTAAATTCAACAAATATTTAATCCCGCCTGAGTAAATCAAGGCGGGATTTTTCTTTTACTAAAATCAATTTCCAGACTCCGGTTTACTCACGCATTTAGAAATAAAATTATGAGTAAACTTAAAATTGCCATCCAGAAAAGTGGCCGGCTCAGTGAAAAATCTGTCGCACTCTTAGAAGAATGCGGCCTGAAATTTCCCAACGGAGGTGGAAAACTCATCACAGAATGCACTAATTTTCCTGTGGAAATCCTTTTTTTAAGGGATGATGATATTCCCCAGTATGTGGAACAGAATGTTGCCCACATCGGCATTATCGGTGAAAACGTTTTCCTAGAAAGCCAGAAAGAAATCCGCATCGTCGAAAAACTTAATTTCTCTGGATGTCGCTTAAGTCTGGCTGTTCCTAAGGAGACTGAATATCAAGGATTGAGTTTTTTCAATAATAAAAAGGTAGCGACTTCTTATCCCAATATTCTTCAAAAATATTTTAAAGAAAATAACATTGAAGCAATGGTCGAAGTCATTTCCGGCAGTGTTGAAATTGCGCCCGGAATTGGTTTAGCGGACGGAATCTGTGATATTGTGAGCAGCGGTTCAACCTTGCTTTCCAACGGATTAAAGGAAGTGGAAACGGTGATGACAAGTCAGGCTGTAATGGTGGCTAATCAAACTCTGGAAGCTGAAGCTCAGCAGATTCTAAACAAACTGCTTTTCCGGATAAGATCAGTTCAAAATGCCAAAGAAAACAAATATATCTTGTTGAATTCCCCGAATAACCAACTCGAAAAAATCATCCAGATTCTTCCCGGAATGAACAGTCCTACGATTCTTCCGCTTGCAAAAGAAGGGTGGAGCAGTCTGCATTCTGTTATCGGCGAAGATAAATTCTGGGACGTAATCGACGAGCTTAAGCAAGCTGGTGCTGAAGGAATTCTGGTGGTTCCAATTGAAAAAATGATTCTTTAAATACAAATAAAATGAAAATACTAATTAATCCGCCTGCTTCAGATTGGGCCAAAATTTGCGAAAGACCGGTTTTTCCTACGGAAGATCTGGAAGATAAAGTGAAAGATATTCTCGGGAAGGTTCAGCAGAGAGGAGACATGGCGCTGAAAGAACTCACTTCACTTTTTGACGGTGCTAATATTGAAGATCTGAAAGTAAGCCAAGATGAAATAGAAAAGGCAAAACTAGAGGTTTCCGAAGAATTAAAGGACGCAATTTCTATCGCTGCAAATAATATCCGAAACTTTCACGAAGCCCAACAGGAGAAAGTAACTTTTGTTGAAACAATGCCGGGAATTAAATGCTGGAGAAAAAGTGTCCCCATTGAAAAAGTCGGGCTTTATATTCCTGGAGGTTCTGCGCCTTTGTTTTCAACGATTTTAATGTTGGGAGTTCCTGCCGGAATCGCCGGGTGTAAAACCCTCGTTTTATGTACACCGCCCGACAAATACGGAAAAATCAATCCCGCGGTTTTGTACACGGCGAATTTTCTGGGTATTACCGAAATCTTTAAAGTTGGTGGCGCTCAGGCGATCGCAGCTTTGGCTTACGGTACGGAAACGGTCCCGAAAGTGGATAAAATCTTCGGACCCGGAAACCAGTTTGTGACCAAAGCAAAGGAGCTGGTTCAGAAAAACGGCATCGCCATTGATCTTCCGGCGGGACCAAGCGAAGTTCTTGTGATTGCAGATAACAGTGCTGATGCTGATTTTGTCGCTTCGGATTTGCTTTCCCAGGCCGAGCACGGTCCTGACAGTCAGGTTGTTTTGCTTTCAGATTCGTCAGCTTTTATTGATAAAGTTAAAATAGCTTTAAATAATCAACTGAGCACTTTGCCGAGAGCGGATATAGCTGCAAAGGCACTTGAAAACAGCTTTTCAGTGGTGTTGAATTCCATCAATGAATGTATTGAATTCAGCAACAAGTATGCTCCGGAACATTTAATTCTGGCCTTTGAAAATGCGGAAGAATTTGCTGATCAGATTCAGAATGCAGGTTCGGTATTTCTCGGCAATTATTCCTGCGAAAGTGCCGGTGATTACGCGAGCGGTACTAATCATACGCTGCCCACTAACGGATATGCCCGAAGTTACAGCGGTGTTTCATTGGACAGTTTTGTAAAAAAAATTACTTTCCAGAATATCAGTAAATTAGGGTTGCAAAATATCGGCAAAACGGTGGAAGTGATGGCTGAAGCGGAGCAGCTTCTGGCACACAGAAACGCAGTTTCCATTAGACTCAAAAAAATACAGAATGAAAAGTAAAATTAAGGAACTTGTAAGAAAAAACATTCAGGCTTTGGCGTCGTATTCCAGCGCAAGAGACGAATATTCCGGGAAAGAAGGAATCTTTCTGGATGCGAACGAAAACCCTTTCGGGATCTACAACCGTTATCCGGATCCGTATCAGCCGGCTTTGAAAAACAAGCTTTCTGCACTCAAAAACATTTCGCCAGACAATATTTTTGTCGGAAACGGCAGTGATGAAGCCATCGATCTGGCATTCCGGATTTTCTGCGAACCGGGTTATGATAAAGCGCTGACATTTGTTCCCACTTACGGAATGTATGAAGTTTCGGCCAATATCAACGATGTGGTACTCATTAAACTTCCATTGAATAAGGATTTTCAAATTGATAGAACTACTTTGCAGCCGTACTTTTCGGATGAAAAGCTGAAACTTATTTTCCTCTGTTCACCTAATAACCCCACCGGAAATTTATTGAGTGTTGCTGATATCGAATTTATTCTCAATAATTATAATGGAATTGTAATCATTGACGAAGCGTATATCGATTTCTGTGATCAGCCTTCATTTATTCAGAAGATCGAGAAGTATCCGAATTTAATTGTCATCCAAACCTTGAGCAAAGCCTGGGGATTGGCCGGGATCCGTCTCGGAATCGGTTATATGAGCGAAGAAATTCTTTCCTATTTTAACCGCGTGAAACCTCCGTATAACATCAGTTTAATCAATCAGCAGACTGCGCTCGATATTTTAGAAGACGAAGTTCAATTTCAAAAGAAAGTGGAAAATATTTTAACCGAAAAATCGAAGCTGATTCAAAATCTTTCCGGCTTAAGTGCAGTCAGGAAAATATATCCTTCCGACGCAAATTTCATCTTGGCGGAAGTTGAAAATGCCGATGAACTCTATGAAAAACTCATAGATCGGAAAATTATCATCAGAAACCGGAATTCCGTTATCAGAAACTGTGTGCGGATTTCTGTAGGAACTTCTGAGGAAAACAATGAATTATTAAATGCTCTAAAAGAATTCAGCAATGACTAAAAAAGTTTTATTTATAGACCGCGACGGAACGATAATCTGCGAACCTGAAGATTTCCAGATCGACAGTTTCGAAAAGCTGGAATTTCTGCCAAATGTCATCAGCAGTCTTTCAAGAATCGCCAGAGAACTGAATTATGAACTCGTTATGGTAAGCAATCAGGACGGTTTGGGAACAGATTCTTTTCCCGAAAACACTTTCTGGCCTGTGCAGAATTTCATCATAAACACT
>JAANMT010003269.1_pt1 | contig 11843 bp, 12 predicted proteins | sample 7279711 | NCBI WGS metagenome assembly JAANMT01 (sample SAMN14094538, study PRJNA606508) | bioreactor metagenome | isolation source: A lab-scale SPAN reactor treating ammonium-rich wastewater day 1 | place: Ireland: Galway | collected 2017-01-16 | reverse complement strand
GTTGAGCCGGGCGAGCCGGTCATCTTCTTTAAGCGTCTGCGGGTGATTGAGGGAGAACCTTTCGCCATTTTCGACTCGTACCTGGTTGAGAAGCGGGCTACCGGGCTGTACGAGATCGACATGAACAACCGGTCGCTGTACCGGGTGCTGGAAGACCTGTGCGGCGTGCGGGTAGCGTCGATGGACCGGACTATTCTGGTCCGCTTGGCCACAGACGAAGAAACGGTCTTGCTGCATTTACCCCCCAACTCAGCCGTTCACGTCTTTGACGAAATTGCACTGGACGCCGATGGAAAGCCGGTGGAATACAGCCAGAGCATTATCCGGGGAGACAGAAGCAACCTCCGCCTGCGTATTACGCGGCTCTAGCACCCTGCGAGTCCCCGTACAAGCGATTGGATGATCTTTGATACAAGCCGTTGTGTTCGACCTTGATGGGTTGATGATTGACAGCGAGCCGCTCGCCCTGGAAGCCTGGCAGGTCAGCCTGGCTCCCTATGGCGCAAAGCTGACCGATGAGCTGTACCGTACCCTCATTGGCCTGAGCCACGAGGAGTCGCTGCGTCTCGTTGCTGAGCAGACCGGCATCACGATCTCCACCGAGAAGTTCGATTGGGGATATCACGAGAACCTGCTGGCGCTGATCGACAGTGACCGGCTGAAGCCGATGCCCGGCCTAGCGCCCCTGCTGGATGATCTGGAGGCGCGCGGCTTTGCGCTGGGCGTGGCCTCCAACAGCACATCCCGCCACGTGCAGCTGGCTACCGCCCGGCTTGGGATTGCAGGACGCTTCGGCTGCATGGTGAGCGCGGAGGAGGTCCCGGAAGGGAAGCCTGCCCCTGACGTTTATCTGGAAGCGGCTTCCCGGCTGGGCGTTGACCCGGCTCGCTGCCTGGCCTTTGAAGACTCGCCCAGTGGGGTGCAGGCTGCGCAGCGAGCAGGCATGTATTGTGTGTTTGTCCCGAACCCTGACTTGTCGATTACTAGCTTTGACGGTGTGGAAGACCTCTATCCTTCCCTTACTGCGTGCCATGCAGTGCTGGATGATGTGCTACTGCGGGCGTCTCGCACAGGCTGGAGAGGCCGGGCATGAAACAGGCCGGGGCTCATGGCGCATTCCGCCTGAGCGCCATCACAGACGAGATCAGCGCCAGCTTTGAGGGCGCGCTCGACCTGCTCGAAAAATGGGGTCTGGAGGATGTTGAGATCCACACACTGTGGGATACCAGCGTCGAGGCCCTGACACCTGATGAGATCACCCGCCTGCAGGAGGTGCTGGCAGCGCGCAATCTGCGCGTGGCCGCTCTCGACTCAACTGTTTTTCTGCGCTGCCTGCTGCACGGCGGCCCGGCCCCCGGAAGCTGGAGCAAACGCTTTCACTCCATTGCGGGTGAGATCGATGATCATCTGGCGGCCCTTGAAAGCTGCCTGCAGACAGCCCGCCGGCTGGATGCTCCTCTGGTGCGCATCTTTGGCTTCTGGAGCGAGGGGGAGCTTTCTGACGGCATCACCCAAGAGATAGCCGAACGGCTGGATGCGCCGGTGAGGATGGCCGCGCTGGCTGGTGTGACGCTTGCGCTGGAAAATTGCCCGCATGCCTATTTGCAGCAAACCCGGCATGTGCTGGACGTGCTGCGGCTGGTCAACAGCCCGCACCTGCGCCTGCTATGGGATCCCACCAACGCCTACCGCTGCGGCGAGAGCGACGTCGCCGAGCTGGCCGGTGAGGCAGCCCCCTGCCTGGCTCACATGCATGTGAAAGGGATCGTTCTCGATACAACCGCCACCCGGGGGCGTGAGTACGTCATGATCGAGCAGGGGGAGGTTGACTACCGCCGCCTGCTGGGGGAAGTGCGGGCCGCCGGTTACAGGGGAGTCGTATCCCTTGAACCGCACTACGCCCTCCCCAGAAGCGGGCGCGAGGGGGCCGCGCAGGAGTCATTCGACAGCCTGCTGCGCATCATAGACTCGATCAATCAGGCAGATGGCCTGCAAGAAAAGCCTGCCTGGCCCTCTCCGGCTCTTTGACCGGAAACGAGGCGCAGGGGTACGCCATCTTCACCATGATGTCAACCCAGAAGGGAGTCCCTGACCAATGAGTGCTGCTGTTGAGGAGACTCGTGCCAAGATCGCCGATCTTGGCGCGTTAATGTTTGCCCGCCACCTCACCGACATGGCGGGCGGGAATATCAGCGCGCGGGTAGATGATGTGATCTGCATCACGCCGCGCTACGCTGGCAGTAAGTTCCGCTGGCAGCTGCGCCCGGAGCAGGTCCTTGTGGCAGACCTGGACGGCAATCAACTGGAAGGTGAGGGCGAGGTATCGCGCGAGGCTCGAGTCCACGTCAGGCTGCTGAACGAGTTCCCCGACGGCAAGGCCGTTGTGCACGGGCACGCCCAGAATGCGCTGGTATTCTGCGCGGCAGGCCAGCCGATCCCGCCGGTGCTGGAAGACACACTGAAGTTCGGCGAGGTGAAGGTCTGCGCGTATGCGCCCGCACACAGCCCCCGGCTGGCCGAGAACATCGTCGAGGTGATGCGCGGCCAGGAGGCGCGGGTGCGGAAGCAGGCCGCAGCGGTGCTGGCGCCCTGGCATGGCCTGTTCGTGCTGGGCAAAGACCTGGACGCAGCCATCGACGCTGCCGAGCGCATCGACATCAATGCCCGCTGTATCCTGTTCGCCCGTCTGCTGGAGGGCGGCTCCGGCAGTCTGGATGAGCAGCGGGCCGCGCTGGTGGGGGCCTTCGAGTCGTTCAAATGATCGTCACCGTCACGCCCAACACGGCCATCGACCGCACATTGTTTGTGCCGTCCTTCCAGCTCAACCGGACAATCCGTGCCAGCATGGCAGCGGTCGGGATGGGCGGCAAGGCCGCCGACGCCTCCTGGATTCTGGGTGAGCTGGGCATCCCCAGCCTGGCGCTAGGCTTCGCAGCGGGGCAGACAGGCCGTCAGATGGAGTCCATGCTCCGGGCGCGCGGTGTGGAGACGGACTTCATCTGGGTTGAGGGTGAGACGCGGGTCAACACCCTGATCGTCTGTGAGGATGGCAGCGGCCAGTCAACGATTGCGGTCGACTCTCTGGTTGTCGCTTCTGCAGACGTGGCGGCGCTCGAAGCCCGCTGCCAGGCCGTGCTTGACGGCGCAACCTGCCTGGTTGCAGGTGGCAGCCTGCCGCCGGGTGTCGACCCGGCCTTCTACACCGGGCTGGTACGGTCAGCCCGTGAGCGCGGTATCCCCGTGATCTTTGACGCCAGCGGGCCGTCACTGGCCGCCGGGCTGGCGGGCCGCCCGACGTTCATCAAGCCCAACCAGGCCGAGCTGGAGGAACTGGCCGGTCAGCCGGTGCCATCGGTTGAGGCCGCCTATCGCGCCGCTCGTGACTTGCAGGCCAGGCACGGGATCTCGCTGGTGGTGACGCTCGGCGAGGACGGTGCGCTGGCCGTACTGCCCGACCGTGCTTACCGCATCCCGCCGCTGCCGGTGGAGATCGTCAGCACAGCCGGGGCCGGTGATGGGGTGCTGGCTGGCCTGGCGGCGGCGCTCTCAGGCGGAGAGCCGCTAGAGGAAGGGCTGCGTCTGGGCTTTGCAGCCGCCTCGGCGATTCTGCTGACACCGGCCACCGCCGACTGCCGCCGAGCCGACGTCGAGCGCCTGCTGCCCGCTGTTGAGCTGATCCCGCTGGCCTGACCGCCGCCTACTGTTTACTTTACCCATCTGCCTGCCCTGGAGGGAATTATGGCCGGTTACATTGAAGACTATATGAATGTGTGCATCGACCAACTCACCCAGCTGCGCGACCGTTCCGCCAGCGCCATTGACGCAGCGGCGCAGGCTGTCGCCGATGCGATCCAGAACGACAGGGGATATTTTCTGTTCGGCAGCGGCCATTCGGCGCTGATCGCGCACGAGGCCTTCTGGCGTGCCGGGGGGTTAGCTCCCGCGCTGCCCATCCCCGACCCGACCTGGGGCGACGCCGAGCGTGTGCCCGGCTACGGCCTGACGCTGCTCGCGCACTACGACCTGCAGCCCGGCAGCGTCATCGTCGTGATCTCAAACTCCGGCATCAACCCGCTGCCAATCGAAGTGGCGCTGGAGTGCAAAGCGCGCGGGCTGACGGTGGTGGCCATCACCTGCCTGGAGCACTCGCAGAACGTCCCATCGCGCCATCCTGGCGGAAAGAAGCTGTACGAGGTGGCTGACATTGTGATCGACACCCAGGGTGTGCCGGGTGACGCCGCCCTCGACCTGCCCGGCGTGCCGGGCCGCGTAGGGCCGACCTCAACCCTGCTGGGTGCGGCTATTGTGGAAGCAATTGCCGTGCAGGCAGCGGCGGTCCTGGCCGAACGCGGCGTCGTGCCGCCCGTGCTGGTGAGCGCCAATCTGCCGGAAGGTGACGCGCACAACCAGGCCCTGATCGAGCGCTACCGTGCGCGGCTGGTGCGCTATGAAGTGCCGACCGTGGACGTTAAGCCCACCCGGCGCTGAGCGGGCATCCTCAACCTCAACAGGGATATACCATGGCAGAGATGACCTCGCGTGAGCGGGTGCTGGCCGCTCTTGCGCATAAGCAGCCCGACCGCATGCCGGTTGATCTGATGGGCACGGCCTCCTGCCTGAAGGATGAGGTTTACTTCGGCCTGCTGCGGGCGCTCAATCTGGAAGGGGAAGGACGAACGTTCCGGGCCGGGAATGTCCGCTACTACGATGCAACGCTGCTGGATGCGCTGGACGTGGACTTCCGCCGTGTCTGGATGCGGAAGGCTTCTGGCTGGCCGCCGCCCCCTGCTGAAGACGGCTCGATGCTCGACGAGTGGGGGGCGCGGCTCCGGCTGGTAGGGGGCAACTGGACGGCTGTGGGTGCTCCCCTGGCGGATGCCACGATTGGCGAGATCGCCCGGCATACTTGGCCTGATCCATCCGATCCGGCGCGGGTAGCCGGGCTGGCCGAAGAGGCCCGCCGCCTGCGGGAAAGCGGCACGCACGCCATCTCGGCGCGCTCTCCGCTGCTGGGTATGTTCGAGGCGGCCCAGCGAGTGCGCGGCATGCAGCAGTTTCTGATGGACATGGTGCTGGACAAGAAGTTCGCCATCGCGCTCATCAGCAAGCTGACCGAGATTCACATGGCTTTCTGGGACGTCTACCTGGATGTCGTCGGGCCTTACGTGGACATGGTCGAGATGAGTGATGATTACGGAGCGCAGGCCGCGCCGCTGATCTCGCCTGGGCTGTTTGACGAGATCCTGGCCCCGTCCCGCAGGGAGCTTCACGACTTCATCAGGAGCAAAGCTCCGCACGTCAAAATCTTCCTGCATACCGACGGCTCGGTTATCCGGCTGATCCCGGCGCTGATCGAGATCGGTGTGGATGTGCTGAACCCCATTGAGCCGGATGCAGCCGGGAACGACGCGCTCACCCTGAAGCAGACCTTCGGCTCGGAGCTGGTCTTTCACGGCCACCTGGACGTAAAAACGGCGATGCGCGGTTCGCTGGAGGATGTGCGGGCCGAGGTACGGCGGATCGTGGACGTCATGGCTGATGGCGGCGGCTTCATCATGGCCCCCACCAATCACCTGCAGCCCGACATTCCGGTTGAGAACATTATTGAGGTCTATCGCTACGCCTGTGACTACAGCCGGGCGAAAGGTGCGCGCACATGATCGACGTTCACCTGCATCTGTGGGACTGGCGCGAGACGCCCGATCTGATCGCGGGGTCGATGACCGCCCGTGGATACTTTGGCGGCAAAGACCCGCAAACGTTCTTCAGCCTCCAATCGCTGCTGGCGGCGCTCGACGAAGCCGGCGTGGACACCGGCGTGCTGCTCCCGCTGCGCTTTGAGCAGGAGAACTGGCGGGTAAGCAATGAGTATATCGCCGGGATGGTGTCGGAGGCTTCCGGGCGGCTTATCGGCTTTGCCGGGGTATCGCCGCTGGCCCCCGGCGCAGGCCGGGAGCTGCGTAAGGCCATCGAGACGTTGCATCTGCGCGGCCTGAAGCTGCACCCCCCGCTTCAGATGTTTGACCCCGGCGATCCGCGCTGCTTCCCCATCTACGAGATGATGCAGGGCTACGGCCTGCCGGTTCTGTTTCACACCGGTTCCGGCCCGGCCCGCCTGTCTGACCGCTACTCCAACCCCTATCTGGTGGACGAGGTCGCTGTTCACTTCCCCGACCTCAGGATCGTGCTGGCGCACGCGGGCCGCTTCTGGTATCAGGACACGCTGACCATGATGCGGCGGCACGGGCGCAACATCTACGTGGATATCTCCGCCAACACTGGCAAGGCGACCGGCTACGGCCTGCTACTCGGCCTGCTGGTGGCCATCAAAGAGGTGCTCGGCGATCTGAAGCAGGTGCTGTTTGCCTCCGATTATCCCTGGTATACCCCCGCATACATGGTCGACCTGCTGCGGCAGGCGCAGACTGCCTCGCAGACGCTGCCGGAGCCGCTCGTCATCACCGAGCAGGATATGGACGATATGCTGGCCGGCAATGCGCGCCGCCTGCTGGGGCTGCCGCCTGCCGGGTGATCGGGCAGATCAGGCAGCCGGCTCGCTCAGCCCCAACACCTCCTCAATCGCCTGGTGAATGTCCGCTTCGCCGGGCAGCACATATTGCTCCGCAACCAGTGCCAGCGGCACGGGCGTGTCCAGGCTGGCCACTCTGCGGATCGGGGCGTCCAGCAGCTCAAAGCCTTCCTCGGCCACCAGCGCGGCGATCTCGGCCCCCACGCCGCCGCTTCGCGGCCCCTCGGTGGCAACCACCAGGTGATTGGTTCGGGCAACGGAGCCCAGGATGGTCTCCCGGTCAAACGGGACCAGTGTACGCGGATCGATCACCTCGACCTCGATGCCGCGCGCTGCCATCTGATCAGCCACACGCAGCGCCCTGTGGACCATCATCAACGTGGCCACAACCGTCACATCTGAACCGGGCCGCCGGATTGCAGCCCGGCCAAACGGGACAGTGTACGGCTCCTCAGGAACGTGCGTCTCCAGCGACTTCATCTCGCCCCAGGCACTGCGCATCGAACCGCCGGGTGACCGGCTCCCATACAGGAGCCGGTGCTCAAAATACAGGACCGGATCGCCGTCCCGGACAGCCTGGATGAGCAGCCCTTTGGCGTCGTAGGGGGTGGATGGGCAGACGATCTTGAGGCCCGGTACATTCATGAACCAGGCCTCGAAGCTCTGGCCGTGCGTTGGGCCGCGATTGCTGGCCCCCGTCGGCGCGCGGATGACCATCGGCACGCCCCATTCTCCGCCGGACATCAGCCGCATCTTGGCGGCGCTGTTGACGATCGCATCCATCGCCATCGTCAGAAAGTCGCTGTAGTGCACCTCAACGATGGGGCGCATCCCGCCCATCGCAGCGCCAACGGCCAGGCCGAAGAAGCCCAGCTCCGAGATTGGTGTATCTCTAACGCGCTCATCGCCAAACTCCTCCTGCAGGCCAGCCGTCACGCCGAACGGCCCGCCGAAGAAGCCAATGTCCTCGCCCATGATGAACACGCTCTCGTCCAGGCGCATCTCCTGCTGCATCGCTTCGCGGATCGCTTCGGCATAGGTGAGCAGGCGTTTCTCCTCGCTCATGGCGTCCTCCTGGCAGGGCTACGAGACGGTGAGATGCAGGGCGGCATCGGGGGCTGGATCGGGGCTTTGCCGCGCAAACGTAACGGCGTCGGCGATCTCGGTCTGCACGGCGGCTTCAATCCGGGCAAGCTCAGGTTCAGCCTCTGGGTCGATCTCCAGCAGCCTGGCCCGGAAGCGTGGCAGCGGGTCTTTCTTCAACCATTCTTCCAGTTCACCGGGCGGGCGGTAGCGCCCCGGTTCAAAACGCGAGTGCCCCTTCTGGCGGTAGGTCATGCACTCCAGCAGGGTTGGCCCGCCACCCTCGCGCGTCTTCTCGACGGCGTACCGGGCCGCCTCATATACGGCCAGCACATCATTGCCGTCCAGCCGGAGCGCCTCCATGTTGTAGGCCGCTGCCCGTTCCGCCACCGTGCTGACCGCCATCGCCCTGCTGACCGGGGTTGAGACGGCATACAGGTTGTTGGCGCAGACCAGCACCACCGGCAGCTGCCAGAGCGCAGCCAGATTCAGTCCCTCGTGGAAGTAGCCGTTGTTGGCAGCACCATCGCCAAAGAAGGCGGCAGCCACACGATCCAGCCCGCGCTGCTGGGCAGCAAACGCCAGCCCCGCCGCTATCGGGATGCCCGCGCCAACAATGGCAGCCCCCGGCACGATCCCCAGTGCAGGGTCTCCCAGATGCATGGAGCCGCTCAGGCCACGCCCGCAGCCCGTATCCCTGGCGAATATCTCGGCCATGGCGCTGCGCGGGCTGCCCCCTTTGGCAAGAAACTCGCCATGCCCGCGAAATGACGGCACCAGGTAGTCATCAGGGCGCAGGTTGGCGCATACCCCCGCCGAGACGGCTTCCTGCCCGGTCGAAAGATGTACGGTCCCCTGCATGTTTTCGGTGAGAAACAGCTCGTAGACCTGATCCTCGAAGCAGCGGGAACGGTAGAGCCTTGTGTAAAGGTCCAGCAGAACCTCTCTTGAAGGAAGCGTCATGGCTTTTCCCCGGCCTCCTGCTCGCATTGTCCCGACTCAATGGCGATGACCCGCACGGGGGACGCCTCCGCACCCGCGATGTTCCAGGGCAGCACAAACAGCATCACCCGCTCGCAGCGAAGCTGGTCCAGATTGTTCAGGAACTCGATCAAGGGGACATCGTGGCTGAACAGCGTGAAGTGATTGATCTGGTAGTCTGTGCCGCGCGGCTCGATTCCCGCAGCATCGGTGCCCAGGCAGGTGATCCCGCGCTCAACCAGCCAGTGGACGGCCTCGTTGGTCAGGTACGGGCGTTCGTGCGCCCTTTCGGTGCGGTAGTGGACGCTCATCCCGGTCTTAACCAGAACCATGTCACCGGGCCTGATCCGCTCGGCGTAGGTCTGGACGTCCGGCAGGGTGATGGCTTCGCCGTTTCCCCTGTGCGTGAAGTCCATCACCAGCGCCTCACCGACAAGCCGCTCTAGCGGCAGCTCAGACACATCTTTGCCACCCTCGATATAGTGGATCGGGGCCTCAATGTGCGTGCCGACGTGGGGTGTGATCTGGATGCTGGTGATGATGTAGTGATCTTCCGGGCGGGTGTTGTATTGCGGGTACAGGTCCTGAACTCGCCGGGTCTCGATCTCCAGGCCGTATTCCTCCTGGCCAGAATACAGTTTGTGTGTCAGGTCAACAATGCGTCCGCGCAGCATGGCGATTCAGCCTCCGCTCTCCCGGCGCAGACCGGTATGCGCCAGGCTCTCTTCAAGATAGGCCAGAAAACGTGCCGCCAGCGCGCCATCCACGATGCGGTGATCGAACGACAGCGTCATACGCACCAGTGCGCGGATGGCGATCTGATCGTCGTGGACGGCGGGCCTGCGGCGGATGCGCCCGATGGACAGGGTGCCAGCCTGTCCTGCGTTGATGATGGACAGAACGTTATCGGCCCCATACATTCCCAAGTTGGACACCGTGAATGTCCCTCCGGTGAGCGCCTCGATGGGCAGCCTGCCCCCGGCGGCTTTCTCCGCGAGGTCCCGGATGGTCTGTTCGATCTCCAGCAGAGTCAGCCGGTCGGCAGTGTGGATGACGACCACGATCAGGCCGTCCTCCAGCGCCACCGCCACGCCGATGTTCACCTCATGCCAGACGGCAAGAGACTCACCCTGCAGCGCGGCATTAAGGCGAGGGAACGCCCTCAGCGCCCCGGCAGCAGCCTGAACAAACAGGGCGGTATAGCCGGGAGCGCCGCCCGCTCCGGCCTCCCCTCTGAGCTTCTCGCGCCAATCGACCAGCTCCGTAACATCCATCTCAGTTTCGACGAACGCATGCGGGGCCGTCTGGACGCTGGCCAGCATGTTCGCGGCGACAGCCCGGCGCATACGGGAGAGCGGAAACATGTCGGCGGTGGGGCTGCCTTCCGGCACGGGCATCACCTGCGCCGCTGCCCGCTGCACGTCTTCCTTCATGATCCGTCCGTAAGGGCCGCTTCCCTGTATGGCGCTCAGATCGACACCCAACTCCTCGGCGCGGCGCTGCGCTGCCGGTGAGATGTTCACGCCGCCTGAGGCGCGGCGCTGAACCGGGGCATGCTCAGGCTGCCGCGCCGGGCGCTGATCGGCCTGTGGGGTTTGAACGTGGTGCAGCGGGTCAAGGGCCGGCAGCGACTCACCCGCCTCGCCCAGCAGCGCCAGCACCGTCCGCGCCTGGACAGTCTCGCCTTCGCCAAAGAAGACCTTCAGCACGGTTCCCGCCGCCGGTGACTCGGTCTCAACAATGGCCTTATCGGTTTCGATGTGCAGAACTACCTGCCCTTTCTCCACCCGGTCACCGGGAGCCACCAGCCAGGCAGCGATGGTGCCCGTGTCAGCCGTCTCAGACAGGCGGGGCATGAGGATTTCCGAGATCATCTTCTTGTCAGTCTCCCTTGCTGCCGGCAGAGGATGGCCGTCAGCGGAAGCCCTCAGCGGGGCGGCTTTGCAGTTGAAAGCGGCTTCGGTCACTCCGCAGCACAGCTTCTGAGAACTCCACCGGGCGTCCGGTCATGTCATAGGCCGTGCCTTCCAGCACATGGACGGCTGACGGCAGGGGAATGTCAAGCAGCCTGGCCTCGGCCTGATCGGCGAGGCGGGCGGACAGCGTCCGGTCGACGCTGGCAATGTGCAGGCCGCAGACCTCGGCCAGAACGTGGTACAGGGAGCGGTTGTTCAGATCGACCGCAAGGAGATCGTGGGCCAGCGCTTCGGGCAGATACGAGGTGTCGAGCATCAGGGGCTGGCCTTCAACCAGCCGCAAACGCTGCAGCCGCACCACCGGGCGGCCCGATTCCAGCCGTAGCGGGGTAGCGACTCGCGCATCGCAGGGCCAGGTAGACAGGTTCAGGCTGCGTGTCTCCAGCGTGATCCCCTGCTGCTCAAGCGCATCGGTTGCGCTCACAAAGGTGCTGATGGGCCATTTGGGCGCGGATGGCTCGGCCACAAACGTGCCGCGTCCGCGCACCAGATACAGGTGCCCTTCGGCAAGCAGCTCTCCGAGCGCCTGCCGCACGGTTCCCCGGCTGAGGCGGAAGCGCTGGCCCAGCTCGCTCTCGCTCGGAACCTGATCACCGGGTGACAGGGTCCCTCCTTCGATCTGTTCCAGAAGCCAGCGCTTGATCTGGAGATAATAAGGTATGGCGCTGTTCTGATCGGGGGTCATCAGGCATCACATCCAGACGTCTATACTAGTCAGTCATCACTATAATGGAGATTGCGCCCGCCGTCAAGAGGGAGGCGAGGCAGAAGCAGCAGAAAAGCCCCGGCTGCTGCAAAGGGCGCTGCCGGGGCTCTGGCACAATACTTGATTCAATCCGGTCGGTTCAGTGCAGCGGCTTCTTCAGCATGATCCAGTGAGCGACATCCCGGAAGCCAGCCCGCAGATACATCCCGTAGGCCGTCGTGTTTCGGTGCGGGCTGGTATGAAGCTCAGCCTCACGGTAACCGGACTCGGCCATCAACGCCAACGCGCCGTCGAGCAGCAGGCGGCCCACCCCGCGTCCTCTCTGGCCGGGGTCCAGCCGCAGGTCAAACAGAACGGCGCGCCCGGCCCGCCGCATCGGGTACCATTGGCAGTGCCCGACCATGGTATCGCCCTCCACAACGGCCAGCGTATCATAACGGGCGTGGCTTCCGTACCGGTCGTAACCGTAGCCCTGCTCAACGCCGACTGCCCAGGCCACCGGGCCATCCCAGGGCTCATCAGGAGTCACACGTACCAGCCGCAGCCCATCAGGCGCCTTCCGGGGCAC
>JAANMT010003266.1_pt1 | contig 11846 bp, 11 predicted proteins | sample 7279711 | NCBI WGS metagenome assembly JAANMT01 (sample SAMN14094538, study PRJNA606508) | bioreactor metagenome | isolation source: A lab-scale SPAN reactor treating ammonium-rich wastewater day 1 | place: Ireland: Galway | collected 2017-01-16 | reverse complement strand
GGCGGGCCTGCCACGGCTGGCTTCAGATCGAGATCGCGTGCGCAGCATCTGCGCCTGGCCGTGGATTGTTAGTCTCATCTTGAAAGCGAACTAGAATTAGTCGGGACAGACTGGTTTACGCGGCGCGAGGATTTCACAGATGCGCGCTTGTCAACGCGGCGAATTTCGGCAGTGTGATCGGCGTATGCCATTGATCAAATTGAATCGCATCAACAAAGGCGGGGAAATCCTGTTGAACAGCGACCACATTGTCCTCGTGGAAATCGAGTCCCGGGCGACCACGGTTCACATGCGGAAGGGACAGCTCTTTTCCGTGGAGGAAACGCCCGCGGCCATCGCGGACGCCATTGAACGGTTGGCGGTCGCGCGCATCAAGAACGCCATTGTGGAAAGTGGCCTGGGCAGCAAATCGCCGGTTTGAACTGCGTCTCGTGAGTAGCCATCCGTTGATGAAACGAAGATCTGGCGTGAAGACCATCGCGATCATTGGGGCCTCGAATGAATCGCGCAAATACGGCAACAAAGCCGTGCGGGCTTATCTACGGCAGGGTTACATGGTTTATCCGGTGAACCTGAACGAGGAGCGCATCGAAGGGTTGCCAGCCTTCCGCAGCATCCGCGACGTGCCCGCGCGTCCCAATCTGGTCAGTGTTTACCTGCCGCCGGCAGCGACGCTACGGGTTTTGCCCGACATTGCCGCAAAAGGCTGCAATGAACTCTGGCTCAATCCCGGCACCGAGTCGGCGGAGGTGTTGTTGGAAGCGGCCCGCCTGAAATTGAATGTCATCCAGGCGTGCAGCATTTTGGGCGTGGGGATTTCACCGGAAACGCTCTGAGCCAACCGACGTGCGCAACTGACATTCGCGAGGCGAATAAAATCGCCCGGCTGGTGCTTGCAGGATGGTAGAGGGGGGTTATCTTCTCAGGGAAGTCGAGGGGACTTGTATGAAAACCAAATCGCACAAAGTTGTTGAACAGCCCAAGCCCTTCACGCCCGGCATCACGCGAGCGATGGTCCGGCAGCACGCTTATGTCATGTTTCGTGACCGGCTGCCGCAGCGTCCGCTGACGCTGGAGGATTGGGTGCTGGCGGAAAAGGATCTCGTGGGCGAACTCGAAACCGAAGAGTCATCGCTTTGACTCGCGGTTGAAATCATGGTGTGTCGGTGCGGGCGAAAGGCCCGTAAGACGGTTGAACCCGTGCCGATGCACCATTTCTTTTTTGACGCGCCGCGCGCGCCTGAACGGCAACCAGGGGAACGCTGCCAGTAAAAATCTCAACCCGCTCCGCTGCCGGCGATGGGCTTGGGTTCGCCCCGAATCAACGCCGCAGCGTAGTCGCGATTCATGCGCGCGATGAAATCCAGACTGATTTCCTTGGGACAAACGGCCTCGCACGAACCGGTCACCGTGCAGCCGCCAAAGCCCTCGGCGTCCATCTGATCCACCATCGCCTTCACGCGGCGGTGGCGCTCCGGCTGGCCCTGCGGCAGCAGGCCCAGATGCGAAACCTTGGCCGCCACGAACAGCATGGCGCTGGCGTTTTTGCACGCGGCCACACAGGCACCGCAGCCGATACATTGCGCGGCATCCATGGCGAGATCCGCGTTTTCCTTCGGGACCAGGATGTTGTTGGCGTCCGGCGCGCTGCCGGTGCGGACGGTGATGAATCCGCCGGCATGCTGAATGCGCTCAAACGCCTGGCGGTCCACCACCAGATCTTTGATCAACGGAAACGCCTTCGCGCGGAACGGCTCGACGACAATCTCATCGCCGTTTTTGAAACTGCGCATGTAGGTCTGACACGTCGCCACACCCTTGTGCGGTCCGTGCGGTTTGCCGTCAATCACCAGCGAGCACGTGCCACAGATGCCCTCGCGGCAGTCGTGATCAAACGCGATTGGCTCCTCGCCGCGGTTGGCGAGCTCCTCGTTCACCACATCGAGCATTTCAAGGAACGACATGTTCGGGTTCAACTCCGGCGATTGGTAAATCTTAAATTCGCCGGGAGTGTTCCGGTTTTTCTGCCGCCAGACTTTCAATGTGACTTTCATTTACTTGTAACTCCGCGTACTCATCTTCACTTCCTCGTACACGAGCGGTTCTTTGTTCAGCACGGGAGCTTTGCCTTCCCCGGCGTATTCCCACGCGGCCACGTAAGCGAACGCATCGTCGCGGCGCTTCACGTCACCGGGGTTCACAAGCCCCTGCTGCACTTCGGGATCGTTCTTCGTGTACTGGAATTCCTCGCGGAAATGGCCGCCGCAGCTTTCCTCACGATGCAACGCGTCGCGGCAAAGGAGTTCACCCAGTTCCATGAAGTCGGCCACGCGACCGGCGTTTTCCAGCGATTGATTCCACTCGCCCGCTTCGCCGGCGACCTTCACGTTCTTCCAATACTGCTCGCGCAACTCGCCAATGAGCTTGATGCCCTTCTCCAGTTCGCCCTTGGTGCGCGCCATACCGCAGTGTTCCCACATCAACTTGCCGAGCGCCTTGTGGAAGCTTGCGGGAGTCCTTGAGCCTTTGTTGTTCAGCAGGCGTTTGGTGATGGTCTGAACACTTTCCTCGGCCTGCTTGAACGCGGCGTTGTCCGTGGCAGGCCGCTTGTCCGGTTTTTGCGTGGCGAGGTAACCGGAGATCGTGGCCGGCAGCACGAAATATCCGTCTGCCAGACCCTGCATGAGCGCGCTGGCACCCAGGCGGTTCGCGCCGTGATCGGAAAAGTTCGCCTCGCCGAGCACAAACAAGCCCGGGAGATTGCTCATCAAATTGTAATCCACCCACAGGCCGCCCATCGTGTAATGCACCGCCGGGTAAATCCGCATCGGCGTCTGGTAGGCGTCTTCATTGGTGATTTCGTGATACATCGCGAACAGATTGCCGTAACGCTCGCGCACCTTGCCTTCGCCGAGGCGCTTGATCGCATCCGCGAAATCCAGATAAACCCCCAGGCCCGTTTCGCCAATGCCCCGGCCCTCGTCGCAAACAACTTTCGCGGCGCGACTGGCGATGTCCCGTGGGGCCAGGTTGCCGAACGCCGGATACATGCGCTCCAGGAAATAGTCCCGGTCACCCTCCGCAATGTCGGCCGGATTCCTTTTGCAATCCTCCTTCTTTTTCGGCACCCACACGCGACCGTCGTTGCGCAGCGATTCACTCATCAGCGTGAGCTTCGATTGATAATCGCCGCTCACCGGGATGCACGTCGGATGAATCTGTGTGTAACACGGATTGCCGAAACACGCGCCGCGCTTGTAAGCGCGCCAGATGGCCGTGGCGTTCGAGCCGCGCGCGTAGGTGGAGAGATTATAGACGTTGCCGTAGCCTCCGGTCGCCAGCACCACAGCATCCCCGTTGTGCCGGGTGATTTCGCCGGTCTGCAGATTGCGGACAATGATGCCTTTCGCGTGGCCGTCCACCACGACGAGGTCGAGCATCTCGGCGTGCGTGTAAGATTTCACGCCGCCGTTGGCGATGTTGCGGCAAAGCGCCGAGTACGCGCCCAGCAAGAGTTGTTGCCCGGTCTGACCGCGCGCATAGAACGTGCGCGAAACCTGCGCGCCGCCAAAGGAACGGTTGTCGAGCAACCCGCCGTACTCACGCGCAAACGGCACGCCCTGCGCCGCGCATTGGTCAATGATATTCACCGACACTTCAGCAAGCCGATGCACGTTGGCCTCGCGCGCGCGAAAATCGCCGCCCTTGATGGTGTCGTAGAAGAGCCGATGCACGGAGTCGCCATCGTTTTGATAATTCTTGGCGGCGTTGATGCCGCCTTGCGCGGCCACCGAGTGCGCCCGCCGCGGCGAATCGTGAAACACGAAGTTGTGAACCTCGTAGCCAAGTTCCGCCAGCGTGGCTGCCGCGGACGAACCCGCCAGTCCGGCGCCGACGACGATGATCTTGTATTTCCGCTTGTTCGCCGGATTGATGAGCTTGGTGGAAAACTTGTGTTGCTCCCATTTCTGGGCGAGCGGACCGGCGGGAATGTTTGAATTCAGAGTCGCCATAATCAAATGTGCTGGGAGGAAAAACACCAAACACCAAACGCCCAACACCAGAAAACTACCAAATTCCAAATCTCAAACCACAACGCGCGCTTTGGGGATTTGGGACTTGTTTGGTGTTTGGTGTTCGAATCGTGGGGTTTCATTTCGCCTCCTTCCCGGTCACAGCCGCCGGCTCGACCAGCGCCGTCGGTTTCAGTTCGAATCGTTTTTTTTCGGCGTACTCCCCGCCGACGACCCGCAGGAAAATGGAGACGGGAATCAAAGCATAACCGATGAAGATGGCGATGCTGGCGACCTTGGCAAAAAGTTGAATCCGCGGCCACCAAATGTGATTCCGGAAACCGAGCGATTGGAACATGCTGGCCAAGCCATGCCCGAGGTGAATGAAAAGCACTGCTTGGGCGACCAGATAAAACAGGGTCACCCACCACACCTGGAAGCCCAGCACGATCATGGCATAAACATCGTGTGTCTTCTCGCCGCCGGGCAGCGTTGCCTCCAGCGTGCGGAAATCGCCCACGCCATTGATGCCCGGCAGCAGCGCGGTGAAGTGCGCCAGATGATAAACGACAAAAGCCGCAATCACCGACCCGGTACCCAGCATGTAACGGGACTGCCACGCGGAGCCGAAGGTGGGTGGCTTCGCGTATTCCACTGGTCGCGCCGCCTTGTTGGCAAGACTCAACTGGACGGCGGTGAGGACATGGAGCGCCACCAACACAAGTAATCCAAGCCGCACGCCCCAGAGCAGCAGCGGTTTGCTTTTAAGGAAGTGGGCGTAAGTGTTGATCATCTCCGGCGAACCGAACACCTGGAGGTTGCCCACCAAATGTCCTACGACGAACAAAAAAAGGAGAGTCCCACTGGCGGCCATGACATACTTCTGGCCGAGCGACGATTTGTAGAGGCTTGAAATGCTGCTCATCACGTGCTGACAGATTAGACACAGGGCGTGCTCGCCCCGAGGAACGCACCGAATCTAATGAGCAATCGTCCGTGACGTCAATGAGTCTTAATTAGTATAAGAGCCACTTCCATCAAAGTTCGCTGGCCTAATCTCATGCCGATCATGCTCAGACCCTGAGCAACAACTCCGTCAGCGACTGGATTTGGCCGTTATGTTTTGGTTCGGCAACCCGTTCGATTTGCACGGCGGACAAGCCGGCCGCCCGTGCTCCCAGCACATCCGCCTCCATGCTGTCGCCCACGTGCAGAATCGCGCCGGCCGGCACGCCCATGCGGCGCATGGCTTCCTGAAAAATAGCGGGTGCGGGCTTGCCGGCGCCGACCTCGCAGGAAATGAGGATCGCTTCAAAGTGTTCAGTCAGATCGAGTGCGCGCAGCAGTGGACGCAGGCGATTGTCCCAATTGGAAATCAAGCCCAGCCGCAGGTCACGCGTTCGCAGCGCATCCAGGGTCGGACGAACGTCCTCGTAAACCCGCCAGGCCTCCGCCCGGCCAAAGTATTCATAAAGCTCCGGGAAGAAGGTTTCACTGGGCCTTTGATCAAGCAACCCCGCGAACGTCTCGTCCACAATCGAGGCCCATTCTGCCGTCGTGTGGTCAAAGCCGGGGTGGCGTTCCCACGCGGCCAGGAAACGGCGGTTCAACATTTCCGCCGAGAGTCCTCTTGCGCCGTAACGCGCCGCTACCTTCGCATACACGTGACCGACGGACGGCCACGGTTCAATCAACGTGCCCCCGGCATCGAACGTGACTGCTCGGATTCTGCCGGCTCCGTCCATCGGAAGTCGCTCAATCCCTCAAGGCTTATTCGGCGTTTGAGGCACCCATACACCCAACTCTTTCACGAGGAACGCCCATTTGTCCGCCGCTTCTTCAATCAGTTTGGCGGTGGGCTTGCCGGCACCGTGGCCAGCCTTGGTCTCAATGCGGATCAGTGTAGGTGACTTGCCCGCTTGCGCCGCCTGAAGCGCCGCCGCGAATTTGAAACTGTGCGCCGGCACCACGCGATCATCGTGATCGGCCGTGGTGACCATCGTGGCGGGATACTTCATGCCTGGTTTCAAGTTGTGAAGTGGTGAGTAGGCGTAAAGCGCTTTGAACTCGTCGGGATCATCCGCCGATCCGTAATCGCTCGTCCACGCCCAACCAATGGTGAATTTGTGGAAGCGCAGCATGTCCATCACTCCAACCGCTGGCAGCGTGGCGGCAAACAAATCGGGCCGCTGTGTCATGCAGACACCCACCAGCAATCCGCCATTGCTGCCACCGGAAATCGCCAGCTTCTTCGGCGAGGTGTATTTGTTGGCGATCAGCCATTCCGCCGCCGCAATGAAATCGTCAAAGACGTTTTGCTTTTGGAGCTTGGTGCCGGCGCGATGCCATTCCTCGCCGTATTCGCCGCCGCCGCGCAGATTGGGCACGGCATACACGCCGCCCATTTCCATCCACGCGAGATTTGCGACAGAAAAACCCGGCGTGAGGCTGATGTTGAACCCGCCGTAGCCGTAGAGCAGCGTTGGATTGCGGCCGTTGAGCTTCAATCCCTTCCGGTGCGAGATGAACATGGGCACGCGCGTGCCGTCCTTGCTCGCGAAGAATACCTGGCGCGTTTCGTAATCGTCGGGATTGAAATCCACCTCTGGCCGGCGAAATACCGTGCTCGTGCCGGTGGTCAGGTCGTAGCGGAAAATCGTGCCCGGCGACGTGTAACTCGTGAATGAATAGAACGTCTCTGTATCGTTGCGTTGACCGCCAAAGCCGCCCGTCGAGCCGAGGCCCGGCAAGGCCACCTCGCGAATGAACCGACCGTCCAAGCCGAAAATCTTTACCTGGCTGCGCGCGTCCTTCAGGTAGGAACAAATGAACTGGTGGTTCACCACGCTCACGCGCGCCAGGGTTTCCGGGGCTTGCGGAATGATCTCCTTCCAGTTCGCGCGTCCGGGCCGCGTGACATCAATGGCAATGACCCGGTGGCGCGGCGCGTTCAGATCGGTCTTGAACCAGAACACCGGACCATCATTATCAATGAACGTGTAATCGGCATCGAATTCCATCAACAGCTCGCCCACGGGCGAATTCGGTTGCTGCAAGTCCTGATACAGCACGCGGTTCTTCGGGTCCGTGCCCTGGGAAGCGGTGATGATCAGATAACGGTCGTCGTCCGTCACGCCGCCGTAGAAATTCCAATCCTTCTTGTCGGGCCGGTGATAGACGAGTGTGTCCTCTGCCTGCGGCGTGCCGAGGCGGTGAAAGTAGAGTTTGTGGTAGTAATTCGCCTTGGTCAGTTTCGTCGCCTCAGTTGGCTCATCGTAGCGGGAATAGAAGAACCCCCTGCCATCCTTGGTCCATGACGCGCTGGAAAACTTCACCCAGTTGACATGATCCGGCAGATCCTGACCGGTTTGCACCTCACGCACTTTCCATTCCTGCCAGTCCGAACCGGCGCTGGACAATCCGTATGCCATGAGTTTCCCATCGTCGGTGATCGTGTAACCGCTCAACGCCACGGTGCCGTCGGCGGAAAGCTGGTTCGGGTCCAGCAACACCTGCGGTTCGGCCTCCAGCGAAGTCATCGTGTACAGCACGCTCTGGTTCTGCAGCCCGTCATTCTTTGCGTAGAAGTAACGACCGCCTTGTTTGAACGGCACGCCATAGCGTTCGTAATTCCACAGTTGGGTGAGCCGAGCCTTGATGGCGGCGCGTTCCGGAATCTGTTCGAGATAGCCGAACGTCACCTTGTTCTGCGCCTCGACCCAGGCCTTCGTTTCCGTGGAATTATCATCCTCCAGCCAGCGATAGGGATCGGCCACTTCCACGCCGTGATAATCATCCACCTGCGGCATCTGGCGCGTGTCCGGGTAAGCAACGCGCGACGGGCGGGTGGTGGTCGCGCAACCAATGAGCAGCGCGGCGACGGCAAAGGCAATGAATTGTCTTGGAGCAACCATGCCGCGAACGATGCAAGGAAGCTGTGCCCGCGTCAAAGGGTTTTGGCAAAGGCCTATTGCACGAACGGCCAGCATTTCAGGATGAACCAGTGATCCGATCGAACGAACTCTGCGGCTGACCCCGCGACACACGTCAACAGCAGCATTCCGAGGACGAGCAGAGACAAGGTGAATGAATCGCGATCCCGGCTGGAACCCCCGGTCACTTTCCCCGCACGGTCAGCACGGGACACGGAGCGTGTCGCACCACACGCTCCGCAGTGCTGCCCAGCAGCACGTGCTTGAGTCCTGTATAACCGTGGGTGGTGAGCACGATCAAATCCACTTTGAGCCGGCGAGCCGTGTTGGCGATTTCCTCATACGGCCGCCCCATGCAGACCAGCACGCGGCCGCGCAAACTGGCCGGAATCAACTGCTCGCCCAGCGCCGCCAATTCCTTGCGGGAGGCCTGCAAGGTGCGTTCCTGGTGGACCACCACCGTGCCCATCTCCGTGGGATAAACCGGCAGCTCGACAACATGCAGCAGCGAGATCTTCGCCCCGAATCCGCTCGCCAGTGGAATGGCATGATACAACGCCTGGCGCGCAAGCTCGGAGAAATCCATGGGGACCAGAATGTGGCGGATTCGCACAGGATCTGCAGCCAGGCGCGTTTTGCGGGAAGGTGTTTTCATTGTTGCGTTGTTTCAGTTCATTTGCCGCGCGTACACTGCACGACTGACAGACCCACTGCCCGCGTCACGGAAATCAATGACACGATTGAGCGCTGGCTCGACGTCCGGCAGTGATCCGCACCGGCTGCCGCCAATCCGCGAAGCATACCCCCGGCTCAGGCCACCTGGCGAATTGCGTTCTGGCTGCCGTAAGGATTGGCGACCAGCAGGTGGCACTCTGGATCATCCCGCCACTGGCCGTCCACGAGGAAGCGGTAGTGGTGTTTCCCCGGCAGGAGTTCCACGTTGGCACGCCAGACGCCGTCGGCGCCTTTCTGTAGGTTGATGGGACGCTCCTGCCAGTGCGTGAAGTCGCCCACCAACTGCACGCTCATCGCGTCCGGGGCCGTGAAGGAGAACAACTGTTTCTTTTTGCCGTTTGATTGGAATACAGGTTTTTTTGCCATAAACACCTCTGCTACGCAGTCAATCTAGCACTCTCCAGCGCATCTGCAATGCCGCATGCGCCGGGAGAATGCGCGGCGGAATCGTCCGGCTTAACTACCGTACCGGGCTACGTGAACCGGGGAACGATTTTGGACGCAACCTGGCGCTGGCTGGACTCGACGCGCCACTGCCCGACTGCACCGCCAACCGGACCCTGACAGGCCACGAAGACTTTCAAATGGGATAGAACACCGCGCAACCACTCCTCCTCATTCCTGGTTCGCTCGCTGCGCAGCACACAAATAGACACGAAACTCTTTCGCCACGGAAGGCGTCGAACACGCTATGGCGGACCCGGATTCCGCGAGTGTACGCAAACTGGATGCGCCAAAAGCGTCATGGGAATCAGCCCAACGTTACTCGCGTTCACACTGTCGGCCACTGCCGCATTGGCCACGTCCAAACCAAACATCTTACTCATCGTTAGCGACAATCAGGGTCAGCCATGCCTGAGTTGTATCGGCACAGAACCGATGCCCACGCCCAACTTGCACCGGCTGCCTGTGGACGGTGTGCGGGCCAAAGATCTCCATGTGGCTGCCTCCACCAGCGCGACCGCGCGTGACGGCTGACAAGCGATGACCAACCATCTACAATCCCATGGATGAAACGGCTCCATTGCTTCCTGACAGTGTTCCTGCAGCTTTGCTGGCTTGGGTCGGCTACCGCCCGGGACGATCTTGCACTATCGTTTCGCGAGCCGCCGGACGCCGCGCGGCCCGGCGCCTATTGGTATTTCATGGACGGCAACCTTTCGCGCGAGGGGATGACGCGCGACCTCGAATCCATGAAGGCCGCCGGTATGGGGCATGTCGTGTTCCTCGAAGTCAACGTCGGCGTGCCCCGCGGCCGGGTGGATTTTCTCAGTGAAGCATGGCAGGGGCTGTTCGTTCATGCGGTGCGCGAGGCGGAGCGATTGGGGATGGAAATCATCCTCGGCTCGGGGCCGGGTTGGGCGGGCAGCGGCGGACCCTGGGTGAAACCGGAGCAATCCATGCAGCATCTCGTGGCAAGTCCGGTTGAAGTGCAAGGCCCGGGGCCGTTCACCCACACGCTGCCCGTGGCCCCGCCGCGGCGGCCGTTCTTTGGCGACGTGCCCAAGCAAATGCGCACCCAATGGGAGAGCTTCCACCGGGACGTGGCGGTGCTGGCGTTTCCGACGCCGGCAACGCCTGCGACCATTCCCGACATTGATGAGAAGGCGCTGGTTTACCGCGCGCCGTTCTCTTCGCAACCAAACGTCAAGGCCAGGCTCGAAGCGCCCGCCGAATTTCCCGCCGACGCCCCCAGTGCCACGATTCCGCTGGAGCGCGTGCTCAATCTGACCCAGCGTCTGAAACCCGACGGCACGCTGGACTGGCAGATTCCAGAAGGCAAATGGACGGTGCTGCGTTTTGTGAGTCGAAACAACGGGGCCTCCACGCGGCCGGCACCGGATCCGGGCATTGGCTTCGAGTGCGACAAGTTCAACGCGGCCGCGCTGGAGGCGCACTTCGCCGAGTACGCCGGGAAACTGTTGGAGAAAGTGGGGCCGCGCAAGAAAGGTCGGGGCTGGACGATGCTGCACATAGACAGTTGGGAGATGGGCGCGCAAAACTGGACCCCTCGCTTACGCGAGGAATTCCAGAAGCGGCGCGGTTACGATCCGCAACCCTTTTACCCGGCTTACCTCGGATACGTGGTCGGCAGCCGCGAGCAAACGGAGCGATTCCTCTGGGACCTCCGCCTGACCGGCCAGGAGTTGGTGATCCAGCACCACGCCGAACACCTCAAGCGGATCGGCCGCAAGCATGGGTTCACACTTTCCATCGAACCGTACGACATGAATCCTACCTGTGACTTTGACCTCGGTGCGGTAGCGGATGTGCCGATGTGCGAGTTCTGGAGCCTGGGATTCGACACCACCTACAGTTGTCACACGGCGTCCTCCATCGCCAACGTGCTGGGCCGTCCGGTGGTGGCAGCGGAAGCCTTCACGGCGGATCACCGGGAGGCGTGGCGCTTCCATCCGGGCTATTTGAAAAACCAAGGGGACTGGGCCTTCGCCACCGGCATCAACCGTTTCACCTATCACACCTTCGCCCACAAGCCCGACGAAGGGCGGCCGGGCATGGTCATGGGGCCGTATGGCGTGCATTGGGATCGTGGCCAGACGTGGTGGCCGATGGTGGGCGACTATCATCGCTACATCAGCCGCTGCCAGCAGGTCTTGCGGCAGGGACGGACGATCGCCGACGTGTTGTATCTATTGCCGGAAGGCGCGCCGAATGTCTTCCAACCCCCCGCCTCGGCGTTTGCGGGCAGCACGCAGATGCCCGACCGGCGCGGCTACAACTTTGACGGTTGTTCGGCGGAAACCCTCATGAAGCTGGCCAGGGTGCGCGGCGGGAAAATTGGCTTCCCCAGCGGCGCCGAGTATCCACTGCTCGTGCTTCCAAACGTCGAGACGATGACGCCCGAGTTGATCCGCAAACTTGACTCGCTCGTGAAAGCCGGCGCGACGGTCGTGGGCAATCCACCGCGCAAGTCACCGAGCCTGGTGAACTATCCGGCCTGCGATCGTGAAGTGGCCCGGCGGGCGGAGGCGGTCTGGGGCGGCCTGCAACCACCAGTTGAACCGGCCAGCCATCGGCACGGCAAAGGCCGGATCATCTGGGGCACACCAGTGTATGATCGCCTGACCGACGAACCCTCATCCATCATGCAGGCGCAGTGGATTTGGTTCCCGCAGGGCGAACCCGCCCGGTCCGCGCCGGTGGG
>JAANMT010003263.1_pt1 | contig 11854 bp, 9 predicted proteins | sample 7279711 | NCBI WGS metagenome assembly JAANMT01 (sample SAMN14094538, study PRJNA606508) | bioreactor metagenome | isolation source: A lab-scale SPAN reactor treating ammonium-rich wastewater day 1 | place: Ireland: Galway | collected 2017-01-16 | reverse complement strand
AGTGGCGGATGCAGATCTTGCCGAACTGCGCGCCGCTCTTCAGCCGCTCGAACGCCGGCACCAGTTCGTCGAAGCCGAACACCCGGTCGACGACCGGCGCGACGCGGTGCTGCCCGATCGCGCGGCACATCTGTTCGAAGTCGTCGCGCGTGCCTACGGTGACACCCTGCAGCCGCACCTGGCGCGTGACCACGTGGCCGAGCGAGGCCTGCATCGCCGCGCCCGAGAGCACGCCGATCATCGAGATCGTGCCGCCCGGGCGGATGCAGCGCAGCGACTGCGGCAGCGTCTTCTCGCCGCCGACCTCGACGATCTGGTCGTAGCCGCGCCCGTCGGTGAACTCGCGCGTGGCGCGCGCCCAGTCGGGCGTGCGCGAGTAGTTGACCGTGGCGTCGGCCCCCATCGCAACCAGGCGCGCGATCTTCTCGTCGCTCGACGAGATGACGGTGACGTGCGCACCGAACAGCTTCGCGAACTGCAGCGCGAACAGCGCCACGCCGCCCGAACCCTGGATCAGCACGCGCTCGCCTGGCCGCGTCATGCCCAGCACCGCCAGCGCGCGCCAGGCGGTGAGGCCGGCGCAGGGCAGGCAGGCCGCCTGCTCGTGGTCGAGCGCCGCGGGCACGCGGGCCACCCCGGTTTCGGGCAGCACCATGAACTCGCTCATCGTGCCGTCGAGCGGCCCGCCGAGCGATTGCGTGAGTCGCGACAGGTCGGGATCGCCGCCGATCCAGCCGGGAAAGAACATCGGGCAGACGCGATCGCCGACCGCGACGCGCTCGACGCCGGCGCCCACCGCGACCACTTCGCCGACGCCGTCGGACAGCGGCACCAGCGGCAGCGTGCCGGTGAAATTGCCGTAGCCGCGGTCGAGCACCACCAGGTCGCGGTAGTTCAGCGACGAGGCGAGCATCTTCAGCAGCACCTGGCCCGGGCCGGGCGTGGGGTCGGGGCGGGTCGACAGGCGCAGGTGCCCGATGCCCCAGTCGCCTTCGATCTGGTGAACGCGCACGATGGTTCCTCCGTCAGGGGGTCGATCGCGTGACTTTATACGTCAACCCGACCCGCCGCCGGCCGTCGGGTCGCGGCGCGAGGCCGCGGGTGCGGAGGGTGCGCAGGCAGAGGGTGCGGGTTGACAGTTGCCCGCAGGGTTCATAAGATGTACGCAGTATCGATCTTCAACCCGGTTCTCCGGCCTTTTCTTCCTTCCGCCTGCTCTCCGCGCCATGACCCACGTCGTCGGCGAAGCCTGCATCAAGTGCAAGTACACGGATTGCGTCGACGTGTGCCCGGTCGATGCGTTCCGTGCGGGCAAGAACATGCTCGTGATCGACCCGGACGAGTGCATCGACTGCGGGGTCTGCATCCCCGAGTGTCCGGTCAACGCGATCACGACCGAGGAAGACGTGCCGCAGTCGCAGCTCGAATACATCGCGCTCAACGCGGAACTGGCGAAGCAGTGGCCCACGATCACCAAGACCAAGGCCTCGCTGCCCGACGCCGACGAGTGGGCGAAGGTCGAAGACAAGAAAGAGCTGCTCGACAGGAGAGGGGAAAGCGACGGATCCTGAACGGGCGAGTCGCGGGCAACGCGTCGTTTCGCATATCCTGTCGCACGTTGTCACCGGCAGGATCGCGCTGACCGATCCGACGCGACAGGAGAATCCGGATGCGCCTGACCATGATGACCGATTACGCGATGCGGCTGCTGATGTACGTGGCCCAGCATCCGGACCGCCTGTGCACCATCGCCGAGGTCGCGCGCGTCTACGACATCTCCGAGGCTCACCTGATGAAGGTGACGCATCAGCTCGGGCTGCACGGCTGGATCGAAACCGTACGCGGCAAGGGCGGCGGCATGCGACTCGCGCATCCGCCCGACAGAATCAACCTGGGTGCGGTGGTGCGCAGCATGGAGTCCGATTTCCAGCTGACCGAGTGTTTCGGCACCGGCAACCAGTGTTCGCTCACCGGCAGCTGCAAGCTCACCGGCATCGTCCAGGAGGCGCTGCAGGCTTTCCTGAAGGCCTTCGATTCGCGCACGCTCGCCGACATCGTGCCGTCGGGCAAAGGCGGCGAGACCGGCGGCATCCGCGCGCGCCCGATCGTCCGCGTGCGGCCGATCGCCCGGACAGGCAAGGCGCGCGTCGCGTGAGCGCGCGGGCCGTGTGATGTTGCGCACGGCCGCCGCGAGTGCGTCGATCGCACTGCTCGTGCTCGCGTCGGCGGCATGGCTGACGCACGGTTTCCGCACTTACACCGAGGAGGGCGCGCGGCGTTACGAAGTTGCGCGCGAAGCGGTGCCGGCGCCGGCGATCGCGATGCTGGTGCCGGGCCTCGGCGAGCGCGCGCTTTCCGATCTGCTGGCAGCCGGTGGCGCCGCCACCATCGTCGATTTCGTCTACACCGACTGCCGGTCGGTGTGCACGACGCTCGGCACCGCATTCCAGCAGTTGCAGGAACGCCTGCGCGCCGAGCGCGACGCCGATGGCGCGCCCGGGCGCGTGCGGCTGCTGTCGATCAGTTTCGACCCGGCGCGCGACGATCTCGGCACGCTGTTGCGCTACGCGGCGACGATGAAGGCACGCGAGGACACCTGGCGCTTCGCCACGGTGGCAGATCCGCGCGAACTGGCGCCGCTGCTGCGGCAGTTCCGCGTGATCGTCATTCCCGACGGTCTGGGCGGCTACGAGCACAACGCCGCGCTGCTGGTGGTCGATCCGCGCGGCCGGCTGGTCAGGATCTTCGACTACGACCGCATCGACGACGCGCTCGGATTCGCTCGCGCGATCGCCGCGGACGGCGCGCATGGATGAGCCGCTCGTCCGCGGGCATCGCACTGCCGGGCACTGCCCCCGCGGCCCGGGGCGGGCGGCTGCGCCGCGCGTGCGGCGGCTGCAGGTGCTGGCCGGCGCCGCGATGATCGCGCTGCTCGCACTGCCGGCGGTGCGTGCGCCGATGCAGGCGAAGATGGCCACGCACATGCTGGTGCAGTTTCCGCTGCTGGTCGCGGCCGGCGCGCTGCTCGCGGCAAGCTGCTCCGCCGGGCTGCGCAGCCGCATCGGCCGCTGGAATGCGCAGGGCATCGCCGGACTGGTCGCGGTCGCGGGAGTGCTCGGCTTGTCGATGATTCCGCGGCTGCTCGACCTGGCGCTCGCCGATGCGCGGATCGACGCGGCAAAGTGGCTTGCGCTGCTGCTGTGCGGCGCGGCGCTGCGGCTGTCGTGGCGCCCTGCGGGGCTGGTGGTCCGGGGTTTCTTCCTCGGCAACCTGCTGCCGATGACCGCAGTGGCGGGAATCCTCTACCAGGAGGCTTCCGCGCGCCTTTGCAACAGCTACCGGCTCGACGAGCAGGAGTTCGTCGGGCAGCTGCTGGTCGGGCTTGCCGGCGCAGCGGCCGCGGCCTGGCTGGGCCACCTGGCGTGGCGCACGATGCGCGCGGCGCGCGCGAGCCTGCGCGGGCAGGCGGGCGCCTGAGCGCGCACGCGCATGTTCAGTTATCGCCATGCGTTCCACGCAGGCAACCACGCCGACGTGCTCAAGCACGTCGTGCTGGTGCAACTGCTGCGCCACCTGGCGGCGAAGGACACGCCGTTCTGGGTGATCGACACGCACGCAGGGGCCGGGCTGTATTCGCTCGAGGGCGAGTGGGCCGCGAAGCGCGGCGAATTCGTCGACGGCATCGGCAGGCTGTGGGCGCGCAGCGATGCGCCTGCGCCGGTCGCGCACTACCTGGACGCAGTGCGCGCAGTGAACCCGGACGGCGCGCTGCGGCACTACCCGGGCTCGCCGTTCATCGCGCTCGCGCATCTGCGCGCGAACGACCGGCTCCGGCTCTTCGAGATGCATCCGGCCGAGAGCGGCGTGCTTGCCGGCAACATCGCCGCGGCCGGCCGCGAGGCGGCGCGGCGCACGCGGGTACAGGCGGGCGACGGGTTCGCCGGACTGAAGGCGCTGCTGCCGCCACCACCGCGGCGCGCACTGGTGCTGCTCGATCCCTCGTACGAAGACAAGCGCGACTACGCGCGCGTGGCCGCGGCGCTGGACGATGCGCTCGTGCGCTTCGCCACCGGCTGTTACGCGATCTGGTATCCGCAGGTGCAGCGGCGCGAGTCCGCGGCGATGGTGCGCCGGCTGGTGCGGATGCCGGGCCTGCGCTGGCTGCACGCGACGCTTGCGGTGCGCGCGCCGTCTCCGGACGGGCTGGGCCTGCACGGCAGCGGCATGTTCGTCGTGAATCCGCCGTGGACGCTGCAGCGCGCGCTGCACGAGTCGCTGCCGTGGCTGGCCGATGCGCTGGCGCAGGACGACTGCGCGCGATGGACCCTGCAGTGCGCCGACGAAGCGGCGCCTGCTCGATCCGGCTAGGAGTCGGGGCTGCGCAGCGCCGCCCCGGGCGCCCTAACGTGCGCCGCGGGCGACTTCGCGCCGCTGCGTGGCCGCCTTGCGTGCCTGCGCGAACACCGGGCCCCAGATCGGATGACCCGCTTCGGCGGGGGCCAGATCGAACGATTCGTCGAGCCGCAGCGCTGCGTCGAACGAGCGGCGGCACAGCACGCGACGCTGGGTGACGCAATAGCTGAACGCCAGGTACTTGTGCGCGCGCACGCGCGTGGCGACGTCGCCGTCGGCGACCTCCGGCGAATGCAGCGTGCGGATCGCTGCGGCGAAGTCGCCCTGCTCGTAGAGCGCAACGCCTGCGTCGACTTTCTGCACGGCTGGCGAAGGCGAGGCGATGCCGACTTTCTGGCTGATTTCGCCGACCGTGCCGCACCCGGCCAGCACCAGCGCGGCGATCAGGAGCCCGGTTCTCGAGTGCCACTTCATCGTCGTCTCTCCATGCGAATGGCCGCAGCGGCCAGCCGGCGCTCCTGTCCGGTCACTTGAAGCGATGGGCGATCACGGACGCCTTGCCTTCGCGGACCACGATCTCGCGGGTCAGGCTGGGCGCCGCGGGGTTGCGGATCTCGATCCGGTGCGATCCGGCGCCCAGTGCCAGCTCCTTCAGCGGCGGCGTGACGCCGCGGTTCACGCCATCGACGAAGACTTCGCCCCACGGCGCCACCGCGAGTCGCACCGTGCCGGTGCGCACGGAAGCCGCCGACTGGTGCGGCGCACCCGCCGGCGAGCGAGCGCGGGCCGGCGCGTTCTCGACCACGCTCGCGCTCTCGCCCACGCTCGTGTTTCCGGCCACGCTCGCGCCCGGTGCGGCATTCGCGGGAGCGGCGGCCGCTGGCCCGGGTCTTCCCGGCGTGGCGGTCGGCTTCGCTTGCGCGATGGCCGGTGTGCTTCGAGCGCCGGGCTGGGGCGGCGAGCGGCGCAGCGTGGCGACTGCGGCGAGCGCCGCCACGGCGAGCAGCGCGACCGCGGCAACTCCAGCGGCGCGCCGGCCCGGCGACGGCGGCGACGAGCGCTCTTCGCGGTCCGACGCCGGCACCTCGGCAGCGTCCGGCTCCGGCTTGGGCACCGCACCGATGGCCGGGGGCGCACTGTGGAGCAGCGAGCGGAATTCGGCGATCGAGCGCGGCCGCCGCTCGGGACGGATCGACAGGCCGCGGTCGATCGCCTCGAGGAATCCGAGCCCGTAGCCCGGAGGCTGCAGCGAGCCCAGCGGCGGAAGCGAATCGTGCATCACCCTCGACGCGGAGGCCGGAGGCATGCGCCCGGTCACCGCGAAGTACAGCACCGCGGCCAGTGCGTAGATGTCGGTCCACGGACCCTGGCGGCAGGCCGGGTCGTCGGCGTACTGCTCGATCGGCGCGTAGCCCGGCTTCAGCATCACGGTGAGGGCGCGCTCGGTGTCGCCGATCACGCGGCGCGCGGCGCCGAGATCGAGCAGCAACGCCTTGCCGCCGTCGAGCACGAGGATGTTGTCGGCGGAGACGTCGCGGTGATAGCAGTCGGCGGCGTGCATGTGCTCGAGTGCATCGAGCACCGGGGCGAGCGTGTCCTTCAGCCACGCTTCGCTCACGATGCCGGGCCGGTTGGCCAGCACGCGATCGAGCGTCGTGCCCTCGTAGAACGGCATCGCCATGTAGGCGGTCCCGTTCTGTTCCCAGAAGTGGAAGACCTCGAGCAGGCCAGGATGGCGGAACTGCGCCAGCAGCCGCGCCTCGCTGACGAAACTGCGACGCCCCAGTTCGAAAGTCTTCGCGTAACGGCTCGAGATCGGGTGCACTCGCTCGCCGTCGGGCCGCGTCGCCAGATGCGAGGGCATGTACTCCTTGATCGCGACCCGCCGCTGCAGGCAGAGGTCTTCGGCTTCGTAGACGATTCCGAAGCCGCCCTGGCCGACCACGCGGGTGAGCAGGAAGTCGCCGAGGCGGCGGCCCGGCGCGAGTGGCGCGGGCGCGTCGCGCCGTTCGGCGACCTGGTCCGCGGGTGCGTTCATGCCGGCACTACCGGTACGCGTCGGCCATGCTGCGCGGCCGGCGCTTCGCTGCGTCCGGCGAGGGGCCGGCGGCCCGCGCGCTCGAGCGGCCGCAGGTCGACGGGCTGCGTCAGCCATTGCTCGATCGGTTGCGCCTTCGAGAACACGAAGCCCTGCGCGTAGTCGAGGTCCAGCGCGAGCAGGGTTGCGAGCGCGGCGACGTCCTCGACCCGCTCGGCCAGGCAGGCCGCGCCCAGTTCCTCCGCGAGCCGGCGGATGCCCCGGACGATGACCTGGTTCTTCGGATCCCGGTCGATGCCGACGATGAACTGCCCGTCGATCTTGATCAGTGCGGCCGGCAGTTCGCGCAGGTAGGCGAACGACGAGTACCCGGCACCGAAGTCGTCGAGCGCGATGCGCACGCCGAGCGAGTGCATCCGGTCGACGAAGCGGCGCGTATTGCGCATGTCGTACAGCGCGACGGATTCGGTGATCTCCAGGCAGATCTTCGGCGCGACCGCGCAATGCCGCGCGAGCATCGCGTGCACGTCGGCGAGGAAGCGGTCGTCGTTCAGCGAGATCCCGCTCAGGTTCACGGTCACGAATCCGAGCGATGCGGCGTGCTGCCGATGGCGATCGAGATGCTCCAGGGTGCGTTCGAGCATGAAGCGGTCGATCGCGCTCATCGCGCCGTGCCGCTCGGCGGCGGCGATCAGCCGCGCCGGAGGCAGGGGCTGGCCACGCTCGTCCTGCTCGCGCAACAGCACTTCGTACGACAGCACGCGCGGGTCGCCCTTGAGCGCGACGATCGGCTGCGCGTGAACGCTCATCCGCTCGGTGGGCAGGCTGGTGCGCAGCCGCATGCCGAGCGCGATTCCGGCGCGGTAGCGCGCCAGGTGTTCGCGCGAGGATTCGGCGGTGACGATGCGTCCGCCGGAGCCTTTCTTCGCTTCCGCGCACGCGGCGCTGGCGTAGGCGATGAGTTCGGGCGCGCGCATGTCGGTGGCGACTTCGACGATTCCCACGCCGGCCTCGACGCGGATGCGCTTGCCGTCGATGTCGTAGGGCTCGTCGACGACGTCGTGCACCAGTCGTTGCGCCATCGAGCGGGCCTCGTCGAGCGTGCAATCGGGAACCGCCGCCAGGAACTCGTCGCCGCCGACGCGGCCGATCCGGGCCGAGGCGGGCAGGACGCCGGCCAGGCGGTTCGCGACCTCGATCACGAGCGAGTCGCCGGCGGCATGCCCGAACACGTCGTTGATCGCCTTGAAGCGGTCGAGATCGACGAAGATCAGCGAGGCCGCGCCTCCGGCTGCCACCGACGCGGCAAGCCGTTCGATCTCGCGCTCGAGCCCGCGACGATTGAGGCGGTCGGTGAGCGAATCGTGGTGGGCCATGTGCTCGAGCGTGTGCGCGAGCAGGCTGCGCTCGGTCACGTCGACCAGCGTGATCTCGATCGCGTCGGCGGCCAGCAGCGCATCGATCGCGCAGGTGCGCAGCCCTCCGTCGGCCTCTTCGAGCCGCACCTGGATCTCGGAGCGGTGCCGCCCGCTCGAGCGCGCCTCGGCGACGAGCGTCTCGGCACGCTCGCGGCCGAGCACTGCCCCGAGCGTGTTCAGCCTGCCCTGCTTCAGCTGGCCACGGAACAGTTGCGCCGCCTGATCGTTCCACCGCAGCACCTGGCCGAGCAGGTCGATCGAGATCAGCGCCACCGGCGCCGTGTAGTAGACGTGCCGGTACTTGCGCGCCGCATCGAGCGCGTTGCGCTCGGCACGGTCGCGCTGGCGCGCTTCGGCACGCAGGACGCCGACGACGATCAGGCCGGCCGACGCCGCGAACGCGACGATTCCGGATCCGGTGGCGAGCCGCGCGAACCAGTCGTGCGGCGCGGCCGAAGAGGCGAGCGACTCGTGGATGGCCGCGGCGGCGTGCGCGCCCCAACCGGCGAGGAACAGCGCCAGCCGCGCCGCATGGGTTGCCGCCAGCGTGTGCATCGATCCGAGCAGCACGATCACCGCCGCCAGGCCCGCCGCATAGGGGAGCGCCGGCACCAGGAAACGCTGCGGCAGGACCAGCATCACGAGCGCGATCGCAACGCCGGCCGCGGGCACCAGCGCCAGTGCGCGACGCAGCCGCGGTGACGCGAGATCCCTGCGGAACAGCGCGACGAGCAGCCAGACGGTGCTCGCCAGATGGGCGGTGTAGGCGGCAAGGCGCAGCGTGTGCGCGCCGGCGATGCGCGTCGAGTCGCCGAGTCCCGCGAGATCCGGCACCGAGGCAGCCGCGCACAACGACAGCGACGCCGTCCAGAGTGCGAGGGCCGCGGTGAGCCGGCTGCGCCTGATCCAGGCGTGCAGCGCGGCCGCGGCGACCAGCAGCCCCAGCGCTGCGATCGTCGCTCCGATCCGGCGGTCATGTCCGCCCAGCGCGGACCAGAGGACGGCGAGCCACAGCACCGCCAGCGTTGCGGCAACGCCGATGGCCTGCGACCGGTGCAGTCGCGAATCCGATCCTGTCCAGCGGGTTGGCGGTTCCACCGTTCGCAATGGGGGTAGCGCCGAGTTCCGGCAGCACGCCGTCGGGCCTCGGTCTTCACGGAATCCAGCCGTCATCTTGGACGCGCCGTGCCACGGATCCGCGCCGGGCAGACGACCGGACGATCCCCCGGGATGCGCGGCGACGCGCTGTGGTGCGCACGCCGGGGCGCGCCGGCAGCGGGGCCCGTGCAGCAGGCCGCCCGGATGTCCGATAATCGGCAGCGCCGAGCCCGAGAGGAGATCACGGATGGACGTGCGTGCCGCAGTCTGCTACGAACCCGGCCAGCCGCTGGCGATCGAGACCGTGCAACTCGACGGGCCGCGCGCCTTCGAGGTGCTGGTCGAGATCAGGGCCACCGGAGTGTGCCACACCGACGATTTCACGCGCTCGGGCGCCGATCCGGAAGGACTCTTTCCGGCGATCTTCGGGCACGAGGGCGCGGGCGTCGTCGTCGACGTCGGCCCCGGCGTCACTTCGGTGAAGAAGGGCGACCACGTGATTCCGCTCTACACGCCCGAGTGCCGGCAGTGCAAGTCGTGCCTGTCGCGCAAGACCAACCTGTGCACCGCGATCCGCGCCACGCAGGGCAAGGGGGTGATGCCCGACGGCACCAGCCGCTTCTCGATCGGAGGCCGGAAGATCCACCACTACATGGGTTGCTCCACGTTCGCGAACTACACGGTGCTGCCCGAGATCGCGGTCGCGAAGATCCGCGAGGATGCGCCGTTCGACAAGGTCTGCTACATCGGCTGCGGCGTCACCACCGGGCTGGGCGCGGTGATCAACACCGCGAAGGTCGAGCCGGGGGCCAACGTCGTCGTGTTCGGCCTGGGCGGCATCGGGCTGAACGTGGTGCAGGGCGCACGGATGGTGGGCGCGGGCAGGATCATCGGCGTCGACCGGAACCCGCAGCGCGAGGCACTGGCGCGCCGCTTCGGGCTCACGCACTTCGTGAACCCGAACGAGGTGCAGGGCGACCTGGTCGCGCACCTGGTCGAGCTCACCGACGGCGGTGCCGACTACAGCTTCGAGTGCGTGGGCAACGTGCAGCTCATGCGCCAGGCGCTCGAGTGCTGCCACCGCGGCTGGGGCGTGTCGGTGATCGTCGGCGTGGCCGGGGCCGGGCAGGAGATCGCCACGCGCCCGTTCCAGCTGGTGACGGGCCGGGTCTGGAAGGGCACTGCGTTCGGCGGCGCGCGCGGCCGCACCGATGTGCCGAAAATCGTCGACTGGTACATGGAAGGCAGGATCGACATCGACAGCCTGATCACGCACACGATGCCGCTCGAGCGGATCAACGACGCGTTCGACCTGATGCACCGCGGCGAGTCGATCCGCAGCGTGGTGGTCTACTGAACGACGAACTGAACCCCGAGCAGCGCGCCGCGGCCGGCTTCGGCGAGCGCGACGCCGACGGCCGCTTCGTTTCGGGGCCGCTGCTGGTCGTCGCGGGCGCCGGCACCGGCAAGACGGCCACGCTCGCGCATCGCGTCGCGCACCTGGTCATGCAGGGCGTCGATCCGATGCGCATCCTGCTGCTCACTTTCAGCCGGCGTGCAGCCCGGGAGATGACCGGGCGCGCCGAGCGACTGGTGGGGGCAGCGCGCCATGGCCCGGTCCGGCTGCCGTGGGCCGGCACCTTCCACTCGATCGGCGCGCGGTTGCTGCGCGAATACGCCGACCGGGTCGGGCTCGATGCGGCCTTCGGCATCCTCGATCGCGGCGATGCGGCCGACCTCGTCGACCTGGTGCGCCATGAACTCGGCCTGTCGGCCACGCGTCGGCGCTTCCCGCGCAAGGACACCTGCCTGGCAATCTATTCGCACCGGGTCAACAGCGGCTGGCCGCTCGAGCGCGTGCTGCAGGAAGTCTTCCCGTGGTGCGCCGAATGGCGCGACGAGCTCACGATGCTGTTTCGCGCCTACGTCGAGCGCAAGCAGGCCAACGGCGTGCTCGACTACGACGACCTGCTGCTGTGGTGGGCGGCGGCGATGTCGGACGCGTCGCTGGCCGCCGCGATCGGTGCGCGCTTCGACCACGTGCTGGTCGACGAGTACCAGGACACCAACGCGCTGCAGGCGCAGATCCTGCTGGCGATGAAACCCGAAGGCCGCGGGCTCGCGGTGGTCGGTGACGACGCGCAGTCGATCTACGCGTTTCGCGCCGCCGACGTCGGCAACATCCTCGACTTCGCGGCAAAGTTCGAGCCGCCGGCGCGGCGCATCACGCTGGAGACGAATTACCGTTCGGTGCAGCCGGTGCTCGACGCGGCCAACACGCTGATCGCGCAGGCGGCCCGGCAGCACCCGAAAGTGCTGCGCGCGCAGCGCGGTGCCGGCGCGCGTCCGCAACTGGTCACCGTGATCGACGAGCGCGCGCAGGCCGACTGGGTGATCGACGCGGTGCTGCGCCACCGCGAGGCCGCAGTGCCGCTGAAACGCCAGGCGGTGCTGTTTCGCAGCTCGCATCACGCCGCCGCGCTGGAGATCGAGCTGGCGCGGCGCAACATTCCGTTCGTCAAGCACGGGGGGCTGAAGTTCCTGGAAGCCGCGCACGTGAAAGACCTGCTCTCGGTGCTGCGCTGGGCCGGGAACCCGCGCAACGCGATCGCCGGTTTCCGCGTGCTGCAGTTGATGAGCGGGGTTGGCCCGGCCACCGCGCAGCGCTGCCTCGACGCGATCGGCGGCTCGGCGTCGCGCCTGCCCCGGGTGCTGCGCGACTTCCCGGCGCCGGCGGCGGCGCGCGAGGAGTGGAGCGGCCTGGCCGAAGTCATGACGATGCTCGTCGACCCGGCGGCGCGCTGGCCGGCGCAGCTCGAGCCGGTGCGCCACTGGTACCGGCCTGTGCTCGAACGCCGCCACGACGATGCAGCGGTGCGCGCGGCCGATCTCGACGTGCTGCAGTCGATCGCCGCCGGCTTCGGCACGCGCGAGCGGTTTCTCACCG
>JAANMT010003260.1_pt1 | contig 11881 bp, 10 predicted proteins | sample 7279711 | NCBI WGS metagenome assembly JAANMT01 (sample SAMN14094538, study PRJNA606508) | bioreactor metagenome | isolation source: A lab-scale SPAN reactor treating ammonium-rich wastewater day 1 | place: Ireland: Galway | collected 2017-01-16 | reverse complement strand
CCGTATGATAAAACAATCGCGATCTGCAATCGCAGTCCCCCTCAAAGACGACCGGCTATCGAAGTTTTGCAAAGTGTGAGGAATTTCCGGACACTATTGAGCATTGGGACTGCCGCGTCAGCGCCCAGCGATCCACGGCTGGCCTGTCCTCGCACTACGCAACGCCAAGGACAAGCCGGCTCGTGGAGATCGCTGGTGGAAAAGAGGCTGCTTTTCAGCAAAGAGCGAATGCACCCAGGCTTTCCTCAGACCAACTCGGCGATGGGATCGCCGGCCTCGACCAATCGGCTGGGACGACCAGCCGCATTGAGGAAATACATGTTCTGATCGATCCCGAGCACCCGGTAGACGGTTGCCGAGAGGTCTTGGGGAGTGATGGGAGTCGTCTTGGGCACGTCCGCCTTCGAGGCCGACTCGCCCACCACCTGCCCCATTTTCAGTCCGCCGCCGGCCAGTGCCAGCGTGCTCAACGGGGCCCAGTGATCGCGCCCGCCCGAAGCGTTGATCTTGGGCGTGCGGCCGAATTCGCCGGTGATCACCAGCAGAATGTCCTCGCTGAGTCCCAGGCGATCCACGTCTTCCAAGAATGCGGCAACCGCGTGATCCAACTGCGGTCCGCGCGAATCCATGCTGGCCTTGATGCCGCTGTGCATGTCCCACCCGCCGTACGAAATGGTGACAAAACCGCAGCCCGCCTGGCAAATCCGCCGGGCTTGCAGCATCTGCTGCCCCAGGCCGGGTCCGTAGCGTTCCACCACCTTGGGGTCTTCGTATTTCAGGTCGAAGGCCTTGGGGCCATTTCCCAACACCAGGCTGAACGCCTGCTGTTCAAACCGCGACAGCCCCTCCATCAGCCCGCTCTGGTCCACCTGGCGATTCAAGCGGTCGAGCCCCTTGAGCAATGCCAGGCGGTCGTCCAAACGTTCTTGCGGCACGGTGAGCGTGAGATTGCGCAGCGCTTCGCCGCGAGGATCGAAGGGCGCATACGCCGTACCCAAATAGGACGGGCCATCCGAGCCAATCGAACCCAGCCGCACATAGCGCGGCACGCCGGTCGTGGGGTGGTTGGCCCCGTGAACGCGCGAAATGGTCGAGCCCAGCGAAGGCCTCGTCTGTGCCCCGCCGTTGTCGACCGTGCGGTTGTCAAACCCCGTCATCAAGTAATGCGTTCCGCCGCCATGCCCGCTGTTGGTGTGGGCAAACGACCGCACGATGGCCATCTTGTCGACCTGCCTGGCCATTTTCGGAAAGTTGCCGCCGATGGTCACGCCGGGCAGCGAAGTCGCCACTTCGCCGGTGCAACTGCGATACTCGGCCGGGGCCGTCATCTTGGGATCGAACGTCTCCACGTGGGTGGGACCGCCGCCCAGCCACAACCATACCACCGACTTTTGCGGCGCCTGCTCGCCCGACGCCGCCGCGCATTGCCGCGCCGCCAGCAGGTCCGACAACGTGAAGCCCCCCAGTCCCAAGGCCCCAACCTTCAAAAAGTCGCGGCGGCCAAAGCGGTGGCGTGGTTGCTCACTACCGGAATAAAGGGCGCTCAGCATACATGCTTCTCCAGGTGCTGTGTGGGGGGGTGGACGCGCCGTCGACAGCCCGGGCATTCGATTCACCACCAAATGCACCGGCAAAAACATCCGCGACGACGTGCCAGTGGGAGGGATCAAGCAGGCAGGACTGATGGCGGAACCGTTCGATTCGGCACGTGGAATCGACAGGCCCCCGACATTGGTTGTGGGTTTATGGCAAAATCAATGCCAACCTCAGCACGGCAATCGTGCGATCATCGATCCAAGCTGCGTTAACTCTCGAAATCTGTAACCGCTACGTTCTCAGGCCACCCCCGATTCCACTCGCCCTGCACCGGTGGCCCCACGGCGCGCACCTGTGGCAAACAAGCACGGGCGGGCGCGCTCGTATTGTTCGTATCCGCACAACTTTTTTTGACGGGCGCGCCATTCAAAAATCCAGCGAAAGCCAACGAATGGAGCAGCGGTTGCGGGCTTGGCCCTGCTGCACGTTTCACCGGCATGCCCCGCTGGGCGAATACGCCATCGAAGCCGCCGCGCGGATCGGTTTGGCGATGCATTCCCAGACGCGGAACAGCCAATCGCGCGCGGCAGTGCGTTGCGAATGGGCGTGCTTCCTTGACGCCTGCTCGATACGTGACACAGTGTTGGTTAATTGTTTCTTGAAACCTGTCGCGGCCATGGCCGGCGCCCGGTTTCGTGACATGATGCCGTTGCCGTTCATGGCGTGAGTTGTCCGGCAGTCACTGGACAGCATCCCCGTTGGCCGGCGCGCTCCAACGGCGGTTGGATAAGAAGTACCGCTGGGCAAGCGGCATCGACTGGATCGGCGCCGGTTTACAGCGGCGCCGGCAAATCGCGGCGGCTGAAGACCCACATCGCCGCGGCGTAGCACGCCAGGCCCAGCCCCGCCAAAATGCCGCAATACTTCCAGGCCAGGCTCCAACCGTAGAATTCGTCCAAAAACCAGCCGGGTTCGAACGCGCCCAGGTAGGTGGTGTAGACGAGCCATTCCAGGTCGGGTGAGAGCCGCGAAACCACTTTCAAGATCAACTGAATCAGGCAGAACGCGCCGGCAATGCCGATCGTCTTCCAGCGGCTGCGGTGGAACGAGCCCACCAGCGTGGTGAAACCGGCCAGGAAAAACGTCACCGTGAACAGGTTGAGCGAGGCGGGCGCATAGTCGAGCGGGCTGACCGAAGCCTTGAGGTTCATCACCTGCAGGCCAAAACCGGTGCCCAACCAGCAGGCGGCGCAAATGACGATCGCGCCCACGGTGGTCGCCACGATTTGCGGAAAGAGAATCGCCATTCGGCTGACCGGCTGCGCGGCCAGCATTTCCATGGTGCCCCGGTCGATTTCGCCGCTCACGGCGTCGGACCCGCGGGCGATTGCCCACACGGTGATGGTGAACAGCACCACCGGGTCGACGTAGGCCAGCAGGATCATGCCGCGCTGGGTGGCGACCAGTTCGAGCGGCAGCGGCAGCAGGTTGGGGAGGTTGATGCCTTGAAAGCCAAACTGTAGAAACATTTCAAAAATGGCGAGGTTCATCCGGCTCACCAGCCAGACGAACAGCAGGTGAAACAGAAACAACACGGCCGCGCAACACAGCATCAACAGCCAGGCTTCGCGAAAATTTTTGAACCACAGCGCTCGATTCATGCGTGCAGCCTGTCGTCGTGGGCGAGGTGCGGATGGAATCGCTCGTACACGGTTTGCAGCCCCAGCGGCTGCACGCGAATGTCGGTCACCTGTTGCTCGCTCAGCCAATGCAGCACCGGCAGCAGTTCGCCGCCGGTTTGCAGGGTGATCCAGCCTCCGCCGTTTCGCGCCAGTTCCAAGTCGTGCAGATGCGGGGGGAGCTCGGGCACGTCGCCCTGCCACTGGGCCTCGATGCGGTGCTGGCTTTTGAGCTCGGCCAGGGTTTGCTGGTGTACCAGCTCGCCGCGGCGGAGCACCGCCACGCGGTCGCAAATGGCCTCGACCTCGGACAGCACGTGCGACGAAAACAACACCGTCTGCCCGGCGGCGCGGGCTTCTTGCACCAGGTGCAGCACCTGCGAGCGCGTGGTGGGGTCGAGGTTGCTGGTGGGTTCGTCGAGGATCACCACGGGCGCTTTGACCGCCAGAATGGACACCACCGCCAGCTTTTGCCGCATGCCGGTCGAGCATCGGGTGACCGGCCGGGAAAGATCGAGTTCGAGCCGGGCGGCCAACTCCATGGCCCGGGGAAGATTGCCGTCGGGCCGCACCGATTGAAAAAACCGCAACACCTCGAAACCGTTCATGCCGCGAAACAGCCTGGCATCGCCGGGCAAATAGGTAACCAGGGCATGCGTTTGTCGCGATTGCCGGTAGCAGTCGAGTCGATCGATCGACGCCTTGCCCGACGTGGGCCGCAAGAAGCCCATCAGCAGTCGCAGCAGCGTGGTCTTGCCCGAGCCGTTGGGGCCCAGCAGCCCAAACACTTCGCCCCGGCCCACCGACAGGGTGCAATCCTCGAGCGCGGTGAATTCGCCGTAGCGCTTGGTCAGGTGCTCGGTGATGATGAAGGGTTCTGCCATGCGGAAGATTGCGACTGGGAATGATGCGGCGGAGCGGAACGCCAACGCGGCTTGATCAACGTGGTGTGGAATCGCAAAGGGGGACCAGCGCCCGAACCTGCGGCAAATGGCCGGTGTCGGTTCTGCAGAGCCAGCCGTGCCAACCGCCTTGAACTGCGGCCGCGCACACCGATGGTTCATTATGCGGCACCCGGCGGCAGCGACAAGGTCGGGCGAGCAACCCACACCAGGCAACCGCAACCACGGGAGGGGGGACAACCGCCGCGAACGGCGGCTCGGCGCGCTTCAGCCGATTTTGCTGAAGGATCGGGTCGCTGGGGCCGATAACTAAGTCTGTCGCCGGGCACGAGGCGACACCGCAAGAGACTGGAGCCAGATGGCCAGGCAATCGGCTGCAACCCGATCAAAGTGGGTTCGATTCCCACCGGTCTCTCTCAAGAAGACTCCTCGCTTGCACGCCGCCCAGTGTTTGCACTGAGAGCGGCGTGTTGCTGCGCGCCCCGGTCGCGAATGGACCGCCCCCCCCTTGGCGAACGCTTCGCCGTCGGTCACGATGCATCTTCGAGGCCCTCCCCCTGCTTTCACTGCGTGGCGGCGGCCCGCCCGGCGGAAGACGTTGGCCCCCTTGGTTGCTTATTTTTGGCTTTTTGTTTCGTTGCTTTGGCTGCCTTTCTCGAATGGGGGGGGCGGCGTGGATGTCCATGTCGAACAACACCGCGAATTTGCATGGCAGCGCGCCCGATAAATGCCCGGTGGCCTTGTTGCTGATCGACGTGATCAACGATCTCGACTTCGACGAAGGCGAGCAGTTGCTGCGGCATGCCCTGCCGATGGCGGAGCGGATTGCGGAATTGAAGGCATCGGCGCGCCGCGAGGGCGTGCCGGCCATTTACGTGAACGACAATTTTGGCCGCTGGCGCTCCGATTTTAGCGCCCAGGTGCAAAACTGCTTGCGGAGCGACTCGCTCGGCAAACCCATCGCGAAGCTGCTGCAGCCGGCCGCTGACGATTACTTTGTGCTCAAACCCAAACACTCGGGTTTCTTCTCCACCACGCTGGAGACGTTGCTCGAGTATCTCGAAGCGCGGACGGTGGTGCTCACCGGCATGGCCGCCAACATTTGCGTGCTGTTCACGGCGAACGACGCTTACCTGCGCGACCTGCGGCTGGTGGTGCCGGCGGATTGCGTGGCTTCGAACACCCAGGCCGAAACCGAATACGCCCTGCAACAAATGGAAACGGTACTGAAGGCCGACACGCGGCCTTCGACCGAGATCGATTGGGGCCAGCTGAAGCAACATGCCGGCGGCCACGATTGAGCAAGGGCCTTACCGCGCCCCTGCCCGCGATCGACTCTCTGCTGTTCTTACTCGCGGGCGAGGCGATGTAGTTCGGCCTTCAGCTCTTCGACCGTGGCCTCGGACTCGGGCAGATGAATCCGGTTGTGCATCTCGTACGGATCAAGCTTGAGGTCGTACAGTTCGTCCATGCCTTGCAGATGGCTGTACTGAATGTATTTCCAGCGGGGCGTGCGCACGGCGCGATAGCCCATGTTCTGCAGCCGCGGAAACACGGTGTCGCTGTAATACTCGATCAGGATCGAGTTGCGCCAATCGTTTGGCAGGCGGTCTTGCAACAACGGCTTGAGGCTCACCCCATCGAAGGGACGCGGCTGCGGGATGTCTGCCAAGTCCAGCACGGTGGGCGCCAAGTCGACGGTCGTGGCCATGGCGTCGACCACCAAACCGGCTTCGACCAGCGGCGGATAACGCACCAGCAGCGGGATGCGAATGCCTTCTTCGTAGGCAAGGCGGCGTTCGACGCTCAGCCCATGCTCGCCATACCAATAACCGTGGTCGCTGGTGACGATGAACACCGTGCGATCGAGCTGCCGTTGCTTTTCCAGTTCGGTGAGCAGTTGCCCCACGCCGTCGTCGACCGCGGCCAGCATCCGCCAGCGGTCGCGCACGGTTTCGTCGGGCGTGCCGGTTTCGCGGCTCAAGGGGGGCAAACCGGCGACCGGCCTCGCCAGAGCCGGCTTGCCATCGAGCGAGGCCAGCACGTTCAGCCGCCGCGGTACCGCGTCGTCGCCGTACAGCTTTTCGTGCCGCCGGGCAGGCAGGAACCTCGCCGCCGACGGATCGGATATGCTGCCGTCGTCGAATTGCGTCAATTCCGGATGCAACGCCTTGTGCGCCAGGTACAGGCAGAAGGGCCCGGTTCGCTCGCGCCGAATGAAATCGAGCGCGCGATCGTTAAGCACGTCGGTGGTATGGCCCTCGAAGCGAACCGGTTGGCCGTTGACATTCAGCTCGGGATCGAACGATACGCCTTGGCCTTTCATGCTCACCCAATAGTCGAAACCCGGCCGGGCGGCGTCGTCGTTGCCCATGTGCCATTTTCCGACGTACGCCGTTTCGTAGCCGGCGCGTTGGAGGTCTTGGGGGAAGGTGAGCAGACGGTGGCTCTGCTGGCTGCGGTTGGTGTTTTCCAGAATGCCGTGGCGAAACGTGTAAGTGCCGGTCAGCAGGCAGGCGCGCGACGGCGAACACAGCGGCGTGTTGCAGAAGGCATTGCGAAACCGGGCTCCCTCGCGGGCCACGCGGTCGATATGGGGCGTGCGAACCGCGGGATGCCCCGTGCAGCCAAGCTCATCCCAGCGTAAATCGTCGACCAGAATGACCACGAAGTTGGGGCGTTGCGGGTCGGCGGCCACGGCAGCGCACAACCAAAGCCAACCAACCAAGAAACAAGCAACCGGGATATTTGCGCTGAGAATCCGCGTTCGCATGGCGAGGTTGCTCCCGTTGCCTGGTGTTGTGCCGGCCCGTCAAACCTTGCGCTGTTGCATTTGGGCGAGGATCGATTCCACCGGCACCAGGTTTCCCTGGCCGGCGCCGGGGCACGCGTCGCAGGTTTCTTTCCAGGCTTTCTTGCTGCGGAGGTTCGACTCCCAGAACGGCCACGTTTTGCACTGCACGGGCCGCTGCTCGTAAACCGCGCACTTGCGATCGACCAAGAAACAGCAATCGCCGTTGGCGTGCTCAATCAGGCTCTTGCGCCGGCCTACCTGGCGCACGTAGCGGCGCTGGAAGGCATCGATGTCGAGGTTCATGCGCTGGGCCAGGGCGGCGATTTCCTCGTCGCTCACCCACACGTAACCCGGCGCCCCCGTGCAGCAATCGCCGCACTCGGTACAGGTGAAGCGCAGGCCCTCGTGGAACCAAGGCTGACGGGTTGGCTGGCCGGAACTCTGATTTGGCATGCAACACTCGACGGGAAAACGATGCTGGGCGCGGCGGCAGCATGGCCGCGGGGATACCACCTACTCATCTTAGGATGCAAGGCCGAGGACCCCCAGGGGGGAGACCCCTGGTCATTCTTTTTTGTCGCGCTGATACAGGGCCAAGCAGTCCTCGTGCCGCGTGCCGTCGGCGTCGGTGATGGCGAACTTGTCGGGTCCCCACATGCTGTGCCCCGCGTGGCGGCCATCTTTCGCGAGCACGTAAAACTTGAGATTGAATGCCGGGCGGCCCTGGTCGTCGCGCAGGCGGTCGGGCGTGGTTTGGGCGACACGGCGCAGCACTTCTTGGCCTGCCTCTTGCGGCGACATGCCGTGCCGCATCAGTTCCACCGCGGCAAAGCTGCACATGTTTTGCAGATTGGCTTCGCCGCGGCCGGTGCTGCCGCACGAGCCAATGGCGTTGTCCACATACAGGCCGGCCCCGATGATCGGCGAATCGCCCACGCGGCCGGGAAGTTTGAACGCCAGGCCGCTGGTGGTGGTCACGCAGGAAATATCGCCGTTTGCATTCATCGCCGCCAGGTGGATGGTGCCGGTGGGCCGGCCAAAGAATTTCTTCACGTCGGGGTCGAGTTGATCGTCGGGCGGCGGGAGCCAGTCGTCGATGTCGCTGCGGGTTTGCTTCCAATAGAGCCAGATTTTGCGGGCTTTTTCCGTCAGCAGGTTTTCTTCCTTGAAACCCTGGGCTCGGGCGAAGCGGAGCGCGCCTTCGCCCACCAGCAGCACGTGATCGGTTTGTTCCATGACGAGCATGGCCAGCCGCGAGGGGTGCCGCACGTTGCGCAGGGCCGCGACCGCACCGGCGCGGTGCGTGGGCCCGTGCATCACCGCGGCGTCGAGTTCCACCTCGCCGTCTTCGTTGGGCAGTCCGCCATAACCCACCGTCAAATCGTTGGGGTCGTCTTCGTTCATCTGCACGCCGCTCACCGCGGCCTCGAGCGTGTCTTTGCCTTGCTGCATCAGTTCGTACGCCCGTCGAGTTGCCTCCATTCCGTTGTGCGACGAGATCGCCTTCACCGGGAACGATCCTTTCTGGGGCAAGGGGGCCCTCGCCGTGGCTGGGACGCCCGTGGGATTCGATGAGCCGGAAGGCGCCGAAGGCTGGCCCGCTTGCAGGGCACTCGCGCTGCCGCCGACACCGCCGTTGGCCATCCAAGCCGCCAGCGGCACGCCGGCCAGCGAAGTTACCGCATGGTGAAGAAACCGCCGCCGGCCGGAGGAAGAACTGGGAGAATCACTCATGAATCAACCACAATACGCGGGACAAAGTAGCGAAGGACTGTGGCCATTGTAATCGGCGGCCAACTCGCTTGCGCGGGCGCGCGCGAATGCCCTGGCCCTCCGGCAAGCGGGCAAGGAAGGACTCGCGACGCGCAGCATGCCGGGGCGCGCGGGAGCCGGTTTCGCCTGGTTCATTCGCCTTGCACGCGGTCGAAGCGTTGGAACCGCTTGCCGCCGATCTCGGCCACGTACAGGTTGCCCTGTTGATCGAAGGCGAGCATGTGCGGCATTTGGAATTCGCCCGCCGCCGAGCCTTGGCTTCCCAGTCGGTCTGTAACGCGGCCGCGCTCGTCGAGCCGCAGCACCTGGTTGGCGCGGCCGTCGGCCACGAACAACTCGCCTTGCGGATTCAGCGCCAGCCCAAACGGGGCAAAACCTTCCCACATGTCGAGCAGCGCGCCGTCCTGATCGAATATCTGAATGCGGTCGTTCTCGCGATCGCCCACCAGCACCCGTCCCCGGCCGTCGATCAACATGGCATGGGGCAGGTGGAATTCGCCGCGTCCGGTGCCTTTGGTTCCCCAACCGCGCAGCCAGCGTCCGCCCGGCGTGAATACCTGCACGCGGCTGTTGCCGTAGCCGTCGGTGATAAACACTTCGCCCTCGCGGCCAAAGGCAATATCGGTGGGCCGATTGAACTGGTCGTTGCCGGTCCCCGGTTTGCCGGTGCCGAGCGTGAGCAGCAGTTTGCCCTGCCGATCGAACTTGTGCACGCTATGCGATCCGATATCGGTCACCCACACGTTGTCTTCGGCGTCGATCCTCAGGCCATGGGCCGAGTCGATCACGCCCTCGCCGAACGATCGCAGGTGTTTCCCCCGGGAATCGAACACCAGGATCGGCTGCTTTCCCCGGTGGAAGGCGAACACCTCGCCTTGCGCGTTGACCGCCACCGCCGAACAGGCTCCCAATGGCAAGCCCTCGGGAACCTGAAAGAAGTCGGGCCGCGGCTTCCAATGGACCTGGGCCGTGGCCGGCTGAGGGCGAAATTCAAACGCGGGATGGGCGTGCAAGTAGGCGATCTCGGCGGCTGACAACGGTCGATCGAAGACCGCCAACTCGTCCATCAAACCGATATAGCTCACTGCGAAATAAATTCCGGTGCGGTCCAGGTTCCAGTTCATGGCCAACTGCCGCTCGGTTAATTGCCCGGCGGGCCGGCCATCGATCCACAGGGTGGCCACCGCGTTGGGTTTGCCGGTGTCGAAATGGTTCCAGGTCATCGCCACGTGATGCCAATTGTCGGCCTGGAAACCGATTTTCTTGACGACCACCAGCGGCGCATCGGGGGCCGACTCGGAAAGGGGTTGTTCGCCGTCGGCCACGCCGGGAAACGCCCCTAAGCGGAAGTCACGCGGCCGCACGTCGGGAAAGTCGCACCAAAGGCCGCCGTTGTTGGCCCCTTTTTCGGTGATTTGGATGGGGTCGCAAAACGAGGTTTTCAACATCGTGTTGGGATCGGTGGCCAGCCACATCGAAACCGAGCCTCCCCAGCCTCCCGGCCGGTACGCCAGGTTTCCCTTGGCGGGAAAGAAGATCCGCCCTCGCCGCGGCAGCACGTCGGTGGCCTTCAGCGCCCCGCCGCGCACGCCGCCGCCCTTGGCAATTTGAAAGATGCTGGAATCGATGCTGGGGACGAACTCGAAGGCCCCTTTCTCCGTGGCATGATCGAACCGCGTGCTGGGAAGCAAGCACCCGCCGCCGAAGTCGGCACGCACCGCTTCGTCGAACGAGGCATAGAGCGTGACCGCGCGGCGTATCGCCTCGGTGTCCACGTCGTCGGCCATGGCGAGCGGACCCAGCAACAACCAGGCCGCACAGGGAACGCCAAGCAGCAAGCGGGCGGAGCGGGCGTGCAACATGATGAATTCTCTCGCAACGGAATCGCAGCGTGAACAAACGGCAAACCCCCAGGGGCAACGTTGCGATTTTAAGAGCACGCTGTCGGCATCGCCAGCAGAAAGCGAGGAGGGAATTCGGAGCGCGGAATGAAAGAAGGACGGTCGAAGCGCCAATGCCTGCATGCCTACCGTGGCCGCCTGGCGCGTGCCAGCCACGCGCCGCAGCCCGCAAACAACACGACGAAATACCACCGGGTGAAGCCGGTTTCGAAAATGACGGTGGCATTGAGCGTGACAAACAGAAACAACGCCAGCCACGCGACGACGAACCACCGCCAAAGCTTGCTCGCAGGGGAGAAAGTCTTGGGGGCGCTCGTGCTGGACGCGTCGATCCGGCGAGAATGCCATCGCAACCACCAGCCCGCCACGTCGACAATCCAACACAGCGTGAAGGCATAATTCACCCACAAGCCCAGCCCGGTGGAAATGCCGACGACCTGCTCGGTTCGCCCCGCGGTATGGGCCAGCGCCGCGGCATGGCTCCAACCATGCACGAAGTGGAATGCCGCGGCCACGTGCCCCAGGTAAATCACGGCGGCGGCGGTCCACATCCCCAGGGCGGCGGGGGCGCTGCCGCCGCCGGGGGCGAGACGCCGCGCCAACCCGATCAGTGCCAGGGTGAGCGTCGCATCGGCCGACAGCCGGGTAATGATTTCGCCGGTCGCGGCTGTGCCAAGCCCTATCGGCACCGTGCTACCGTCCGCTGCGTTGTTTGCGGATTTCGTCGCGAAGTTGCGCGGCCAGTTCGTACTGTTCGGTTTCGACGGCTTCGGCCAGCCGTTCGGCCAGGGTTTTGCCTACCTGGTAGCGGTCGCGGAGGGTTTCTCGCAGTTCTTCCAGGCGTTCCACCATTTCGTCGTCGGCAAAGCGATCTTCAGCGTGGTACTCGCCGAAGAACTTTTGCATGCGATCCAACCCTTCGCCGATGGCGCTGATGGCGTCCTCCGGCTTGTCTTCCTCCAGGGCGGCCAACGCGGAAGCCTGGGTGCGGTGGAACAGCACAAAGGGGCGATACTGCTCGTGCGACATCGTCCACTCGTCGCTCGGCGAATGCTTCTTGGCGAAGTCCATCAGGGCCAGGGTGTGATCGGCGTCGCGAACCGCTCGGGCAAAGTCGCGCATCGCCAGCCAGCACACACGGCGGTGATAGTACTGCACAAACTCGCGATCGACTTCCACGCAGTCCTTTTCGGCCAGTTGAAATCCGGCTCCGTGGTGGAACGATTCCTTCAGCAGATAGTCGAGAAAGGTATCGCTGCCGCCGGGCCGCTCGCCGTCGGGGCGGTGCTCCATTTC
>JAANMT010003255.1_pt1 | contig 11901 bp, 12 predicted proteins | sample 7279711 | NCBI WGS metagenome assembly JAANMT01 (sample SAMN14094538, study PRJNA606508) | bioreactor metagenome | isolation source: A lab-scale SPAN reactor treating ammonium-rich wastewater day 1 | place: Ireland: Galway | collected 2017-01-16 | reverse complement strand
GCAGCGAGCACCAGCTCACGTGCCCGCCCGCCTTTGATCGCCTCGTTGAGCGCGCCCACGTCCTCGACGCCGAGCAGTTCCAGCCAGCGCCCCGCGTCACGGAAGACCTGGCGCAGCTTGGGCAGGGCGGCGACCGGCTTGATCACAGCGGGGGCCTGGCGGCGCGGATGGTGCAGGATGAACCCCTCTTCGTCGTGGGAGAGGTCGAAGGCGGTCAGGTACCCGGTCGAGGGAACCATGTAGCCAAAGAAGTAGTCGCGCACGCCGCGCAGCTCGTAGACGATCAGGTACGGCTTCTTGCGGCTGGCGAGCAGCCGCAGCTTGTCGCGGTCGTCCTGCTGCTCGAAGATCTCGACCGCCTCGGCCAGCGGCACCGGCGTCCGCGTGATCGGCTCGTCGGCCTGGACAATCTCCCACATGCGCGCCTTGAGGCGCTCAAGCTCCTCCGGGGTAAAAGGCGCGCCCTCGACCACCGCGCAGTAGTAGCCGCCGAAGGGCAGCGAGTGATCGATGCGAATCTTGCGCTCCGGGAACAGTTCGCTGGCCGCCACCACCAGCACAAAGGACAGCGCGCGGCGGTAGATGCGCAAGCCGTCGCTGTGGCTGAGCAGGATCGGGCGGGCGTGCACGTCACGGTTGACGGGGAAGGTCAGTTCGCGCAGCGCGCCGTCTACAATTGCACCGATGATCATGTCACCCTGGTTGGGCGTATCACCGCTGGTGGTGTTTGCATCAGGCCCGCCGGGGAAAAGATGCGGGTAAGCCTGCTGAAAATACTGCGCCAGGCGGGTTCCGACCGGGGCGCTCCAGATGGACCCGTCCTCCAGCATCGTGACGCGCGCCGTGCGGCGCGGCCTTGAGCGGGTGATAGCGATCGTTTTGCTGGCCATGCTTCTTCTCATTCTGCTGGTGGCAGATGCGGATGTCAGTACGCCCTATTATAGCGGGAAGGGCAGCAACGGGGAGTCTGGCGGTTGGCCGTTGGCGCTTGGCTGTTGGCATCTCGCGGTTGGCGGCGGTCGCTGTGCGCGCTTATCTCGCCCCCCATTCAATGCTATACTGGGTCCGACTCATCACTCATTGCTCATGACTCGCTACCTGATACTCTATACCTGGAGGTTCGCCGCGATGACCACCCGCCTGGAGCAACGTCTATCCCGCCTGGAAAAACGTGTCGAAGCGATCCACCAGATGGTGTACACCCTGCTCCAGATGCAGCAGGCCGCGCCGCCCGCCGAGGAGCCGGAAACAGAGGCAGAAGCTATCCCCGGCGAGCTGGCCGAAGCTGCCGTCGCAGAGGTGGCCGCACTCGAACTGCTCGACCCGCTGGACATCCAGTACGAGTTGGCGCTCAACTGGGCGAACGAGGGCCGCAACCAGCAGCCGCCGCAGGACCTGAGCGAATTTGACCTGGCGGGGCGCAACCTGCGCGGGGCTGACCTGAAGGATGCGACGCTGGAGCGGGCCAGCCTGGCCCGTGCCGACCTGACCGGAGCGCGGCTCCAGCGCGCCAACCTGAGCGAGGCCGACCTGAGCCGCGCCCAGCTCTCCCGCGCTGACCTCTCACGGGCGCAGCTTCAGCGCGCTGACCTCACCTTCGCGCACCTGGTGTACGCCAAGCTGACCGGGGCTGGCCTGCGCTACGCGGTGCTCACCCGCGCCAACCTGAGCGGGGCAAACCTCAGCGGGGCGGACTTCGGCGGGGCGCAGATGCACCGCGCCAACCTGGCGCGCGCCAACCTGCGTGACGCGCAGGTGCATCGCCGCCAGCTTGCCACCGCCAGCACGCTCGACGGCGCGACCATGCCGGATGGCCGCCTGTACGACGGCGACCCGGAACCGTGGAAGTAACTGCCAGATGCCAGCACAATCTCTTAACCGACACTTAACGTGGGCCTCCAACAGCGTTAACAATAGGACGCTATGATACGAGTCAATGAGCGAGCCGAGGATATAGACAGGCAGTTGCCAAAGGAGTTGCCAATATGCTGAATATGTACGTACAGCCGCGCCACTGGTCGCCCCGCGAGGGCTACGCCACGGGCGACGTGCTGCTGCGCCTGCTCGACGAGGGCTGGCAGATTGCAGCCTCGCAGCCCGCGCCCGGCCAGTGGCGCGCGCCGATGTTCCTCGTCACGCTGCGGCGCGAGGACGACGTGCTGACCGTGCTGGTGCTTGACGGGCCGGTTGCGCGGGCGCTGGCCCCTGCCAGAGAGCCGGTCGCCACAACCGCCTGAGCCGTCCGCTTCCCCCTCTATTTACTCACCATACCCCATTTACTGCTGCCCCTGGGCGTCTCGCCGGGGGGTTTCTTGTGTCCCGCGCAGGAGCGGTGGCGCGCTGCACGGGAATCGGGCCTATAATGGAGGCAACACTGGCTCTGTGGGGAAAGAGGAGGAATAGATGAACTGGCACAAGGCACGGGTTGTTGTTCTTCTGTTGTTGGTTGTCGTGGGCGTGGCGCTGGCCGGGTGTGGTGGGCCGAAGACGGCGCAGATCCAGGTGACGATGACCGAGTTCGCGTTTTCGCCGACGACCTGGACCGTCCCGGCAGGGGCGGAGGTCACACTCGACATGACCAACAGCGGCGGGCTGGAACACGAGTGGGTGGTGATGGAACTGGGCTACACCGCCGAGCCACCCTTCGACGAAGCGGACGAGGCGCACGTGCTGTGGGAAGGCGAGGTCGGGCCGGGCGAGGTGACGAGCTTCACCTTCACCGCGCCATCCGAGCCGGGCGAATACCAGGTGATTTGCGGCATCTCCGGCCACTTCGAGAACAACATGGTCGGCACACTGACGGTCACGCGGTAGGCAAGGCGCGGACGGAGCCGCGCTCCGCTCTCAGCTAATCATGGGTGAATGACCGCCTGAGCCGCAGGTTGAAACGGGCAGGCCTGTTGTGCGTAGTGTACAATGAGGGCTGAATCCCGTCACGGTAGGCAAGGACAGAGCATCGATGACGACCAAAGCAGACCAACAGGGCAGGCGACGCCCCGCAAAAGCGGTAGAGGACGAGGCCCAGGCCGCAGCGCCTGACGGCGACAGCCCGCCCGTGCCCGACGCGCAGGCCGACGCGGGTGATACGCCCCCACCTGCGCCCGGCCCGGCTGTGCCCCAGGTGCCGCCGCCGCCCGGCGGTGGGCGGCCCGCCGCCGCTCCCGCGCCCCAGCCCAGCGTTGACGCAGCCCGCCCGACTTTCGGGCAGCGCGTAGGCCGGGCAGTCGGCTGGGTTCTCAAGCTGCTGCTGATCGTGCTGCTGGGGACAGCGGTCGGCACGCTGCTGTTTCTCACCGTACCGTCGCTGTTCGAGCGCGTTGCCCAGCCATTGGCCGAGAGCAACGCCGCCGTATCGCGCATCGAGAGCCAGGTGGTGACGCTGGAAGCGCGCATCGGGCAGGCGCAGGCCGCGCAGTCCGAAGCAGCGGTGGAGCAGCGCTCCGCGCTGGTTGACACGCAGCAGGCGCTCAACGCCCGGCTGGCCGCCGCCGAGGAGCGGCTGGCCGCTGCCGAAGCCCGCCTGCGTGACGCCGAGGACGAGGCGGCAGCCCAGGCAGGGCGCATCGACGAGCTGGAGACGGCACTCGGCGACACGGTTGAGCAGCTTGAGGCGGTCGGTGAGCAGCTCGACGCGCTGGAGGAAGAGCTGCCCGGCACGGCGGAATACGCGGAATTCAACCGGCAGGTGCTGCTGATCCGGGCGTGGCAGGACGTGCTCAAGGCACGGCTGCGGATGCTGGAGAACAACGCCGGGCTGGCCCAGGAAGAGCTTGAGCGCGCGCTGGACACGCTCGACCGGGCCTACGCCGTCTCGTCGGCGGAGCAGCGAGAGGCGCTCGACCCGGTCATCGAGCGGCTGTCGGCAGCCTACGAGGCGATCCAGGCCAACCCGTTTGTCGCCAGCAGCGACCTGGAAGTAGGCTGGCACGCGCTGGGCCTGCTGATCGAGCCGTTGGGCCTCCGCGATCAGCCCGCAGCTGAGCTGACGCCGACTCCGACGCCCGCCGAGGAAACGCCGATACCTGCCGACGCGACGCCGACGCCTACCCCCGCGCCGTAAATAAGTGTAAGCTAGGGCGAGGCAGGCGCATCCACGCAGAAAGCGAGCACGCATGGGCATCCCGCGCGCGCGCAACACGATCATGCTCGGCCACCGCTACGTGATCCGTCACGAGATCGGGCGCGGCAGCATGTCGGCGGTGTACCTGGCCGAGGATTTCCGGGCCAGGCGCAGCGTCGCGCTCAAGCTGCTGCCGCGTGAACTGCTGACCGAACCGGGGCTGGCGGAACAGTTCGAGCAGGTGTGCGATGCGCTCGCCGCGCTCGATCATCCGAACATCGTGCCGGTCTACGCGCACGGCGAGCACGAGGGCCAGCCCTACGTGGTCGCCCGCTACATGGAAGGCGTTACGCTGCGCGGCCAGCTTGACCTGGGCGCGCTCTCGCTGGCCGAGGCGGCAGACTACGTCAGCCAGATCGCAGCGGCGCTGAGCTACGCGCACGCGCAGGGTGTGATCCACCGCGACCTGAAACCGTCGAATGTGATGTTTGACGACGAGGGCCACCTGGCTGTGGCCGACTTCGGGTTGGCGCGGCTGGCGCGTCCCTTCGCCCGCATCTCCGGCGTGGACGTGGTCGGGACGGCAGGCTACCTCGCCCCTGAGAGCGCCAGGCCAGACGGCATCAGCCCGCTGGTGGACGTCTATGCGCTGGGCGTGATGCTGTACGAGATGCTGGCCGGACATCTGCCTTTTCAGGCTGGCTCGGTAGTCGAGGTGCTGCGCGCCCACCTGCATGCGCCCGTCCCCAACCTGCTCGCCGAGCGGCCCGACATCCCGGAAGGCGTGCAGCAGGTGATCGCCCGCGCACTGGCGAAAGACCCGGCTGAGCGCACTCAAAGCCCGCTGGCGTTTGACAACGCCTTGCGCACGGCCATCGAGGAGGCAGGCGAGCGCGCCTTTCAGCCGGACATTACGCAGGTGGGAGGCATGGCGATAGACACCCCGCGACGCCTGACCCGGCGCGAGCAGCGGCGGCTCAGGCAGGCGGAAAAGCGCGCGCTTGCCCGCTGGCAGGCCGCCGAGGCGCGGCGGGCGGCCAGATAGCGTCCACAGCAACCCAGACAGCGGGAGGCAGAATACACCCTCATGGCAGAACGCACTACACCTATCGCCCGGCGGCTGGAGGAAAAAGGCGCGCAGACTGCCGCATTCTTCCGCGCGCTCGCGCCCGGCGACTGGGCCACGCCGGTCTATGCCGACGGCCCCGGCTGGAACGTGCGCGGCGTGCTGGGCCACTTCGTGTCCGCCGAGCGCGCGTACGTGCGCGCGATGGTCGATGCCGTGCAGGGCGGGGAGGGCGTGCCGGACGACTTCGACATCGACCGCTTCAACGCAGGGGAGGTGGCGGCGCTGGCCGACCGCGACCCGGACTGGCTGATCGGCCAGTTTGAGCAGGCGCGCGCTGAGACAGTCGCCTTCGTCACAAGCCTCAGCGACGCCGACCTTGACCAGGAAGGGCGTCACCCTTTCCTCGGCGTCGAGCGGCTGGAGAAGCTGCTCAAGCTGATCTACCGCCATAACATGCTCCACGAGCGAGACGTGCGGCGGGCGCTGGGCCTGCCGCCGGGCGAGGGATAGCCCGCCGCGCCCTGCCCCGCGATTGTTGGAATCCGGCAAGGTCGCTAAACTAAGGGCGGTAGCCAGCCAGTTCGCCCGACGTTGACACCCCACACGGAGCGGCAAAGAGGAATCATGGGCCAGATACACGACGTCGTCATCAAGAAGCTTGCCACCCACTGCGACGACCGGGGATATTTCCGCGAGGTTCTGCGCGAGGACGACGGCCTGCTGCGCCGCTTTGGGCAGAGCTCGATCACGCGCACCTATCCGGGCGTGATCAAGGCTTTCCACTGGCACCACCGGCAGGATGACCTGTGGTACGTGGTGGACGGCATGGCGCGCGTGGTGCTCTACGACCGGCGATCCGGCTCGCCCACCGAGGGCGAGACGCAGGTGATCTACGCCGGGGAGGACAACCCGGTGCTGATCCTGATCCCGGCGGGCATCGCGCATGGCTACCAGGTGCTCGGAAGCAAGCCGGTGCTGCTCTTCTACCACACCACCGAGAGCTACGACCCCGCCGACCCCGACGAGCAGCGCATCGCCTTCGACGATCCGGCCATCGGCTTCGACTGGTCAATCAAGAACCGGTAAAGCAAACAGCATCGCAGAAGGGAACATGAATGCGTGACAACAAGAGGGCCACACTTCTGATTCTGCTGGGGAGCCTTGCGCTCGCCGCCCTGCTGGCGGCGGGCTGTTCGTCAGACCCTCCGGCCACCGAAGCCCCCGCCGCGGATGTATCCGTCAACCCGCTCCCCACCGACCGGGCCGAGATGCAAATACCCGCTCCCGGCGGAGCGATGCCGTGCGGCCTGGCGGAGGTCGGCTGGGGCTACCGCGTCTTCATGCTGGTGGACTACCCGGCCTGCATACCGTTTGTGCCGAACGTGACGGTGCTGTGCCTGGACGGCCAGGCGCAGTGGTCGGCGCAGAACGTGAGCGGAATTGAGGTGTCGGTCGAGACGGCGACGGTCACCTTCGAGGTGCAGCAGGAAGGGCTGTGCGCCCTGTTCCCGACCGCGCCGTAGAAGCATGCCGGAACAGCAAGGGCGGGTATGCGCCTGGTGGCTGCATACCCGCCCCCATGTAAGCCACCGCTACATCTTCTCCAGGACTTTCTCCAGCTCCTCTTCCAGAATCTCGTCAAGCTCTGCGTCGGTGTGCTGCTCCGGGCGCAGGTAGCCGCCGTACAGCCGCCACTCATCCCAGCGGCACGAGTTGACGAGCGTGCCCTCGTGCACGCACATGTCCGGGCACGAGTCGCACATGTCGGTGCGGCCATCGGGCAGCATGTCCGGGGCCTGCACGATGCCGATGGTCTGCGTGTAGACCGGCGAGAAGAGCAGCGTGGGCTTGCGCGCAACGGCGCGCACGTATGCCCGCCACGCTTTTCGCACCTCCGGGTCAAGCAGCCCCATCAGGAAGACCTTGCCCCCCACCCGGTTGCTGTGCCGGTAGGTCAGGTAGGTATGCTTGAACCAGTGATGCCACACCTGGACGGCTTCCATCGTGCGCTTGCCAACCGAGCCGATCATCTGGCCGTTCTTCAGCCCCAACTGCGCGCCGATCAGCCATTTGATCGAGTCGTGGGTCTGGGTTCCGTTCAGGTAGGCGGACGCCTCGTAGTGGGGAAACTCGGCGTGGATTCTGTTCCGCACGTCGAAGGACGTGATGCCCGCGTCCTCGGCCACCTCGCGTTTGAAGGCGTAGCCCAACCGGTCAGGCGTGATCTGCTCCCCGGTCGGCGTATAGTAGTCGACGCCCATCTCGATCCCCGCCGCGCGGAAGGTGATGAACACCAGCCCGTGCACCTTATCGAGGTGCTGGTGCGCCCAGCGCACCACGTCGGTGATCTGGTCAAAGTTGGAGCGGTAGACTGTCATGCCGAAGTTGCAATACATGCCCGGCACGGAAGCGACCAGCTCCATCAGTTCCTCACGCAGCTCGTTCAACTCAGCCTCGCTCTTGCCGTTCCAGCGCGGGCTGCGCTTCTGGAGGCTGTCTACGTGGAAGGCGATACCCAGCGCCCCGGCCTTCTTCAGGTCGACGAGCAGCTCGTATGTCAGCCCGTGCCCGTTGGAGAGCACGAGCGGTTCCATGCCGTTCTCTTTGATGAAAGCGACGATCTCGTTGATGTCCGGATGGAGGATCGGTTCACCGCCCGCGATGCTGATGTTGTAGACGTTGCGCCACCGCTTGAGGAAGAGGATGTCCTCCTTGAGCGCCTCCAGCGGCCTGTGGCCGGCGATCTGCTGGCGGTAGCAACCCAGGCAGTAGATATTGCACTGGTCGGTTGTCTCCAGCCAGCCGATGGGGTTGTCGTTCATCGACCACGGCATGCGGTACAGGTCACGCTTGTCGAGCGGTTCTGAGTGTTCCACGGCCCACTTTGCTCCTTCGCTAACGAGAGAAACGACCGGCCCGGCCCGGAAGCATCTCCGGCGGGCGCGCCTGCGGCGGTCAAGACTATACCTGACGCTGGCTCTATGTTATCATGATATGCCGAGTTTTTTATAATCGGGATCGAGCAAAACAGGGGGAAGGATGCCTTTACAGGACGAGCAACCCGCGCAGCATGACGCGCGCCTTGAGCGGGCCGTCCGCGCCCTGGCGCGAATCCGGCAGGGCGACTACCGGGCCGATCTTCCGCCCTTCCCCGATGGCGTGGCAGGGCAGTTGGAGGGCGCGCTTGCCGAGCTGGCTCACACACTTGAGGCGCGCGCCTTCGAGCAGCGCAAGCTCGACGAGATCACGGCGGCTGTCAATGCCGGGCTGTTGCTCGACGAGGTGCTGGACAAGGTCTACGAGTCGTTCCACGGCGTCATCCCCTACAACCGCATCGGCTTCTCGCTGATTGAGGAAGACGGGCAAAGCGCGCGCGCTGTCTGGGCGCGCAGCGACCGCGAAGTCGTGCGCCTGGAGCAGGGTTACACTGCGCCGCTGGCAGGCAGCAGCCTCCAGCAGATCATCGAAACCGGCCAGCCGCGCATCCTCAACGACCTGGAGGCGTACCACCGCAGCAAACCCACCTCGGAGTCCACGGCGCTGATCCTCGATGAGGGGCTGCGCGCTTCGCTGACGTGCCCGCTCATCGCCAACGGCGTCCCGATTGGCTTCATGTTCTTCTCCAGCATCCACCCCGGCGTCTACACTCAGGAACACGCCGAGGTATTTCGCAAGATCGCCGCGCCGCTCGCGGTGATCGTCGAGAAGGCGCGCCTGGCCTCCATGCTGGCCGAACAGAAACAGGCCATCGAGCAGCAGAACGCGGAGCTGGTGCGGCTGAACCGGCTCAAGAATGTGTTTCTGGGGATGGCCGCGCACGATCTGCGCAGCCCGATTGCCAATATCCAGATAATCGCCCAGGTGTTGATTGAGATGGGCGCAACCATCAGCGACGCGGAGCGCGCATCGCTGCTGCGCGACGTGCGCCAGCAGACCCAGTACATGCTGACCCTGATTAGCCAACTGCTTGACGTGACCGAGATCGAGGCGGGGCAGCTTGCGCTTGACATCGAGCCGGTGGACGTCACCAACTGCCTGGCCGAGACGGTCGAGCGCCACCGTGCGCTGGCCTCGCACAGGAACGTGCGGGTCGAACTCAGGCCGGTCGGGGCAGGCAAGGTGCTGGCCGACCGGGTGCGCCTGCGCCAGATTCTCGACAACCTGCTCTCGAACGCGGTGAAGTTCTCGCCAGCCGGGGCGGCGGTGATCGTCCGTGCCAGGCGGCAGGGCGACCAGTGGTGGATCGGCGTTCAGGACCGGGGGCCGGGTATTAGCCATGAAGAACACCAGAAGCTGTTCGAGTATTTCGGGCGCATCTCAACCCGCCCGGCCAGCGGCGAGAAGAGCACCGGGCTGGGGCTGGCCATCACGCGGAAGGCGGTGGAGGCGCACGGCGGGGAAATCGGCGTCGAGTCCGCGCCGGGCGCAGGGAGCACGTTCTGGTTCACGCTGCCTGCCGCGCCAGAGGATTAGCGGCGCTAGCTGCCAGCCCGCCGGCGATTGATTCCCCGCTGCCGCGCCGGTACAGTCATAGCACACATAACGGTCGATCTGCTGCCCTGGAGTGGACGCGCAACTTGCGCGCAGAGCGGCCCGCTCACAACGAGGGAGAATGGTCATGCGCCGTCCGATATGGCGGCTGGTCGCGGTGCTCATCGCACTGCTGGCGCTGGTCACCGGCGGGTTCGTGGTGTGGGCGCTCAGCACCAACCCGGTGATGACGGAGGCCGAGGCCGCGCTCGCGACGGACGCGCAGGTGATCGTCGAGCAGGGCCGCTGGATTGTATTTCACCCGGTGCAGGGGCGGCCCGCAGCCGGGCTGATCTTCTACCCCGGCGGGCGCGTCAACCCGCGCGCCTACGCGCCGCTGGCGCGCGCCGTAGCCGCCGAGGGCTACCTCGCCGTGATCGTGCCGATGCCGCTCAACCTGGCTGTGCTCGGTGTGGAGCGCGCGGGTGAAGTGATGGACACCTATCCTGCGGTTAGGCGCTGGGTGATGGGCGGGCACTCGCTGGGCGCAGCTATGTCCGCCAGCTACGCCTTCCGGAATCCGGAGCGGGTAGACGGGCTGGCGCTGCTGGCGGGCTACCCGGCGGCATCGAACAGCCTGGCGGGAGCGGGCGTACAGGTTGTGTCGGTGTATGGCACGCTGGACGGGCTGGCGACGCCGGAGCAGGTCGAGAAGTCACAGGCGCTGCTGCCGCCCGGCGCACGCTTTGTGCCCGTCGAGGGCGGCAACCACGCGCAGTTCGGCTACTACGGCGCGCAGCGCGGCGACAACCCGGCGACGATCTCGCGCGAGGCGCAGCAGGCCCAGACGCTTGAGGCGATCCTGGCGCTACTGGAGGAGATCAGCGGCCCGTAAGTTCGGGCAGCACCCGGCGCAAGAACAGCAGAAGAACGCAAGAAACACCACCGACTTCCACCCCAACCCCTTGCACAATCCCGATCAGCGTGTATAATACTTGTATAATATTTGCATAGTTCTGGAAGGACAGGGTCATGCGTGTGGTTATTACCGGGGGAGTTGGGCTACTCGGTGGGATGCTGGCAGAGAGCCTGATCGCAGACGGCCACGAGGTGATCGCGCTGAGCCGCAGCCCGGAGAAACGGCAGGGCGACGTGCCGCCGGGCGTGCGGGTCGAGCGCTGGGATGCCAGAACCGCCGAGGGCTGGGATCACCTGGCCGACGGCGCGGACGCAATCGTCAACCTGGCGGCCCATTCCATCGGCGGCACGAGCTTCCCGCCGCCGCGCTGGACGGAGGCGCGCAAGCAGCGCATCGTAGAGAGCCGCAAGAACGCCGGGGCGGCGGTCGTCGAGGCGGTGCGCGCCGCTAAGGTCAAGCCGCGCATGCTGATCCAGCAGTCGGGCGTTGGCTACTACGGGCCGCGCGGCGACGAGCCGGTGGACGAGAGCGAGCCGCCCGGTAGCGACTTCCCGGCGCAGGTGTGCGTCATCTGGGAGGAATCGACCGAGGCAGTCGAGGCGCTGGGCGTGCGCCGCGTCGTGACGCGCACCGCCCCCGTGCTCGATCCCGTCAACAACGCCGTCGGCAGCCTGGTCTTGCAGTTCAAGCTGTTCGCCGGGGGGCCGCTGGGCAGCGGCAGGCAGTACTTCCCCTGGGTGCACCGCGAGGATTGGGTGCGGGCGATGCGCTTCTTTATTGAGAACGAGCAGACGCGCGGCGCTTACAACGTGGTCGCTCCCCAAGGGGTCACCAATCGCGAGGTGGCCAACGCCCTGGGCCGCATCCTGCGCCGCCCCTCCTTCCTGGGCGTGCCCGCCCTGCCCATGCGGCTCGTGCTGGGCGAGGTCTCGACAATTGTGCTGGACGGGCAGCGCGTCGTCCCGCAGCGCCTTGAGGAAGCCGGGTTCACCTTCAACCACCCTGAGTTTGAACCCGCCATGCGCGACATCCTGGGCAAGTAGGATGAAGTTCGAGCACCGTTTCCGCGTGCGGGCCGCACCGCCAGAGGTGGCCCGCTTCCATGCCAGCGCGGGCAGCCTGCGAGCGATCACCCCGCTGCCGATGCGCGTCCACCACGCGCCCGACCCGCTGGGCGAAGGCGACGAGATCGCCTTCACAATGTGGATGGGGCCGCTGCCGCTGCGCTGGCACGGGCGCATCGAGAACGTCTCGATTGAGGGCTTCGACGACGTGCAGGTCAGTGGGCCGTTCCGCGCCTGGCGTCACCGGCACAACTTCGTGCCGCTCGCTGAAGGTGCAACCGAGGTCTACGACGTGGTGGAGGCTGATTTGCGCCCCCAC
>JAANMT010003253.1_pt1 | contig 11916 bp, 8 predicted proteins | sample 7279711 | NCBI WGS metagenome assembly JAANMT01 (sample SAMN14094538, study PRJNA606508) | bioreactor metagenome | isolation source: A lab-scale SPAN reactor treating ammonium-rich wastewater day 1 | place: Ireland: Galway | collected 2017-01-16 | reverse complement strand
AACTTTACGCTTTAAGTGCGGGTATGTATTCGCTACGCCTTTCCGACGGAATTGCAACACGAGAACGTGCTATTATGGTGCAGTGATGCTTCGACTTCGCTCAGCATTCTTGTTTCGGTAAAATAATTCAATTCCTACCTATCTTTCATCCCTTCGGGATTTTATTGGGAAAAAATAGTGCCGTAGGCACGACAAGTTAATAAATATCAAAAAAAATATAAAAGTGCCGTAGGCACAACATATCGGGAAAAATAAATGCAAGAAATGTATTATGCCGCAGGCATAGCATATCGGTAGGAAAAATAATTACAAAAAATCAAATTGTGCCGCAGACACAAAATTTCATTAGTTTTCGCGCAATTCCTGCGGCGTAGTTAGCGGTTCGGCCGGGATGCTGTCTTCCGGAGGCGAATTTTTCATTATTATTTTCATTACGGAATCCGACGGCGTACCCTCACCGAAACCGAATTTTGTTTGTTTGTAGCCAAGTTTTGCATCGGCGTAGACTTTACCCATAAATCTTCCCCAAATCGGAGCTGCCGCTTTACCGCCTTGACCATACCAACCGGTAAATTTTACTTTTTGATTATCAAAACCCACCCAAACACCTGCCAATAATTGAGGCGTAAATCCAACAAACCAAGCATCGGTAAAATTATTGGTAGTACCGGTTTTCCCTGCCGCATCATAACGATACCATTTGCGTGTAGAAGACGCTGTTCCGCCATTTACAACGCCTTGCATCATCTCCGTCATTTGCCGTGCAGTATTCGGACGAATAGCATCAGTTAATTTATTCGGATTTTTTCGCTCGAACAGTACGTTGCCGTAACGGTCTTCAATGCGCGTTATCATAGTCGGTTCAATGTATATTCCTTGATTGATGAATGTACCGTAAGCCGCAGTAAGTTCGAGCGGTGTAACCTCTTCCGAACCAAGAGCCAAAGTAGGATACGGATCCATCGGACTTTCAATGCCCATACGCCGCGCAAGTGCGATAACCTCCGAGGGCGAAGTATGTTCGGTAATCAGCCGTGCAGCAACTGAATTGATTGAAAATTTTAATGCTGTCGCCAATGGAATTTCGCCTCCTTCTTTATTGGATCCCGAAGGCGACCATACTTGACCGCTCGGCATTGTGTAGGAAAACGGCCCGCTTTCAATCATTGTTTGCGGCGTAAGCCCGTTTTCGAGAGCGGCCGCATAAACGAAAGGCTTGAACGAAGAGCCGGGCTGTCGGCGCATTTGCGTTACATGATTTAGCGAATATCTCGCTTCGGGTGTAATTCGCATAAACGCAGGAGCAGCACCTACAAGCCCAAGAATATATCCGCTGAAAGGATCTATTGCAATTGATCCGGTTTGAATGATGGTAGCGCGACGCTTTAGCGAATCCATTTGTATGGGATTTTCATTTATTTTTTTTACAAATTCCTTAACAAAAGCCTTTTTTGCCGCATCGTCCTCGCCCAAAGCAATATATTCCGGCGAATTTTCGGCTGTACGACGAATCAATGCGGAAAGAAGTTGCCCTTTGTCGCGCCATGTCCATGTCTTGTCGAACAAAGGCTGAAATTCCCGCAAATGTTCGTCAACCGCAGCATTAAGATATTTTTGAATTTGTGCATTAAGCGTTGTGTAAATTACAAGCCCGTCGCGATACAAATTATAGCCCTGCATTCCGAAGCGCGTGTCATTTTCCAGCATTTGCCGCACACTTTCCACGAAATGCGGCGCGATTCCGAATTGACGAGAATTGGTGCGTTTTGCCAGCGTAATTTTCTTCTCTATGGCAGCGGCATAACCGGCCGCCTCCAAAAAGCCGTTTTCATGCATCAAGGTAAGAACCAAATTTCTTCGGCGCAATGCTTTATCGTAATTCTGAATGGCGTTGTAACTTTCGGGGCCTTTCAGCACCGCAACTAAATACGCACATTCGGCCGCGTCAAGTTCAAGCGGTGATTTACCGAAATAGAGCTCGGCAGCCACTTGAATACCATAAGCACCACGCCCGAAATAAACAGTATTGGCGTAAAGTTCCAATATTTCATTTTTCGTATAAGTGTTCTCTAATTTTACGGCGGTAAATGCCTCGCGTATTTTTCGTGTAATGGAAAGTTCGCGCTTCATAAACAGATTTAACGCCAATTGCTGCGTTATGGTAGATGCGCCCTCCTTTACATGAAGCGATAATATGTTTTTTACCATTGCTTTTGCAATACGCACAACGTGAATGCCCCAATGATTGTAGAACTCTCGGTCTTCGGTGGCAATTAAGGCATCTAAGAACGGTTTCGGAATACTGTCGAAAGGAACATAAGTGCGCCTTTTTATGTAGAAATGGTCGAGTAATTCTCCATCGGAACTGATAATGCGTGTGGCTAAGTCCTGTTTCGGGTTTTCCAATTGGTCAAACGACGGAATTTTATCGTAGACTACCGCCGTAATAAAAATTGTTGCAAAAACGATAGCAAGAGCCGTAAATGCAATTAAGTAAAACAAGAGTTTTTTGGGTGTCGGCATATCTTTTTTCACGGCGAAGGCGACTGCATTACTTTGGTTAATTCAACACGACGTAAGCGTTTGCGATACATATCAATATATTCGCCTTCTTTTTTGCCAAGCGGCATAAGCTCGCCGGCCGAATGTGTTTCAAGCATTTCGCGTGGTACGCCACGTTTTACTAATTCCGCCGCCACAAAATCAACGCGCCGCTCGCCAAGTGCCTGATTATAGACCACACTCGCTACATCGTCGGTATGGCCTGTTAGTACGATGGTGCGTATCCTGTCGCGATACATCAATATATTTTCGGCTAAAAGATTCACAGCTTCCTGCCAAGTTTGCTCGGTTTCAACGCCGTTGCTGTCCAGCACGAATTTGTACGGTGCAAGATAAATATCCGTAGGAAAATTAATTCGCAGTACAAATTTTGCAGGAATGTTCAAATCGCGCAGAAACACGCGCCCGCTATCCTCCGGATTAACTCGTATTTTATATGAATCGTAGAATAAATCTTCTGTTTGTGCTTTTATTTCCAAATCTTTATTTACGGGAATTTTAAGGCGATAGCGTCCTGCCGTGTCGGTTATGGCCAAACCTGTAGTTTTCTGATTTTCAAGGTTTTTCACAGAAACATCTGCATCAGAAACAGGTGCTTTTGTTTCCGATTGATACACACGCCCTTCGATAGTTGCAGTCGGATCGTTCGATAATCCTACGGTATCAAGATTGTATCGCCGCAGGCGTTCCATAGCGGTCAGGCGACGTTCATTTTTGTAGCTGAACGGAACGCGATGCAAAACATATAAATCGAATCCGCCGGAATTTGAGTCGGCCGGCGGCTGATTTGCAGAATAATACAGCAATGTGTCCGGCTCGGAAGGCGTAGATGGAAAAATTTCGTCGTAAATCGTATTCAGCGGTGCGGCATAATTGCGGGCTTGCCCGAATAAAAACGGTAAAACAGTCGAAGAATTTGATGTATCTGCTATAAAATCCGCAAAATTCGGTTGTATTTCCGCAATAAAAATATCGTATCCGCCAACAGTTTCGCGCCCATTCGATGAAAACAGCAACTGCTTGCCGTCGCGAGTTACAAAAGGCGTAATTTCGTCGCAACGAGAATTTACGGCCGGGCCGCAACTAAAAGGTTTGCTCCATTCTCCCGCTACCGAGCGAATACTGAACCATATATCTGTTCCGCCCAAGCCTCCGGTGCGTTCCGATGCAAAGAACATAACTTTACCGTCGGGCGTAAGAGCCGGTTGCGACTCCCAATCAATCCGTATATTGACGTTTGGCCCGCAATCGCGCACAATTCTCAAGCCGCTGTCTATGCGCTCAATTTCAACTAAATTCTGGTCACCAAGCAATTTATCGGTAGTAGCCGCCGACATTACGCCGATACCGCCGCCGAAAGACACTGCGCCGCCCGAGGCAATGCTGTCGCGCAGAATTTTACCGCCGATTTTTCCGAGTGAATGCTCTACAATGGTAAAAGGTCGAATCGTGTTCGCATCATTGCGCGATACGGTGGCTATACCGCGCCCCGACGATGTAAAATAAAGATGCAATTCGTCTTCGGGCGTATTCATGGAGCCGAGCGGCTCAATTGCAAGATGATAGCCCGTGTCGACAAGTTTGCTTGCGCTGGTGTCGAATACTGCTCCTATCCACTGCATAGGGCGACAATCTTGTTGCGGCGGCGGCGGGCATATCACCTCTTTTTGTCTGTCAATACGCAACATTTGTCCGCACGAAACAAACAAAGCGACAAGAGCCGCAAGCGGAATAAGCCGAATAAACGAAACAGCCGTACCGCTAAGTTCTATAGCCGCAAATGTAAAGCTGCGCTTCATAAGATATAGCAAAATGCGTGAAAATTTACGGAATTTACGAAGGATTTGTCAAATGTAAGCCCGATATCGAACAAAAAGACGCGACGGTTTTTTATTGCGTTTACTGCTCTCAAAAATGTTGGAAAGTATCTTTTGAACCAACTTTACGTGTTATTCTGAAACAAACGGCTTTTCATTTTATTACTATAGGTGCTGAGGAGAAATTATTGGCACCGAATATTACGAAATATAATTGCCGCGACAAGTCCGACGGCGAACTTTTCGCGCTCCTTCGCAATATGAAAGAGCGTGAGGAGGCGTTTGCGGAATTATATAGGCGACATTCGCAAAAAATCTACCTCTATTGTGCAAAAATTCTATGGCACAAACAATCCGCCGAAGACGCTTTCCAAGAAACGTTTATGCGGTTTATACATAGTGCCGAAGCCGAAAAAGAGATGACTAACTTGTCGGCTTATTTACTTCGCATAGCGCGGAATATATGCCTGCAAATGAAAGAAAGCCAAAGACGACGAGCCGTAACCACAATGGAAAATATCGAGCCGCAGCATAATGACCGCGCCGTTGAAACCTTGGAATTCGAGCGCATTATGTCGGCCGCTATGGCTACTTTGAACGATGAACAGCGCGAGGCCTTCGTATTGCAAGTTTACGACGGGCTTTCGTATCAAGAAATAGCAGATATAATGGAAGTTCCGGTTACAACGGTAAGAAATTGGCTGGCACGCTCAAAACGCCGCGTTGCCGAAATAGTGCAGCCTTATATGGCGGGCAATCTATAAGGGTAATAAAAATATGGATATTAACAACGAAATACTTACTCCGAAAGAGCTGGCGCATTTATTCGTAGACGGCGAAATCTCCGAGGTGGAGCGAACGACATTGTTCAAGGCTTTGTCCGAAGATGCTGAATTGCAAGATTATTTGGCAGAAGTAATTCGCGGCGAACAAATAATGGAGCAGTATCGCATTTCGACGTTTGCACCCGCCGCATTAAGTGCGGAAATAGCTGCCAAGGCATTCGGAACAGCGTCTGCCGCAGCATTGCAGTCGCATACAGTTGCTAATTTGTTCTTACGCTACGGTTTAGTTGCCGGCGTATTGGCAGCCGTTTTAACCGGCGGCTTCGGTTTCCGCAGCGATTCGCCAATACACACGGCAAATCAAACTGCGGAATCATCGTTTAGCGAAAATCGTAAATCGGTTGCCGCAACTCTTGCCAACACAAATTACCGAGATTACAGCCACAATACCGACATAAACTCCACGAAGCGAATATCGGAAGTAAACATTCCGGCAGAATCAGCCATAGTGCAAATTGATGATAGCGGAAAAATATTGAGCGAAGAAGAGCAAATTAGAAAGCAATCAAGCTTTGCAAATGAAAAAAATAACGAGCAAGCAATCATGGCTTCCATTGAACGCTCCGAGTTTTTGGCTCCCGACATATTCGCTCCCGATATAACAGCCGCAACCGATGCGCCTGATGCACTTGCGTATTTACGCAATAGAAATAATTCGGAAACAACACTCAAAGATGCAGCGGTAACAATAGGCGGTTTTGGTTCTGGAAATTCACTCGGTTCACCGACAAGGTTGGCCGCTATGTATATTATCAACCAAGAATTTGCATTCGGCTTGCAATATACGGCACGCTCATATTCGGCAGTAATTCCGACAAACGGCAACAATGAAACCAATCCATCTGCGTCAGGCATCGAAGCGGTAGCACAATACGTAGAAAATTCCGATATCTTACCTTTGGGCATAAAGCCCGTTGCAAATTTTGCCGCCGGATACAGCCGATTAGGCCCCACGGCGTTTTTCTTTGCCGGTGTTTCTGCCGAAGCATTTGATATGATTTCGATTCAAACGGGCGTGGAAGGCAATGCGTTGTTCTACGATTCTCGCGGCGCGAAAATGGCGGCCGGGGGACTTCAATTTGCAATTAACGCGGGAATAAAATTCTAAATCTTACGATTGATTATTTGATTTGCCAACAGAAAAGCGACGGTAAACAAATAAGTTTGCCGCCGCTTTTTTTATCAACATATACACGCTGTTACTGTAAAACAATCATCTCCACACGTCTGTTCTGAGCGCGAGCTTCGTCATTCGAGCCTTTTACCAAAGGCATACGTTTGCCGTTCCCTTTCGTAGAGATGCGCGATGCGTCTATTCCTCCGTCCGAAAGATATTTTTTTACTGCTTCTGCGCGGCGCAACGAAAGTTTATCGTTGTATTCGTCGCCGCCTTGGTCGTCGGTGTGGCCTTCCATAGAAATTTTGAGTTCCGGATTATCTTTAAGAAATTCTATGGCACGCTCGAGCTCGGGAATAGACTCTTCTTTCAAGTCGGTTTTATTGTAATCGAAAAATACGAGAAGCCGGGTATTTCCGCCGCGTATGGGCGACAGATTTATATTCTTCGTCAAATCAGTTCCCTGTTCATTCGGAGGAGTTTCAAAACGTTGGCTGTAGAACACGTATCCGTTTTTCGAGGCGGTAACAGAATAAACATGACCGGCATTAAGTGTAACAAGATATTCGCCCGTAACATCGTCGCTACGCATATCCGCCACTTTTTTACCAGTTTTCAAATCGGTTAAAGTAATAGTTGCGCCAAGCGGCTGATTGGTAACGGCATCGGCAACCGTTCCGGTAACAATAAGTGCAGGCTCCGAAGGGAACGGGTTCGGCACAATCATCATCACGTCAAAATTTGCGGCATCCGTTCCGCGGGAGAAAAATCCTATGTCGGTATTTTGCAACGAAGTATAGAAATATTCGTCGTCGACTGTATTTATCGGCGTTCCCATATTTCGGGCTGTTCCGAATGCATCGCCGGATTTTTTACACACGTAAAGGTCAAATCCGCCTGCTCCGCCACCGCGATTGCTGGCAAAGTAAAAAGTCTTTCCGTCGGCAGCGATTGAAGGCGACATTTCATCATTTGACGAATTAACACTTCTGACGTTTACCGGATTTGTCCATGAATCGCCGTTGCGCGCAGTCATCCAAATATCCGTTCCTCCCATACCGCCCGGACGGTCGCTTGAGAAATACAGCGTCATACCGTCGGAAGAGATTGAAGGTTGCGAGTCGAAATAATCGGAATTAACATCTGCACCCAAATTTTTTACCTCAGTCCAAGCACCGTCAATTTTACGCGCACTGAACAAGTCGGTACGCCCGATATTTTCTGCATCATGCCTATATGCACTGAACACCATAAATTGGCCGTCGGGTGTAAGTGTAGGTGCGCCCACTTGTTCGCCGTCGTTTACATCGCCCGAAACCATTTCGGGCTCACGCCAACCGGACGAACTTCTTTCAACGTAAAACAATCTCTGTCCGTCGCCTTCGCGTTCGCTTGTGTAATACAAAAATCTGCCGCTGCGAACAAGCGATGTTCCGAACTCATCCACATTTGTATTAAAGTCCGGTCGCGTAACCTGAATCGGCTTTTGCTGCGCTACGGCTGTGGATACCGCCGCCGCAAGAGAAAAAACAAAGACGAAAAGAACCGTCAAACGCATTAATTGTGTTTTCATAGCGTATTTTTCCCTTATAATTATATTCCGAACCATAAAGCCAGCCCGAACTGCAATGAATGAAGTTTAGGGTTGGAAAATTCTATAAGCGACGGCTGATTGGTCAGCATACGCGAGCCGTCAAACGCCTGAAACGGGTCGTATAACGGCGAAAGCATAAATTGGTAGCGCACTTGCGGAACAAGCCACAGATTTCTGCCGATGTCAAGTTTTGCTCCAAGCCCGAACTCCAAGCCGAAGCGGGCGGCAGAGTAAACCCGGCCGGAATCGGTTGCATATTGATTGGGCAATAACATACTTACAGCTTTATTTGTTTCTCGGCCGATAGATGAATATTTGCCCGGCACATTATCGTAATCTACACGAAAATAGAAACTGTCGGCCTTAGTTATACGCACCTCATCGTTACGCTTAACATCACCAACGGTAAACTGCGCCATCGGCCCGGCCGTAATAAATACGGACGGAGTCAAATCTACACGCAATGCAAAAGCCGTTGTTAAATTTGTCATATCGAGCGTATATTTTGACGTTAACGGAACGTTCACTATTTCAAACGAAAAATCATTTGTTCCGTCGGCGGCCGCGCTGATTTCACGCCCCACTTTTTTGGCATCGTATAAGGCCCTGATTTGCAATCCGACCGATTTCACTATCGGGAAGTCGGCGGTAATTCCGAAGTACGGCGAAATACCCGTACCGGACTCCAGAACGTTTTCAGGTGAATCGGGAAGCATGAATCCCGTTCGTGTTAAGGTCTGCGAAAACATCGAATAATTAATGCCGCCCTCGAACCCCAATATCATTTGTCTGGAAGCCCTTGCTCCCGCGCCGGAAATATGGCGTTCGGTCGGGCTGCCGCTTGGACGCAGAACGTCTTCGTCGCCGGCTGCAACCGCAGTCCACGCGATTGTCATCAGCAATAAAACAGCCAACGCTGTTTTTTTATTCATAACAACTCTCCTTGTGAATTGATTAAAACGAGTGTTGAATTTTTCTTCTCAGCAAGCATTGTGCGAATTTACGAATTTTTAACCTTGTCCGCATTTGTCGTGCTTATTTTGACGGCATTCACTATTGCTTTACACTTTATTGTAAGTTTATCCGCATTGCCGCAAATTTACGGACATACAAATTCTTCCGCTTAATCCGATTGCAGATATGTCTGAAATAATATGTACGATTATGCATAATTACGGTTTTTTTCGCTTAATTATCCGTCAAATATAAAATTTACAATATCTATACGTTAAATTTGATGAAAAGTTGTTTTTATAGAAACGTTGATTTTGCGTTTTGCATCTTCGGAATGTTTTAATTTTTGGTCTGCATATCCGTGGCCAAACCGTATAACAACCTTATTTTTATGCTATAATTTCAATACTGCGGCTTAATCATGTTTTCCAAATACCTTTCCATAGCGTTTTTATTTTTATTAAATTTTGTCGCAGCATCGGCAGGGCGCGGGCTGATAGTGCCAAAAGCAGTAGTAGTTTCTGCTCATCCGTTGGCTTCGCAAGTAGGCGTTGAGATTTTGCAAAAAGGAGGCAATGCCATAGATGCAGCCGTTGCCGTACAATTTGCTCTTGCGGTAGTGTATCCGAGTGCGGGTAATTTGGGCGGCGGCGGTTTTTTGGTTTTTCGCAAAATGGACGGCAAAGCTTTTACTCTCGATTTCCGTGAAAAATCTCCGGCCGCAGCAACCAAAAATATGTTTTTAGATGACGACGGTGAACCTCGCGCCGAACTTTCGCTTTTCGGACGGCTTGCCGCCGGCGTACCGGGCACCGTAGAAGGCATGGTGGCAGCACACAAACGCTTCGGCAAGTTAAAATTCACCGATTTATTGCAACCTGCCGTAGAGCTTGCCAGACGCGGTTTCCCTATTTCTGCACGGCAGGCAAATGAACTTAATAACGAGCGGAATAATTTTATCGAATATAATTCCGGCAGTTGTGCTTTTTTGTCTATGAAGGCATGGAAAGCCGGTGATACGCTTTATCAGCCCGATTTAGCGGCAACTCTCGAGCGCATACGCGATAATGGCCGGGCTGGATTCTACGAAGGCCCGACCGCAGCCATGATTGTAAATGAAATGCAACGCGGCGGCGGTATCATTACAGCCGAAGACTTACGCAATTACAATGTAGTTTGGCGCGTTCCGGCCGTAGGCACATACAAGCAATATAAAATTGTTTCCATGCCTCCGCCGTCAAGCGGCGGCGTGGCTTTGCTTCAACTGCTGGCAATGGCCGAAACCAAACCTTTGGCACAGTGGAGACATAATTCCGTAGAAACAGTACATTTTTTAGCCGAAGCCGAACGGCGCGTTTATGCAGACCGCGCAGAATATCTCGGCGACCCCGATTTTGTGAATGTTCCTATAAAAGGATTGCTCGATAAAAAGTATATAGCGCAAAGATTATCAACAATATCGCCGGATTCAGCAACGCCAAGCGACGAAATTGTTGCCGGACTTCCGCCAAATATCCGAACAAAAGCGCATGAAAGCGAAGAAACAACCCATTTTTCAATTATTGACGCAGACCGAAACGCAGTTGCCGTTACCACAACGCTCAACGGCAGCTACGGCGCAAAAACAGTAGTAGCGGGCGCAGGTTTTTTGTTGAACAACGAAATGGACGATTTCAGCGCAAAGCCCGGCACACCGAATGCTTACGGGCTTATTGGCGGTGCGGCGAACTCTATTGCACCAAACAAGAGAATGCTTAGCTCTATGACACCCACAATAATCGAAAAAGAGGGCAAGCTGTTTATGGTGCTCGGAACCCCGGGCGGATCCACAATAATTACCTCTGTTTTGCAAACCATACTGAATGTTACGGAATTCGGCATGACGATGCAGGAAGCTGTAGCTGCGCCAAGATTTCATAATCAATGGCAACCCGACCGTATTTATGCAGAAATCGGAACATTCAATCGCGATGTACGCACTTCGCTTGAAGCCAAAGGGCATGAAATCACGGAGCGTACACCAATAGGCCGAGTAGATGCCGCACTCGTTCTGCCCGATGGTACGCTCGAGGCCGGTGCCGACACTCGCGGCGACGACGCTGCCGGCGGATATTAAAAAGCGAGCAACCCGATTTTATTCCGAACGGACAACGCAACGCTTCACGATTTCCGGCACATTATCGTCGTGATGCAAAGCGGCGATTATTACTTCCGGCAAAGTAGCGTAAAAACATCGCTCTTCAGTTTTCACTCAATACCATAAAACCTTTACGATGCAATTAACTTCCAAATTTACATTAACATTACTTTTCATTGTATTTGCTTCTGTTTTCGAGGTATTTGCCTCCGGTAACGACGCGATGTTCTTCGTTGAATCGGCACGTAAAAAAATAGAGCGTATAAATGACTTCAGCGCGAACATAAGCATAACCATTAACGTAGATTTCCTGAAAGTGCCCGTTTCAAAAGCAAAAATTTATTTCCGCCGACCCGACAAAATAGCGGTAAAATCCGAAGAGGGCTTCGCAATGCTACCCAAGCAAGGCTTGGGGTTGCCTCCGGTGCTTTTTCGAAACGATTTCGCCGCAGTTTTCATTAAGCACGAAAATATTGGCGGCTTGCAGAACGCCGTAGTTAAAATGATACCGCTGAAAGAAAATGACGAAACATTGCTTACAACACTTTGGATAAACGAACGCGACAGTTTGATAAGCCGTATTACCTACGCCACAAATCACGGGAATATTACGGTTGATTTTGAGTACAATCCAAAAGTTTCAGCCGTCGGACTTCCGGCAAAAGCATTGATAAAATTTGAATTGCCGGCATTTGCTTTACCCAAAACATTATCCGGCGATTTAACATCGGGCAATAAACCCAAGCACAACGTCAATGAACCCGTTAAAGGTACGGCCGGCATTACATATAGGGTTATACTAAATTTTTAATGGAGTAAATTTACAGGGAGAAAGTTGGAAATGGAATTTATAGATTTTCTACGTGAGATGTTAGGCATTACCGAAGATT